>ERZ890510.103-NODE-103-length-69590-cov-7.999842_pt1 | contig 69590 bp, 70 predicted proteins | sample MGYA00521265_ERZ890510 | MGnify/ENA primary metagenome ERZ890510 (study PRJEB32303, sample SAMEA104408624) | aquatic metagenome | biome: Brackish water; feature: Chemocline; material: water | place: Baltic Sea | collected 2014-10-26T21:54:00 | depth 110 m ... | reverse complement strand
ATGCGGACAGGCTACGACTAGTCATGGCGTCCGTCCATGTGAAGCAAACAGAACCGAGTGGGCACACCTATTGTCGACTTTATCGGTCGATTTAATTGTCTTTGAATCGTTCGATGGTTATTATGGGAAACACGCCCTCGTGGCGTGACCGGCCAGAGGGCCACGAAAAGATTGGAGAGAGAACCATGCGCATACCTATGAAAGTGGACTATGGCGTCCGCGCGCTGGTGGATCTCGCTCTCCAAGCAGAGCCTGGTAAGCCCGTGCGTACCAGAGACATAGCAGGGCGCCAAAGCATCCCTGAACCGTACCTTGATCAGGTGCTGACGACGCTCAATAAGTTCGGCTTCATCAGGAGCAGGCGTGGTCCACAGGGTGGCCACGTGCTCGCACGCCCGGCGAAGGAGATCACGTTGAATGACGTCGTCACCACGCTGGAGGGCCGGAGCGCTCCGCTCGACTGTATCGAGGACATGTCCGAGTGTACGTTGGCCGTCGGGTGCGCGCAGCGGAGCATCTGGCAGGATGTCGAACAGGCTGTTCATCAAGTGCTCACGACAACCACCGTGGGCGACTTGGCCGAACGCCAGCGCTCCACTGCTGAGTTCGTTTCCCCAATCGCGTAGCTCTTCGACGGCCGCCGAAAGCCCCACTGACAAATCAAAAAGAATCGAAAGCACTGGCCGCATGTGCGTACGTGCGTTACATTAATCGACGGCGGTAAGCCGTCGGCGCGAGCGTAAGTCGCCTCTCCTGCATCAGGAGACGACCCAACGCATCTCAAACAGTAAGAATGGATCGCGAGTGGCAATCCCACGCGCGATTTCGCATGCATCTGGATATTGCATGCTTCCCAAGGAGGAGAATCATGACTTCGGCAACACAGCTCACCCCTGAGCAAGTGCGACGTTACAGTCGTCACATCATCATGCCGCAGATCGGCAGCCGAGGGCAGCGCAAGCTGATCGACTCGAAAGTGCTGATCGTCGGCGCCGGTGGCCTCGGTGGTCCGGTCGCCTTGTACCTAGCACTCGCGGGTGTCGGAACCATCGGACTCGTCGATTTCGACACCGTGGATCTCAGCAACCTGCAGCGCCAAGTGCTCCACACTACCGAGACGATCGGCATGCCCAAGGTTCAGTCTGCCAAGATCACGCTGGCCCGGTACAACCCGGACGTCAACGTGGTGGCCCACGAGTTCCCGATCAATTCGGAGAACGCTATGGATCTGATCGCCCAGTACGACGTGATCGTCAATGGCGCGGACAATTTCGCTACACGCTACTTGGTCAACGACGCCGCGTATCTCAACAACAAGCCCCTCGTGGACGGGAGCATCCTGATCTTCGATGGGCAGGTCACGACCTACGAGCCAGGCAAGGGCTGCTACCGCTGCCTTTACCCGGAGCCGCCCCCGCCGGGGATGGTTCCGAACTGCGCAGAGGCCGGCGTGCTGGGTGCCCTGACGGGCACGATGGGCAGCCTGCAGGCCACGGAGGTCGTCAAGGTGATCCTCGGCATCGGCGAGCCGCTCATCGGGCGTCTGCTGCTGGTGGATGCGCTCAGCATGGAATTCCGTGTCGTCAGGACGCGCCGAAACCCAGAGTGCTGGTTGTGCGGTGACCACCCTACCGTTACTGAATTGGTGGACTATGACGTCTTTTGTGGCTTGGTTCTACCTGGCGACGAAGGCGCGGTAGCCGTTCACTAATGAACGTGACGCTGCTCTGGAGCCTGCATGCGTAGCTCCAGCCTCATCGAGGCCATCGGCGAAACACCCTTGGTCGAACTACCGTCGTTCAGTCCCAAGCCTGGCGTCCGGATCTTCGCCAAGCTGGAGGGGAACAACCCCACCGGCTCGGTGAAGGACCGTATCGCCAGGGCGATGGTTCAGGCCGCCCTCGACGATGGGTCTTTGGACGCCAGTCGAACCATCCTTGAGCCCACCAGCGGTAACACCGGGATCTCGCTGGCGATGATCACCAGTCGCCTCGGCTATCGGTTCACCGCTGTCATGCCCGATAACGTGAGCCCAGAGCGATCAGAGCTTCTGCGTGCGTATGGCGCGGAGATCATCTCCTCGCCCGGCGAAGAAGGCTCGAACGGTTCCATCGCAATGGCCAAGCAGATCGTGGCCAAGGACCCCTCGTACCTCATGCTGTTCCAGTATGGAAACGCTGCGAACCCGGGTGCTCACTACGCGACCACGGGGCCCGAGATCATCAGGGATCTGCCCGAGATCACCCACTTCGTCGCGGGACTGGGAACAGGCGGCACGCTCATGGGAACGGGGCGCGCACTCAAGGAGTACAACCCTAAGATTGAGATCATCGCTGCCGTACCGGAGCCGGATGATCGCATCCAAGGATTGCGCAGTTTGGAGGAAGGCTTCGTTCCGCCTATCCTCGATCTGAGCATGCTGGATGCCCGCAGCATGGTGAGTGGTGAAGAAAGCTTCCGTGGAACAGCAGAATTGTTGCGTCGCGAGGGCGTGTTCGCAGGAGTATCCTCCGGGGCAGTGCTCGCAGCGGCGCTTCGCCTTGCGGGCCGCGTGGACAACGCCAACATCGTGTGCCTCTTTGCTGATGGAGGCTGGAAGTACCTGAGCACGGGCCTATGGACGAGAACGTACGACGATCTCAAAGAATCGGTGGAAGGCAAGATCTGGTGGTAGCAGAGGCGGGAACGCCTCCGTTGAGCCAGGTTCCCTACATCGTTGGCGTCGTTGGTGGTCCTGGTCTGGATCTCCAACGCAGCCTGGACTCCGAGGGCGTGCGGTTCGTTCAGGCAGGCGCTGATGGCACTTCAGAATCGTCCACTGACGTTCTGTTGGTGGATCTGACGGAGACCCACCGAAACGACATTGATCGTGCCACCCAGAACCTGCCATCCGGCAGCGGTTCGAAGGCTGGCCTTCCTGTCATCGCAGCCATCTCCTGGGACCTCCTGCGCACCCCTAACGTCCAGATCGCTGCTGACGATGTCATCGTCGTGCCGTGGCGGCTGGGTGAGCTGTGGCTCCGCATCGCTCGCTTGCTCGACCACAAGACCCCTCCCCCCGAGGCACATCTCATCACGGGTGGGGATCTCGTCATCGATCCCGAGCGCTACGACGTGTACGTCGCGAATAGGCCTGTGCTCCTAACGTTCAAAGAATACGAGTTGCTGAAGCTACTGGCCTCCAACCCTGGCCGCGTGTACAGTCGCGAAGCGCTTCTTGAGCAAGTGTGGGGCTACCAGTATTTCGGTGGCACTCGTACCGTCGATGTTCACGTTCGACGCCTGCGCAGCAAGATCGAGGACGCCACCCACACGTTCATCGATACCGTTTGGAATGTGGGGTATCGCTTCCACGGATAGGTGCACATGTCCACATTCCCCTCGGCCGACGAAGAGATAGTCCCTGACGTTACGGTGGTAAAGCGCTCCTACTCCGGTGTCTGGATCCTCGCCGCGACGATCCTCGGATCAAGCATGGCGTTCATCGACAGTACCGCAGTCAACGTTGCACTGCCCGTGCTCCAGGCCGACCTGGATGCGTCCATCGGCGATCTCCAGTGGATCATCAACGGCTACGTGTTGTTCCTCGCGTCCCTCTTGCTGGTCGGCGGAGCGTTGGGTGACCGGCTCGGCCGCAAGCGCATGTTCATCGTCGGCATCACCATCTTCGCTGCAGCATCCGTGGCGGCAGGCCTATCGCAGAGCTCAACGTCGCTGATCATCGCCCGTGCGGTGCAAGGCATCGGTGGCGCGATCTTCGTCCCCGGAAGCCTCGCGCTCATCGGCGCCTGCTTCTCGGATTCCGAGCGCGGCTCGGCCATCGGCACCTGGTCCGCTGCTAGTGCCCTAACGACCGTCGCTGGGCCAGTACTCGGTGGGTTCCTCGCGGAAGAGTTCTCCTGGCGTTGGGTGTTCTTCATCAACATACCCATCGCTGTCATCGTGATCGCCATCGCCATCGCCCGCGTTCCTGAGAGTCGCGAGTCAGTTGATAGCAAGATCGACTGGCTTGGTGGCGCACTCGCAACCATCGGGCTCGCTGGCCTGGTCTACGGCCTCACTGAATCGACCAACTCCGGCCTGAGGGATCCGATCGTGCTGGCATCCATCGCCGTGGGTGTGGCCGCGCTCATCGGATTCGGTGTGGCTGAGGCCAGGGTTGCGAATCCCATGATGCCGCTGGGCGTCTTCAAGAACCGCAGCTTCACGGGCGCAAACATTCTGACGCTGTTCCTCTACGCCGCACTAGGAGGATTCATCTTCTTCGTGCCTCTGAACCTTGTGCAGGTGCAGGGTTACACCGCGACCGAAGCGGGTCTGGCCATGTTCCCGTTCATGCTCTTGATCGCCACCGTATCGCGCTGGTCTGGGGGCCTCGTCGTCAAGGTTGGCGCGAAGATACCGCTCACCGTGGGCCCCAGCCTCGTGGGCATCGGCCTGCTGCTGTTCGCCCGTCCTGGTATCGAAGGCCCAGGGTTCTCGACCTACATGACCCAGTACTTCCCTGCCGTCTTCCTGACTGGTCTAGGGATGGCTATCACCGTTGCGCCGCTGGTCACCGTCGTCATGAGCACGGTCGATCAACGTCTTTCCGGCTTGGCATCAGGTATCAACAACGCCCTCTCACGCACGGCCATGCTGCTCGCGGTGGCTGTGTTCGGCGTCGTCGCGCTTGGCCTGTTCAACAACGCCCTCGACAACAACCTGATCGCGTCCGCCGCCTCGACCGACGTTGTCGAGTACCTTGATGGCGAGCGCACCAAGCTCGCCGGGGCGGATCTTCCGCCAGAACTGGCCGGCGAGGCGGCCGTTTCCGCCCAACTAGCCATCGACGAAGCGTTCATCGATGCCTTCCGGGGTGTGATCTACATAGTCGCGTTGCTCGCGTTCCTTAGCGCGTTCATCGCGCTCGCGGTTATCGAAACCCATCCGAAGCACGGAGCGCAGTACGAGAGCTGATCGATCACCCGTTCGCAATGACAGATTGCCTAGGCTTGCCATCGTGGCCTAGACTCGCATTACAGTAGCGCCGCGAAGGAGAACCGATATGCCGATTTACGAGTACGTTTGTCCCGAGGGACATGACCGTTTCGAAAAGCTCAGCCCCATGAGCAAGGGAGAGGCAGCGAGTTGCCCCGTCTGTGGCGAGGTCTCGCCGCGGGTGATCTCCATGTTCTCCGCGCGTGTCGCTGTTGGCGCAGGCGTTGGCGCCAGTTCAGCCCCCATGGCTGGAGGCGGAGCCTCGTGTGCGTGCGGCGGCAGCGGCTGCTGCTAAGCAGCTAGTTGATTTGGATAGGCCAATCTGGATAGCATGAAAAAGCCCCGCTCGTAGAGCGGGGCTTTTGTTTTGGTCGAAAGAAACGCTACCTAACCGGCTCCAGCACTTCCTGCCCGCCCATGTACGGCACCAGCACGTCTGGCACGCGTACCGAACCGTCGGCTTGCTGGTACGTCTCCAGGATCGCGATGATCACGCGCGGGATCGCCAGGCCAGAGCCATTCAGCGTGTGCACGAACTCCGTCTTGCCGCCGGTCTCACGTCGGAATCGGATGTTGGAGCGACGCGACTGGAAATCGGTGCAGTTGGAGCAGGAACTTACCTCCAACCACTCGTCGCTGGCTGGCGTGTAGATCTCCAGGTCAAAGCTCTTGGCCGACGGGAAGCTGATATCCCCTGTGCATAGCTGGAGGAGGTGGAACGGTAGCTTGAGTCCCCGGATCACGTCCGCTGCCGCCTGCACGATGGCGTCGAGTGTCTCCATCGACTGCTCAGGCTCCACGAACTGGTACATCTCAACCTTCTCGAACTGATGCACGCGCTTGAGGCCGCGCACCTGCTGGCCTGCTGCCGCGCGTTCCTTGCGGAAGCACGGCGTGTGCGCCATGTAGCGGATGGGCAGCGTGCCTGGGTCGAGTATCTCGTCACGGTGGAGGTTCGTTAGCGGGACCTCGGCCGTCGGGATCAGCCAGAGGTCCTCGTCATCGTCATGGTAGAGAGCGTCCGCGAACTTGGGCAGATTGCTGCTGCCGATCATCGTCTCTTTGAGCACCAGGAACGGCACGCCACGCTCTTCGTAGCCATGCTCGCGGCGGTGCAGATCGATCATGTAGGTGACCAGCGCGCGCTGGAGTCGCGCGCCTGTGTCGCCCAGCACGTAGAACATGCGGCCCGACACCTTTGCGCCACGCTCGAAATCCGTGATGCCCAGGGACTCCGATAGCTCCCAGTGTGGCTTGAGTTCGAAGTCGTAGGTGGCGCGCTCGCCCTCTTCCCAGATCACCAGATTCCCGCTCTCGTCGGGCCCATCCGGCACCTCATCCGAAACGACGTTCGGTAGGTTCAGCATCAGCTCGCCCGTGCGCTCATCGAGGCCTCGCAAGGTCTCGTCGAGTTCCTTGAGGCGCTCGCCCGTTTGGCGGACGGCCTCCTTCTGCTGTTCGGCCTGATCCCCCTGCCCCGCCTTCATCAGAGCGCCGATGGCCTTGCTGGCCTCGTTGCGCTCTGCGCGTAGCGTGTCGGCGGCGGCTATCGTCGTCCGGCGCTGCTCATCGAGCGCGAGGATCTCGTCGACAACGCCTGTCTCTTCCTGACGGCGGCTGAGCGAGCGGCGAACCGTGTCCGGGTCGCGCCTGATGAGGTCGATGCTGATCATGTGGCAATTCTCTTCTAGGGCAGGTCTATGCTCGGACGGGGACTAGTTCTTGTAGGACGGGTCTTTGGCATCGAGCTTGCGAAGCAGGTACGGCCACGCCATGCCAGCGGGGTTCTTGCCCACCAACGCGGCGGTCTTCTCGATGGCCTCGATCGGGGCCTGGTTTAGCGGCTGTCCGGTGGACATCGCGAGCACCTGCACCTGGCAGGCGCGCTCCAGATTCCACATCCGCCCCCACGCGTCCGACACGTTCTGGCCGAGCGTCAGCAGGCCGTGATTGCGCAGCACCATGTTGTTCGTGTTGCCCAGGTCCGTCACCAAGCGCTCGCGCTCTTCAACGTCCACGGCGAGGCCTTCGAACTCGTGGTACGAGATATCGTTGTGGAAGCCGTACGTGTCCTGTTGCAGCGGCCTGAACCCAGTCTCTAACGCCGAAACGGCCATGCCGTATGGCGTGTGCGTGTGCATCACGCAATTCACGTCATGCCGCGCCGCATGCACCGCGCTGTGGATAACGTAGCCCGGCAGATTGATCGTGTGCCCGCCTTCGAGTACCCGGCCGTTGATGTCGATCTTAACCAAGTTGGAGGCGGTGATCTCGTCGTAGCCCATCCCGAACTCGTTGATCAGGAACTGATCGGTGGTTCCAGGCACGCGGGCCGTGATGTGGTTGTAGACCAGAGTGGTCATCCCGAACATGTCGGTCAAACGGTAAGCGGCAGCTAGCGCGACCCGCGCGTCCCACTCTGCTTCGGGGTAGCTTGTGTCCCTGTTGCCAATAACCATTTAGCGTCTCCGGTGCTCAGGATTGTGACGCCGAGTATAGCAAGCGTCACTGAAGCGACTCAGGGAGACGCGAACTGCGGGAAGCATTGCCGCCTCGGCACTGGTACTGTATGCCTCAAAACAACAACCGGAGGCCCACCATGTCACAGATCGAAGACAAGCTCAAAGCGATGGGGATCGAGTTGCCACCCCCAGGCAAGCCGGGCGGCAACTACGTATCAGCGGTGCGCACGGGCAACCTCGTCTACCTCGCTGGCGTGGGGCCACGACAGGCCAACGGCGAGTTGGTCATCGGCAAGCTCGGGCGCGACCTGACCGTGGAGCAAGGCTATGAAGCAGCGAAATGGTGTGCGGTCAGCATGCTCGGCAACCTGCGCACGGAGATCGGCGACCTGGATAAAGTCGTGCGTTTCGTGAAGCTGCTCGGCATGGTCAACAGCGACCCCGACTTCACGCAGCCTCCTGCGGTCGTCAACGGCTGCTCCGACCTCATCGTCGAGCTGTACGGCGATCGTGGGAAGCACGCCCGCAGCGCCGTGGGTCTGGCCACGCTCCCCAACGGCATGGCCGTCGAGATCGAAGCCGTTATCGAGGTTGAGCCCTAAGCCTCAGCCTCGGGCTCCTCATCCTCATCGTCGTCCGCATCGGGAGGCGGCTGGGTGCTGCGCGTCTGGGGGAACAGCAACACGTCCCGGATGGACTGCTGCCCCGTGATCAGCATCACCAGCCGGTCGATGCCGATCCCCAGGCCACCGGTGGGAGGCATTCCGTGCTCCAGGGCCGTGATGAAGTCCTCGTCCATGCGGTCGAGGTCTTCGCCCTGGTAGCGCTTGCGTAGCTCTTCCTGTTCAGTGAACCGTGCCTTCTGCACGTCCGGGTCGTTCAGCTCCGTGAACGAGTTGGCGATCTCCATGCCTGCGGCGAACGCCTCGAAGCGCTCCGCGTAGCGTGGGTCAGCGGGCATGGCCTTGGCCAGCGGCGACATCTCCACCGGGTAGTCCACCAAGAACGTTGGCTGGATGAATTTCGGCTCCACGTACGTCCCCACCAGCTTGTCGATGAGCCGACCTCGGCTCTCTGCGTAAGTGGCGGGTACGCCCAATTCACGCATCTTGTTCGCCAGCGATTCAGCATCGGGGTAGTCGTTCAGGTCGATGCCCGCGTGTTCCTTCACGCCTTCATGGAGTGACACGCGTGGCCAGGGGCCCGCGAGGTGTAGCTCGACGCCCTCGTAGGTCACCGTGGTGCTGCCGGTGGTTTCCTGGGCTATCTGAGGTACCAATGTCTCTACCAAACGCATGATGTCGTTGTAGTCCGCGTACGCCTCGTAGCTCTCAAGGAGCGTGAACTCCGGGTTGTGGTCGGCGTCGATCCCCTCGTTGCGGAACACGCGACCTATCTCGTAGACCTTGTCCATCCCGCCCACGATCAAGCGCTTCAGGTACAACTCCGTCGCGATCCGCAGGTATAGCTGACGATCCAACGCGTTGTGGTGCGTGATGAACGGCTGCGCCATCGCACCAGCGGGCACGGGCACCAGAACCGGCGTATCGACTTCCAGATACCCACGACCGTCGAAGAACGCCCGGATCGCCGAGACGATCCGACTACGAGCACGCATCGTTGCGTGGACATCGCGGTTGGCGATCAGGTCTAGGTAGCGTTGACGGTAGCGCTGCTCCACGTCGCGTAGGCCGTGGAACTTCTCCGGCGGCGGGCGTAGCGCCTTCGCCAGCAGCATCACGCTTTGCACTTCGACCGAAACCTCGCCCGTCCTCGTGCGCATCGTCGTGCCTGTTGCGCCGACAAAATCGCCCAGGTCCAAGTCATCCAACAGCGCGTAGTCATCCCCCAGCGTGTTCTGGCGCATGAAGAGTTGAAGGTGGCCCTCGGAGTCCTCGATGTCCGCGAATGACGCTTTGCCCATGCTCCGCATCCGAATCATCCGGCCGGCCACGGAGACTTCAACGCCTTCCACATCCGTGCCGATCCCATCGGGGCCAGCGGGCCCAGCGGTGAGGGCCGCCGCTGCCTCAGCGGTGGTGTGGCTCCGGTTGAAGCGAGGCGGAAACGGATCGACCCCGCGCGCCACTAACCTATCCAACTTCAAGCGGCGGCTCCGCAGGAGCTCATCTCCGCGCTTTGACATCTGCGACTCCGTCTACGGCAATGGGTTTGTGCTGAGGGCTAGCGAACGGTCAGTATCTTGAAACGCTGAACACCCGCAGGCACAGCGAACTCGACTTCGTCATCGACCGACTTGCCAAGTAGGGCTTGGCCCAAAGGCGACTCGTTGGAGATTTTACCCTCCGTGGGCGATGCCTCGGTACTACCTACGATGGTGTAGGCCTCGGGCTTTTTGCCACCGACGCGCTGGACTTTCACCATCGAGCCGAGTTCGATGACGCTCGACTTCTGCTTGGCGTTTGAGTGGTCAGGGATGATGATCGCGTTCTGGATCATTGATTCCAGATCCTTTATCCGGCCTTCGATGAACCCCTGCTCGCTCTTCACCTTTTCGTACTCGGCGTTCTCGAGTTCGCCAGCTTCTTTCGAGTCCTGGATGCGCTCAACGATCTCAGGCCTACGGACGTTGCGGAGATCCTGGAGCTCTTCCTCCAGCGCTCTAAGGCCTTCGGTGGTCAGGTAGGTGTCGTTAGGGGCCATGCTGTTCCTCCACGGATGGGGCGTTCGAGAAATAACCCGAAATAAACAAAGACCGAGTTCCCGGTAGGGCCCTCGGTGCCACGACGCTCAAGCGACCCCCTGATTTTACCCCAACCGCGGTAGGAGCGGCAATTTACGCCTAGGTGAATCAAGCTCTTGCACATACGGGGACGCGGCGTCGCATCGGTAAACGCTTGGGATCGGTTTAGGAAAACGATTGAACCTAAGTTCAAACAAAGATTAGACTATCGACCATTATTGTGGCGCGTTTGCGGGCGCGAGGTGTGACTTGCGCGTTACGGGAGGCGTGGCCGGAGGAACAACTCTTCGGTCCCCACGGTCACCGGGTGTCAGACCCACAACCGACCGAGTTCGTAGCGCGTTGTTCAACATTCTCGCGGGATATGGGCTGGAGGAAGCGAAAGTCGTGGACCTGTACGCAGGAACAGGATCGTTGGGTATCGAAGCCCTCAGCAGAGGGGCTGCTCACGCTGACTTTGTCGAAGCCGACCGTCGGCAGGTGGAAGTTATCCGCGACAACCTCAACGATACGAAGATGGCGGCCCGCGCAACGGTGCTGCGCAACGATGTCCGCAAGGCCATCGAAGAACTCCACGGGCCCTACGATTTCATGCTCATGGATCCTCCCTATACGCAACCGTTCCCCAATGACGTGGTTGAGCGCATCGGTGACCTCGGCCTTCTCGGCGAGGACGGCATCGCCATCGTTGGCCACGCCAGCCGTGTGGAGGCCCCCGTGCGCCTCGGTGTACTCGAACGCTGGCAAGACCGTCGCTACGGTGATGCTTCCCTGGCCTTCTACCGGACGGCTGCAAATGACACAGCGGAAGAAACTGAAGAAAAGGTGACCGTATGACCGTCGCCATCTACCCCGGTCGCTTTGACCCCGTCACGGCTGGCCATCTGGATATCGTTCGTCGGGGGGCAGCGCTCTTCGAGACGGTCATCGTGTCAGTCTTTGAAGCTCCTGAGCGCCAGACCCTCTTCAACACCCAGGAACGCATGGGAATGTTCGCCGAAGGCGTGAGCGACCTCTCCAACGTTGAGGTGCGAAGTTTCAGCGGCTTGGTCGTTGACTGGGCCCACAAGGTGGACGCATCAGCCATCCTGCGCGGCATCCGAATGAACGCGGATTTCGAATACGAATTCGAGATGGCGCTGATGAATCGAAAGCTAGCTCCGGACATCGATGTCGTTTGCTTGATGACCGACATCAGATACCAATTCGTTCGAGCGAGCCTCATCAAAGAGGTCGCTCGGCTCGGCGGTGACATCGAAGGCCTTGCGCCACCCAACGTGATAGCCGCGCTCAAACAGAAGTACGACCAAAGCTAGGCCACTCCCCCACAGGGCCAAGCAGTTCAAAACAGCCACAGGACAAGCCGATCAGCGGAGCCAACAGGCCCCAACAGGCAAGGGTAAGGAGGATGGGTAGATGGACATTCTGGAACACATCGACAAACTGGAAGCCATGACCACGCAGGCGAAGCGCATGCCGATCACGGGACGCGCAATGATTGACGCAGAGCGTCTCGTTGGGCTCATCGATCAGATGCGGCTTGCGGTGCCGCGCAACGTGCAAGAGGCCCAAGAGGTTCTCGATCGCCGTGAACAGATCATCAACCAAACGATGCTCGACGCACGTCGCATACGAGCCGTGGCTGAAACCGACGCTCGTTCGTTGGTTGACGAGAGCGAACTGGTGAAACTTGCCAAGAAACGTGGCGACGAGATCGTCGCCGAGGCCCAAGAGCGTGGCGCACGCTTGCTCCAGGCCGTCGAGATTCAGGTTCGCAAGAAACAATCCGGCGCTGACCAGTTCGCGCAGGATTCGCTCGCCCAACTCGAAGAGCAGGTGCTCAACGTGCTCAACGTGATCCATGCCGGGCAGCGCATCCTCTCGCCTGCCGAGGAGATGCTGGCCGCCAACATTTCCGATGCTCTAGGGGCCGGAAAAGCCTCCTAAGCTCGGGTCAACGATTGAACCGAAAGCGAGGCGGCCTTCATTCAGAAGGCCGCCTCGCTTTGCGTCTGGCCGTGTCACCGTATAATCCTCCGAGATTCGCCCCCCGAGACTAAGCGACTAGAGGATTACATGACGGCCACCCAGACGCTCGCGCAACAAATCACCAGCACCAAGGCCGACAGCCTGCCCGACTGGATCTACCACGAGTCCAAGCGGACGCTGGTAAACATGCTGGCCATCTCGATTTCAGCCTCAGGCGCCGTGCCCGTGCTAGCGCTGACCGATTGGGCACGCGACGAGGGGGCCAAGGCCCGCGCGACGGCTATCGGCTCCGGCCTCCGGACCAGCCCAACCATCGCTGCACTGCTGAACGGGTACATGGCCCACCTCCAGGACTACGACGACACCCACTTCCCGACAGTGTTGCATCCCACTGCCCCGGTCTGGCCCGCGATCCTTGCGCTTGCTGAGGACATCGGCGCATCCGGTCGTGACGCCCTCGCAGCCTTCGCCATCGGCGCAGAGGTCGCCTGCCGTGTCTCCATGTCCGTCCACCCATGGCATTACGACGCTGGCTGGCACATCACCGGTACGGCAGGCGTTTTCGGCGCCGTCGCAGGCGCTGGCTGGCTGCTCGGCCTCACGGCTGACCAGATGTTCAACGCCCTCGCCATCGGTGGCACCCAGGCCAGTGGTGTTCGTGAGGTCTTCGGCAGCGACACCAAAGCGCTGCACCCGGCGAAAGCCGCCAGCAACGGCCTCCAGGCCGCTCTGCTTGCCAAGAGTGGCTTCACCGGCCCCGACGACATCATCGGAGGCCGCCGTGGATTCTGGGAGGTACTCTCCGCTGCAGGACACAACGAGGAAGAACTCACAGGCGCGTGGGGCGACCGCTGGGCGTTCGCCAACAATGGCCTCAAGCCCTACGCCAACGGCGTCGTCTCCCACCCCATCCAGGATGCCGTCATCAAGCTCCGCAACGAGCACAACCTCAAGCCCGAGAACGTCGCCGGCATCAAGGCCCACGTGCATCCCCTGGTTCTTGAACTCATGAACCGAGCCGAGCCCCGTCGAGCCCTTGAAGGCAAATTCTCCTTCCAGCACTGCGCCGCCGCTGCCCTTGTTGATGGCGCTGGCCACGATGCCCAGTTCACCGACGCCAAAGTCCTCGACCCCGTGATCTCCGCCGTTCGAGCCAAGGTCTCCGCTGAGATTGACTCAACCATGAAAGAAGAGTCCGCGCGCGTCGTTATCACGCTCAACGACGGCACCACCGTCGAGACGACCACCGAGCACGCCACCGGCTCGCCCGAGAACCCTATGAGCAACGAAGCGCTTGAGATCAAGTACTCAGCGCTCGCTTCTGAGATCATCGGTAAGACCCAGGCTAACGAGCTCCTTTCCGCCGTCTGGGCGCTCGACTGGGCCACCGACGTCAAGCAAGTGACCAAGCTCATGGTCAAGGCCTAGCCCTCCCGTGACCGAGCCTATCTTCCAAAAAAACGCCTTCGTACGCGACTTCGACGCCGTTGTCGTTGGCGTCGGGGAAGCTGGCGTGACCCTCGACCGCACGGCGTTCTACGCAGGTGGCGGTGGCCAGCCCTGTGACTTCGGCACGCTCGCGTTTGGCGACGCGACGGCCGTCGTCAACAAGGTCAGTCGCAAGGACGGCGAGATCGTCCACGAGCTCGATGGCCCGCCCCCTGAGATTGGCGCGCAAGTGCATGGCGTTGTCGACTGGGACAATCGTTACGCGCTCATGCGAACGCATACCGCGCTGCACATCCTGTGCGGCGTCATCTGGCGTGACTTCGGCGCCCACGTCACCGGTGGGAACATGACGCCTCTTGCAGGGCGCATGGATTTCGAGTTCGAGAACATGACCGCCGATTTCGCCGAGCGAGTCGAAGAGCTCGCCAACGCCGAGATCGCCGCCGCCCGTGACATCAGCGTGCGTTTCCTCCCTCGCGATGCCGCCTTCGCTCATCCCGATCTCATCCGCACCAAGATCAACCTCCTGCCCGAGGGCATCCCCGAGGTGCGCGTCGTCGATATCAACGGCCTCGATGTCCAAGCTGATGGCGGGACGCACGTCGCGAACACCCGAGATGTCGGCCGTATCCGCATCGTTGGCCATGAATCCAAGGGCCGCATCAACAAACGCCTCCGCCTCGTCATCGAAGACGCGTAGGTCTGGTGCCGCCACGCCCCATGCCTAGGGCCGTCGTCTACGCCTGGCTGGCGGTCGGGGTTGCCAGCGTCTCCGCCGTCGCCATCTTCATACGCCTCGCCGACACCAACCCCATAACCTTCGCTGCGTACCGCATGTTGATGGCAGCCGCGATAGTCGTCGTGCCTACGCTATTCCGTGCGCGAGGCGAGTTGTTCGGCCTAACGAGGCCTGACCTGCTGCTGCTGTCCGTGTCGGGTCTACTGCTCGCCACTCACTTCGCGGTGTGGACCGCGTCGCTTTCACTCACGTCGGTTGCTAGCTCCGTGCTGCTGGTTACCATGTCGCCCATCTTCGTCGCCGCAGGATCGCTCATCTTCCTCCGCGAACGTGTCAGGCGCATGACCATCGCTGCCGTCGCCATGAGCCTCGTAGGCGGCGTCATCCTTGCATTCGGCGACCTCGACGGGACCGATCGCCGGTTGCTGGGCGATGGACTCGCCCTCTCTGGCGCGGTTGCCGTTGGTGCTCACTTGCTCATCGGTCGGAAGGCCCGCCGTACCGTGGGCAACCTACCGTACATCACGGTCGTCTACATCACCGCCGCCGTCGCCTTGCTCGCGGGCGCGCTCATCTCCGGCGCGCCCATGCTCGGCCTGCCTGCTGAAACCTACTTCTGGATCTTCATCACGGCCCTCGTTCCCCAGGCCGTCGGCCACTCGCTGCTGAACTGGTCGCTCGCACACGTCTCTGCCACCAACGTTGCCCTCGCCGTGCGCGCCGAGCCCATCGTCGCCACCCTCGTGGCGATACCCGTCCTCGGCGAAACCCCATCCTGGATGGTCATCCCTGGAGGCGCGCTCATACTGCTTGGCGTATATCTGGCTCTCAAAGGCGAAGTCACAGGCGCAGCAGACGCGTGACCGGCCCTATAATCCGCCCCGATGCTTATCGAGCTGACCGTCCGCAACCTTGCCGTGATCGAGCACACTCAACTGGAGCTCGGCCACGCACTGAACGTCGTCACCGGTGAAACCGGCGCGGGTAAATCGCTGTTGGTCGACGCGCTTGAGTTCGTCCTTGGCGGCGTCGCCGACCGCTCGTTGATCCGTGCGGGTGCGGATGCCGCGTCTGTCGAGGCCATTTTCCAGGTACGCGAGCCCAGCCCATCGCTCACTGCCGCTCTCACCGCCGCCGGCGTTGACCTCGACGACGAGGGCGCCATCGTCCTCTTCCGCGAGACGCATCGTGAGGGGCGCACCGTATCGCGACTGAACGGGCGCGCCGTGCCGGTGAGCGTTGTGCGCGGGATCGGCGTCGCGCTCGTGGACATCCACGGCCAAGGCACCCACCTGTCGCTGCTCGACCCGACCTTCCAGCTGGTCATGCTTGATTCCCACGCCACCGACCGCTCGCTCCGGCCCGCCGTCGAGCAAGCCGTCGCGGTTGTCCGCACGCTCGAAGCCGAGTTGGCAGAGCTTTCTGCCGACAGTCGTGCTGCCGCTCAGCAGAAAGACCTGTTGGATTTTCAGGTCAACGAGATTGCCGACGCGGGTATGGTGCCAGGCGAGGAGACAGCCCTTGTCGCTGAGCGCGACGAACTAGCCAACGCCCGCATGATCCAGGAGGCGTGCGCCACAGCGTACGAAGCGCTCTACGGCGATTCTGCCAATGCGGATGACCTCATCGCGCAAGCCGTGCAGGCGCTACGACGCTCGATGGATCCATCAGGCAAGCTGGCTGGCCACGTCAACGCCTTGGAGGAATCCGCCGCCCGCCTCAGCGACGCCGCCCGGGACATCCGATCCTACGCCGAGGGCATCAGTGGCGACCCTGCCCGCCTCCTGGACGTGGAGGAGCGCATCGAGGTTTTGCGACGACTCAAGCGCAAGTACGGCGACACCGAGGAGGCCGTGCTCGCCTTCGCCGACGAGGCGCAGCAGAAGCTGGAGGCCTACGAGACCTCTGACGAGCGCCTCATTGCGCTGACCTCGCAGATCGCTAACGCGCGTGAGTGGGCGGGAACGCAGGCCTGGGAACTGTCCAAAGCGCGCAGAGACGCTGGGCAACGCCTCTCGGTCGCTTCCGCCGAGCACCTCATTGAGGTTGGCATGCCCCAGGTGCGCTTCGCTTGCGAGATCACGCAACGACAGGACGGCGATGGCCTGACCTGCCCTGATGGGGCTAGCTACGCATTCGACACTACCGGCATCGACCACGTGGAATTCTTGGTTGAAACCAACCCTGGTGAAGGCCTCAAGCCGCTGGCCAGGGTTGCCTCTGGAGGTGAGACCGCACGCCTCATGCTGGCGCTCATCAGCGCTCTGCGATCCGAGGCTGGCGTGCCCACGTTGGTGTTCGACGAGATCGATTCCGGCATCGGCGCGCGCGCCAGCGAAATCGTTGGCCGCAAGCTTTGGGCGCTCGGTGGTGCCGCGCAGGTGCTCTGCGTCACGCACCTCCCCCAGATCGCCGCCTACGCCGACCGCCACTTCCGCGTGCAGAAGGCGGTCGAGGACGAGCGTACGTTCGCTGGCGCCCTCGCGCTCGACGCCACCGCTCGCGTCAACGAACTCGCCGAGATGCTCGGTGGCGAGCGCAACGACGACATCGACGGCGCGGCCCGACGCATGTTGGAAGCGGCTGAAGCCACCAAAGCGGCTAGCTAGCGAACCAGCGTGAACGTCTCGATCATCTCAGGCTGACTCTTGAGCAACTTGCTCACGGGGCATCGGCCCATGATGACCTCTAGCCGGTCGCGCTGCTCCTCATCCAGGTTCCCCGTAGCGGTCATGTGGCTCAATATCCGTTCCTGGCCGTTGCCAACGCGCTCGTTCGTCACCGTCACCGTCACCTCGCCCAGATCCCAACCCTTGCGCTCGCAGTACAAGCGTAGCGTGATCGCCTGGCACGACCCCAATCCGGCCAGGAGCAACTCGTGGGCGTCCGGCCCCTCGTCGTCCCCTTCCGGCTCTGGCTCGTCCGACAGCAACGTATGACCGTCCACGGATATCTCGTGAACCATCTTCGTCTTGTTCCTCACCACGACGGTACCCATACCTGACTCCTAACGCCAACGAGGGCGAGGTCTGCCCCGCCCCCGTTCGTTCTTATTCCTATCTCAACCAACCAACACCCGCGCGCAAGGCCAAATCGCGCTCGCCAGCGACCGCCCGACGCCGCACTCGGTCGTGCGAGGACCTGGCGCGCCCCCGCGTCCGCGTATCAACCAGCCAACACCCGCGCGCAGGATCCAACCAACGGTGCCAGTCCATCGACGCCCGACGCCGCTCGAGGTCCCGCCGTGACCTAGACGGCTAGTCGACGCGGGAGAAACCGGGGGTGGCATTGGGGATCTGAGTCACACCGGGGCGGAACTCGGGATCCTTGCGGGGGCCATCGCTCTTGATGGTCCAGCTTGTCCGACCAAGCTTCTCGATCTCGATCTCGAACACGTCGCCATCGTTGATCGGCCCCAAGCCCACGTGGTACGTCCCCGTCGTGATGATGTCGCCGCCTTGAAGCTGCAAGAACCTGCTTGCCCACGACAACTGTTCCGGGATCTTCCGGGCCATCGCTGACGTGCTGTAATCCTGGCGCGCGCCACCGTTCACCCACGACTTCACGTTTAGCGTGTGTGGGTCGCCCACCTCATCGCGAGTCGTGATCCACGGGCCAACCAACGCGAACGTGTCCTGACCCTTCGGGAGGAACTGCGTGCGCCTGGTCATCCCGCGAGCAGAGATATCCACGAACGGGCAGTACCCGAAGATGTGATCGTAAGCATTCTCGATGGACACATTCTTCGCGTGATTACCGATCACGAACGCGATCTCTGCCTCTGGCTGGAAAACGTACACCGGCGCGATGTCCAGCAAGTGCACCTCGCCTCCGGGCCCGACCGTCTCGGGAGACTTGTAGAAGAACTCCAATGGGATGTCGTCTGGCTTGCGCTCTGGCGTATCCAGATAGTTCGCGAACGCCGCCAACACCTTACGGGGCTGCGGGATCGGGTTGAGCAGTGTCACGCTCTCCAATGGCACACCGTCGCCGCTCGCTGCGAGCGACTCGAACTGCGCCCGGAACGTCGCGTCCCACTCCTCGATGACCTGCTGCATCACGCGCTGCGGCCCTTTCTCCTCTCGGTAGGAGATCGCCTCGCTCACATCGACGACACCCTTGCCGTCGACCAGCACGCCCACGCGCTCGTCGTTGAACCTCAGAATCTTCACAACACACCTCCCCTGATCTGCTTGGTTTAGCGTCCGACAGCAGTGGGCCTATCCAGGCTTGGCGCTATCGAAGCGCGCGCATTCTAGCCGTCTGGACCACGGCGTGGCCACGTGCGGCGGCCTGGTCGCCGCTGAACCTAGAGCGATGTCCTGCGCAGATTGAATACGAACGCGTTCAGGCCCTTCGCGCAGACGCTAGCACAGTCGGTTGGGGGAGTTGAATACAAGAGATTGCGCGAGTCACCGCAAAGTGCTCGCGTTTGTCGTGCGATGAAAGTACGCCAAGCGCGAAGGACCAAGTCGCGATCGTCGCCCCTAATCGCGCGACGTCGCACCCGGTCGTGCGAGGACCCGCTCGCTCGTGCGGGGACCTAGCTCGCCCTAGCTCGCGGCGGCGGCGGCCGCGATGGCCTGGATGTCGCCCTCGATGGCGGCGGTCATGGCAGCGATCGCAACCTCGATCTGATCGTCGTCGGGCTTGCGGGTCGTCAGGCGCTGAAGCAGCAGGCTCGGCACCGTCCCCGCACGCACCAGCATATTCGCTGAATGCTTTGCGTTGAACCGGATCACCTCGTAGGAAATCCCTGCGATCACCGGGATGAACACGATACGTGACGCGATGCGGATCGGCAGATCAGGCGTACCCATCAGCGCAAAGACGAGGATTGACACCAGCATCACCGTCAGCAGGAACGCCGTCCCGCAGCGCGGATGCGCCGCCGGGAACATACGCACGTGCTCGTTGTCCAGCGGTAGGTGGGCCTCGTGGGCGTGAACCGACATATGCTCCGCCGCGTGGTACGCGAACACCCGCTTGATGCTCGGCATCAAGCCCACCAAGCCTAGGTACGCGAAGAAGATCAGCAAGCGCAAAACGCCCTCGCCGAGGTTACTCAAGATGGAACTGTCCGTGGCGCGGTCGATCACGGTGTGTGTGATGACAAGCGGCAACACGAAGAACAACGCGATACCGAGACCCAACGAAAGCGCGATCGTCAGCGCGAGAGCCAACGGAGATATCGGCTCATCGTTGTCGTCCTCGCCTGCAGCGATCTGCGCAGAGTACGTCAGAGCTCGCATACCGATGGTCATGCTCTCTGCCAGTACCAACGTCCCGCGTACGAACGGGATGCGACGCCACTTGTTGATGGCCCATTTCGGCACGGGCTTCAGTAGCGTACGGATGCTCCCGTCGGGATGGCGTGCCGCCACCGAGTAGACGTGGATACCCCGGATCATCACGCCTTCGATCACCGCTTGCCCTCCGTAAACGGAGGCGTTGGGGCTCTGCTCGTGTTCGTGGGCCAATCTACTCTCCGTCGCTGATCGCTACTTCGCTCTACCAAACTGCCCCAGCGAGGCTGGGGCAGTCAAGGTACTTTTGTTCGGTTTCTTCTACCAGTTCAGCGGAGCTACTTCTCCAGGTTGAAACGGCGGCGCAGGCGTTCCACGCGGCCCTCGGTGTCAACGATACGCTGCTCACCCGTGAAGAACGGGTGGCACTGGGAGCAGATCTCCACTTTGATGGCCTGCTTCGTAGCGCCTGTCGTCCACGTGTTCCCGCAGGAACAGGTAACCACGGCGTCATCGAAATAAATTGGGTGAATCTCAAGCTTCATAGTTGCATTCCGTTCGTTCAGTTACCAAGTCAGATGCGCCAGCAACCGTAAAGGTGCTAGGCGACCTCTGCGGGCGCGACGTTGGCGCGCTTCCGGATCTTGCTGGCGTGGTCGAATTCAACGACACCGTCAACGAGTGCGAACAGCGTGTGATCGCGACCCATCCCGACGTTCCGGCCAGCGTGAACCTTCGTCCCGCGCTGTCGGATGATGATCGTGCCTGCGCGTACGGCCTCGCCGCCGAATCGCTTCACGCCCAGGCGCTGTGAATTACTGTCTCGTCCGTTCCGGCTGCTACCGCCGGCCTTCTTATGCGCCATCAGCTGCTCGCTTTCCACCCGCCGGAGCCGCTGCTGCACCACCCGTCACGATCTCCTTGATAGCGAGCTTCGTGAGACGTTGGCGATGCCCGGACTTCACCGCATAGCGTGTCTTGCGCTTGTATTTGAGTACGATGATCTTGTCGCCCTTGGCCTGCGTCTCCACCTCCGCGACCACTTTGGCACCCTCTACTAACGGGGTCCCTATGGTCGTGGACGAGTCGTCCGAGATCATGAGCACTTCGTCTAGCTCGATCGTACTACCCTCATCCGCCGCGATTTTCTCAACGACAATGCTGGTGCCGGGCTCGACGCGATACTGTTTTCCGCCTGTTTTTACGATTGCGTATGTCATTGCCAGACTTTCGTGCAGAGGTGGTTTCTCCACCCTATCTCCACATTGTCTCCACCTGGGACGGGGGAGCAACCGAAGAATGATAGCAGTAGCGAACGAGCTTGTGTAGTGGTGATGGGTGGGTTCGCACTGTGCGAGGAGCAGACAATGGGGTGTGGCGCAGTCCGGTACCGTGCCTGCGTTCGGAGCGGGAGGCCGCGAGTCCGAGCCTCGGCTCCCCCGACCGCGACTTTGCAATTCGGCTTATTGGCGGATCATGGGCGCGCGTGACTCATACGGCCGGTGTCTTAGGAGGAGTGGCGACGGTTCCATTTGTCTACGGCTCGTTCTATGGAGCTTTCAGTCCCCTGTGCGCTCCCGCGCGCGACTCACTAATGGGCAGATTGTCGTGGTATAACGCATACCGTTTACCCCCGGCCCCGCCTCTAGAAGTTGTTCGTTACCCCCCAAACCGCTTATCGTATGAAGCATTCTCCGCGAGCCGGCCCCGTCAGCGGGTCCCACGCACAAGAAGGTGTTCCCGTGCAGTATCGCTACATCTCAGGCGACTCCCACATGGAAGTCGACACAGCCCTCTGGACCGATCGCATCCCGGACAAGTACAAGCGGTGGGCACCGGAACTTCGCCACTTAGACGGCTATGACGCCTATTTCATCGACGGAAAGCTGGTCCGCAAGGCCGCCCCAGCCGACCTCTACGCAGGTAAAGGCCGCGAGAACTACGTGCCTGATGGCGTCCGGTACGAAGGAACACCCGGAACCGGAGCACCCTCACAGCGCCTCGACGAGCAGACTCAAGACGGGGTCGACGCTGAAGTGCTTTTCCCAGCCCAGGCCACTGGCCCCCGCGTTTGGCGCACGGTCGAAGATGATGAAGCCTACAAGTCGATTCTCCACGCTTACAACGACTGGCTCGGGGAGTACTGCTCCTACAACCCAGAGCGACTCATCGGCGTTGGCATCATGCCAGCCGTTGACGATGTCGATGCCTACATCGCGGAACTCAACCACTGCAAAGAAGCTGGCCTGGGGGCGGTCATGCTCATGGGCTTTCCTGCTGGCGAAACCTACCCGTCTCCGGACGACGATCGTTTCTTTGCGGCTGCCCAGGAGATGGGCATGCCCGTCACCGTTCACGTGGACATCGAACGGCCCAAGGAGGGCTCGTACCTCCTGTACCCCAAAGGAACCGAAGAGGATCGCCTGCGCTTGGAAGCATCGGGGCGCACCCTTGCTGAACAGGTCGCTCGCTTCGGGCCCACCCGCGGCAGCTCGGGCCTTGTTGCCGTCCAGTGGGTGCTCTCCGGTCTCTTCGACCGCTTCCCCGATCTCAAAATTCTCTTCGCCGAGAACCAGATCGGCTGGATCCCGTTCTACCTCCAGGGAGCGGACGCTCGCTACGAGCGCAACCGCTACTGGGCTGAAGAGCACCTTGGGTTCAACCCGCTCGCTCGCGACCCCAGCGAATACCTCTTGGAGCACACCGTCTGGGGTTTCCAGTACGACCGCGTGGGCGTCGAGATGCGTAGCCTGCTGAACGTCGACAACCTCATCTGGGGCTCAGACTTCCCCCACCAGGAATCCGACTGGCCCTACTCCATGAAGATACTCGACAAGGCCTTCGCCAACGCCCCCGATGACATCCGCTACAAGATGACCTGCGGCAACGCCATCAACTTCTTCGGCCTCAACGCCAGCTAGCCACCGACCCGCTACCTGACCTCCGGATAGATAAAACGACAGCCACCATCCGGTGGCTGTCGTTTTAGTTGCGTGACAAAACGTTCTAGCCCTGGCCCCGGAGCGGCCTCGCGACCTTTAGTCCTAGCGGCGAAGCCAAGACATCCGAGGGCGAGCCCCGACGTGCTACACGTTTGAACCCACCAACGAGCCCGGGCCCCGGCTCGCCATCAGCCCGCGATGGGGCCCTCCCCATCCGGCCGCCCTGCGCAAGCAGCGATAGAGGGCTGGGCGGGTGATCCAAGCGCGATTCCTTGAGGCTGACTCTTCCCCTACGAGATCCCGTACAGCGCCGCAGCGTTATCGCGCAGCACCGCCTGCCTCACTTCCGGCGTCAGGTGGGCCGTCTCACGATCCACTATCTCTTGCGAGAAGGGCCACGTACTGTCGTGGTGCGGATAATCGGACGCCCACATCATGTGACCTTCACCGAAGAAATCCACCAAGTGCAGCCCCACCAGATCCGACTGATACGTCGCCCACACCTGCTGCTTGAACACGTCGCTGGGCTTCTGTTGCAGCGCTGGATTGGGGTTACGCTCCAGCAAACGCCCATACCGGAAATCCATCTCCTGCACGACGAACGGGATCCAGCCCGTGCCAGACTCCGCAAGCACGAACCGCAGCCTTGGGTGACGCTCCAACGTCCCGAACGTGAACAGATTGACGAACGGCTGGAAGAACGCCGTAGCCCCGTTCCCCACGCCCATGTCGAACGCTGGCGCACGCCCTGTCCCCTCAAGCTTCGCCTTCAGATCGCGAGCCGTGCCCCGCGCCAAGCTGCCGCCCACGTGGTACGAAACGATCAACCCTGTTTCTTCGGCTGCCGCCCAGAACGGATCCCACGCCTCGAAATGCATCTCCAGCGTGACATCGTTCACCAGGAAATTGACCTGCTTCAACTTCCCCGCCTTCGCCACACGCATCAGCTCCTCTGTCGCTGTCGCAGGGTCGACAGGCGAGATCATCGCAGCAGGGATGAAGCGCTCTGGGGCTGCCGACGCGAACTCCGTCGCCCAGTCGTTGTAGCCTCGCACGATGCTTTTCCGAAGCTCGCGGTCGTCCGGGTTCATCGCAACGATCGGCGGGAACAGCACCGAAGCGCTCACCCCATCGCGATCCATATCCTCCAAACGCTTGCTTGGAGTCACCGGACGCCCCTCTTCCGCGACGCCTCCACGATCCAGCGCCAGTGGATTCCGGCCTGGCTGCGCGAACCACCGTGGGCTCCGGTATTCGCCCCATGTCGCATCGCCGCACACCCACACATCGTGGCCATCGCGATCCACCACGTGGGGAACCGCATCGCCCATGCCTGCGGGAGCGCGCGACGTCCAAAGATCCCTTGGTAAGTAGCCCAGGTCGATATGGTCGTCTGCAGAAATCTTCAAATCATCCAAGAGGCACCTCCGGTGTGTCGGCATCATAGCGCCCTGCTATGCGCCGAAAAAGACTTAGTGTTGAAAAAGACGCAAAAGAAAGGGCGCCCACCTGGGCGCCCTCTCGCTGATCCGTTACGTCGGCCGACTACTCGTCGTCGTCGTCTTCAGGCTCGTCCTCAGCATCAGCGTTCGTTGACTCATCGTCACCCCAGTCGAACGCAGGCTGGATCTGCGGCGAGTCGTCGTTGTCGTCGATCTCGTCTTCGTCATCAGTCGCGTCAATGTCCGCTTCGCCAGCGTCGCTCGTTTCGCCGCTCGCCAAGTTGAGCGATGCCGCCGTTACGGTGGGAGCCGCTGCTGCACGCGCAGCTTCGGCTTCCTCCCACGAGCGTTCCTTGAACGCGCTCATGGACATCACGCGGTCGCCGGCTGGGAGCTTGGTCATCACCTGAACCCCCTGTGTGTTCCGACCGAGCGTTCGGATCTCCTTGATCGCCGTGCGGTAGACCATCGCCTTAGACGACCCGACCATCACCTCTTCGACATCCGGCCCCGTGACGACTGCTGCCGCGATATCGCCGGTCTTGTCCGTGATTTTCAGCGCGATCACGCCTTGAACGCCACGCCCGGTTTTCCTGAAGTTATCGACAATCGTGCGCTTGCCGTAGCCACGGTCCGTAAGGATCAATAGCTGAGCGCCCTCGGTCGCCACGTCCATGCCCACGACTTCGTCGTCGTTCAGCAGGCGTATGCCTCGCACTCCACCTGCTCCTCGGGTCTGGCGTACGCGAACATCGTCTAGTGAGAAGTGAACGGCCTTGCCGTTCTTCGTGATCATGATCGCGCTCATGCCAGGGTCCGCGAGGCGCGCCGTCAGCAGACTGTCGCCCTTGTTCAGGTCGAACGCGGCCAGTCCGTTGGAGCGGATGTTCGCGAACTGGCTCAAGGTCATGCGCTTGATTTCACCGCGACGCGTGGCCATCACGATGTACTTGTCCACCTGGAGATTCGCGATGGCGACCACCGCCGTCACGACCTCCTCAGCGGGATTGATCTGGATAAGGTTCTGGATCGGCGTTCCGCGCGTCTGGCGCGTCGCGTCCTGATGGATGCGGAACACCTTCTCGCGGTATACCCGGCCCTTGTCCGTGAAGAACAACAGCCAGTCGTGCGTGTCTGAGACCGACAACTGCTGGATGGCGTCGCCTTCGCGCGTCTCCTGCCCACGCACGCCCTTGCCACCACGGTGCTGCAAGCGGTACGCCTCGATTGGCAAACGCTTCAGGTAGCCCCGGTCGCTCAGCGTGATGACGTTGTCGGCGTGCGGAATGAGATCTTCGTCAGTCGCGTCGGTGAGCTCAGCGTCCATCAACTCCGTGCGGCGATCCTGGCCGTAGGTCTTACGGAGGTCGCGAGTTTCTTCTTTGACGATCGCGAGGATCTGCTCTGGGCTCCCCAGCAGATCTTCCAGCGCGGCGATGCGAATCATCAACTCCTGGTACTCGTTCGCGATGCGCTCGCGCTCAAGTGCGGCCAAGCGCCGCAGTTGCATGTCCAAGATGGCTTGCGCTTGGGCTTCAGTCAGACCGAACTGCGTCATCAACCCCGTCCGCGCGGTCTCCACGTCGTTGGACGCCCGGATCAGCGCGATGACCTGATCGAGATTATCGAGTGCGATCGTGAGCCCTTCGAGGATGTGGGCGCGTTCGCGAGCGCGGTTCAGGTCATATTCGGCGCGCCGTCGAACCACGTTGCGCCGGAACTCGATGAAGTGCTGAAGCGCGGGCTTGAGGCTGAGCACGCGCGGTTGACCATCCACGAGTGCCACCATGTTCACGTGGAAAGCAGTCTGGAGAGTCGTGTGCTTGTAAAGGTTGTTGAGCACAACGTGCGCTGCGACTCCACGAGCCAGTTCCACCACGACCCGCAGGCCCTCGCGGTCGGACTCGTCCCGTACCTCTGAGATGCCCTCGATCTTCTTCTCTTTCGAGAGCATGGCGATCTTCGCAACCATCGCCGCCTTGTTCACCTGGTACGGCAACTCTGTAACGACGATGCGCTCTCGGTCACCACGCTCCATCTCCTCGATCACCGCCCGGGCGCGTGTCACGATCCGCCCGTGGCCCGTGTGGTACGCCTGAAGGATGCCCTCGCGACCGATGATGATCCCGGCCGTGGGGAAATCAGGCCCCTTCACGAAGTTGATGAGTTCGTCTGCTGTGGCGTCTGGATGGTCCGCGAGATAATCAATGGCGTCGCATATCTCGCGAAGATTATGTGGCGGGATGTTCGTTGCCATGCCGACCGCGATTCCAGAAGAGCCGTTGATCAGCATCAGCGGGATGCGCGTCGGAAGCACCGTGGGCTCGCGCTGTGAGCCGTCGTAGTTGTCAACGAAATCGACCGTGTCACGGTCGATATCCTGGAGCAGTTGCTCAGCGATCTGCGCAAGGCGGGCCTCCGTGTACCGCATCGCCGCTGGCGGGTCGTCGTCCACCGAGCCGAAGTTGCCTTGGCCATCGATAAGGGGATGTCGCATCGAGAAATCTTGCGCCATCCGCACCAACGCGTCGTACACCGAGGAGTCGCCGTGCGGGTGGTACTTGCCGAGTACCTCACCCACTACCGCAGCACACTTCTTGTAGCTGGCACCAGGACGCAGGCCCATGCCCTGCATCGCGTACAGAATCCGGCGGTGCACTGGCTTGAGGCCGTCACGCACGTCGGGCAGCGCACGCGACACGATGACGCTCATCGCATAGTCGAGATATGCGGACCGCATCTCGTCTTGGATGGCGATGGGCCTGATGTTTGAGGAGTCCGCCTGGACCATGAGAGGTTCCTTTCGGGGGGCTACTCAGCGCGCTGTATGCGCCGAGGGCTCTTCTGCACTACATGTGGTACTAGCGGCTACAGGCATACCGAAAATGTTGCGGTAATCCGCGCGTGCGAACACGCGTGCGATTATAACAGAAGCGACGTGCTTCCGCGATAGGGATAGATGACCGTTGAGTAAGTCCGGCTGGCCGAGGTTACCCAGGCAGGTGTCCTCGGTAGATCGCCACCGGCAAGCGAGACCACTTGAGGTATTCGACAAGCAGCGTCTCGTCTTGGGTGAATTGGCTGTACAGGTCCAAGTCCATGGGGAACTTGACGCTCCCCACGAAGGCGTAGGCAGGCTTCAGCGCGGTGATGTTGTAGCGGCCGCGCGGAACGATCATTCCTAGCCTGCCAGGGGTGAATCGGTGCTTCATGAACGTTTCAGCCGTGCCGAGAAGCGCACGGATCAAGAAGTAGATGCCCACGAACAGGAATGCCATCGCCAAGAAACCGATATTTCCGACATAAGCGCCCGCGACCAAAATGAACGAACCGAAACCGACGGCCAGGTTCTTCTGAAGCGGGCGTGTCAGCCAATTGCGCTCAGCCTGCCACGCGAGACCGAACTTCATCCCGCAGTGAACGCACGTAGCATCCCTCGTCAGGTAGAGGTGCATGCACTCCCCGTGCTCATTACGTCGTGCCCTAGGCCTGTTCGCTGAACTCACTACTCCATCTCCCCTGCTTCGTACGCGCCCGACCATGATAGTAGCCAGTCGAAAAGCCTCAAGAAGATCGTCGGGACCTCCTTCTCCTTCTCGATGTGGCATTGAACCGCCATCAGCCAGCGGTGCTCAGGACTCTCCAGGCCTTCGATGATGCCGTCCTGCGTGTGGTACGCGGAAGCCAGTAGGCTGGGCGCCCGTTGCGCTTCCTTGGCCCCTTGGTGGTGGTAACTATTGGTTCGGAAGATCGCGCCAACGCCGATGATCGCCCCCAGCTTGCTGCCAGGCGATACGTACACCGGGTGCTTAAGTGGCTCCTCGCTGGTGTCGTCTGGCAACTTGCGATGCCCTGGTAGATCCTGGATCAGCGTGCCGCCGAATGCCACGTTGATCAGTTGCAACCCTCGGCATATCCCGAGCACCGGCATATCCCGCTCCAGCGCGGCCCGTAGCAGCGCCATCTCCATCTCGTCGCGCTCGGCGTACGTCTCGACGCCTGCCCCTTCCGCGATCTCTTGTCCGTAGTACTGGGGGTGAACGTCGTATCCACCGCACAGCATCAACCCTGAAACCCCATCTAGAGCCACTTCTAGGCTCGTGTAGGTGGAGGGCGTCAAGACGCGCGCCTGCCCCCCACGCGATTCGATGGACGCCACGTACGGTTCGGCTTCGTTGGGGCCGCTTGCGGTTACTGCTATCAGTGCCATGGTTTCTTAGTCGCTGCGGAGTCCGGCAGATTCGCTGATGGCCAGCAGATCCACCGCGTCGCTGACCATCTCGGCGACTCGCTCGATCTTGTCTGGGTGGTCGATCGTCACCTGAGCCTCAAGCCGCTCAAGCAATGCCGTAGCTGCCGGCGTGTCGTGGTTGCTGGTCACCAAAGGGACATCGAGATCGTTCGCGCGCTGGTACACGTACTGAGGAGGCGTATCGCACCCTGTCAGCAACAAGCACTTCAGCGGGAAATTGAGAGCGGACATCTGAATGTCGGTTCTGCCCCCACGCACGATCACAGCCTGGTTGGGGTGCCGTCCGAAGTAATTGCCGCCCCACTCGGTGATCAGTCCGCCGATGAGGAAACTCTCTATCAGATCATGCTGGCCTGACGCCCCTGCGTAGAACGTGCCGCTCAGCAGCGTCGCGACCTGCCCCACTGTTGGTGCGAGCAGCCGACGGTCTTCCGGGAGGATGCCGTACACGGAAACCCCTGCGTCCTCGAACGCTGGCGCCAAGCGCGTGGAGGCGTCGTGCTGGCCGTACTGAGTCCGGCGGTTGATCACCACGCCCGATAGTAAGCTCGCGTACGTGTCGTGCCACTTCGCCGCGTCCGTCGCGTTCAGTGATCGATCGTATGGCACCACGCCCAGTACGCGAGCGCCCAAGTGTTCGGCCAACGCTGGCGCCGCCGCCACTGCGTACCCGTCCGCATCGAACAGCGGAAGCCCTTCAATGATCACCATATCGTGATCAGCCGCAAGTGCGTCGACCCGCTTGCGTGCCTCTTCAACCAACTCGTCCTGATCGTGCTCGGCAACGACTGCCGAGGCGTCACTAGGGCTACCGAACGTCTTCGCGTAGAACGCTGCATCGCCATCCGCGTGCAGCGTCGCGGGTTTCACGACGGCGACGCGTTGGCCCGCCTTTTTCCAGACGGTCGCGAGAGCCGCTACAACGGAGGTAGAACCGACGCCAGGGCGCTGCCCGGCGACGTAGAGGATTGCCATTGCCAGATTATACGGGGTCTGCGAGTCATGGGAGCGGTCGTCGTCCGCTTGGATAACCAGATATACTTCCCGCTTGGCAGGAAATCATGGCACAAACACCCCAAACTAGCCCCGTTTCCATACGGATCCCCGCAACCACCGCGAACCTCGGCCCAGGCTTTGACACCCTGGGTTTAGCGCTGTCCATGTGGAATCACTTGCGCGTCGAGTGGTCGGACAAACCGCTCGTTGAGGTGCACGGCGAAGGCGCTGGCCATCTCCGCACCGACGACCGCAACATGACCTACCGTGCTGCCGCCCGCCTCCTCGCCGAAGCTGGCGAAAGCCATCGGCACATGCGCATCGAGTCATGGCAGACCATCCCGCTCTCGCGTGGCCTGGGTAGCAGCTCCTCCGCGATCGTCGGTGGGCTCTACTCGGCTAACGCCCTGCTGGACTACCCCGTAGCCCCCCATCGCTTGCTGGAGCTAGCCACCGAGATCGAAGGCCACCCAGACAACGTGTCCCCTGCCCTCATGGGTGGCATGACCATCTCCGTCATGGACAACGGTGTGGTCAACGCCGTACCCGTGCCTCTGCTCGAAGACCTCCAGTGCGTGGTCTTCATCCCGGAGCGGCCAATGCCAACTAAGAAGGCCCGTGAAGTGCTAAAACCCGAGGTCTCGCGCGCTGACGCGATATTTAACGTCGGTCGTACCGCGTTGATGGTCGCGAGCTTCGCCTTGAACCGACCTGAATATCTGGGCCTCGCCACCCAAGACAAACTGCACCAGGACGCTCGTCGCACCGTGTTCCACGAGATGAAAGTCATCTTCGATGGAGCGCTTGCCGCTGGCGCCAAAGGCGTGTTCCTGTCAGGTGCCGGATCCTCGGTCGTTGCCTTCACCACCCGAGGCGAGAACCGCGCGTTCACTATCGGCTATGAGATGGCCGATGGTGCCGATAAGGCAGGCCTCCCGGGCACGTTCCGCGTGCTCGACCCCAGCCCCACTGGCGCTGAGGAGATCGACGAGATTCCGGCCAGCGTTATCAAGGAGATTGTCTGATGGCGCTGTTGGTGCAGAAGTACGGCGGCACCTCCGTCGGTGACGCCGAGAAGATAACCAACGTCGCGCGGCGGGTCGCCGCTACGCAAGCCGCAGGCAACCAGATCGTCGTCGTCGTCTCCGCCATGGGTAAGGCCACCGACGAGCTGATCGCGCTCGCGCAATCGGTCACGAAATCGCCCGAGCCCCGCGAGTTGGACCTACTGCTCTCCACGGGAGAACTGGTGTCCAGCACGCTCATGGCCATGGCATTGCGTGAGCTTGGCGTGGCCTCTATCAGCATGGGTGGCGCGCAAGCGGGCATCCAGACTGACACCGCCCACGGTCGCGCGTCCATCGTCCACCTCGACCCTGCTCGCGTTCAGCGTGAACTGGACGCCGGTCGCGTCGTCATCGTCGCGGGCTTCCAGGGCATCACCGACGACATGGACATCACCACCCTGGGCCGTGGCGGATCCGACACCACCGCTGTCGCCCTGGCTGCGGCGCTCAAGGCCGAGCGCTGCGAGGTCTACACCGACGTCGATGGCATCTACACAGCCGACCCTCGCGTAGTACCCAGCGCCCGCAAGCTTTCTGAGATCGGTTACGAGGAGATGCTCGAACTGGCGACCTATGGTGCAAAGATGCACCCGCGATCTATAGAGCTCGCGGCCTGGTACAAAGTGCCTGTGCTGGTCGCATCCAGCACGCAGGACATCCCTGGCACGCTCATTCACGATGTGGACAACGGAGGAAATGCCATGGAGGTCAGCAACAAGGTCAGTGGGGTGACGTATGAGCGCAACGTGGCTCGTATCACCATGAGGGCCGTGCCCGACCGCCCCGGCGTCGTCGCCCACGTCTTTGAGCCGTTGACCGACGCCGGCATCAGCGTCGACACCATCGTCCAGAACGCCAGCGCAGAGCGCCTCACTGACGTATCGTTCACCGTCGAGCGTGCCGACCTCGTGCGCGCCCTGGAAGTTAGCTCCCGCGTTGCGTCGGACATCGGTGCTGCCGACTGCGTGGCCAACGACCACTTGGGCAATGTCAGCATCGTCGGCACGGGTATGCAGAACGCCCCTGGCTACGCCTCCCGCATGTTCCGTGCGCTCTCAGACGCGGCGATCAACATTGAGATGATCACCACGTCTCAGATACGCATCACTTGCATCGTCGACGAGGCCCAGGTGAATGACGCAGTGCGCGTCCTCCACGAAGCGTTCGAGCTCGATACCGAGTAGCGCTGGCTAGTTGTTCGCCAGCGCGAACGCGGATCGCATCCCCTGAGCGTAGTGTCCTGGCAGGTTGCACAGCAGGACATACTTCCCTGACCCCAACTGGAAGGTCGTCGCTGCCTGATCGCCTGGCTGCAGTTCGCTGGGCTGGATCTCGCCGATCACCTCACCAGCGGATTCGTCGACTGTGCCATCGGCTCCTATGGGTAGCTCCGTGGGCCCTAGATCCGTCCTGAACAGCACGAACTCGTGCTCTAGTGCCCCTTTGTTGGTCACGTGGAAGGTTGTCGTGCCTGACCCTGATTGATTGATGACCTGCGTTACTGCCCACTCGCTCACCTCAACATCTACCAACGTGGGCAACGGCCCTGATGGCGTGGGCGTGGGCTCAGCGTCGCCGCCGCACGCTGCGAGTAGTGGGATGGCGATAACCAGGGCTAACGGGACGAATAAACGACGGAAGTTCATGGACACCTCGTATCTTGATATCTATCGATCGGGCGTACCAGTTTCACAAGCCGTCGGCACGATGTCCATCGGCAAAACCGATGCCACGCAAAAATGCATCCAAGATGCGTTGACCCGCAGGTGGTTATGCCCAAAATAGCGAGCGAAGGTTTTCAGGTATTCCCAGTACCGACTGGCCGTACCGGTTTACCGCAGGAAGACGACACATGGGAGAAGACGAAACGATCGAGAAAGTCTTGGCGAATTGCCGGGTCATCGCGGTGGTTGGAATGTCCGATCGAGAAGATCGGTCGAGCCACGGAGTCGCGAGATACCTGCAGCGCGAGGGCTTTCGCATAATTCCGGTGAATCCAAACCTCTCGCGTCCGGTTCTTGGCGAAGTGCCGTACGCGAGCTTGGACGACATACCGGAGAGCGTGGACTTAGTCGACATCTTTCGGCGCCCGATCGACGTTCCGCCCGTCATAGACGCGGCGATCAGGATCGGAGCACCGGCGGTGTGGATGCAACTGGGGATCGTCCACCAAGAGGCCGCACATTTGGCAAGTGTCGCGGGGTTGGATGTCGTGATGGACAGATGCACGGCGATCGAACACCGTCGACTGGTGTGGCTGGGTAAGTTGAGATCAAACAGAGAATAAGACCGCGCACGACTAGGGGGTAGAGCGCAGGGGTGGGAGTGTAGCTATGGTGTACCGAGAAGCAGAAGACGTCCGCGACCTCAAGATTCAAGCAAGCGAAGCCGTTGAATTAGCGATGGGTGGCCGCTGGGAAGAAGCAGCCGCAGTCAATCGCAAGGTGATTGCAGCCTCCCCAGGCGACCTGGATGCCTACAACCGGTTGGGCAAAGCCCTACTGGAACTGGGAGACCCCCAGGGCGCGCGCGCCGCCTTCCAGCATTCCCTCTCCCTTGACCCGAGCAACCCGATCGCACGGAAGAATATCGAACGCCTGTCCAACGGGGCGGCGGCCAGCGGCTCTACGTCGCTGAGCCACAAGATGTTCATCGGGGACACGGGGAAAAGCACCCAGGTAGCGCTGCTCGGCTGCGCCACCGATTCTGCCCGGCCCTACCTGGCTCCCGGCTCTTCCATAGAGCTCCGCGTGAACAAGGGTAACGTCGTCGCCTACTCAGCCCAGGGCCAGTACATCGGGATCGTCCCTCCTAGGGTTGGCCACCGGCTGGTAGCCCTGATGGAAGGTGGCAACCGCTATGGTGGAGGGGTCGTGACTTCCGTCGCCGATACCGTGCGCGTGCTACTGCACGAGAGCTACCAACACCCGTCGCAGCGATCGAAGACATCGTTTCCTGCGATGGCCCCTGCGCCAGCTTCAGCTGCCCCGTCGACGCTGCCGGAGATTGATCCCCTTGAGCCCATAGACGAGCTTGAGCCCGTGGTCTTTAAACCTGTGGCCGAAACTCCCGCCGAGGAGCTTCGCGAGCTTGATGGGCCCGACGCTGAGATGGAGGTGGAATTCGCCGACCCGCTTCCTCCGCTCGAGCGCGATGAAGCAGAGGACGAAGAATCCCTCGAAGAGGAATTCGAAGAAGCCATTTAGGCGTCAACGCTATGGGGCTTCTGGTGCAACGCCTCCTTCGAGGCTCTCCACCAGGAGTTCCAGCACGTCCTTGGCGGACTTGTTGTCCGCCTCTCCCTTCGCTCCGATACCCTCCTCCATCATCTGGAGGCAGAACGGGCACGACACCGCCACTGAATCAGCGCCCGTTTCCAGGAACTGATCTGTCCGGATGTGGTTCACTCGAGTGCCCTCTTCCTCCATCCACATCTGACCACCGCCCGCACCACAGCAGAAGCTGGCCTCGTGGTGCGCGCCACCTGGCATCTCCACCAACGTCAGCCCAGGGATCGACTCCGCGATCTGCCGGGGCGCATCGTAGATATCGTTGTGCCTGCCGATGTAGCACGAGTCGTGGTACGCCATCGTCGTGAACACGGACCCCACCGGCTTGATGCGACCGTCTTTGATCAGCCCTGCCACGAACTCCGTGTAGTGCACCACCTCGTAGTTGCCCCCGAGATGGGGGTACTCATTCTTCATCGTGTTGAAGCAGTGGGGGCACAGTGTCAGGATCTTCTGGATCCCGTACCCGTTTAGCGTTTCGATGTTCTGCTCCGCCTGCATCTGGAACAGATACTCGTTCCCCATGCGGCGCGCGGGGTCTCCCGTGCACGTTTCCTCGCTCCCGAGCACGCGGTAGCGCACGCCAGCGACCTTCAGCACCGACGCCATCGCCCGAGCCGTAGCCTGGTTGCGGCCGTTGAGGGCCGACGTACAGCCGACCCACAGCAGCACTTCGTGCTCCGGGTCATCGGCCATCGTTACCGCCTCTGTCCCTTCCATCCAATCCGTGCGTGTCGCCTGCGTACCGCGCCACGGGTGGCCGCGCTGCTCGATGGACGTCATAGCCTCCATCGCGGTCTCCGGCACCACCGCCTCCTCCATCGTCAGGAAGCGGCGCATGTCGACGATGGTGTCGATGTGCTCCACGAACGCGGGGCAAGCCTCCATGCAAGCGCGGCACGTCGTGCACGACCACAACACCTCAGGCGTGATCACGTCGTAGATCAGTGAGCGTTCGCTGGGAGGTGCTGTTTCGCCCTCAGCAAGACTGAGCAACGCTGGAGCGCGCTCAACCATGAATCCCTTGGACGCCTGGATCAGCTTGCGTGGGGAGAGTGGCTTGCCGCTGCGCCACGCAGGGCACTGGTCCTCGCACCGCCCGCAGTTCGTGCAGGAGTCATAATCGAGCAGCTGCTTCACCGAGAGTTGGTTGATGTCGCTGGCTCCGAAAGACGGCAGCAGGTCGAGGTCGCCCATCGGCCGCAGCGCGCCTTTCGGGCGCGTCACGGACGACCGCATCACCAGATTGATCGGCGCAACGAATATGTGCATCAGCGGCCCAAAACGCCAAGCCGTATAGGCGAACGTTCCACTCATCAACGCGGCGTGGGCCCACCACAGCACGAAGTGAGAAACCTCCATGGAGTAAATCGTGACGCCCACTCCCCGGATCGCCTGAGCGACACCCCACGATGCGAACGACCACCGCGCCCACTCGGGGTTGAACAAAGCGCTGGTCGGCTCCAATTCCGTGGCAGCCATCCGCAGCGATTGCAGCAGGAAGCCAGAGAGCGCCATGCTCAGCAGCAGCGCTAGTAGCACTCCGTTCTCCAGCATCGTGTTCAGCCGTGGCGGCTTGATTATGTACCGCCGGTACGCAGCCATCGCCACGCCCGCGATCAGCATCAGCCCGCCGATGTCCCACACCAACTCGCGCTCAACCTTCACGTTCTCGGTGAACAGGTGCATGCCCAGATACTTGTCCGCGTTGAACTCCACCGCATCCAGTGTCGTCGCCACGAACAGGATCAACATCCCCCACACGATCAGGGCGTGCATCGTCCCGGGGTAGCGCTCGCGACGGATGAACCGCCGATGCGCAATCGAGTCGAGCATCACGGTCTTCACCCCAGCCCACACTCGTCGCCCCCAGGGGCCAACGTCAGGGTTCGGCGTGCCCAAACGCCAGATTTTCGAGCGCTGGTACAGCGACCAAAGCACCGCCAACAGCGCCAACACGCTGATGAGGTAAACGATGGTTCCCAACGGGTAACCGATATTCCAGAAAGCGACCCGACCATTTAGCTCAGGAGGCACGTGCAAAGCTCCGCAGAAAGGGTGCCGCGAGTGTACTTGGCTCCCGGTCTGGAGCCAAGGTTGCGCTAATAGAGAATTAGCGATAGCTTATATAAGGCAATGCTAATTAATACATCCATAGACACCGCACTCAAGGCCATCTCAGAGCCCCGCCGCAGAGAGATTCTGCGCCTGCTTGGCGCTGGCGAGTTGAGCGCTGGCGAGATCGCGTCGCGGTTCGATGTGACGCAGCCTGCGATCTCTCAGCACCTGGCAGTGCTTGCGGCGGCAGGTTTGGTTGTTGCGCGCAAAGAGGGAACTAAGCGCATGTACCGCGCGGTTCCTCAGCGGTTCGATGAGATACGGGCGTACTTGGCCGGATTCTGGGCCACCGGGCTGGACCGGCTCAAAGCAGAAGCAGAAAGCGAACAACGGAGGATGAAAGATGCAAGCGCAAACTAGTTATGTGGAGTGTCAGGTAGCGATCGCCGCGAGCCCGGAAACGGTGTTCTCGTTTTTCACGGACCCCGTGAAGATGGTCAAGTGGCAGGGCATCGCCGCCCGGCTCTCCCCCGAACCCAATGGCGAATTCTGGTGCGACCTTGAAGACGGCGTCGTCATGTCCGGTACGTTTGTCGAGCTAGACCCGTTCAAGCGACTCGTGTTCACGTTCGGCTGGGAAGGACACCCGGTCGTCTCACCTGGATCCACGCAGGTGGAAGTGCTCTTCGATGATGCGCCGGAGGGCACGTTATTGACCGTGCGCCACCACGGATTGCCCGCCGAAGAGCAAGAGATGCACAAGGGTGGCTGGACGTTCTACCTGGAGAATCGCCTCGTGATCGCTGCGGCAGGCGGCGACCCAGGCCCCCACCGCAAGCCTGGGATGTAGACCAACCAATCCGCCACCTACATGGCAATGAAAAAAGGAGCAGCCACATGCCACAACCGATAGTGCATTACGAGATAGCGGCCAAAGACCTTGGCAAGATGAGCGCGTTCTACGAAAGCCTCCTGGGATGGAAGCTCACGTCGTTCGGCCCAGAGATGGGTAACTACAACCAGATAGATGGCAAACAAGGCGCGGTTTTCGGGATCGACGGCGGCATGTACCCCGTAACGGACGAAGGCGACGTGCCTGGCGTGCGACTCTACGCCAACGTCGACTCAGCAGACGACTACGCCGCGAAGGCCGAAGCGCTTGGCGCCAAAGTTATCGTTCCACCGATGACTATTCTGGGAGGCGGGATCAGGATCGCACTGTTCCTAGACCCAGAGGGGAACAAGATCGGCGTGGTAGAAACCCTAGCGCCCACGCCCTAGGTCAAAGCCCAACGCCAGATCGGGCGGCGGCTACTCGCCAGCCGCCGCCCGGCAAGCGTCCTGTCGCGCGTAGGCCTCGCGCTCTAGCCAGTGACCCGCACCACCACCCTGGAACGGCCTGAGTATCCCGTACACGATGAACCACGGGATAACCAGCCATCGCAGCTGATCGTTCCAGTGGTAGCGCTCGTGTACCTGCAGGCACGGATCGTCGTACCGATCCTCCTCGTACCAGATGAACGGCCACACGCACACCGCGCACACCGACTCCGGAAACGGGCGTGGGATGCGCTTCACGCTGAATTCGATCTTGCCCCCAACGATTCTCATGGCTTGATTGGCTCCTCTGGCTCCCCGACGGTCTGCGCGTCTGCGGCCGCCTTCGCGTCCTGTGCGTCCTTGGCATCCTTCGCCGCCGTCTCTACGCCACGAGCGCCGAAATAGAACCCCAGGACCGTTGCTACTGCACCTGCAAAGATTCCCTTGAGCTCTTGGGGGACGTCTGGCCCGCCATCGAAGAAGCTCGCCGCGACCAGCAACCCGAACAGGATGATCAGGAACCCCGCGACGGCGCGACGCATCTCGCCTTTATCGAGGCCTACTGGCTCTGCTTTGTAGCCGAGGTACAGCACCCAAGCGAAACCGGCGAACGCAAATCCTAAGATCGCCCACACCAGCCAACCGGCCGCTGCTGCGGGCACGGAGGCTACAACCGACTGCACCGCATCGTTCGTCGCGGCGTCCGTTGAAACCGTCGCCTGCAGTAGTACTTCTGGATTCACGGTTGCACCGCCTAGCGTTCGAATGATTATAAGAAAATACGATACAGACTGAGCTGGAATCCAGTCAAACAGTCCATAGCAGAGACGAATACCGCGATTAGCGGATCTCTCGTCAGCGACTTTGCCATTGCCAACGAGTCGCGTAATCTTTGGTCGTCGACAAGACCGGCCCTATCGGAGCTCCCCATGGCTTGGGAATACCTGAAGTTCTTCCACCTCTTCTGCGCCTTCATCATGATGGGTGGAATATTCCTGTCCCAATACGCGATCGTCAACGCACGTAAGACGACCGAGCCTGGCATCTTCGCCACCTACCTCAAGATGAGCGCGGTTGGCGGGAAAATGAGCATGATTGGCCTGGTCTCCGTCAGCCTCCTTGGCGTGCTCACCGCCTGGCAGCAGGACCTCGACCTCACCGCCACTGGCTGGCTCAACGCCGCCTACGGCACGGCCATCCTTGCGCTCATCATCCCGTTCTTCACCTTCGCGCGCTGGGAGAAGCAAGCCGCCCAACTCATGCCCGACGCGCTAACCCAAGGCCAGGTACTACCCGAGCAACACCGCCTCGTGGGCGGCCCCCAGTACCGCGGCATCAACATCGTCATGACCATCCTCATCGTCTGGATGCTCGTCCTCATGGTCTTCAAACCCTTCTAGAAGAGACAACCGTGCCCATCTACATGACCGCCCGCTTCAGCGTCACCCCCGAGTCCGTCCAGCCCTCCCTCTACGCCATCTCCGACCTCATCGACTACATCAAAGCCAACGAGCCAGGCACGCTCCAGTACACCTGCGTTCAGGACTTCGAGAACTCCTTCGCGTTCCTGAGCTTCTTCGAATTCCAGGACGAGGCTTCCGAAGAGATACACCGCGCCTCACCAGCGACCGCCCGGTTCGTCGACGTCCTCTACCCGCTCTTAGAAGGTGACATCATCTTCGAGCGCTGGAACCCGGTCGCCTCCACCATCACGCCTAGCCAGGAGTAACAACGTGGCCTACGAGGAGATAAAAGCACTCACGTTCGACGTCTTCGGCACCGTCGTCGACTGGCGCACCAGCGTCGCTCGCGAGGCTGCCCGCATTGGCCGTGCAGCCGGGATCGACGCTGACTGGGAAGCCCTCGCCGATCGCTGGCGAGCGGGATACCAGCCGTCTATGGCACGCGTTCGCAGCGGCGACCTGCCCTGGACCAACTTCGACGACCTCCACCGCATATCGCTGGTCGAATCGCTCGCGGACCTAGGCATCTCCGGGTTCAACGACGCTGCGCTCGACGACCTCAACCGCGCTTGGCGCAAGCTCGACGCCTGGCCCGACTCCGCCGCCGGGCTCACGCGCCTCAAGGCCCGATTCGTCGTCGCCACGCTCTCCAACGGCAACGTCTCCCAGCTCGTCGACATCGCCAAGAACGCGAACCTACCCTGGGACGTCATCCTCTCAGCCGAGCTAATGCGCCACTACAAACCCGACCCCGAGGTCTACCTGGGGGCCGCCGAACTCCTTGGCCTCCAGCCCAACCACGTCATGATGGTTGCCGCCCACCCACCAGACCTCGCCGCCGCCCGCGCGGTCGGCTTCCGCACCGCGTTCATCGACCGTACCCTCGAACACGGCGCCGCCCGTGTCGCCGCCGCCCCCACCGACCCAGCAGCCGACATCACCGCCTCGGACTTCGACGATCTCGCGGACCAACTGGGCGCGTAGCCGGTTAACGCAAAAGGCCCCGGCATAGCCGGGGCCTCTCTCGATTCTTTACTAAGCGAACGCTACCCCAGCATCTCCTGCACCACCCGACCGATGTCGGCAGGCGTAGGGATCACGTGGCAACCAGCGTCTTCCAGTGCCTTCATCTTCTCGGACGCCAGAGCGGCCGTGCCCGTGATGACCGCACCTGCGTGACCCATCCGGCGTCCAACAGGAGCCGTTTGGCCAACGATCAGCGAAGCCACCGGCTTCTTCACGAATTCCTTGATGTAGGCTGCTGCTTCCTGCTCCTTCGTTCCGCCGATCTCGCCGATCAGCACGATGGACTCCGTCTCGGGGTCCTCGTTGAACGCCTTCAAGACATCCACGAACATCGTGCCGGAGACGGGGTCGCCGCCGATGCCCACGCACGTCGACTGGCCGATCCCACGAGCCGTGAGCTGACCCACAGCCTCGTACGTCAGCGTCCCGGAGCGTGACACCACACCCGTCGTGCCGGGCAAGTGGATGTTCCCCGGCATGATGCCAACCTTGGCCTTGGCGCCAGGAGTGATGAGCCCTGGGCAGTTGGGGCCGATGAGTCGGGTGCTCTTGCCCTCCAGGTAACGCATCACCATCGTCGAGTCCTTCACCGGCACACCCTCAGTGATGCAGATCACCAACGGCAGGCCAGCGTCAGCCGACTCAAGGATCGCGTCGGCTGCGAACGGCGGGGGCACGAAAATCAATGAAACGTTCGCGCCCGTCTCGGCGATGGCCTCTTCCACGGTGTCGAACACCGGAATGCCATCCAGGACAGTCGTGCCGCCTTTGCCGGGGGTAACGCCTGCGACCAGGTTCGTACCGTACGCCTTGCAGCGCTCCGCGTGGAAGCTGCCTTCGCGTCCGGTGATTCCCTGCACCAGCAGGCGGGTGTTTTGGTCAACCAGTATGCTCATGTGCTCTCTTCTCTCGTCTCGTTCTCGCAACCCTGTGGTCGGCGAGAGGATTACTTAGTGATCGCGGCCGCAGCCTCTTCCAACGTGTCCACGAGCGTCAGCTCTAGGTCGGAATCCGCAAGGATCTTCTTGCCCTCATCCACGTTGGTACCCAGCAGGCGAACGATCAGCGGCGGGCGTCGGTCAGCTTTGCTGTACGCGTCGACGAGCCCACGTGCCGCGATGTCGCAGCGCAGTATCCCGCCGAAGATGTTGACCAGAACCTTGGTCACGTTCGGGTCGGACAGCATCAGCAGGATGGCGTGGGAGATCTTCTCCTCACCGGCTCCACCCCCGACGTCCAGGAAGTTGGCCGGCTCAGCGCCTGCGAACTTCACTGTGTCCATCGTCGCCATCGCCAGACCAGCGCCGTTCACCATGCAGCCCACGTTGCCGTCGAGCTTCACGTAGGCGATGTCAGCCTCAGATGCTTGAACCTCCAGCGGATCCTCCTGTGAGGTGTCCCTGAGGGACGCCAGAGGCTTGTGCCTGAACATGGCGTCATCATCGATGCTCATCTTGGCGTCCAGGGCCAGCATCTTGCCGTCCTTGGTCAGCACCAGTGGGTTGATCTCGATCATGGACGAGTCGGTGTCCATGTACGCTCGGTAGCAGGCGTCCACCAGTGCCACGAATGGGCGAACCTGCTCTGGGGGAAGATTCAACGCACCAGCGATCTTGCGGCCCTGATAGGGCTGGAAGCCGATGGCCGGGTCGATGGGTTCGGTGAAGACCTTCTCGGGCTCGTTCTGAGCGACCTCTTCGATCTCCATGCCGCCCTCGGACGACGCGATGATCACTGGGCGCTTGCGCCCGCCGTCAGTCGTTATGCTCAGGTAGATCTCACGCTCGATATCCATCGTCTGTTCGCACAGAACCTGGTGGACAGGTGCGCCAGCGGGGCCCGTCTGGAAAGTGACCAGCGTGGTGCCGATCAGCGACTCGGCAAACGCGCCTGCCTCTTCCGGGCTGGACACGACTTTGACGCCGCCAGCCTTGCCCCGGCCTCCCGCGTGTACCTGTGCTTTGACGACAGATGTGCCGCCCAGCTTCTTCGTGGCCTCGATGGCCTCTGCGGCGTTGGATGCGACCGAGCCCTCGGGCACCGGCACACCAAACTCGGCCAAAAGTGCCTTGGCCTGGTATTCGTGCAGCTTCATTCACTGACTCCTTGCGCGTTCGGAAAACGGGCGCTCGCGCCCGACAGCAGATGATATCAGACGTACTCACCAGCCGGACTAGGGGTAACCATTTTCCGGCGCAAGAGGTCTATACTTCGCGGCGATTCGTGGAATACCGCCATTGCCTGACTATTTGGAATGGTTAGAGTACTGATCACTTGAGGAGACGCGCGATATGCAGGTGGAACTGACGAGCACAACGACCAGTGACGGGATCAAGTTACACGGTATCGTGCTTGAACCCGAGAACCCCAGGACAGACCTCAGCATCGACTGCATGGTCATGATCCACGGCTCTGGCGCGAACTTCTACGCGTCGCCGTCCAACCCCCGAGCCGAAAAGTTCAGGGACATGGGTATCCCCGTTGCACTGTTCAACATGCGCGGCCACGACGTCATCGCAGGCCACTCCGGCGGGCACAAGGTCGGCAACGCCTGGGAGTACCTCAGCGAGACTCACCTGGATCAACTCGCCATCCTCGATTACCTAGAGGGACGCGGCTACACCCGCATCGGCCTCATGGGCTCCAGCCTCGGTGCCGTCCGGGTCGTCGTCGGTCAGGCGAAGACCCAAGACCCACGCGTCGCCGCAGTCATCTCGCTCGCCCCCCTTCGCTTCTCCCACGAGTACTACTCGCAGTGTGAGATGAAGGACATGTACCTCGGCTACCGTGAAGAGGCATTGCGCCTCGTCGCCGAAGGCAACGGCGAGACCATCATGGCGTGTGATTTCCCCAACCCCGGCGCGCACTTCTCCGCCGACGTGTACTTGGATCGACACTGCTCGGAGCACTACAACATGTGCGCCGGCATCACCAACACGTTGAACGTGCCGTTGTTCATCGGCACCGGCTCCACCGAAACCCACCCACGCATGCTCAACGCCGGACGTGACATGTACGAGTTGGCGAAGAACAACCCGGCAGGCGTCAAGTGGCTGCACCTCGAAGGTGGCGATCACGGTTTACAGAACAAGGACGACGAGTTCATGGCCGCGCTGCTTGAGTTCCTCGGAGCCAAGCAACCCGCAGCGGTCTAACGACTCACAACGGTGTAGCGCCAAATTTGTCTATCGGAGGTCCAGTCCCATGGCAAAGAACGGGTTCAAGGTACTCGACAGCGACATGCACATCATGGAGCCCCACGATCTTTGGGTGCGCTACATCGACGCTGAGTTCAAGGATCAAGCCCCCCGTGGTCGCCTCTCAGAGAACATCCGTGACCTGGGCATGACTTGGCCGGAAGATGCACCCCCAGGGCGCGTTACCACTGGCACGCCACACAAGGGCCACAACTACGACCGCAATCAGCTGCTGTACGGTGACCATGCAGCACGAGGTTGGGCCCCCGATGTCCAGCTAGAGGCCATGGACGTCGAGGGGATCGACATCGCCGTGCTCTTCCCCACGCGTGGCCTTGGCATCCTGACTCGACCGGGCCTCGAACCGCGGTTCGCCGCCGCCATCGCCCGGGCGTACAACGATTGGCTGTACGAGTTTTGCCAAGGCGACAACACGCGCCTCCTCGGCTCTGGGATGCTCTCCGTATACAACATCGATGACGCCGTCGCAGAAGCGCGCCGGTGTGCCACTGAGCTTGGCTTCAAGTCCGTCTTCCTGCGCTCCAACATAGTCAACGAAAAAGCCTGGCACTCCCCCTACTACGAACCCCTCTGGAACGTTCTAGAGGAGCTTGGCATGCCCCTCGGCTTCCACGAAGCTTCAGGGTCCAGCTCTCCTCAGGTCGGCGAGCGTTTCGAGCCGAACTTCGGCCTGCGTCGCGTCTACTCCCAGCCCATGGAACAGATGCTCGGCCTTGGTAGTTTCCTGGGCGGCGGCATCTTGGCGAGGCACCCCGGTATGCGCGTCGCTTTCCTGGAAGCGAACTGCTCCTGGGTTCCCTGGCTGCTCTGGCGCATGGATGAGGGCTACGAGCGCGAAGGCGACATCTTCATGCAAGACCTGAAGATGCTCCCCAGCGAGTATTTCAAGCGCCAGGTCATCGTTTCTGTTGAGCCCGACGAGACCCCCGCCCGACACACCATCGCCGAGTTGGGCAGCGATCAGATGGTTTTCTCGACCGACTACCCCCACGGTGATTCCAAGTACCCGATAGCTGTCGAAAGCTTCCTGGAACTCCCGATCTCCGATGACGATAAGCGCAAGATCCTCTGGGACAATTGCGCCAAGTTCTACTCGGTTGCTGGTGTCCCTCAACCCTCCGGCTCTGCGTAGCTGGTCATTGTCGGCTCTCGCTGATTATCGCCATTATCGAAGGAGGCCCCGTTATGGTTATCGAGACCAAGAAGAGTGCCATGGACACGTTCGTAGCCAAGACCAAGGAGCTGTTCGCTTCTGAACCTGATCTGGACAAGCGCTGGCAGGCACTCACTCCCATCCTCTCTGACCTCCTGGCGGATCCCGCAGTCATCGCCGCGTCCAAGAACTGGCCGGACTGCGTGCCCGCCGACGGTCGCGCCGAGAACCTGCTGTTCTACGTGGACGACGAGTACGGGTTCGCGATCAACGGGCTTACCAAGAATGCCAATCGTGGTGGACGCACCCGCATCCATGACCACGCCCATATCTACACGCTATACGGCGTCCTCGACGGCAAAGAGAGCGTCGAGCGCTACGATCGACTGGACGACCGCTCACGGCCTGACTACGCCGAGATCAAACTGACATCATCGGTCGAAGTTGGTCCCGGGGAGGTAGACCTTGTGGGGCCGTATGAAGTGCATTCAGAGAACACGGTAGGCCAGCGAACGGTGGCCGTGATCATCCGCAGCCAGATGGGCGGTACGTTCAATCAGGGGCGGTATAACCCCGAGACGAATGAGTACTACGAAAGCCTCGGCCCGCGCCAAACCCCCGTCGACATGTTCCCAGGAGCCTAGCTTCAGTTCCCCGTAGATATCCCGCAAACCGCGAGGCGTTCCATGGCCTCGCGGCGGTCACTCGGCGGCCAAAACTCCCTTGGAGTCGTATATGTGACAAACGCCCGTAGCGCAGTCGTCAACCACTCCCTATCCTGTAACGATGCTCCCCGGCCCCTGTTAACGTCATCCTGAGCGCAGCGGAGCGGAGTCGAACGGATCTCTCACTGCCCCTAACGCACACTCAGCGGGCGCCTGCCAACCACACCAAGAGAGCCCGTCCCTAATCCTGACGTCCCGCCCTGCAGCCCAGTGGTAGCTAGAGGCCAACGGTACAAAACGGATCAAAATGGTACACATTTTTGAAAAGCGCCTCGCCCCATGGCCCTAGCGGCAAATGGACCGGAATGAACCAAAATGCACCACGGTTTTCACAAATGGCTCGCCCCGGCGGCCAGAGGTAAATGAGACAAAATGAGACGTTTTGAGACACATCAAGACGCACGAGAGGCCAAGGGCGATGGAACCCACACCCTCCCGATTCCTTGTCGCCGTATGCGCAGTGCATTCGCGTCCCCCGTCCGGGTGTGCAGAGGCACTCCTCTGCCGGGGGCAGGGGGATGGTAGAAACGTTGGCAGTGCGCAGCGGTCGCCTGCACACATGGAGCGCCGCGCGACCTTTAGTCCGGCGGACGAAGTCCATGAGTTCCGAGGGCTCGCCCCGACTTGCTACACGACCCGCCCAGAATCGAGCCCGGGGCATCCCGGCTCGCCATCAACCACGCGCCCGTACCCGCGCGCAGACCTCAATAAACCAAACGAAAGTGCGCAGTCATAGGCTCGAAGTAATGATCACTCCACCCCACCTTGTAGGAGTCGCCCTGCCCCTCTGGAATCTCACTGTGATTGATCGTCATGATCGTGCCCCCATTCGAGGCCTCCAGCACGATCTCCAGGAGCGAGTCCGGCGCATCGTCCGGGAACTCCAACGTGCGCCAGCGTTGCACGATGCGGCCGAACGGCTCCAGCGCAACGTTTGTGCCCTCGATGTACCCCTCCCACGCGGTGAAAGCCCCACCCACCTTGGGATCGCACGTCGCGGAAGCGCCCGTCATCTCGCTGTGGTCGTCGGTGTCGAGCCACGCCTCGTAGATCTGCTGGGGAGTAGCCGGGAGCACACGGGATACGGTGAACGAGTCGGTCATAGTGATAGATGCCCTTTCCAATTCCAAGGCGCCTCTCACGGCGCGCGGGCATTGTAGGCTCCTTGCTCCCCGATGCTCCGTCCGCTAACGTTGGGCCTCAGATCGGACTTACGCCCGATCTCCAGAGCGAACCAAAAACGAACCTCTGAAATCGGTGACTCATGGCGATACGCACAGGCAAGCAATTCCTAGAAGGTCTCAAGGACGGACGCGAGATTTACCTTGAAGGTGAGCGCGTCACGGATGTGACCACCCACCCCCATTTCGCCCGCATGGCGCAGACGCTTGCGAAGGTCTACGACCTCCAGCACGACCCCAAATACACCGACGAGATGACCTTCACCTCGCCATCTTCTGGCGAGCCCGTCGCGATCTCGTACATGATTCCGCAAGACCAAGCGGACCTGGCCCGACGCCACCGCGCGCTTGAGATCGTCGCTGACTACGCCCACGGAATGCTCGGTCGCACGCCTGACTACGTGAACGTTCAGGTAACGGCGGCTCGCCAGATGGCCGATCAATTCGGGGCCAACGACCCCCGTCTCGGCGAGAACCTCATCAAGTACCACGAGTACATCCGCGAGAATGACCTCTGCCTCACGCACGCCTTCGGCCACCCTCAGGTCAACCGAGGCGCGGCACTCACGGAGCAGCCCGACCCCTACGTGGCCACCGGCATCGTAGAGGCCACGCCCGAAGGCCTGATCGTCCGTGGCGCCAAGCTTCTCGCCACGCTCGCCCCCTTCGCTGACGAGCTCTTCTGCCCTCCATACCGCCCCGCTCGCCCCGACGAGAACATCTTCTGCCTCGGCTTCTCCATCCCGGTTGCTACGCCTGGCCTCAAGATGATCTGCCGATCCAGCTTCGATTCTGGCAAGCCCCTCTACGACGCTCCTCTCTCCGGGCAGTACGACGAGATGGATGCCCTTGTCGTGTTCGACGACGTGTTGATCCCCTGGGATCGCGTCTTCAGTTACGACGATGTGGATCTCCACAACAAGCTGGTCACAGGCGTCCCCATGTGGCGCCAGTACATGCAGCAGGTCATGCTCCGGAACGTCGCTAAGCTTGAGTTCATCGTCGGTATCGGCAAGGAGCTCACCGAGTCGATCGGCATCGGTGGCTTCGCACACATCCAAGAGAAGATGGCAGAGTTGATCGACACTGCTGAGACCGCGCGGGCCTACCTTCGTGCGGCGGAGGCCGATGCAAGCGCTGGCCCCGGCGAAGGCATCTGGCTCGCCCCCGAGCCTTGCATCGCCATGCGTCACAACTGGCCGGATATGTACGCGCGGGTCGCCTCCATCCTTCAGCAGATGGCCGCAGGTGGGCTCATGCTCACGCCCACCGAGGCGGACATGACCGGCGACATCAAGCCGTACACCGACAAATACTTCCAGGGAGCGAAGATCCCGGCCTATAACAAAGTACGGCTGTTCCGGATCGTCTGGGATCTGATCGGTACGGAATTCGGCTCCCGCTCTACCCTCTATGAGCGCTACTTCAACGGGGATGTCGTACGCCTACGCCAGCTCCGTTTCGCACAGTACGACTACACGAAGGCCTCGGGATCGTTCAACGCATTCATCGAGGATCTGGAGGCCCAGTCTTGAGTCCTTCGTCAGGGGAGTTCAGGAACGCATGGGGCAAATTCCCTACAGGTGTGAGTATCGTGACGACGCACACCGAGCAGGGGGCGCCCTACTGCACCACTGCCAACGCCGTGTCGTCCGTGTCGTTGGATCCGCTGCTGCTTCAATTGAGCATGGCCACAGCTAGCTCGACGTGCGCGAACATCACCAGGGATGGTCGTTTCGGCGTCAACTTCCTTCGTGAAGAGGACGCCGAGCTCGCCACCTTCTTCGCCAAGGCTACCGGCGCGGATCGAGAGAAACTGCCCTCGGACCACTCCGTATTCCAGAGCGGCACCATCGGCCTCAACGACGCCCTCGCAGTGATGGACTGCCGTGTCGTGCAGGCGATCGAGGCTGGCGACCACATCGTCTTCATCGCTGAAGTCGAAGAGCTAGAGGTGCGTGAGGGACGCCCGCTGGTCTTCTACCAAGGCTCCTTCTCCAGCGTGGCTGACGCCTGAGAAGGGGCAGGAGTCGAATCCTGGTTACACGCTCTGAGCGATCTGCTCCACCAGCACCCAGGTACCCAAGACCCCCGCGACGTATGCCGTGTGGTGTGTCCAATCGTAGATGTTGTACTTGATGCCCCAGGTCCACGGCCAAGGCGCGATTCCCGTGATCTTCAGCATCAGCACCGCAGACACCCAGACCACCGCCGCGAAGATCAACGTCGTTGCCAGCAAGCCAAGCTCAGCCACGTCGATCAGCAGCCACCACGCCGCGCCCCAGGAGACTCCGATGATGTAATGCGCCGGCACTGCAATCGCGAACAGCGCCCGCCCCTCCACGTTCAGCCCAAACAACTTCTTGAATGGCCAGAGAAGGGCAACTCCCGGCGCCGGGGAATCGCCGCGTTGCGTCCACGCGGCCTCAGTAGCGCTGGAGATCGTCATCGCCGCAGTGCCAACCAGCCCTGCGAGTAGCGAGGCCCAAAGTGCCAGATTCGAGTTCGTGAGTTCCATATCCTCCGCCTCCTCCACCAGTAGTCACAGCCGCTTGCTGTGGTCAAAGGGTTCGATGCCGTCATCGTCGGGTGAGGTGCAGGTCAAGTGTCGCGAGTCACGCAAAACGGCCCCCGCAACTGCTGTGTTGCGAGGGCCGCCGGTCTTCTAGTGAACCTGCTATGGAGCGCGGGATCGGCGTCTAGTCGAACTCCCAGTACGCGAAGCCCGCGCCACAGGGAGAGGAGTAGATCGGCACGTAGTCGACCACAGTCCCAGGAGTGCCATCCGCGACGGCCGCTGCCGCGATCCAGTTGCGAGTCTCGCCCGTACCGCTGCCGATGCCGTTGTACATGCCCGTGCCACCGTCGATCCACGTACCGCTGGCATAGTTGTCGATAGGCTCCGTGAGGTAGCGGTCGAAGTGATCGGCGAACGCCTTCGCGTCACCGGACTTCACGCAGTTCAGGCTCTCCTGGTCGAACTCCTCGTTGAGGTACGACTCAGGGTTTCCAGGCGTGTGCCACAGGCCACCGGAACCGAACACCGCGACACGAAGATCGCTGTCCGAGTTCTCGATGATCTCTCGTACCGCACGACCCAGGTTGTAGACGCGGTTGGCGCTCGGCTGAGGGCCGTAGAAACAGTTGATGTAGAACGGGATCGTCGGGATGTTGAAGTCCGGCACGATGTTGCTCATCGGACGCAGGAATGCGTGACCGATGCCGTGTTCCTTGTTCGCCTCTTCTGTCATGAATGACAGATCGAAGTCGCGCCGAACGAGTCCCACCGCGACCTCTTTTGCGAATGCCGCGTTCGCGGGAACCTTGACCCACGTCTCTGGGGTCTTCTCGGTGAATCCCTTTCGGGCACCGGGGACGAATCCCTGGCGTGCGAAGGTCTTGTACCCCTCGTAGTCCTCGCCGACGAAGATGGCGAAGCCAGGGAAGTTGGAGAACTCGAACTGCTCGATCTGGTCATCGCCGAAGCAAAGGATGACGTCAGGCTTGGCCTCCTCCATCTTCTGCTTGAGAACGTCAAAGGCAACGCGGGTGCGGTCCCACATCGCCTGGTTCTCTTCTTCGGTTGTCCACGGGTTCTTCTCAGAGGTGGGCCGCGCGTTGCGGATCACGTTCCACTTCGATGGCTCCGTGAAAAGGAATGGCGTGTGGGAGCACGCCTCTATTAGTACTAGTTTTGCCATGATTTCCTCCTAGATTGCGGTGCTGGATTGCCTGCCTGCCTTCGCAGACTAAGCGTCAACCATGCGCCGATATGTCTCCCAGGCCGACCCGCCGCCCGCTGCACCGGTTCGCCTGCCCGCCGATTTGAATGATGCGATATCTTCGTCGGAGATCGGGCGGGGCTCTCCGATGAGCCGCGCTTTGTAGTTCATCTCTGCGATCTCGTTCAGCAGAATAACATTGATGCCTGCACCCGCCGGGTCTGGTCCCACAGCAGTGACGCCGTGTCCGCGCATCATGATGATCTCTTTGTCTTCGATCGCGTCCGCCAACTCTTCGCCAAGCTCGTTGTTGCTCACCAGCACGCTCTTGTCGTACAGCGGCACGCCGTCCAGCAGCAGGCGGAGGCTCCCTGGGTCGTAGGCACCGTAGATCGGCAGCAACGGCTTGTCGACGACCGTGAAAGTCACGACCATCGGCGGGTGGATGTGGATAACGCTGCCGATCTCCGGGCGTTTCTTGTACATCCAAGTGTGAATGAAGATCTCTCGGGGCGAAGCCAATCCTTCAGGAAGGCCGATGATGTTTCCTTCCATGTCGGCCTCGACGATGTCGTCAGCGGTCGTGTATCGCACGCCGGACTCTCCGGGGCCACGCGCCTTGATCAACATATGGTCGGTGCCGGGGATGCGTGCGCTCACGTGCCCGGCGGGCTCGCGGGTCAGGTCCAAGCGCGCCAGCACTCGGCATGCCTCGGCAACTTTCTCTTTCAACTCTTTGATCTCTGCGGCAGTCGCCATGATCCCTCCTCGGGTCTCGGGGGTCGCGCGCCTTCCTGGGCGTCGCGGCCAGATTCTACGCCAGCCAGGGTTAGCCTGCGCTAACTAGATATGCGTGTAACGAGGCCGAAGAACCTGGATGCCCTCGCTGCCCTCGATGTAGCGAGCGAAACGGTACTTAGCCTCGGGGCCGTCCATGGTCTGCGTGGGCAGATCGGGGACGCTTCCCATATCCACCTTCGCGGCTATGAACCAGTGGCCTGGCGATCCCAGCGCCTCTCGGGTGGCCACGTCGAAATCTTCCAGCGCGTCCGCTGTGCGTGAGCGCTCGATGCCCGCGCCCAACGCTACTAGTGCCAGATCAGTCCGCTTGGACGTCACTGACGGCAGGCCACCGCCGCCTTCGTACGCCCCATTGTCCAGAACGATGTGTACGAGGTTCAGCGGTAGCTGGTTAGCAGCGTCCGCGAGGCTGGCCAGATTCATCAACAGATTGCCATCGCCATCAAGCAGCACGATCTTGCGGTGCGGTAGCGATTTTGCGATGCCCAGCCCAACGGCGGAGCAGAGGCCGAGATTCACCTGGAGCAGGTTCGCTTCGGATGGACGCAACGCGTTCCATTCGCGAGAGATCGGCCCGACGTTCGCCACGACGATGGTGTCTTCAGCGATGGACGCGGCGAGCAGCTTTAGGGCTTCGTAGCGCTTCACTTGATCGTCTCCCCGGTTAGTAGAACCGCAACCGGGCGTTGCCATGAGATGGTGGATCCGAACGCGTCCACGATGGCGCCGGACAGATCCTCGATCTTGGATACCACCGTGTGTGGGATGCGCAGCACGTCGAGCAGCGGCTCGGTCGTGTCCTTGTACGGCCCCATCATCCAGAAAGCGTCGCCGATGTCGCCACGGTACGGGATCAGCAGAAGCAACGGCACTCCCCACGCCATGTTGATGCTCGTCAGCGGCCACGAGGCCACCAGCAGACCGGACGTGGGGATCAGCAGCGCGGGGCGCTTGCCTGCAAGCCACGCTCCCGTGCACACGCCGACTCCTATGGACTCCGTGCTTACGGGCACGTACTCAAAGGCATCGTCCTCACTGGCAACGCGTTGCAGTTGCGAGAAGTCCGAGTCCGGCAGCAGGGATATGAAATCAACACCAGCCGTTTTCAGGCCTTCCAGAACGGCGTCAACGGCGGCTTGCTTCAATTTCTACCTCCACGCTTTAGGGCGCTGGTGAACACGAGCGCACGATAGCACGAGCGGCTGCCTGCTGCTATGACGCACCCTCCACTCACGGAGAGCGGGGCAATGGGGGTAAACTAAGCGCACGGAGAGATGCCGGAGCGGTTGAACGGACACGTCTTGAAAACGTGCAGGGATAAAACCCTCGCGGGTTCGAATCCCGCTCTCTCCGCCACTCGCGCGAACACAACATGCCCCTCCGAGTGGAGGGGCATGTTGTCGGTTACGCGAGTGGCCAGTAGATGACGCTCTGGGCTCGCCTACAAGAACACTTGTATGCGGTTACATATATTGCAACCCGAGCGCAACATGGTTGCGTCCAGAGCAGGAAATCCTAGATGCAAACTGTTTCTAGGCGTCAGGGGCCCGCCTCAGAGGGTCGCAAGCAAGTATTTCCGCCGTCGCGGCGGTTCGTTTAGGTGCGGGAGTGGGAATGGACGCATCGAGCGATGGGCTCAGCGGGCCCAGCATCAGCCTCCTTCAGGCGATGTGCAACGCTACTGACGCCGTGGTATTCGCCGTAGATGATTCTGGCTTGGTTGTTGCGTTCAACGGCGGGGCAGAGCGTCTGTTTGAGCGGGTCGCGTCCGATGTCGTTGGTGCCTCCCCCGGCTCCCTGTTCGCAGAGGGAGCCGACCCTGCCTCGCGAGCTATCAACTGGTTGTCGATTCCTGGTCACCACCAGGCGATCGTTAGGCTTGGCGACAGCATAGGCCCGTCGGTCGATGTGAGCGTCGCGGAATCGCCAGTTGGCGTGCAATCAGTGTTCGTCGCGACCGTGCATCCTGGCGAGACCCTAGCCGTCGGCTCACGCCAATCAGCGTCCGTCGACTCCCCAACCCGCAGCTTTCTGGCGGGATTGCTTGATGCCGTCGCCATCGTGAGGGACGGCGTACGTGTGTTCGTGAATCAAGCCTACGTGGACCTTTTTGGCTACGTGTCATCGGACGAGGCGTTGGCAGACGAACGTCACGGGCGGTGGCACCCTGCGGATGCGGCTGCGCGTGACGCCAAGCCAACAGCAGTCGGTCCGGTCACGCCTCATCGGATCATCAAGCCTGACGGCGACGTGCGATTAGTGGAGGGGCTCCGTTCTGAACTGATGTTCGAGGGGGCGATGGTCGCCGTAGTTGTCCTGCGAGACGTTACGCACCGTGAGCGTGCGATCCGTAGCATCACCGGCAGCGAGGCTCACGCCGGGCCTATCCTCGAGCACATACCTGTCGGGATGGCGATAGTGGACAGATTGCGCCGGATTGTCCAAGCGAACCCTGCGCTGGCGGCCATGCTCAATTCGACTCAGGAAGAATTGGTGGGGACTCCGTTCGCGCAACCATTTCCCACCCAAAGCCAGATATCCGGACGTGGCACGTGGGAAAAGATCCTCGCGGGTGAGGTCGACGTTGCAGGTAGCGAACGTCGGGTGGTCGGGGTGAACCTGGATGTTGAATGGGTACGTGTCTCAGTCGTCGCGGTGAGGGATGAAGCGGGTGAATTCCTGTATTCTATCCATACCGTCGAAGACATCACGGATCGTAAGGCTGCTGAGAGCGCCCGCGAAACCAGCGATGCCCTATGGTCGCAAACCTTCGAGCAAGCGTCAGTCGGAATAGCCATCGTTGGGGCAGATCGGAACATCATCCAGGTCAATCCGGCGCTGGCCTCCATGTTCGGCGCTGGCCCGTCGGACCTGCGTGGAACCTGGTTCGGCAGGTTCTTTCCTCCTCCGTCGATGAACCGTCCGGGGACGAGTTGGGATCAATTGGTCGCTGGTGGCATTGCCTCATTTGTTGAAGAGCGTCGCGTCGTCCAAGAAGGTGCAAAGGCCGACTGGGTGTCGATTTCCACATCTGCGGTTCTTGATGAGTACGGAGCCTTTCGTTATGCCGTCCGCATGGTTCAGGACATCACCGAGCGCAAGCGCGCTGAGCAGGAATTACAAGGCAGCGAGACCCAATTTCGCTCGCTATTTGAGCAGGCCCCTTTTGCCATTGCGATGATGGATAGTGAGTCCGGATTTTTCGCGGGTAACGCTGCCTGGGAAGCCATGTTCGGATACTCCATCGAAGAGATGAAAGGCTACCGCTCCACAGACTTCCTCTCTCCCAATCACGTGAGGCTCGGTCGAGGAAACCTCGGCAAAGTGCTTGCTGGCGAGCTTCCGTTCGAGGAAGGTGAGTGGTTATACCGACGGAAAAACGGCACGGAAGTCTGGGCGGCAGGTCGAGTTTCAGGCGTCAGTGACGGCCAGGAGGGCATCAACTATGTGCTGTTTATGCTCGAAGACATCACGGAGCGCAAGCGTGCCGAGCAGGAGCTGCAGGAAAGCCAATCCCAGTTCTTTGCGACCATACAGCAGGCCCCCGTTGGCATCGCAATCGTGGGATTGGACCGCAAGATCCTCCAGGTCAACCCGCTGTTCTGCGAATTGTTGGGCCTGAAGGCAGAGGCGCTAGTGGGCCAAGGGTTCCGCAGTTACTTCGTAGCCGAGACGGCGGAGCAAGGCACCGATGCATGGTCTAAGCTGCTCGCTGGCGAAGTTGACTCATACGTGCAAGAACGCACGCTGATAGACCCTCCACCTGGAGTCGAGTGGCTGTCGATTTCGACATCGATGGTGCGGGATGACCAAGGCGTGGCTCTGTTCGGCGTGCGTGTGGCAAGCGATATCACGGAGCGCAGGCGGGCTGAGCAAGAATTGCGAGACAGCGAGGTTCAGTTCCGATCCTTGTTCGAGGCCGGCTCGTCAGGGGTTGCGCTTATTGCGCGAGACCGAACCATCTTCAGGGCAAACCCGATGCTGGAGCGTTTCCTTGGTTTTCCAGCGGAGGAGCTGGAAGGCACAAGGATGAGCCGCTATTTCTCGCCTAACGGGGGGCCGCTTCCTGTGCGTGAGGAAATCGAAGCGGTGATGCGTGGGGACATTGATAGCTACACCCACGACACGCTGTTCGTCCGGAAGGACGGACGGGAAGTGTGGGGCAGTACCGTCGTTACTCCGGTGCATGATTCTGCGGGTCAAGTCGCTTTCGGTATGGTTATCCTGAACGACGTAACTGAACAGCGTCAGCAGCAGCAAGAATTGCAAGACAGCGAGACCCGCCTCCGCGCTGTCTTCGAATCGGGCCCGTTCGGGCTCGCCTTGATCGATGAGGAAACGCAAGTCATCGAGGTAAATCAGCAGTTGGAGAACATGTTTGGCTACTCCCGTGAGGAGATGCTCGGCAGTAGATTGGGGGCGTTCAACGATCCGGATTATGTAGCTACGGGCAGGCGCGAATCGCAGCAACTCGTTGCTGGTGATGTCAACCGCTTGGTCACCTCCCGACGGTACCAACGTAAGGACGGTAGTACGTTCCCTGCCACCGTGACCACCTCGGCAGTGCGCGACGAGCAAGGCCGTTTCCTGTACGGCATACGCGCGATTGAGGATGTCACGGAACGCGTCCGCGCTGAGGCTGCGCTATCGGAGAGCGAGCGTCGCTTCAGGGCGATCTTCGAAGGAGCGCCGCTGGGAATCGTTCTCGTTTCGCCTGTAAACCCCGAGATATTCGAGGTGAATGAAGAGTTCGTACGCATGTTTGGATATCCCCGCGAAGCGCTGTTGGGTCATCGCCTTCGAGAGTTCTGGGCAGAGCCTCCCCCGCCCGACGAGGCGGCGGTCTCAGAGGAACTCGCTCTCGGCAGTCGGGATCGCGGGGCAGGCGTGCGCGTGTACCAGCGTCGCGATGGAAGTTCATTCCACGCTCTCGCGACCAGTGCCGCCATTCGGGATGACGAGGGAAACTACCTCTACGGCGTGCGGATCGTTCAGGACATTTCCGAACAGGTTCGATCGCAGGAGGAACTACTCGTCAGCGAGGCTCGATTCCGGGGCGTATTCGAGAGTGCACCGCTTCCCATGCTGCTCATCGATGCCGAGACCCACGTACTGAACGTCAACCATGAGGCACAGTCGCTGTTCGGCTACGAAAGCGCTGAGATGTTGGGTCGCCCTATGCGCGAATTCAGCGACACTGGTGAAGTGCGGCTCGATGGCATGCGAGAGGCGGAGATGCTCATTACGGGCGAGGCCGAGGTTCTCTCCTCAGAGCGTATCTATCGCCGTAAGGATGGGTCGACGTTCCCTGCCCAGGTGAGCACTGCCGCCGTGAGGGATGGCGAAGGCGCCTATCGCTATTCGGTTCGTGCCATTCGCGACCTGACTGCGGAGAGGGAGGTCGAGCGCGGCAAAGACGAGTTCATCGCCATGACCAGCCATGAGCTGCGCACACCTGTCACCGCTATGCATGCCGCAGTGACGCTGGTCGCCTCAGGGGTGTTTGGCACGATGCCCGAGCGGGCGCAATCCATGCTGGATATCGCTGCGTCGAATAGCGACCGTCTTGTCGCCTTAGTGAACGACCTCATCGATCTTGAACGCATGAATCTTGGCAAGATGCAGATATCTCCCCAACAGATCAACGCTGGCGATACAGCCCGCCAGGCGGCAGATCTCGTGCTGCCGATCGCTAACGATGCCGGGGTGTCTGTGGTGGTTGAGCCTGAGGACGTAACGGTTGTTGCGGACCCTGGCAGGATGCTCCAAACGCTTCAGATTTTGTTGAGCAATGCGATCAAATTTTCGCCGACGGACTCAACGGTCATCCTTCGGGTATCGCATGACGATACCCGCGTTGCATTCCATGTTGCAGACCAGGGCAAGGGGATCCCCGCCGACCGGCTAGAGTCCATTTTTGGGCGATTCCAGCAGGTGGACTCGTCGGACACGCGTGGGGCTGGTGGCACGGGGTTGGGGCTGGCTATCGCGAAGTCCATCGTGGAACGCCATCGGGGTCGGATCTGGGCGGAAAGCGAACTGGGTGTAGGCAGCACCTTCATCGTGGAGATCCCCACGGGGCAGACCTGGAGTCCGCTGGTCATCGACTGGGTCAAGGGAAACCAATAGGTAGTCAAACGAAAAAGGGCTCCCTGACGGGAGCCCTCGTTATTCGAAGCGATCGGTAGCGGGTTATCTATTCAGGCCCGGCCTGATCAAATCGGCCACGGGCAAGATCAACTGCTGCGTGATTTCCTTGTCCGTTAGCCCTAATTCCAGTCCCTGCTTGAATAACGCGTCCAGCATCTCTGCTGTGGACGGAATCTCTCCGGGTTCTGCTGTGGACAGCTGCTCGCGGAGCTGCTCGGTCATAGCGCGGATGCGCTCTGCAAAAGGGTCGGTCGTGTTCGCCGTGTCCATTGCTACACCTCCTGTTACCGATGATGCTAACTATACTCTCGGCGGACTGTGAATAGGTTTCGGAGCCGTTTCAGATGTGTAACGTTTCGGTTACACCTGCGTCAGGCTTCCCCGCTGTTGTCGCCCTCAGTATCTTTGATGATCGCCTGCGCTTTTTCGATGTTCTTCCCCAGCACGTATAAGCCATGCGGGATGAACGAATCGTGCCCCCAGGGCCCGTACCCACCGAACTGAGGTATCACCAGCGAAGGGATCCTTTCGTTGCGCAGGATGTCTGCCCACAGCCGCGCGAGCATCTCGTTGGGGAACACCTCAACGAGTGATTCGCGTGAGTCGCCCGGTGCCTCATTCAACGCCAGATGCGCCTGGCGACCCGCACTGCCGTCCAGATCAACGCCGCTTCGACGAGCGTCATCGCGCCGATCACAAATGTGATGTCAGACCAGAACCCGTTCGGGAAGATGCGGACCAAATAGTCGGTCTGAGTGCTGAAGGTGAAGTTGCCTTCCGGGAACCCGATGTAGTGGAACAGCAGGAACACCTGCCGGAACGCGACCACGCTCGCCACACCGATGATGACGATGAACGCCGAAGCGATGATCGAGCCTCTGCTGAGCCAAGTGCCGACCATACTGAGCGCCCGTCGCCTCTGGGCGTACCCGGCCGCCGCAACCGCAATGGCAAGCACCAGCGCAGAAAACACCTGCACGCGAAACGTCTTCACGAAAAGCTTCTTCACGTCGGCCATGTGGGCGGCTTCATCGGGTCCAAACAGGCTGACCGATATCCCGTTGATCTCAGCAAAGACGACTAGAGGCTCGGTATCGCTAGCGAAGTACTCCTGCATGGTCGCCCCAACGTGACGCAATTCGACCATGCTGATGCCCGTTCGCCCCGGCACATGGTTATGATCGAAGAGCTGCTCGTAGAGCCACAGCGAATTGGTCGTGGCTCGCACATTGGTCGTCACCAACAGCAGTACGACCGCCACCGCCGCAACCCATCCAACCATCCCCCACTTTGCCTGCATGCTTGCGTGATCCTTGTCCGGTGCCCTTGTGCGCTCGCCGCTGCCGACCATCGTGCCTGGCCCCAACTGCTGGTGTCCAGTCTGCCCGACCTATAATCAGGCCACTCTCGTACAGGAGCGAACTGCAATGACAAACCCTGAGCCTCTTTCCGGGATCGATAGCGCCGGATTCGGCGCGCTCCTCGCAACCATGCGTGCGCTGCGTGACCCCGATACCGGTTGCCCCTGGGACCTCGTGCAGACCTACGAAACCCTGCGTGGGACGCTTCTGGAAGAGACCTATGAAGCCCTTGAAGCTCTGGCCTCGGGCGACACAGGCGCGCTTGTCGAGGAATTGGGCGACGTCCTCCTCCAAGTTGTCCTGAGCGCCCAGATCGGCTCTGACGCAGGAACCTTCAACATCGCCGATGTGGTCGACTTCCTCAATCGCAAACTGGTGCGACGGCATCCCCACGTCTTTGGCGAAGCCCACGCGAAGACGGCTGCCGAGGGCATAGGCCACTGGGAACGCATGAAAGCCACTGAGCGGGCGGACAAAGGCCAGGCTGACAAGTCCATGCTCGACGGTGTCCCCAAGGCGATGCCTGCGCTTGCATACGCAAACGCCGTACTCGGCCGGGCTAGGCGCGCAGGTTTCGATTGGGACGACCCCGACGCCATTTTCGACAAGATAGGCGAGGAACTGCGAGAACTCGCTGCTGAGGATTCGCCCGCCCGCAAAGAAGAGGAGTTCGGCGACGTTCTGCTCGCAGCGGTGGGAGCCGCCGTGCGCATGGGCATCGACCCCGAGCAAGCGCTACGCGGCGCCAACGCCCGTTTCTACGAACGTTTCACCCACGTTGAACGCGCCGTCCACGAGCAGGGCACCACGCTAGCGGCGATGCCGACGGACGACAAGCTCGCGCTATGGGAAGCGGCTAAGGAAGCGCAATAAGCGGGGCACGCAGATACCTGTTGGGGGGTGCTGTGCAGCGCCGCTACTTTCAACAGATACAGGGCGATGTCGGAGAGCCACGCTCCTGCCCCGGATCCGCAATCCCACAGGCCCACCGGTCCAAGGCGTTGCCTACTGAGTGTCATGCGTGTGACAACTGGCCGTCGCGCAATAGGAGCCTATCGCTTTATCCTGCATTCACGCATGCCATCATGCCCCAGGCGTTGTGCGACAGGCTCAATCAGCGACGGTCTGGTTCAGGAGCCAAAGTTACAAAATGTTACAAAATGCAACACATCAAGACGCCGTGGCAAGCCTGCCTCAAAACGGCGTGCCCACAACGAGCCCAGGGCGCAAAGCAATCCAAACCCCGCCCCCAATCGTTTTGCTACTATGTGAGCCGCAACAGACGCCGCGCTGTTGAGAACCCTGAGATGATGAGGTAGATGAACGCCATGCGCACCTTCCGACGCATGACCTTGGCCGTGTTGGCCTTGGTGCTGAGCACGCTAACGTTCGCCGGTCCCGCGTTCGCGCAGGATTCCGCAGATGTAGCGCTTGACTCACCGATCCGATCGCTCTTGCTAGACCCGTCTGAGATTCGCATCGATCTTGATATCGACCTGTTCAACCACGCTGACGCCCGGCGCATCGTGAGATTCGAATTGGTCGACGTTCCTGAAGGTTGGGATATCGGCATCTGGAACGCGTTCTTCGACTTCCGCATCGTGGAATTGGTGGTCGAGCCAACGGAGACCACGCCCGGGCAACGTCCCCGCATGCGGATCCGCCTTCCTAACACACGGCCAGTACCTGGGGATTACGCATTCACTCTAATCATTACCGATGCCCAGAACGCCGGCATTGAGTACGACAGAGCAACGTTCACTATCGGCGTTCCTGAGGGAAAGAGCGAGGAGCCCGGGACCGTCGTAGTCACCGCCGACTACCCTGTGCTCCGTGGTCCCGCCAACACAAACTATGAATTCGAAGTCGTCATCAAGAACGAGACCGACGAAGATCACTCGTTCATTGTCGTAGGGGCAGCGATTGGCGAGAACAACGAGCCGCTACCGGGAGGATGGGAGGTTGGCATTACCCCCGCCTTCGGAGAGCCAAAGCTCATTTCGACGGTCGCCGTTCGCGCCGCGATAGATGAACGTGTGAACGTGCAAGTCACTCCGCCGCTATTCACCGCTCCTGGGGAGTACAAGATTGCCGTTGTCGTCGTCAGCGACGACGAAACGCTGGCTGAGAGCATCGAGTTGACGTTAGAAGTTACCGGTCGCGGGGAGATTCTCGCCTCCACTGCTTCCAGCCGCTTGAGCATGGACGCAACCGCCGGTGAGGCAGCCAAGAACAAATTGCGCTTCACTAACATCGGTTCCGGCGATATCGCAAACCTCCAAGTGAGCGCCGACGCTCCCTCGGATTGGGGGGTCGAATTCGTTCACGGTGCCACGATCGAAAATCTTCCCGCTGGTCAGCAGATCGACTGGGACGTTGAGATCACGCCTCCCGACGACGCGATTCCTGGTGACTACGAGTTGGTGCTGCGTGGCACCGCCCAGAACACCCTCGATACGGTGACCTTGCGCGTGACGGTTTCACAGTCCACGATCTGGGGCTGGCTCGGTATCGTCCTCGTGATCGCCGTGCTCGGCGCCCTCATGGGCCTCTTCTGGAGGCTTGGTCGCAGATGAGCGCACTGCTGGTCGAAGCCGAGGGCCTGGTAAAGGCCTACGGCGATTTTCTAGCGGTAGATGGTCTCGATCTCCGCCTCGGCGAAGGTGAGGTCTACGGCTTCTTGGGCCCCAACGGCTCCGGGAAGAGCACGACCATCCTCATGATGCTTGGGCTGACCGAGCCAACCGCAGGCACCGTCAAAGTCGTAGGCCATAACCCCACACGTGAACCGCTGGAAGTGAAACGCCAGGTGGGGTATCTTCCGGAGTCGGTGGGCTTCTACTCTGACATGTCCGGCCGCAGCAACCTGCTGTACACCGCTGACCTCAACAACATGCGCCTCAGCGACGCCAAAGCTCGGATCGACGAGTTGCTTGGCATGGTGGAGCTGACACACGCGATGAACCAGCCCGTGGGTCAGTACTCCCGTGGCATGCGCCAGCGCCTCGGCTTGGCGGATGTCTTGCTGAAGCGACCCCGCGTCATCATCCTGGATGACCCCACGTTGGGGCTGGACCCGACTGGTATCCAATGGCTCCTTGGAATCATCGAGGAGCTAAGTACCAATCAGGGCATCTCCGTTTTCTTGTCTTCCCACCAACTCCACGAGGTGCAGCAAGTCTGTCACCGCGTGGGCATCATGTCCCACGGCAAGATCGTTCTTGAAGGTACCATCGCTGAACTTACCGAGCAGACTGCGTCTGGTGGCTTCGGGCTGGTGCTAGAAGTGTTGGGCGGCGGCGATGAACTGATGACAACATTGGCTGCACTCCCCGCCGTGACGGCGTGCAACCGTGTGGGCAACGAGATCGTCTTGCAGAGCGGGGCTGATGTCCGGGCCCAGGCCACGGCGGCCGTGATCGCCAGCGGGGCCTCGTTGCTGGGTGCGTCCTCAGAGAACCGTACGCTCGAAGAGATCTACTTGCGCTACTTCGCGGGGCAGGAGAGCTAAGGCTGTGCGAGCTATCTTCTGGAAAGAATTAGGCGACCACTTCGGCAAGAGGCGTTTCAACCTCATGCTGGGGCTGGTCTTCGTCGGCGTCGTCTGGGCGATGTTCGTGGACAAGGACGCCATGGTCACCAGGGGAACAGGTGCTTTTTACCTGGACTTGTTCACAACGACAGAGGGAGTGCCTCTCTCGCTGCTGCAGTTCCTGAGTTTCTTCGGCCCCATCATCGGAATCACTCTGGGATTCGATTCCATCAACAGTGAACGTACCCAGGGGACGCTCTCACGTATCCTCGCGCAGCCGGTCTACCGAGACTCCGTATACAACGGCAAATTCCTTGCCGGCTTGTTCACCCTAACCATCGTCGTGTTCAGCCTCGGCATCGCAGCCGTGGGTGTCGCGATGTTCCGGTTTGGGCTTCCCCCCAGCGGCGACGAAGTGCTTCGGCTCATTGGTTTTGGCTCCATCACCATCGCTTTCCTCGCTTTCTGGTTGGCCTTGGCGATGACCGCATCAATCTTCCTGCGGAACGCCGTCGCGTCGGCCCTCGTATCGATCGGGCTCTGGATCGGCATCAGCTTCTTCATCGTTTTCGCAGCCTCAACTATCGCTGATCGCATCGTTCCAGACGTCGAAGATTTCGAGGATCAATCGCGCCACGCGAACGTCCAGTTGTGGGTCGGCCGAGTATCGCCCGAGCGCTTGTATTCCGAGGCAACGGGGACACTACTGGATCCCATACGCGGACGCTTCTTGAGTACCTTTGGCGTAACGGAGGAGCGGCTGCAAGGGTTGCTCAGTTCACCCGTACCTGCAAGCCAAAGCCTGCAACTCGTGTGGCCCCATATCGTCGTCATGCTAGCCATGATTGCGGCGCTCATGACCGTCTCCTACGTCCGCTTCATGCGCGAGGAGATCCGCTCCTAGCCGATCCCTAGCAGGAGGTCACGCGTGCCGTCGTCGCCTTATAGCTATGCTCAGCGCTTGATGTCCGATTCTGACTTGGCGTTCGTCGCTGACGGCGATGTACGGACCGGAAACGCGCTCGCCGATCTACGTCACTCACTTGCCACCGACGAGCATTTTCGGGCCGAACTGCTCGGTTCGGAGCGCCTCTTCAGACGAGTCCTGAATCTCGACGATGCGCTCCTCCGCATCTCCCCTCGCCTCTTCTTCGAGGTGCTCTTACGGCGCTCGATCTACGAGATAGCCCACTCTCCCCACGTGCTGGAGCGCGTGGGCCAGGATCGCGTGCCGCTGTTCCTAGGCGACGACGAGCTGCGAATCGTGTCCCAACCAGTGGTGATTGACTACCTGGCGGACCTGCTCGCCTCGTTCACCAAGATCCACAGTCATACCGCCCGCGTTCGAGTCCGCCGCGGCGTGTGGCGGAAGTCGCGCTACAGCGACCTGGATGTGCCTAGCCTGCTTCGGCTGGCCTCCGAGGCTGAGGGGGCAGAACAGCAGCGGGTCTACAAGCGTGCGGCGGATGCCAGCCTCTTGATCTTGGGTGTGTTCCCCGACTATGCCACCGCCGCGATGCGATACCCCGGAACGGGAACGCTCAGACGGCGTGGCGGACGGCTTACCACTGAGGAGTACGAAGATGTCGCGTCACGCGCCTACAAACTCGCTGCGGAGCACCCCGAGACCGAAGCCACACAGGCTGAGCCGATGCTCATGCTGAGCGACCACGTTATCGACGCCAAGCGCCCGCTGAGCCGTATGGCGGATCAATTCCTGCGATTCAGGCGTGGATCGCTGTTCGGGATGGGTTCATGACCGGACTCGCATGCGGGTACGCGACTGAGGGCCAAGGTGTCACGCCGCTGGCAGCGGCACTTGAGTGTGGAGCGCTAAGCGACCAAGGATTTCAGGCAACCCTGGTCAAGTTGGGCGACGCCCACGCGGTTGCGGCGGCGTTGGTCTCTGGTGAGATCGCCGTCGGCAACCTGGCGCCGCCAGGCTTGGTGGATGCCGTGGCGAAAGGCGCGGATCTGGTATTCATCGCGGGTGGCGTCAACCAGCAATTCCTGGTCGGTGGCCCTGGCTCGACGCTCGAAAGTGTCGTCGGGCGTCCGCTCGGCGCCAGCAGGCAAGCGGATCTGACAGATTTCCTGGTGCAGTTGACGATGACTGAGGTGCTACGAGCCCCGAGCGACGTACGGTTCGTTGGCGGGAGCAGAGCGCGTTTGCAGGCGCTGCTGGACGGCACGGTGGCTGCGACGCCATTGTCTCCGCCGGTGGCCATCGAGGCGAGGCAGGCGGGCTGTCCCTGGCTGTACGACTACGGTGATCTGGAGTTGAACTTTGCTATCGGCGGCATCGCCGTGGCTCGGTCGTTCTTGGAGGGGCAACCGGAGCTGATGAAGCGACTGCTGCGGGGCTACCTGGCGGGCCAGCGCGTTTATAAGGCCGATCGTGAGTTTGGTATCGGTGTGCACGAGAGGTACGGTGAGGTGTCACGCCAGGTGGCTGAAGAGACGTACGACGTAACTCATGACGGTTTCCGGGATGTGCCGGACCCCGCGACTGACGGGATGCGTAAGCTGATCGCTTTCTGGAAATCGGCGGGCACCCTGCCCGCCGATTTCACTTTCGACCGCGTCGTGGACTCGTCCCCGGTGCTCGCCGTGTGCGGCGAACACGACCTTTGGGGACGCTGATTCCTAGAGGTCGAAGCAGCGCGCTGCGTTGTCCCACATGATCTTGCGGCGAACCTCGTCGGTCAGCGGCCAGTCGTCGATGGTCTTCACGGAGATGGGGAATCGTGACTCCGCGTGCGGGTAGTCTGAACCGAACATGAGGATGTGGTCGCCGAGGATCTCGGAGACCATGCGGACCATTTCCGGGCCTTCGTGCAGGACGATGGAGCAGAAGAAACGCCCGTCCGTCATGTACTCGGTCATCGACCGCTGGAGATTCTCTGCGACGTAGCCCATGTAGACGACTTGGTCCTCCATGCGCTTGGCCCAGAACGGCAGCCAGCCGAAGCCACTTTCCATAACCGCGTACTTCATGTTCGGGTACTTGTCGAAGAGTCCTGAGCCGAAGAAGGCGGCGACTGATCGCATGGCGCCCCAGGGATGCCCAGCGGTTCGGCCGATGAATGGGTTCTCCCAGAGATCACGGTAGCCCGGGTAGCCGGTGGCGAAGGAGTGGTGGCACATCGTGAGACCAGCGTCGTCGACTGCTGCCCACAGTGGGTGCAAGTCGGGGTGGTCGATGGGGTAGTCGAGAGGGAGGTCGAGGTAGATGCCCTTGGCCCATTTCTTGTTGCCCCAAGCCTTCACCTCGGCGACTGACGCTGGGATGTCGCGTGCGGTGGTGAAGATCATGGAGTAGAGGCGGTCGGGGTGCTGGCCGCAACTGTGGTCGAGGAATCGGTTCAGCGCTTGGATGAACGCGACATCCACCGTCGGGTCAGTGTGGCCAGTGAAAGCACTGGGAACCAGGATCTGGGCGTCGACGCCCTCTTCGTCCATCTCTGCTACCCGGATGTCGATGAGGTGATCCTCGACGCCGAGTGTCGGGTAGCGCTCGCCCATGAATGTCTGGAAGTGGCGCTCTTCGCTCTCACGGGGGCCGGCTTCACCGAGGTGTCGCGGCTTCCCTGCTCCCCAGCCGCCTCCGCGTGCGAATCGGTACCAGTGGCGGTACGGCGGCTCGATGGCCTGCCCTGCCCTGCCCGTCGTGACTGGAGTTTTGAACTCTTCAAGATCTGGAAGCCTCGCGACCATTGCCTTGTCCAAGAACTGGACGATGCTTTCGGCGGCGGGCTGGAAATGGGTATCGGCGTCGAACACTTTCTGTCGATCTGCCATCAGGAACTCCTCTCAAGGGCGCGCTCAAGTAGAGGTAGTTTCGCCTGACCCGCAGCCCACCGCAAGTTGGGCGGGCGCTCAGGGGCCGCTGGTAGACTTGGCGCATGGATACACCTGAAAACCCAGGCGCGGGCTCTGCCGATTCGGGCTTCGTCCGAGAGCGCCAAGAACAGTGGGAAGTGGAGCGCCTTTCCCCCCTCGCCAGCCTGAGCGCGCAGACCAAGGGGCGCTTGATCCCCGAGCCGCGTGACGCTTTGCGCACCGAGTTTCAACGTGATCGGGACCGTGTCATCCACACCAACGCTTTCCGAAGGCTGAAGCACAAGACGCAGGTGTTTGTTGCGCCCATCGGGGATCACTTCGTGACGCGTTTGACGCACACGTTGGAGGTCACGCAGATCGCGCGCACCATCGCTCGGTCGTTGCGGCTGAATGAGGACCTGGCAGAGGCCGCTGCGCTCGGCCACGACGTGGGGCACACGCCGTTCGGGCACATCGGCGAGCAGGTGCTGGATTCGTTGCACCCTGGTGGATTCCGGCACAACGAGCAGAGCTTGCGCACCGTGGACATCTTGGAGAAGGATGGCGCGGGCCTGAACCTGACCCACGAAACGCGGCAGGCCATCCTGCGCCACTCCAAACCTCGCGGCGACTTCTTGAACGCGGATGAGCTTGATGAGCTGACGCTGGAGGCGCAGGTGGTGCGCGTGTCGGACGCGATCGCGTATCTGGCTCACGACATCGGCGATGCGATCCGTGCGGGCGTGCTTGGCGAGTCCGACCTGCCCTCGGACGCTCGTGAGGTGCTGGGCACACGCCACTCCCAGAGGCTGGACTCGATGGTCAACGACATCGTGGCGTCGTCTTGGGCGTGCGCTGGGTATGATTCGCTGGCGCCTGATGGACGTCGGCCACGGTTGAGCATGAGCCCGCAGGTGACCTCGGTGGTGACCCAGTTGCGTGAGTTCATGTTCGACAACGTGTACGTGCCGGCGGGCGACGGTGCGGAGGGCAAGAACGCTCGGGTGATCGTGGAGTTCTTGTACGGTCACTTCCTCAAGAATCCGGGAGAGATACCGGAGCACTACTTCTTGCGCAATGACCCTGTTGACCGGGTGGCGCTGGACTACATCGCTGGTATGACGGACCAGTTCGCGCTGCATACGGCAGAGGGCTTGCGGCCCGGGATCGCTAGCGATGTGTTCGTGGGCCGGGTTTAGGGCCGGGGCTTCCCCGGGCTCGATTGTGGGCAAAGCGTGTAGTAGGTCGGTGCGAGCCCTCGAAACTCTTGGCGTCGCCGCCGGACTAAAGGTCGCTCGGCGCTCCGGGTGGCCCCAGGCTCGTTGGTGGGTTCCGGTGTGTAGCCAGTCGGTGCTCGCCCTCAGATCGCCTGGCTTCGCCGCCGGACTAAAGGTCGCTTGGCCGCTCCAAGGTGGGGGTGCGGCGCTTGGCGATGGGCTCTCTCGTACGTCTTGATGTGTCTCATTTTGTCTCATTTCTTATCATTTACCCGGGCTGATTGGTGGGGGCCGCTGTAGGGGCGGGGCGGGTTGCCCGAAATTTAGTTCGCGAAATCGCGTGCTCATTCTTGCTCATTTGCTGGGGGCGGTGGCTGATACCGAGAGGTTATTGAAAATGTGACCCATTCTGTACCAAATTGACCCATTTGCCTCTGACTCCGAGACGGGGTGCTGCGGGGAATCTCGGCGAAGAGCGGGGTGTCTTGATGTGTGGCATTTACGAGCGGTTGGAACGCTGGTTAGGCGCTGATACGTTTGCGGCGTATGTCGTCTGAGGACAGGGTAGCGTCCCTGATGGCGACTGCGCTACTGACGATTGTCATAGTTGTGGCAGTGCGGAAATGGCTGAGCCACTTCGCGTGAGAATCCGGACCCGCCCGTGCCTAGTGCAGCAGTTGTCCGGATGAGGTTGTGACGGCTTGGCCGCTGATGATGACGCGATCGCCGAGGGGGCGGACGTGGAGGTGGCCTCCGCGCTGGGAAGACTGGTAGGCGTTGAGTTCGGTCTTGCCTAGTTTGTCTGCCCAGTAGGGCCCGAGGGCGCATTGGGCCGAGCCGGTTGCGGGATCTTCTGGAATGCCAGCTTTCGGGCCAAACACGCGACAGACGTAGTCGATGCCTGGCTCGTCTCCTCTGGCGGTGACGATGACTCCGCGTCCGGGGAGTTCTGTCAGGGCGCGCAGGTCGGGCGTGAGGTTGCGTACGACGGCTGCGGACTCAAGTTCCGCAACGAAGTCGAGTCGGTTGCGCCCCACCCAGATAGGCTTTATCCCGAGGCCGGTTATCAGCGCTTCGGGCGTGGCCACGGTTTCGGCGCGCTCGGCGGGGAAATCCATGTGGAGAAGGTCGTCGGTGATCTCCACCGTGAGCAGGCCGCTGGCTGTCTGGAAGCGGGCGATTGCCCCACCTGGCACGATGCCTTCCTGGCGCAGGACGTGGGCGCTGGCTAGCGTCGCATGGCCACAGAGGTCAACTTCAACCGTGGGCGTGAACCACCGTAAGTGGAAGGCTCCGCTGTCGGGCCCGTCGGTGAGGGCCCCATCGGTAAGCGGATAGAAAAACGCTGTCTCGCTGACGTTCATCTCTGCTGCGACGCGCTGCATCCATTCGGGGTCGGCGGGGCCATCCAAGGGGCAGACGACGGCAGGGTTGCCTGCGTAGGGAATCGAGGTGAAGGCGTCGACGTGGTAGAAGTGCGTTGGCATGGCGTTGTTGTACCAGAACGGTGACGGGGTGTGCCAGATTCCCCTAGCGTCAAGGGGCAAATCCGGGTGAAATGAGGGCTCTGGAGTCTTGGCGAATCTTGGCCTAAGACCACAGAATCAAGCGGTCGTTTATACCTGGCCCCTGGCGCAACTTGGGGCCCAAACGCGAGCGGCGGAGAACCGATGGCAGCAACCGACGATATCAAGGCGCGCATCGACATTGTCGATGTGGTGGCCGATTACGTTCCTGATCTGAAGCGTGCGGGGCGCAATTACCATGCGCGCTGTCCTTTTCATCAGGAGAATACGCCGTCGTTCGTGGTGTTCCCGGAGCGCCAGACTTGGCGTTGCTTCGGTGCGTGCGCCGAGGGCGGCGATGTTTTCAATTTCGTGCAGAAGATTGATGGCGTTGAGTTCCCGGCGGCGCTGAAGACGCTGGCCGAGCGGGCGGGTGTGGTGTTGCCGGAGCGAACGCAGCGCCAGGATGGCCCGCGCAATCCGCTGTTCGCGGTGAACGAGGCGACGCTGCGCTTCTACCGTGAGGCGTTGCAGGCCGATAAGGGCGCGCTGGCCCGTGCGTACGTTGGACAGCGGGCGTTGAGCGAGGAGGCGGTGGTGCGGTTCGGTATCGGCTACGCGCCGAGTACGGGCGACGATCTGCTGAAGCATCTGACGGCGCTGGGGTACACGGAGGATCAGGCAGTCTCGGCTGGAGTTGTGTCACGGTTCGAGTCAGGCGAGGTTCGCGACTTCATCAGGGGTCGGCTGACGTTCGTGCTGCGCGACGGCGAGGGTCAGGTGATTGGGTTCGCGGGTAGGTCGCTCGATGGCGCGAACCCGAAGTACTTGAACACGTCGCAGACGGAGTTGTTCGACAAGGGCAAGATGCTGTACGGGCTGGACCGAGCCCGCGATGCGATCGCTCGCGAGGGTGTCGCGGTGGTGGTCGAAGGCTACATGGACGTGATTACTGCTCACGAGCATGGCTATCAGAACGTGGTGGCGTCCATGGGGACGGCGTTGACCGAGGAGCAGGTCACGCTGCTCCGTGCGCGTGCGCCGAGGGTCGTGTTGGCGTTGGACGCGGATGCGGCTGGCCAGGAGGCGATGTTGCGCAGCTTGCGTACTTCGTGGCAACTGCTGGGCGCCGCCGCACAGTCGTCCAAGGGGCGTACGCGGGCGGACATCAAGTTGCGGTCGTCGGACATGGACGCGCTGCGCATCGCGTTGATCACCGATGGCAAGGACCCGGACGAGATGATCCGCAGCGACGGGTCCAAGTGGCGTGAGTTGATCGCGAATGCGGTGCCTGCTGTAGATTTCTTGATCAAAGCGGAAACCGACCGCTTGGATATCACGACATCCGAAGGCAAGACGGAGGCCGTCGCACTTCTGCTGCCACTGATCTATGGGATGTCCAATTTCTTGGATCAAGAGAAGTATCTGGGCCAGCTTGCTGAGAAATTGTCGGTGACGGTGGCGCAGTTGCAGGCGAGTTTCGAGCGTACCCGGACGCAGGGGCAACCTCGACAACAGCAACAGCAACAACAGCAGGCGAAGCGGCAGACGGCGAAAGCCGAGGCGGAGGCGGTGTTCCGCAAGGCCGATCACGACGTGCTGGACGAGTACGTGTTGGCGCTGATCGCTCAGTATCCAGAGGTGCTTGAGGTTGTGGCTGAGCTGTCCCCAGACCGCATGCGCAGGCCTGAGAATCGCGCATTATTGAGCGCTATCCAGGCTACTGGTACAATAGAGGGTACCTATCCGTTGCTTGACGACGTGGCTGCGGAGCATCT
>ERZ890510.100-NODE-100-length-70446-cov-7.331562_pt1 | contig 70446 bp, 64 predicted proteins | sample MGYA00521265_ERZ890510 | MGnify/ENA primary metagenome ERZ890510 (study PRJEB32303, sample SAMEA104408624) | aquatic metagenome | biome: Brackish water; feature: Chemocline; material: water | place: Baltic Sea | collected 2014-10-26T21:54:00 | depth 110 m ... | reverse complement strand
GGTGGTCGCTCTTTCACCTGTACGCTTAGTCGTTATCGATGCGAATCTGCACAGATAGGTGGCCGTGCACCCAGCCCACTGGGAGGTGGCCGAGCCGCTGCGTTTGGGCGTTTTCGAAGTGTTGAAGTTGCCTCCCCAGACGGTAATCTGGAAGCATTTATTCGCAATTTTAACCTTTGGATAAGGGATACGTCGTCAAAAGAAGAGTCCCAACTAACCACAGATGGCATTGAAGAATTTGGGTATGCTACTAACAATGCAGGCTGGACCAAAGGAGACGGCCCAGTTTTGGTTTGGTCTCCAGACTCAAAAAAGATTGCAACATTTCAACATGATGGCAGAGGAGTTGGAAATATGTACCTGGTCTCTACGGCCACCGGACATCCTGAATTGCAAGCCTGGAAGTACCCGTTGCCTGGAGATAGTTTGATTTTTCGCATAGAACGGGTGGTAATTGATGTGCCCAGCAGGCGAGTTGTTCGGCTAGATATGCCGCCGGATGCTCATCGTTCGACCATAACAGATCATATTGCGTATCGAGGAAGTTGGGCAGATGTTGAGTGGAGTAACGACAGTAGTGAACTTTCGTTTGTGTCTAGTTCTCGCGATCACAAGGATGCGTGGTTGCGAACAGCCAATCCCGAATCGGGAGTGGTCACTGATATTATGCACGAACATCAGGATACCTTCTTTGAATCTGGTATCGGTGGGCTAAATTGGCGATTTTTATCTGATTCGAACGAATTTATTTGGTTTTCCCAGCGTGATAATTGGGGACATCTCTATTTGTACGACCAAAAAACTGGAGCACTTAAACATCAAATAACGAAGGGGAGTTGGAACGTTAGAACGATTCAGTTTATTGATGGAACTGCCCGCAAAATATATTTCGTGGGTTCTGGAAGGGAAGAAGGTGACCCATATTTCACGTATTTGTACAGCATTAATTTTGACGGTTCAGAATTGAAGTTATTGACTCCAGATTACGGCACTCACTCCTATGATTTCTCAAGTGATAACTCCTTTTTTGTTGACACCTATTCCCAGCCAGATGTACCTCCGGTTTCTAATGTTCGGGATTTGAATGGGAAGCTTACGGTAGCACTGGAAAAGGCTGACATTTCAGCTTTGATTGCGACCGGATGGAAGCCACCCATTCAGATAAAAGTAAAGGGAAGAGATAACAAGACGGATATTTACGGTTTGATGTATACGCCGACCAATCTCGACGAATCGAAAAAATATCCGGTACTAAACTACATATACCCTGGTCCTCAGACGGGCAGTGTGGGGGGGCGTGCATTTACTCCTTCGAGAAGCGATAAACAAGCGCTCGCTGAACTAGGCTTTGTGGTCATAGAAGTTGACGGAATGGGTACGCCAGGGCGTTCGAAGTCTTTTCACGACACGTATTACGGTAATATGGGAGACAATACGCTACCCGATCAAATTACCGCCATCCAGCAACTCGCTAGTCGCCATTCGTATATCGATCTAGACCGTGTTGGAATTTGGGGGCATTCTGGAGGAGGATTTGCTTCGGCTGCCGCCTTAATGCGTTATCCTGATTTCTACGACGTAGCTGTTTCTGGAGCCGGAAATCACGACAACCGCACCTATGAGGATGATTGGGGCGAAAAATGGCAGGGATTATTGGTTGAAAACGAAGACGGCTCTACCAATTACGACAATCAAGCAACTATCCTTGAAGTTGACAAATTGAAGGGAAAACTACTGATTGGACATGGTACATTGGACACTAACGTGCCGCCAAACAACACCCTTATGTTGGTTTCAAAACTAATGGATGCCAACAAAGACTTTGATCTGTTGATGTTTCCAAATAGTGGACATGGATTTAGGCAAGGGGACTACTGGATGCGTCGGCGATGGGACTATTTCGTCAAAAACTTAATTGGCGCCGAACCACCGAAAGAATACACCTTTGGTCAACGGCCACCGCGGGAAGCACTGTAGGGCCAAACCGTCTTTGGTGCACCAATTAGGGTACCGCTGAGTTGGATTTTCTGATAAGAGGGGGGCGCCGCCCCCCTCTTATATTTACGCCGCATAGTGCCGTACGTATTGGGTCCTACCTACAAAAAGCCCAGTTCGAGCTTCGCCTCGTCCGACATCATGTCGGGCGAGTAAGGAGGATCAAAGGTGATATCAACTAGAGCGTCTTCAACTCCTGGAACGTGACGAACGCGCATTTCTACCTGGCCAGGTAAAAAGCCGGCAGCCGGGCAATTGGGTGTAGTTAATGTCATCGAGATGTTGACGGTGCGATCGGGATTGATCACGACCCCATATATCAAGCCCAAGTCATATACGTTGACCGGAATTTCTGGGTCATACACCGACTTGATCGCTTCGACAATCTTTTCCTCCAATTCATGATCCGATAAAAACGTCTGCAAATCGGGCGTTTCATCAACCTTGGGCTTTTGCGACACGCCGGAGGCCAAGGCTGAACTTGCTTCTACCCTGTGGCCGGAAGGAGTACTTCCTGCGCCTTTGTCTGAGGATGGATCTTCGAGAGGAGTAATTTGGTTCGGCATTTTGGGTAGTTGAAATGAGCCTTTATTGGGTCGAAATGGCGTTGGCTTCGATCGCTACGGAATACAATCGAATTTGACGAATCATCGCATCCAATCCATTTTTTCGGGTTGGGGAGAGGTGTTCTTTTAGTTCAAGGGAATCCAAAAAAGTAAGTTCATACTGAGCAATTTCTATTGCGGACGAATGGTTGAGTACCCGAAGCAAAATGGCTATTAAACCTTTTGTTATTTGAGCATCTGAATCTGCCTTAAAGTGTACCTGACGTCCACTTGAACACGGTTGAAGCCACACTTGAGATTGACAACCTTGGATTTTGAAAGCGTCGGTGCGAAAGGCTTCGTCGATCGGTTCAAGTTCTTTCCCCAAATCAATTACATGCTGGTATCGATCAACCCAGTCATCAAACATCTCAAATTCTTCAAGCAGCGCAGCTGCCCGTTCTGATATGGAGGAATCTACACTCATAATAACATCGCGGCTGCTTTTCGGATGGCAATCTCCAAGCGATCAATCTCGGCTCGAGTATTGTAAAAAGTAAAAGATGCCCGAACCGTCCCAGGTATACCGAACCGTTTCATTAGCGGCTGTGTGCAGTGATGCCCCGTGCGGACCGCGATTCCAAATTTATCCAATATTGTCCCGACGTCGTAAGGATGGGCTGACCCTATCAAAAACGAAATAACGGAGGCTTTGTCTTTCGCTTCTCCTATAATCCTAAGTCCATCAATGGCCGTAAGTTGTTGTGTGGCATAGTGCAGGAGGCCCGCTTCTTGATTTTGGATGAACCCAAATCCTATTGAGTTTACATATTTTATTGCTGCGGCCATGCCGATTGCACCCGCAATATGAGGGGTTCCTGCTTCAAATTTATAGGGTAAATCGTTGAATGTGGTCCCTGCGAAATCTACAACATCGATCATATCGCCGCCACCTTGATAGGGGGGCATAACTTCTAGAAATTCACGTTTGCCATAGAGGACTCCGAAACCGGTAGGTCCAAAAAGTTTATGACTAGAAAAGCAATAAAAATCGACATCAAGCTCCGCCACGTCAACCCTTCCATGTGGCACAGCCTGGGCTCCATCAAGCAAGACAGGGATGCCCATAGCATGCGCCTCTGTAATGATGTCTTTCACCGGATTTATCGTTCCCAATGCATTCGAAACGTGCGTGAGAGCGACTAACTTCGTCTTAGTCGATAAAGAAGCCTTAAAAGCAGGATAGTCGAGCTCACCAGCATCTGTTACTGGAATGGTCCGCACCGTAGCACCAACACGGTTACAAATAAGTTGCCATGGCACAATGTTCGAATGATGCTCCATTTCTGAAACGAGAACTTCATCTCCTGCTTTCAGATACGTCCCGCCGAAGCTGGCAGCAACCAAATTAATAGAATCGGTAGTCCCTCGGGTAAAAATGACTTCTGAGGTAGACTTTGCGCCGATATATTCGGCGATAGTGGCTCGAGCACCTTCGTAGGCATCCGTGGCTCGCTGGCTTAACGTATGAACTCCTCGATGTACGTTTGAATTATCATTTCGATAATATCCATCGATGGCCTCAATCACAGCAAGAGGCTTTTGGGTCGTTGCTGCATTGTCCAAGTACACTAGCGGCAACCCGTGAATCAATTGATTCAATGCTGGAAAATCTTCTCGGATTTTATCCATCTGAAGGGTAACACTATGGTCGGTTGCTTTCACGGCTCTATTTGGTCACGGTCAAAAGTCCATGTAACCGTTGATATAGGTAATTTCGTACCTCGTCAAAATCAATCAAGCCTATGATATCTTTAGCAAAAGCCTCCAAAAGCATCAATTTTGCAGCATCCGGATGAATGCCGCGGGCGCGTAGATAGAACAATGCATCTTCATCCAACTCACCGGTTGTGGCTCCATGACTACATTTTACATCGTCTGCGTAAATTTCAAGCTCCGGCTTAGCGTAGGTCCGTGCTCCACGATCTAATACAATACACTTGGACGATTGATAGGCGTTCGTTTTTTGAGCATCCTGTCGAACTAAAACCTTGCCATTAAAAACGCCGACCGCTTGGTTTGTTACAATTCCTTTGAATATCTCGTTGGAAAAACAGTTGGGTTTTGCGTGATCGACTAATGTGTGATTGTCGACATGAGCGGTCCCCTTTGCCACATACAAACCGTGCAGGTGTGTTTCGCACTCCTCAGCGTCCGGCAAGAAATTCAGATTGTGACGCACCAAACCGCCACCCAATGTAACCGTATTGGTTCTGAAGAAACTGTTCGCATCTTGGTGGACAAATAAGGAGTTCACGAATAGCGTTTGATCATTTCGTTCCATGACAAGAACATGATCCACTCGCGCACCTTTCCCCGCGAAAACCTCTGCAACTCGGTTTTCAAAGCTACTTCCCGCATCTAGAAAAGGGAAGTGTTCAATTACGTTAACCTTCGTTCCTTCCTCTGCAACAACGAGCAGTCGTGCTTGAATTAAGCTATTTGAAAAAAGTGCATCATGATGTATAACAATGGCTTTTTCGACTTCTAATCCAGCAGGAACGAAGATCAATATCCCGTCTTCCGCAAAAGCCGAGGCGAGGGCCGCAAACGGATCCCTTTCCAAAACAACGGCTTTGGTCAGGTATTCTGAAAGAAGCTTAGGATGGTCGACCAGCGCTTGCTTAAATGAGCAAATGATCAAGCCGGTGGGTAAAGCCTCTGACAAAGAGCCTCTGATTAAACCGTTAGTCGCATGGACGTGCAACCCTTTCATGTTTTCCAAAGAAGAAGGCTCACCCCGAACTTCGGATTCATCCAATAACGGTGTCGGCAAGGCCTCGTTTTTCAGATTGCCACTTTGCACGCTCGACCCAGCCGCTGTGTGCATCCCATTTTTAAGTTGAGACTGTAGCCATTTCGTAACAGGTGTATACTTGTATGATTCAGATTTCTTATTTGGAAATCCATTTTGGGCAAATACCTGAATTGCGTTGCGCCGATTTAGTGTCCATTCAGATTCTGATCCATTGGTATTTGGTCCGATTAAATCTTCGAACCGTTCAATGAACACATCCTCGCCGCTTCTACTTTGTTCTTTCAATTCCATCGACATCTCAACTCCTGAAGGCATGTAATTACGTTAGTTTGGGCTAAGCGGACTGTTAAGCCAACTGCGTCGTTTCGTCCTTTATCCAATCGTAGCCTTTTTCTTCGAGCTCTAAGGCCAATTCTTTTCCTCCAGTCATCACAATTCGTCCATTCATTAAAACGTGCACAAAATCGGGAACGATATAATCGAGTAAGCGCTGGTAATGTGTGATGAGTAAAAAGGAGCGCTCAGGAGACCTGAGGTGGTTTACTCCATCGGCCACAATACGAAGGGCATCGATGTCCAGGCCGGAATCAGTTTCATCTAAGATGGCAAACTTGGGCTCTAGCATCGCCAGCTGGAATATTTCATTTCTCTTTTTCTCACCACCCGAAAATCCTTCATTTACAGAACGACTTTTCAACGCTGGGTCTAGGTGAACCAGAGCGGCCTTTTCTTTCATCATCTGAAGTAGCGCGCCAGACGTAAGAGCTTCTTTGCCTTGATGCTCGCGTACAGATTGTACCGCTTGTTTCAAGAAGTTTGACATCGAGACGCCTGGCAGCTCGATCGGATACTGAAAAGCCAGAAAGAGGCCTTCACGTGCACGTTCATCTGCCGCCAATTCGAGCAAATCATCTCCGCAAAAAGCGACTGTTCCATTTGTGACTTCGTAACCATCCTTCCCAGCGAGAACAGAGGCAAGTGTGCTTTTACCAGAACCATTTGGTCCCATTATCGCATGCACTTCGCCACTACCTACTTTTAGGTTGAGTCCTTTCAGGATTTCTGTACCATCTTCTTCGATGGATACGTGCAAATTCTTAATCTCTAACATAGTCTTTTAATTACGTGATCAATTAATGCAGAACGAGTTTAACCTACGCTGCCTTCCAATTCGATAGCTAGTAGGTTTCTAGCTTCAACCGCAAATTCCATGGGCAATTGCGCCAAAATCTCTTTGCAAAAACCATTTACAATAAGTTTGATGGCATCGATTTCGCTTATGCCGCGCTGTTTACAATAGAAGATCTGATCTTCGCCAACTTTTGAGGTTGTTGCCTCGTGTTCAACTTGGGCAGAAGGGTTCATGATCTCCAAATACGGATAGGTGTGAGCACCACACCGGTCACCGAGAAGCATGGAGTCACATTGGCTAAAATTTCTGCCATTTTCAGCCCCTGGAGTCATTTTAACCAAACCTCGGTACGCATTTTGGCTATTCCCAGCAGAAATTCCTTTTGAAATAATGGTCGAGGAAGTGTTTTTACCAATATGGATCATCTTGGTCCCTGTATCAGCCTGCTGTTTCCCTTTGGTAAAGGCAACTGAATAGAACTCGCCGACGGAATCATCGCCCTTCAGTATGCAAGAAGGATATTTCCAGGTAATTGAAGAACCCGTTTCCAACTGCGTCCAACTGATCTTGGAGCGGTCTCCTTCGCAGATTCCCCTTTTTGTGACGAAGTTGAAAATGCCCCCAACCCCCTGAGCGTTTCCAGGATACCAGTTTTGGATGGTCGAATATTTTACTTCGGCATCATCCATCGCGATGATTTCAACCACAGCAGCATGCAGTTGGTTTTCATCACGTTGAGGGGCTGTACATCCCTCCAAATAGGACACGTACGATCCCTCATCAACTACAATCAGTGTTCGTTCAAACTGACCGGTACCGGATTCATTTATTCGGAAGTACGTAGAAAGCTCAACGGGGCAGCGAACTCCTTTCGGGATGTAGCAGAATGATCCGTCTGAAAAAACAGCCGAATTTAGCGCAGCGTAGTAGTTATCCGTGTACGGGACAACGCGTCCAAGGTATTTTTTAACAAGCTCAGGATGTTTTTGGACAGCTTCGCCAAAAGAGCAAAATATGATGCCATTTTTGTCCAACTCGGCGTTAAACGTGGTCGTTACCGAAACCGAGTCCATCACGACGTCGACTACAATACCTACCAATCGCTCCTGTTCTTGAACGGGAATTCCCAGCCGTTTAAACGTGCTAATAAGCTCAGGGTCGACCTCGTTCAGAGATTCGTACTCTGGCTTTTTTTTAGGTGCGGAATAGTAGGAAATGGCCTGTAAATCAATTTCAGGGATATTCAAATGAGCCCAATCAGGCATCGCATCTGATTCCATTAGCGTAATAAAGTGTCGATACGCCTTCAAGCGCCATTCCAATAGCCATTCCGGTTCATTTTTTTTGGCAGATATAAAACGAACAGTGTCTTCACTGAGTCCTACTTGAGCCTTTTCGGACTCAATGTTGGTCACGAATCCATACTTGTATTCGCTGCTCGCTACTTGGTGGAGAAGATCAGTGCTTGTATCACTCATAAATGTTCGGTGGTACCACTACGCAAATCGGCCTGAAATGGCCAAATACGCAGTTAGGTTCTGCTTAATTGGAATGAGTCTAAATAAGGAAAAGTTCGGATTTAGTTTCCTGAATGCACCAGAAATGATGGCTTCTTCACATCTTCAGCACTAGAATTGACATTTTTTGGGAACCGGGCGCCGCAAAATCGTTGGATATCTTCGGTTTTATCGATCAAAATCCGACAACCTCGGAAAATTATGTCAACAACACTTGAACTCCCCCTTCTTGAAATCAGCGCTTCTGCGCTGAATAAACTGAAAGAGACCGTTCAAAAAGAAGGTGTAAACTTATCTTCTACCTTCTTAAGGGTAGCCGTGGTGCCAGGCGGGTGCTCTGGATTGGCATATGAGTTAGGATGGGACACGGCGCGGCAAGAAGCAGATGCACTGTTGCAAATTGATGATGTACAGGTGCTCATCGATCCAAGAAGTGCTGCTTATCTCGAGGGCACGAAACTGGATTTCACAGATGGTTTGGAAGGCAAAGGTTTTCACTTCGACAACCCACAGTCGGTTCGGAATTGTGCGTGCGGAGAAAGTTTTGGCCTTTAAGCATTCATTTTGAAATGAATTACTTTCTTCCCCATTCGATATGATCGCCTTCTAATAGTCCGACAGAATCAACAAATCCGGCTTGGACTTCTAACACGTACTGGGCAAGTCCTCTAGAGGGTACACTCTCGGTGCGCATGGGCTGGATATACTTGGCAACGCTCTGTACAGTGCCATCTTTTCGAATAAAGATTAAATCGAGCGCGATTCGAGTATTTGCCATCCAAAACCCTTGTTGACTTTCTGAAGGGAAAATGAATAGCATACCTGATTGATCTGGAAGCGCATCGCGTTGCATCAGACCACGGGTCCGGCTGGAGTCGTCTTCGGCGATCTCAATAGCCAGGTCTTGAAAAATCTGCCCGTCGCGGGCAATGGTAAGCCATCCATCAGATCTGAAAGGAACGTTTACATATGCTTCTTCCTGAGCGTTGGTGGGCTTGTCTGATGGAGAGCATCCATTCAGATTCCCAGCCAAAAGTAGAGCGAGTATGACAGAAAAAGGATATGATTTGGTCATTAAAATGATCGGCGTTCCCATGTGACGTGGTCTTCTTCTGAAATGTGATATCTATCGGTAAATCCGGCCCGAACTTCAACCACATATTGTGCAGGTTCGGTCGACAAAATAAACGCTTCTGAATACGGAGTTGTATTTTTTACAATATTGACGATATCACCATTCTCTTCGAGAAAGATAATATCAAGCGACAAAGCAGTGTTTTTCATCCAAAAGGAGCGCATGCTAGGTGTCTGATCGATGAATAACATGCCGCCGCGGTCAGGTAAAGATCGTCGATACATCAATCCAGTCGCTTGATCCGCCCCAGATTCTGCAATTTCGATGGCAATCCGAGCAACAAGTGAACTATCAGGGTGGAAAAAATCCAATACGCCATCGGCCCTGAACTCAATGTCTGCTGCCAGAGCTGGATTAGGTTCATCCGACTTAGAACAGCCAACGAAAGACATAGCGGCGATCAAAATCAGGAAACGTCCGCGGGTAATAATGTTGCCGTGACGGTATTGCATACAGTTTTTCCGAGGTCCGTAAGGCGGACAATCTGATTTTTAATAGGATGTATAAAGCCACCTTCTTCGAGGTCGGCAAGCGCTTGCAAGCGCTCAGAAAAAAGGTCAACGCCGTAACGTTCTTCCAGTTCGTTTAGATTTAGGCCTTCAATTGTTCGCAGTCGCAGCATGATATGTTCGTCTGCCAACATGTCGAGCGATAGAAACTCTTTTTCGTCTATCGGAATTTCGTGTTGCATCAACTTCGCTTCGTAAAGGCGAAGATTGCGAATATTTGACCACCGTTCCGCGGGTAAACCATTCCACCAAAATGAATGTGCGGATGGACCTACACCGATGTAATTGGCATGCGACCAATACTTGTGATTGTGAACCGCTCTATGGCCGGGCTTGGCGAAACTAGAAATTTCATAATGCTCGTAACCCTTTGCTTGGAGGTAGTCCATGGTAAAGCTGAACCGATTCATGGATTCGTCGTCGTCGACGGGTACAACCAGCCCCCTCTTGACCAGATTTGCTAGTGGAGTCGCCTCTTCTATGGTCAAATTGTAGGTTGAGATGTGAGGGGTGTCAAAACCTTGCGCTATATCCAGGTTGGCCGACCAATATTCTTCGGGTTGGTTAGGTACACCAAAAATCAAGTCCAAAGAAAAATTGTCGAATCCAGCCTTCCTCACGTCTCCAATAACTTGTTTGGCCTGTTTCGCATCGTGCACCCGATTCATGAATTTGAGATCCTGATCAAAAAAGGACTGAATTCCGATGGACAACCGGTCAATATTTAATCCTCGAAGCCCTCTCAAATAGTCTAGGGTTGCATCCTCTGGATTTATTTCAAAGGTGGTTTCGAGGACACTTGTAGTAGTAAAATGTCCGTTGACAGACTGAATGATCCGTTCGAGATTTTCGAGACTTAGTTGCGAGGGTGTTCCCCCTCCAAAATAGATAGTTTCAATTGGCTCTAAATGGCCGTATTTGTGTCCTTGAATTTCAATTTCGCGGCAAAGTGCTTCTACGAAGCCAACGTGCGATTTATTAGTCGTGACGAAATAAAAGTCGCAATACGTGCAGCGCTGAGAGCAAAAAGGAACGTGGATGTAAAGTCCGGCCACTTGGTAGGAGTAGTAATAAATGGTGGGAAAGGCTCAGTTTCTAATAAACGCAGCGGTTCTAATAAAGGCAGCAGGCAGAAATCGCCAGCTTATTGAAGAAGTCATGGCCTAAAATATGATACCTATTCTAAAAGGAATGGCGACACCAACATCGTTTTTACCTATGACTAGCGCAGGATCAATTTCATAAAAAAGCACGGATTCCCTTAATGGCCTGACCCATCCGATTCCAAAATGGATAGTAGGACCTTCCAATACCTTGTTATCTCCAGAAGTATTGATATATGCACCGAATCCTCCGATTAGATAAGATGCGCTATCCACGCCTGGCATGGTCACAATTAGTGATGCCTGTGGATCCACGATATAGGTAGCGTCGTCTCGACCATTCAAAATAAATCCCGAAATGCCTAAATCGAGCGCCACTGAAAGATCGGCGTTGATAGCTGAAGATATTCTTCCGCGAAAGCCCAGCCCAAATCCGTCTTCGCTGCTCAACAGGGTGTTAAAGCCCACGCCAAACCGGGCATTGGCCAGCTGTGCAGTTGCCGGTATGGCAAATAACATCACGAAACACGTGACGAGAGAGAAACGGCGAAGAATGCCTGAAACGTGCATGGATTACCTGATCAGAAGTGGATATCGGTTTGATGGACTCGTCGTAAGTCGTACTTTTAGGCCTTCTCCACGGCCTCCGATAAGATAGTAAAAAGAGTGTACCGCACGATGAATTTCTGCGTGTGTATTAAACAGGTCCCTGACGTCCAAGCTTCCGTTCAAACGGGAAGGATGGTTTTAAATGCTTACGATGCCTCAGCAGTGGAAGAGGCACTCGTGATTAATGCAAACAATGCAGACAGCATTGATTTGATTTTGATTGGTCCATCTTCCGCTACGGAAACCATACGAAAAGCACTTGCAATGGGGGCAACCAATGCAACGCATATTGTTGTAGATGAAATTGCTGCCCTTGATTCTTTTGCGGTGTCAAATCTTCTTGCCGCGCATCTTAAAGGGCATAAATACGATGTGATCCTTACGGGTAAACAATCTCAAGATTCGGACGCTGGTTTGGCTGGTGGAATGCTGGCAGAATTGTTAGGCCTGCCTTTTGCTACCAATGCCGTCGGTATGAGAGCGGTTGAAAATATCCTGGAGGTAACGCGCCAAGGAGATACAGGGCAGGAAATGCTGGAAATGATAACTCCTTGTCTGGTAACGTGTTCGAACGACATGAACAACCCACGTATTCCTTCTTTAAAAGGTATTATGGGAGCAAAACGGACCGTCATTACTACAACTCAAGGTGCCCCAGGAATTACGCGTACCGTTGTGACAAGAACTTTTCCGCCTTCTGCGCGGGAAGCTGGAATTAAGTTCGAAGGAGAACCTGAAGAGATTGTAGCTCTGCTTCTCGATAAGCTTCAAGCAGAAGCTGGGGTGCTTTAAGATCACAGTTAGTTTATCCATGTTTGATCTCGATGATTGATAGTAAACAAGTATTTCAAAATGGTCATCTAGATTCATCAAAGCTGTAATAATGAGTAGTATTCTTGTCATTCTATCGGTCCAAGATGGCCGAGTAAAACGTAGCTCGCTAGAAGCATTGTCCAGGGCCTCTGCCTTGGGGAAAGCAGAAAAACGTGAAGTTATTGGCGTTGTGCTGCACTCCAATGCCCTTTCATTGGCCATTGACGCAGTTCATTATGGAGCAACCAAAGTGTTCTGCGTGTCAAATCGGATTTTTGATTCCCACCTCAACCCTCCGCTGATTGCTGGTATAGCCTCTGTAGTTGAGCTCGTAAAACCCAGATTGGTGGTAGCTGCTTCAACAGAGTCGGTCAAGGATATTATTGGGGCACTTGCTATAAGAATGGACGCCGCAGCCCTTCCAGATGTAGCCTCATTTGAGATTTCTGGCGACCACGTACTATGCGAACGCCCAGTTATGGCGGCAAAAATGATGGCATCTACACAGAGTAGCAATCCGTTAGTGTTCGTCTCCCTTCGGTCGGGGTCCTACGAAGCCATCAGAAGTGAATCGGAAACGTCATGCGAAATTGTGGAAGTGCCGTTTGAATTTGACGTTTCTACGCTTTCGGCAACTCTTCGCGAAATTGTAACTACCACTGGCGAAGCTGTCGATTTGACAGAAGCGAAAGTCGTAGTTGCTGCGGGGAGGGGAGTAAAGGATGCTACTGGTAAGGCGCTAATTGACGAGCTTGCCTCGATAACTGGTGCGGCCATTGGTGCGTCTCGGGCCGTCGTGGAAACGGGATTGTTTCCGGCCACCGCACAAATCGGTCAGACAGGAAAAGTAGTATCGCCGGAACTCTATTTTGCAATTGGAATCTCAGGCGCTATTCAGCACGTGGCTGGAATGTCCAATTCCAGAATTATCGTCGCGATCAATAAAGATGCTGATGCTCCGATTTTTGACGTGGCAACGTATGGTTTAGTAGGCGATTGTTTTAAAATACTGCCTATTCTGAACGCTGAGCTGAAAAAAATCCTTTCTTAACCTTGTCCATCAAAGCGTAATGGAAGAGAAATTTGATGTAATCATTGTCGGAGGGGGTATTGCGGGCCTCAGTGCTGCGATGACTCTTGCTCGTGGAAACGCCAAGATTCTATTGATTGAGCGTGGAACGTTTTGTGGCGCCAAAAACGTTTCAGGTGGTGTTTTATGGGGAAACGATCTGGCCAAATTAGTACCAGAATATTGGAACGAGGAGGGAGGATTCGAGAGGTTTGTGAACCACCGTCGCCTCACCTTTATGGACGAACAATCAGCATTTAGCGTCGATTTTAAATCGTCCCATTTTGATGACGTGCCCTACACTGGCGTAACCGTTCTCAGAGCGATATTTGATGAGTGGCTGGCGGGAAAAGTTCAATTGGCCATCGAGGCAAGCGCGTATCCAGATGAGTCGTTCTTGGCGACTGATATTTTGGTAGACGAAGTACTTTCGGAAAATGGCAAAATTGTAGGAATTAGGGCAGGTGAAGAGCGGTTTTTCGCCGATTCCGTGATTTTAGCTGAAGGGGTTAATAATCTCCTAACCCGTCAAATCGGCTTGGAAAAGGAGTATGTGCCTGTAGATCACATGGCGATTGGCATCAAGGAGGTGCTGCGTCTTGATAAGGCGAAACTAGAAGATCGATTTCAGCTACGGGGGCGATCTGGTTTGACCAATGAATTTGTAGGATTTTGTTCAGATGGGGTAGAAGGCGGTGGCTTTTTGTATACCAACAGGGACTCCATTTCGCTGGGATTGGTTTTGGGATTAAAAGACCTCAAGCAAAGTGGGAAAACGCCATACGATATACTGAACACGTTCAAGGCTCATCCGTCGGTCGCCGACATGATTTATGGCTCGGAAACGGTCGAATATTCAGCACACGCTGTATCGACTGGCGACATTCGATCGCTCCCCTCAGAATTATACGCCGATGGTGTGCTCATCGCAGGAGAGGCAGCTCATTTGTTATTGAATGCGGGCAAAGCAATTCAGGGCATGGATTTCGCGATGCGAAGCGGCATTCTGGCAGGAGAGACCGTTCTTGAAGCGAAAAAGGCTAACGATTTCTCTTCAGAAATGCTCAAAAACTACAGATTGGCGCTTGAAAACAGTTACGTATTGAAAGATATGCGAACGTTTCAAGATGCAGTTCACTTACTCCATCAGCCTGAAATGTTTGGTCCAATTCCCAACATGATTTGTGATTTTGGGAGACAGTTTTTCAGTATATCAGGCGAGCCAACACCAAAGGCATCCAAAATGATGCACGCCGCCATTAAACGAAACGCTTCGTATTGGGACCTGGTGAAGCTTGGTATTAAAGGGGCAAGAGCATTATGAGCGACATGAAAAAGAAGGGAGAATTGTCGGTTTCTGAGCGCCTAGGAATGGTAAGTTTCAGAAACCAAGGACGAACTGACTCGAAGGCTCACATAGAAGTGGATACGTCTATATGTAATTCAGTATGCACTCACAAATGTACCACAAGACTATGCCCCGCCAAGTGTTTCACGCTGGACGATGCAGGATTGGTACATTTTCAATACGAAGACTGCATCGAGTGCGGGACGTGTATGTACGCCTGCGACCAAGGCGCTGTGACTTGGAACTACCCTCACCCTGAAGAGGGGAAAGGCGTTAATTGGACCCTGGGTTAACAGGACGTTGCGTTAACAGGACGTTGCGTTAATTGCGCTTGGGTTAACAGGACGCTGGCCCCATCAGTCAGCTTTCTGATCCACATCAGGTTCACCCGATTCTACTTTGTCTTTTCCATTGGTTTTGGCCACGGGTTTGTCGGTCGAATCTGCAGCATCATCCGATGGTTCGGAAGCCTTAGAGGGCTCCTTCGTTACTGTGTCATCAGACTTTGCACCAGAATCGTCCGCATCATCGCTTTTCTTGGCCGAACGTTTCTTTTTAGTGGCTTTTTTCCGGAAGGAAAGTTCACCCGTGTCTTTTTTCTCATCATATGAGATCACAAGAGTGTCATTGTCTCCTAGGTCGTGCCCAAGAATAGCCTCTGACATTGGATCTTCGACATATTTTTGGAGAGCCCTGCGCAGTGGGCGTGCTCCAAATTTGGCATCGTAGCCTTTTTCCACCAAAAACTTCTTGGCAGTATGTTCCAGTTCGACTGTAACGCCAATATCTGCTGCTCTGCTGAACAATTCAGCAGCCATTAGGTCTATAATTTCTAAAATATGTGATTTATCCAACGGGTGAAAAACAATCACATCGTCAATTCGATTCAAAAACTCGGGATTAAATACTCGCTTAAGAGCATCTTCCACGGTCGACTTCATCGCCTGATAATTAAATTCCTGATCAGAATGAGAGAACCCAATACCTTTTCCAAGATTTTTGATATCTCGGGCGCCAATATTCGACGTCATGATGATAATTGTATTGCGAAAATCGATCTTACGGCCTAGGCCATCAGTCAATAAACCATCGTCTAAAACTTGAAGCAAGATGTTAAAAACATCTGGATGCGCTTTCTCAATTTCATCTAGAAGAACGACTGAATAGGGCTTCCTACGCACTTTTTCCGTGAGCTGACCACCTTCTTCGTAACCGACATATCCAGGAGGCGCCCCAACCAATCGCGAAACTGAAAATTTCTCCATGTACTCACTCATATCAATTCTGATAAGCGAGTCTTGAGAATCGAATAAGTATTGAGTGAGTTTTTTTGCCAACTCAGTTTTCCCAACACCGGTGGGGCCTAGGAATATGAACGAACCGATCGGGCGTTTGGGGTCTTTTAGGCCGGCTCTTGTTCGCCTGATTGCCTTTGACAACTTTGAAATAGCATCGTTTTGCCCAATGACCTGACCTTGAAGCTCCACATCCATGTGAAGCAATTTTCGGGTTTCTGGTTCTGAGATTTTGTCGACGGGGACGCCCGTCATCATGGCGACCACTTCGGCGATATCCTGATCCGTTACGTCATAGATTTCGCTCTCAGATTTGTCTTCCCAGGTCTTTTTTGCTGTCTCAAGATCCTCAAGAAGTTTTTTCTCCTTGTCTCTTAAACGGGCAGCTTCTTCAAATTTTTGGCTCTTAACGACTCGGTTTTTTTCTTCTCGAACGGCTTCAACGTCCGTTTCTAGCTTGACGATTTCATCCGGGACCTTGATGTTTTTCAAATGAACCCGAGCACCGGCTTCATCCATGACGTCAATAGCCTTGTCCGGCAAAAACCGTTCAGAAATGTACCTTACGGACATTTTTACAGTGAGCTTTATGGCGTCATCTGTATAACGAACGTTGTGATGTTGTTCGTATTTGTCCTTAATGTTATTGAGAATTTCAATGGTCTCTTCCGGCGTAGCAGGATCAACAATGATCTTCTGGAATCGTCTGTCCAACGCGCCGTCTTTTTCAATATGCTGACGGTATTCGTCCAGTGTAGTGGCACCAATGCACTGAATTTCTCCGCGAGCTAAGGCTGGCTTAAACATGTTGGACGCATCAAGGCTTCCAGAAGCACCACCAGCTCCCACAATTGTATGTAGCTCATCAATGAACAGAATGACGTCCGGGCTTTTTTCCAGTTCGTTCATTACGGCCTTCATTCGCTCCTCGAACTGTCCCCTATATTTGGTACCCGCCACAAGCGCAGCCAAGTCTAGCGTTACAATTCGTTTGCCGTAAAGGACTCTAGAAACGCGTCGCTGAACTATTCTAATAGCCAATCCTTCTGCAATTGCCGTTTTACCAACTCCTGGTTCACCAATTAGAACAGGGTTGTTTTTTTTACGACGTGACAATACCTGTGCTACACGTTCAATTTCAGCCTCGCGACCAACTACCGGGTCCAATTTGTCTTCTTCGGCCAAATTTGTAAGGTCTCGACCAAAGTTATCGAGAACAGGTGTTTTGCTTTTTTCCACTTTGCCACCTCGATCTTTAGAACCCGAAGCTCGTCCAGGTCCAGAAGGTTTTCCGGGGCTACCTTGCTCGGAGCTTAGTACGGGCGAGGTAGATGCTTTTCCACTAATTATGGTATCCAATTCTGCACGAACCGCATCGTAGGTTACAGAAAAGCCTTGTTGAAGAATTTGTGCTGCCAAATTTTCATCATCCCGAAGCAAGCTAAGTAGCAGATGTTCCGTACCAATCACATCACTTTTGTATAGTTTTGCTTCGAGATATGTAATTTTGAGCACTTTTTCAGCTTGTTTTGTCAGCGGGATGTTTCCCACAGTTAACGTACCTCCTGTACTACGTACGGTATCCTCCACTGACTTTTTAAGCTTGAAAAGGTCTGCACCCAAATTGCGAAGAATTTTTACTGCAATTCCTTCGCCCTCCCGAATAATGCCTAGGAGAAGGTGTTCTGTACCGATATAATCGTGCCCGAGTCGAATAGCCTCTTCACGGCTGTACGAAATTACGTCTCTGACACGATTTGAAAAGTTACCTTCCATACTATCCTACTAGGGCTGATTGCGTCCAATATCGGACGATCTGAAAAACAAACAAGAGATAAAAGCCAACGAAACTATTGAGCTTAACTTAAGCAGGCCGAAATGGAGATGGCCGTTGAAAAACCCATTTTATCGGCATTTAGGATGAAAAACTAGAGCCACATCCACATGTGGATGTGGCGTTCGGGTTTTCAAAAGTAAAACCACGGGCATTTAGTCCATTTTGATAGTCGACAACCGTGTCCATTAGATACAACCCGTGTCGTTTGTCCATGTAAACGGTAATGCCATCAACTTCAAACTCCATGTCATGGTCGCGCTGACGATCGAAACCAAGGACATAGCTCATTCCAGAACAGCCGCCTCCTTTAACACCAACTCTCAAGTGGTATCCCTCAGGCATATTCTTGGTCGTTATAATATTTCGTATTTCCTGAGCAGCTCTCTCAGTAAGCACAAGCGGGCTTTGTAAAGTGGTTGAACTCATGTGATTGATCAGTCGATTGATTGTGATTGGCAGATGCAAGAGTCTATCTGACTGCTACGATATGACAATTTTGCTGTTCCAAAGAAAGGACAAAGATGCTTTTGATAATGCAATCTACTATCGTTTCCCGCGAAGTACTGAAACGGGCTGTTTGATTCTGCTCAATTCTTTACCCTCATCGTCAAAAATGCGTGCGACCAAGATGTACACTCCCAATTGGCACATAGCTCCTATGTCGTTTTGTCCATCCCACGAAGTAGTCCAGCCGGAATCTAAGAATCGTCCGTTTTCGATCGTTCTAACGAGATAGCCCTGTCGGTCGAATACTTCAAGAACAACAAGGTCGCTGGGATTTTCGGATTTTACCTGTATTTGTACCTCGTGGGGTAATTCCAAGAACTCAGGGTAAAAAGAAAGTGGCGTGACTCGTAAAGAACCTGTTTTCCCCGAAGTCGGCAAAATATGTACTACTGCTCCCGGAGTAGCTCCTTCGGGGTTTGTTGTGGTTGTCCATGAGCCAAATTGCCACGAAAATAAGGATGGAGTGGTAGAAATTAGCGGACGATAGAGCGATCGGCCTTTGGTCGATTCTAGGCCAGAATAATGGTCTTTTGAATCATATGTAAAGACCGCAATTTCCTCTCCACTGGAAGCCAGAATGCGATACCGTCCCTTCGAGTTGGACAAATTTAGAGGTCGCCGAGTTGGGATGAAGACCGTATTGTATTCCGACGATCGAAAATGTTGTTGAAGCGGCTCATTGTTCAGCGCGGAGGATGTCCCGAAAGGTTCTGAGGCAAACCAAGATGGCTTTGAGGAAGGCCAAGCGTCTGCGAGCACATTTTTTTCATAGAATGGGTTGTCTGGAAAAGGAGAGGGGTAATGGAATAGAACAGCAATTTGGCCTGGAAATAAAGCGACTGGGGCATATGCTAGCCTCACCTTTTCAAAGAGTCCAAACTCGTCGGCGGTTTCGGCGAACCAAAGGTGCTGTAGGGCAACGGGCTGATCTGACACATTGACGAACTCAATGAATTCCACTTGGTCGCTTAGAAAGTCAATTGGATCCTTCACCGGATCAAACATGATTTCAGTTACCAATAAATCGCCGGCCTTTGGTGTTGAATAAATGGGAGTTGGACCAGGGGTTTGCCCCGGCGATAACCCAGCCGGAAAGGGTGTGGATTCCCATTGGCAGCCTTGTGGGTCAAAAGTTCGGCTTACAGAACGTCCTCTGTGGTCATCAAATCTGCTATCTAGGCAATCTTGACTGAACGAAATAGAGTCGAGTATCTGAACTCCAAGAAGGAGTTCTATTTCTGCACCTTGGTTGTTGAAGGATATCCAAGGGGCTACACCAAAGACTGAGTTGGAGCTCGAAGCAGTGTCGTTTAGGAAAGGTTCTTTTAGCTGAGCGGTGAGCCAATAGTCATTCTGATCGCGTACCAACTGCCAATCACTCCACTGCCTGGCCGAGAGGATGTACGTCTCAAACGGAGCAAGTATGACCAGAGAATCTGGATGTACCGCGTTGTGCAACAAGCTTTTATAGAGAATGTCGACGCCGGAAAGTGAAATACTGTGCCCGGCTCTTGAAAGGATTTCAATAAATTCTGGAGCGTCACGTGAGATAGAGCTGCCACCTTCTAAAAAATGTATTTCAGAAATGACTACTTCATTCCTATCAGGCGGAACAGAAAGAGGAACTACAGAAGGCAAACCCACATTTCCCGCATAGTCTTGGAAGGCCGAAATCTGAATCCACTCTGGAATCGCCCTTGAATCCAAATTGAAAAAGATTCTATTCCCATTTGGGAGGGAGGTAGCAATGAACTCAGTTTGGTTTTTTGATCCTCCCGCAAACTGGATTGGCGTGCCGAAAGGCATCGGCTCGGAAAACCAAATCACGATTTCATTTTGGTTTCGGACCTCTGCTCCAATTAAGCGAGGCGCCACCACATCTAAAGAATACACCGAATTGGTTTGTCCTGCAGTAGAACCGTTTGGAGAGTTGGACAGAGACCAATTAGACGAGACAAACCCCGGTAAAAATGGAGAGTTTCGCTCCCATGACACGCTCATAAAAGAGGTGCTATAGCCCATTTTATCTTGAATAACGTTATTCAGCCGAACAAAAAGTGAATCTCCTCCATTATTTAGTGTTGGCCAAGGGGCCAGGGTTCCAACTGGAATTCCCGATAGAATCAGATCTTGAGCGTCGTTTATGTCTTTAACTAATACAAGCGTGTCGAGGCTCGAAATGGGCCTGTTGAATTGAATGGAACTCCAATTAATTGCGTTGTCGCGCAGCGAAATATCAGATGGGGAAATCGCGCCCTTTTGAGGAAAGACAAGTTCAATAAATTCAAATCCCGCCGCAGACGGTGCCGGCATTATTTCATTTATAACTACCGCTTGTCCCCGACTTTGCTGAGCCAGAAAAGAAATGATTATCAAGTATAAAACGAGTCGCATCTATTGCCGTAATTCACCATAGAGGCAATTGAGCAAGGATGCGTAACAGGTTTAAGCGCTAGTCTTTTTTCTTAAATAAGAAATCAGTGTTTTCGTCCACATATTAGCGGTGGTAGCAAGAACGGATTCGTCGATGTCAAAATTTGAATCGTGCAATACGAAAGCCGTTTTCGGGCTGTTACACGTCCCGACTCGAAGAAGAGCGCCTGGCACGTGGTCTAGATAATGCGCGAAGTCTTCAGCACCCATTGAAGGCTCAGGAATGTTATAAATGGCGTCTGGGCCTAAACTTTCTAGGATGTTTTCTCTTAAAACTGATATTAGCGAGCCGTCATTAAGTACTGACGGAGCCCCAATGTCAAAATCCACATCAACTTCGGCGCCAAATGTTCGGCCAATTCCAATCGCAGTTTGTTCAATTTTTGCTTTTAGCTTTTCTCTTTCTTCATTTTCCGTGCACCGAAAGGTCCCTCCAAATTCGGCCTCGGCAGGGAGGACATTATAAGCCTTGCCGGCTTTTAGTCGGCAAATCGCGATCACTGCAGTTTTTCTTGCGTCCGTAACCCTCCCAACCAACTGATACATGGCGCTCATAATCTGTGTCGAAATCCAGATGGTATCGGTGGCCTGATGCGGCCTCGCGGAATGGCCAGTTGATCCCGCCAAAACTCGAATTCTGAATCGATCAGCAGAGGCAGTCGCTGCGCCTACTCGCAATCCGTACATTCCGCTCGAGAGTGTTGGATCCACATGTGATGCATAAACAGCCTCCACGCCGTCTAGAATTCCATCACGAATCATTAGTGGGGCGCCAGAGGGGATACCTTCTTCATTTGGTTGAAAAAAGACACGTACAGTGCCATGTATTTCATCCCGATTGGCGTGCAATAGGATGGCTATGCCGATTCCAATTGTGGTGTGGGCATCATGACCGCACAAATGAGCAAGCCCATGTTTGGTTGATCGGTAGGGTACGGTTTTAGTGTCTTCAATTGGGAGCGCGTCAATGTCGCAACGATAGGCCACAATTGGTCCACGGTGCTCGCCCACGATGTCTACAAACAGGCCCGTCTTGGCCAGCGGCTTAGAAACCGTAAGTCCATACTCCGTGAGCGTTGTTCGGATAAAATTTGATGTTTCAAATTCCCGAAGGCCAATTTCCGGATTGGAATGCAGGTGTCGACGAATGGTCGTCAGAACCGTTGACAAATCTAGATCCAATGTGGTGGGCAGCTCAATTGCTGCAGCTTCTGATGTCATATTAAACCATTCCAAATCGCTTTCGAAAAAACCATTCAAGCGTTAAAAAGACCATAACCATGAATAAAAACGGCAATTTTTGCCACAGTCGAACCTGTGTCACCGTCGAGAAGGAAACAGACTGAAAGCCAGGCAAATTCCGTATTAAAACCGGCAGAGTTTCAAGGTCTGTTCCAGCCACTGCCATTCCTCCAGATCGAGAAGAAATTTGTAACATTAGCGCAAAATCCGCTTTAGTATTGCGAAATTCAAGTGATCTTGTACCAACGGAAAATTGCCCTTCGTCTGTGCCTATTTCGCCGTCATTCCTCATCGCCAAACCTAGGTACTTGTAAGATCCTGCAGGCAAACTACCCAAATCCAACACGTATCGTCCATTGCCCAGCGATGTCATTTCATACGGAAATTGTTGTCCTTCTGGGTCTGTTAACTGAATTGAGAGAGATGCGTCTGATAGCGGACGCAGTGTTTCATCGTATACCTCACCCCGCAATACTATCGACTCGCCTTCACCGTATTCAGTCTCTGATGGCTGCACTCGGACCAATCGATTATCATCAGAAGCATAAAGCCACTGAATCGTATTTTTCAAAACGCCATTGAACGCTGCCGATTCGTCTTCCAGATCTTCAGGCGCGTTTGTCCACTTCCAAAGTCCATGAGCCAAAAATGCAGCACTTTTGGTTCGTCCTGATCTCCCTACGGCAAAAACCGGATCGCCAATCGCGATGCCCCTAATTTGAGAACTCGTAAGAACGGTGGCAGAAGGAGATGCTTCCCATCTACTTTCATTCAAAAGGATCGGAGGAAGGCGCCCCCATCTGGCGTTATCACTTCGAACTCCGGTATCAAATATAGAGTGAGATGCGGCTGAGGTGGTTTCAAAAAATGACCCTTCCAAAAACCCGTTTCGAATCGACTCTAAAGTAACCGGCAAAAGGTCGTTAAAGTCTCGTTGGACGGCTAAAAGGTCTGTTTGTCTGTCTAAAATGAAAAAAAGCGGAGTCCCATCTTTGACGGCATTGGCTACAGAGACAGATAGTGCAGGGGGAGTGGCCTTACCAGGAAAACCGATCGAGACAATCAAATCCGTCTCGCTAAAATCCTGTGGTAATTCTCCGCTGTAAAACGAACCATTTGGTGCCTGGATAAGAGTCGTGATCTCGGCGGTTTCGTCACTCGAAATGAGTCGGACTAAATTGGAAACGTCTGGCGACGGCGCGCCAGCCAGCAATAGAATCTTTTTCTTCTGATCAATAACTAAAATGGAGAGGCTCGAGGTGTTATTACGGAAAGTGGCTTCGTCAACAAATCGATTTATTCCGATTGTCAAACTTGTGCGTCCTGCCGTAGCCGCATCATAGGTCAGTTCCACCTCGCTTTCGGTGCCAGGAGCGGGGAGGGGAAGACTTATTTGGTCTAGGACTCCGCTTGCATCAGAGAGTCTAACTGCCAATTGTCCTGACGAATACCCATCGTTTCGAATCCGAACCAAAACCGGAACGGAGGAACCAGCATAGGTCAGTTCGTTGCTGATGACCTGTACGATCCTCACATCTTTTCGAGTGGTTGAATCACCGTGGGCTACCGTGAAAATGGGGACTTCGTAGCGCTCTGCGACATGTATGGGATTTGTGCCAGAATTGTAGAGTCCGTCGCTTACTAAAATTACAGAACTCAATGGCACATCCGACAATTGTTCACTAACGCTTTGAAGCGCTGATGCAATGTCTGTTCTACCCTCAACGATTTGTAAGGATTGGAGAGAGTCTAGAGATTGGATTTGGCTGCCAAACGAGTAATAACGAACGTCAAGCCCAGCAAGAGAGCGCTGTAGAGATCGAACTTTATCAGGTAATTGGGGCGACGAATCTCCTAGGAGAGAATCCGAGAGGGCCATGCTTTGCGAGCCGTCAATAAGTACGGCGACCACGGGCCTTACATCCTTGCTGACAGAGCGCTGGAGGATTGGTTCAAACAACAAGAAAAGGATTAGGCCCAGCGAAACGGCGCGTAGAGTACCCAAAAACAACCGAAGAAGCGGTTTTATTTCCGGCACCGTAGTTCTATATGTCCACCAAGAGGCTGCAATTGCCACGAAGAGCAAAAGCATCAAAAGCCAAGGGGATTGTCCAAAGGATAAATTCACTACTTACAATTCGGGATAAATAAGCCATGCTAAATAGGTGCAAAACAGTACCAACAAAATAATTCCATCCGTTCTCGATAATGCCTGTTTTTTTCGCGCCAATGGATACAATATCAAAGAAAAAACGATTAACACTGGGAAGTGATATCGAATTGTTTCGGATTCTATTTCCATTGGGCGAATAACTGCTACAAATCCAATCACGAACAAGATGTTTAACATGTTGCTGCCCAAAATGTTACCCACAGACATATCGCCTTCTTTTTTAACGGCTGCAATCAATGAAGCTGCGAGTTCGGGAAGGCTGGTACCAATAGCTACGATGGTCAATCCAATAACTATCGGGGCAATCTCCAAGATAGTTGCTATGCCGATAGCCGAATCAACCATGAGCCTGGCCCCAACTGACAAAGCAGAGATGCCGCCAACAATCAACACGATTCGGAAATAAGATGCGTCTCGATGCGATTGAACGAAGGCCCGAAACTTGGTTTGAGATTCTGTTTCTGAGCCATCGGGTTCGATAGCTGAGGCGGGTTCGGTGGATGAGGCTGGTTCGGCGGACGAGATCGGTTCAGTGGCTGGGTTGGGTTCTGGAGCGCGTGACACCTTTCTCTTCTTGGAATGGTCAATTGCGTCCCAGATGATATAAGCCATAAACATACCCAGCCCGATCAGCAAAATCACACCATCAAACCGAGAGATCCTGCCATCCATTGCCAACAGATAAAACAAGCCCGTTACGGCAAGCATCATCGGGTATTCTTTCTTGAGCGCATTGTCATCAAACGCAATAGGCATAATAGCCGCACTAACGCCCAAGATGAGTGCAATATTGCTAATGTTGGAGCCTATGATATTTCCAATTGCCAATCCGTCTTCGCCGATCATTACCGCGAAAAAATTGAGCAGGAACTCAGGTATTGAGGTACCAAGCGCGACGATTGTTAGCCCAATAATCATTGGGCGAATACCAAACCGCTTTGCGACTTCAGAAGCTCCTTGAACTAACCAATCTGCCCCTAGATATAGGATTCCAAGGCCGAGTATAAAAACAATTGAATGAAGGAGCATGCAGGAGGAATATCCCTAAATGAAACAGGGAAACTGAATGTTAATTTGGATTAAAACGCAGAATCAGACTCGTTTTAAGACATCACCCGTAAAATGGCCTGGCAATAACTCCGTTGCATTCATTGCAATTGGTTGCGCATTTCCGGAGTCCATCCAAACCGTTGCCCGTGGGGCAAGTTCCACTATTACCTGCCTACATGATCCGCAAGGAGTACCGCCCACAAGTTTAGGACAGGACACATACAATTCGATCGTTTCACTCAGACCATAAGAGATCGCTGTGGAAAGAGCATTTCGTTCGGCACATATGATTTGAGACCAATCCGTGTGCTCAATATTTGCCGCCGTAACGATATCTCCTGACTCTGTTTTAATTGCACATCCGACCGGAAAATTTGATTCAGGGATGAAAGCGAACGAAGCGGCATTCCGCGCCATAATAACGCCCTGCTCCGCTGTGGGCAGTTCCGTAGTAGAAGTCACGGTTAACATTTTAGTCGGGTCAGAAACGTGCGCACCTGCCACCATAAGGACATTTTGGGCAACCAATTCCCAGTTGTATCCGCTCAAGGCGCTGGTATAAGCGAGCTCGGCCTCAGTAAATGCCACGCTCGACACTATAGCCGATAAGTCCTTGCGCTGCAGCGCATAAAGCGTAGTAATTACATTTAGTAGGGGAGGGATAGTTAGTTGAAAAGAAGCATTTTCGACTCGTACCCCAGGTACCATGCTCCCATCTTCCAAAAGCACGATCACTCCTTCTTTCCGGCCCGAATACGGTGAATAAGAGCGCTCCGAAACCGTCTTTGCCTCATCAAGCAGCAACTTTAGAATAGTGTTTACGTGATCCATGAGCCTGCAAATGGGTGTGAAGCGGGATTCTGTTTTTAGAGATTGATCCGATTAAGGTACAAACTTCCGTGAGTTTGGTATCAAATCCGAATGTGGAGGAAGGTTCACGTTGTTTCGCTGGTGACTAATGGCTAGTTTTGCGTCGCGCTTTCGGCCAATTGGTCGAGCTGGCTGCCGGGATGGCGGAATAGGTAGACGCAACGGACTTAAAATCCGTTGAGCTTAATGCTCGTGCGGGTTCGAGTCCCGCTCTCGGTACGTATGTAAAAAAGCCCCTGAATAGCGTTAATAGCCGTTCAGGGGCGTTTTATTTCGTTAAACTCGGAAAAGGTAGCTAAGCTTCATAAAAAAGCCGTCTCCTTGACGCGTGAAGTTGCGGAATCGATACGTGTCCTGTTCACTCTTTGCAGTTCCATATCCAACAAACACGACCGTCCCAGGTGTCGGCCGGTACGAGACAAGGAAGTCAGCTTGGATATTATTCGAACGCCGACTGTCTGCTTTGACATAACTCCCATCGCTAGCAAGGTAATAAATGGGGAAATTGGTCCTTGAGTCATCCCGAAGAGCATCTTTGTACAACGAGCGATATTGCCCCACAAATCGTACAAATAAGGTTGGTGTAATCTGATATTCGACTTTCAGCCTCGGAACCCGGCTAAGCGAGACCAGGGACTTATCTGAGGCCCGAAAATGTTGCTGATGGTCATATCTTAATTCTAAACGTAGCTGATCCGTAGGTGTATACCTGACTTCCAATTCAATATTGCGAATGTTGGCATCTGCCCACTCGTCATAGTTCGGATCCCGACCAAAGCCAAATCGGATAAATCCAGAATAACGATCAAATTGAGGTGAAGACAGGGTGATCATTGGACCGACATTGATTAGATGAGGTACACCTTTGTAAGGTTCAAACCCAGTGTTCGTTTTGAGGTAGTAGTGCGTAAAAAAGTTGGCAGGATACCCAAAAGACTCGAACCACGTGAAAATGCTGAGCCCCCATCCACCGCGCATTTGGAAACTAAAGGTCGGATAGAATCGGATATCTTCAGCACTATCGCCGTTCATAAACCCGTCGTAATCCCACGCCCCCGTCAGGCGCAAAGAGAGGCTTGCCCTTTCAAGAAAGCCCCCCTCTTTTCCATAAACGGTTCGGGCTCCATTTGCATTAAGTGTTACTTGGTTTCCACGACTCAGGAAGCCTACAGCCGGATCAAAATCGGCATGATAACCGGTTGTGCTGAGCCCTCCGGACCATTTCCGTGTTGAAAAATTAGCACCCGCGTTCCACATGGGTGCTATTCCACCAAGACCAGTTGTAGAACTGAATCCTGTTTGCGCGCTAAAAGAATACTTGTCTCTAGCAATAACATTTCCGTCTATAGCAAACACCCGGTTTGACCAATCATCATGCATTCGATCGGTATACACCACGCCGACGCTGTTTTGACCGCCTAGGTCCTGTTTAATTCGGATCGCATTAACGTATGAGGCATCTACATCAGCAATCGATGGTCCTCCGTTGTCAACGGCGGACAACGCGGCGATAGTCGTGGATCCAGACTTCCCAGCGACTTTCACGGCCGCAAGTGGATTGGCGATGCTGCGAGTATAAATTAGCCGGGTCGGTGAGCTAAACATTTCAATTCCATCTAGGAAAAACGGGCGCTTTTCCGGAAACGAAACGGATCGACGTGGATCATAGTTTATCTGTACAACATCGGCTTCAATCTGCGAAAAGTCTGGGTTTAACGTTGCGTTGAGAACCATGTTGGAAGAGAGGCCATATCGCACGTTCAGGCCAAATGGGTCAGTTGTATCTCTTTCAAATTTTTCTGGTTCGGGTCCTCTTCTAAGGGCTCCGCGGATTTCCGGATTGATTTCAAGAACGCGCCCACGGCTTAATTCTGAAAGTCCGGAAAGTGACCCATTCTGGGCCATGAAAGAAGCTCCACCCAGCCTAGCACCACTCCAAGATGACCAATAACCTGAATGCTGGACCTTGCGAAGAACGTTAAATCCCCAGTTTTGAGTCGCAGCATTCGTAAAACGGAGACTTTTAAAGGGTATTTCAATTTCAACGACGTATCCAGTATCAGTTAGGCGTCCTTGAGATGTGAACAAAAAGTCTGGGTTTTCATCCACCGAAAAAGGTTCACCGCCACCGCGTCCAAACCCACTTGAAGCCGATCCTGCATCTTTGAGGGTACCGTCTGCTTGTTGACCTAACGGATTGACGATGAATGCAAACGCTGAGCGCTGATCGTCGTAGGTATCCAACACGATCACGACACGATCGTCGTTGTCTAGATTGTCGCGGTCAGCTAGCGTGGAACGCACCTCTCCGTGGACTTCTTGTGCCTCGATCCCGATGTAAAGCGCACTTGAGCCGTACCAAAGTTTAATTTTTGTCCCATCTTCAGCCGGTCTTCCATCCACCGGGATATACTGCATGAAATCGGCTGTTTCTGCAGCCTGGCTCCATATTTCTTCATTCAAATAACCGTCAATCGACATGACGGGAATATCCAATTTCGGAATGGCAATGCTTAGATCGGATCGTCTCGTGGCCGCCTGATCTTGGGCAAACGATGACTGGAATGGAATTAAGCAAAATCCAATAAGCATCAAGGATTTATTGATGAGCGACATGAGCGACTTGGGCGTTTTAGTTTTCTGGGTGAAGGCTTCAATTTAGCAACAAGACATGTAATAGGTGCAATGAAAGTTGACGTGAAATCACGCAGGGCCCGAACGTGAATTCCCGGGTGCTTTTCATTTGAATCGATGCGTGCCTAGAACTGGTGTCTGAGCTAGGTCGAGCTTAGTTTAACCTCAATCGCAGCCCGTGAAGACCATCATCATCAAACCCAAATAAATAAGATGGCTAGCAGCGTTTTTCATAAACGTTTGGTAGCGATATTGACCTGTAGAGTTCTCTTCTTAAAATGACCAATTCAAGAAACGCCGAATGGTGCGAGTGCAACAGTTCGATAGTGCAAATGAAATCCAAATGCTCCCTTTTTCGTCCACTAATTTTCCTAATTGGGCTCTTGCTATGGTCTAGTCCTGTGGCAGCATGGCAGGCGCAACGTGTTGTGATACACTCTGTTACGCTAATTGATGGTGAATCAGATCGAACCTTTGAAAATGCCGCTGTTATCTTTCAAGAGGGAAAGATCATCTCCGTCACACATGGTCAAATTCCACAGATTCCCGAAGACGCCCTCGTTATAGATGGCACTGGAAAATTTCTTATTCCCGGCTTGTGGGACATGCACGCCCACCTCTCGTATTGGGGAGAAGATGCGCTGGGCATGTTGGTCAACGCAGGGGTGACCAGCATTCGAGAGTTGGGGGGAGACCCAAATGAAATTGAAGAGTGGAAGCAAGGAATTGACGATGGAATACTACTCGGACCATCTATGATATGGTGTGGCCCTTACGTTGAAGGGCTTGAGGCTGAGGATGAGTATCGATTAAAAGTGAGTTCTGAAGATGAAGCGCGTGCCGCAGTTCATACGTTAAAAAAACGAGGCGTGGACTTTATCAAAATTCAACCACTGATTAGTGCTGGGTTGGTTGCAGCGCTTGTAGATGAAGGAAAAAAATTAGACATGACGGTTGTAGGGCATGTCCCACAAGGACTTAGTGCTGTTTCGGCTTCTGATCTTGGACTTCGAAGCATCGAACATATGAGTCCGTATTTGAGGCTTTCGGATGCTGAAATCCAGGAAGTAATCGAGGTTTTCCTAAAAAATGGTACTTGGGTTTCTCCCGCGATGTATAGTATGATCGCTCCGATCGAGGTGCGTGGCGATGATCCTTCAAAGGATGCTCGCATTCAACACGCATATGTGATTTTTAAACGCTTTTTTGACGCCGGCGTGTCCTTGTTGTTGGGTGCCAATTTTGCATATTGAGAATGGCCACAGAAACCAGGAACCGGCCTGCATGGCGAAATGATTTCATTTGTACGGGCTGGAATTCCTCCGATGGACGTTCTCAAAATGACAACTTCTGGGGCTGCAAGTTTTTCGGGGTTAGCTGGAGAGCGGGGAAGTATTAAGGTTGGAAAAGCGGCTGACATGGTGCTTTTGGACAAAAATCCGCTCGCGGATATGCGAAACTTGGGCGCGGTGCATTCCGTCATCCTACGAGGCCAAATCTTGGATTCTCAGTAAAATTGATGAGACGATTAAAGGACGTACCGTCCCATATTCAATTGATAAAACAAAAATTATGAAAACCAGAAAATTTGGACGATTAGGCTGGAATGTGAGTGAGATAGGACATGGAATGTGGGGCATGGGATCGTGGTCTGACTCCAATGATGCGCAGTCGCTCGAGGCACTTCAGCTATCGCTCGATCTGGGCTGCAATTTTTTCGATACGGCCTGGGCCTATGGTGAAGGTCGATCCGAGGCACTTCTAGGAGATCTAGTAAGAGCAAATCCTAAAAAGGAAATCTATACAGCGACCAAAATACCGCCCAAAAACAAGAGGTGGCCAAGCAAAAGGGGATTTTCAATGGACGAATGTTTTCCAGTTGAGCATATTAAGCAGTTTGTTGGACTCAGTTTGAAAAATTCGGGATTGGAGTATTTCGATTTAATTCAATTTCATGTTTGGGAAGATGCGTGGGCCGAAGATGAGCGGTGGATAAGGGCAATCGAAGACTTGAAGTCAGAAGGAGTGATTCGTGGAGTCGGAATCTCAATCAATAGATGGGAGCCTTGGAATGGGTTAAAAACGGTTTCGAGTGGTTATGTTGATTCTGTACAAGTGATTTATAATATTTTTGATCAGGATCCGGAGGACGAACTTTTTCCGGCGTGTCGCGAGAATGATGTGGCTGTTATCGCGCGAGTGCCCTTTGATGAAGGCACCCTGACTGGCAATCTCACTGTTGAATCCACGTGGCCGAAAGGGGACTGGAGAAACCTTTATTTTGTACCCGAAAACCTAGTCCCCAGCGTAGAACGTGCTGAAAAACTGAAACGCATTGTACCCGAAGGAATGACGCTTCCAGAGATGGCGCTTCGTTTTATACTTAACAATTCAGATATCACGACCATTATTCCGGGAATGAGGGCTTATCAGCACGTGACCGGAAATATTTCCTGTTCAGACGCGGGTCCCTTGTCCGAAGATCTCCATCAGGAGCTTAGAAACCATAGGTGGGACCGCACTCCAACGAGATGGTCCTACTGACTAAGGTTTCGCGATTGATTTCGCATATTGAACAGAAGCCTCTTTTGATTTAAGGGTTGTATATTTTGCAATTCCACCAAACCTGCCCCCGCGATGAAAAAACTTCTTGTCCTTTTTGCCTTTGGCTTTACCAGTTGTTCAAGTTCAGATAGTCCGTTCACGGCGGAAGAAATTGCTTCCTGGAAGGAAAGAGCTGATCGAGTAACTATTATTCGCGATGATTGGGGCATTCCGCATATCTACGGGAAGACGGATGCCGATGTAGTTTTTGGCTTGTTGTACGCGCAGGCCGAGGACGATTTTAATCGTATTGAAGTTAATTTTCTTAATTCGATGGGCCGTCTTGCTGAAGCGGAAGGGGAATCTGAAATCTATCGAGACCTTCGTATGAGGTTATTCATCGATCCTGCGGCACTTCAGCTGATGTACGAAGAAAGTCCTGAATGGTTAAAAATGTTAATGAATGGGTGGGCTGACGGATTAAATTATTATTTAGCCAGTCATCCAGAGGTAAAAGCGCGGGTTTTGACAAGATTTGAGCCATGGATGGCGCTTTCTTTCAGTGAAGGAAGCATTGGAGGGGATATTGAGCGAGTTTCCATGCGTGATCTTGAATCTTTTTATGGTGAAAAACCAGGTGAAGCGATCGCATCTCATGCTTCATTAAAACCCGAGCAAATGGCTGCTGTAAATCCCGACGAACTAGAAGCTGTTTCGGGGACGATTAGTGATGATACCTTCGTAAATGGATTTGTATCGGAGCCGAGTGGCTCGAACGGATTTGCCATCGCTCCGTCAAACACTCAAAATGGAAACGCTCTACTCTTGATCAACCCCCACACGTCCTTTTATTTCCGAGCAGAAGTGCACATGGTTAGCGAAGAAGGACTCAATGCATACGGCGCCGTTACGTGGGGACAATTTTTTGTCTATCAGGGTTTTAATGAAAAAACAGGCTGGATGCACACTTCTTCGGCGGCCGACAACATAGATCAGTTTTTGGAAACTATCGTCGAAAAAAGCGACGGGATGTACTACCTGTATGACGGGGTAGAGAAACCCTTAATTGCCAAAAAAGTGACCATTCTTTATAAAAATGGGGGCAAGATGAGTGATAAGTCCTTTACAGTCTACAGGAGCGAACACGGACCGATTGTGAGCGAGGTAGACGGGAAATGGGTCGCATTCAAAATCATGGAGGAACCCCTAAAGGCGCTTCAACAGTCCTATTTGAGAACCAAAGCTCAAAATTACGATCAATTTTATGCATCGATGGAGTTTCACACCAATTCATCCAACAACACGGTGTATGCCGATGCAGATGGTAACATCGTTTACTTCCATTCCAACTTTGTACCGGTTCGAAATAATGCGATCGACTATTCGCTTCCGGTAGATGGGAGCACGTCAGAAACAGACTGGAAGGGACTTCACGGAATACAAGAATCAGTTTTGGTCAAAAACCCGGCCAATGGTTGGATTCAAAACACCAATAATTGGCCTTTTTCAGTAACGGGCGCAAATAGCCCCAAAGCGGAAGATTTTCCTCGCTATATGAATACCACAGGCGAAAATGCTCGTGGACTCCACGCGATTAAGGTGCTAGATGGCAAAATGGACTTCACCATCGAGTCCTTGCGAGAAGCAGCATATGATTCTTATCTGACAGCCTTTGACGAGTTAATCCCTAGATTGCTGAGAGCTTTTGACAACACTCCCGATAGCGATTCCTTGAAGAAGGCCGTTTCAGGCCAAGTAGCCGCACTTCGGTCGTGGAATAAGCGATCAGGAGTAGAATCAAATGCCACTTCACTAGCTATCTATTGGGCAGAAGACTTTCAAAGTAGAGCGCGAGCGCACGCCCGGGATGAAGGTGTAACCAATGCTCACTTTATGGAGTCGGGCGACCACCCTGAAATTTGGCTAGAGGCTGTCTTGTCAGCAAGTCAGAAACTGGAAGCGGATTTTGGAACGTGGGATATTGCATGGGGTCAGATAAATCGCTTTCAGCGTCTAACTGGAGATATTGTTCAACCCTTTGACGATAGCCAGCCAAGCATTCCCGTTGGTTTTGCCTCTTCAACGTGGGGCTCATTGGCCGCCTACGGGCAAAGGACATTCAATGACACCAAAAAATTGTACGGAACGCGCGGCAACTCATTTGTTGCCATTGTTGAGTTCGGGGACTCGTTGCGAGCCATCGCCGTCACGGCTGGTGGTCAAAACGGAAATCCTGAGAACCGACACTTTAATGATCAAGCGGAATTGTATGCGACCGGAAAACTTCGCCCAGTATACTTTTACGACACAGACATCTCAAAGCACACCGAGCGAACCTACCATCCAGGGGAAAAATAGGATTCTGAGTCAGATCTAGGGCGAAAGAACAAACCCAATGGAGATTACACGTCCCATTGGGGCGACTTTCGTTCCTTGTCATCCGGATCTTCTGGAAGAAAAGATTTTATTGGCTGAGTAACTACTTTTTGGATGGCTTGTTGGTTCTCAAGAGCCCTAATTTGATCCTGCAACTCCTGAATTTTCCCCATGAAAAAGCGGCCTCCAAAGAGGACTACTAAGGCCAAAACCAGGTTGATAACCGAAAGAAGAAATTGAACAATATCCATATCAGCGGGCGCCTTTGAGGCGAGTAATGGGGAGATTATAGCTGTAGTAACTTGAGTGAAATGGTGAGAGGTTCAGCGCACTCAAATCGATCCAGATCGATGTAATACTAATACCCAGATGCACTTCCTTCGGAGCTTCTGGAGTCTGAGGCGCCATATTTAACCCCCGCCTTCCAATCGATCCAAATTCCCATTGCACTTCCTTGCCCATTTCTGGAAGAAATGGTATGCCCGAGGTGTTCGTAAGCGCTCATCGTTTCAGCTGTGAAACGAGTAGATTCGTATGAAGTCCGATCAGGCAACCATTGGTGATGAATACGCCCTGCTTCGATGGCATCTCCTATGCTCATTCCGTGGTCTAAAACATTTAGAACAACCTGAAGCGACGTATTGATAATGGTTCGGCCTCCTGGGCTTCCAATGGCCATCACTGGACGGCCGTTTTGGCCGACAATCACTGGAGTCATTGAAGAAAGCATTCGTTTTCCTGGCGCCGTCAGATTCGGAAGTGTACCAATGTTGCCACTGCGGTCTGTATGGCCGGGTTTTGGATTGAAGTCACCCATTTCATTATTAAGTAAAAAGCCTGCACCCTCCACAACAATTGAATTGCCATAGCTGTTTTCAAGTGTGTAGGTCATCGAGACCGTATTCCCGGCTTCATCCGCTACAGAAAAGTGAGTCGTTTCTTCGCTTTCATACGGCATAAAGCCATTAAATGTGCTTGAATCGCTAGGGGAAGCCGCATCTGGGTTGATCGAAGATGCAAGGTCGACCGCGTGTTTCTTGGAAGTAAGCCAGTCTACAGGCATATCTGGATTAAAATTGGGATCCCCAATAAATTGAGCGCGGTCAGCAAACCCTCGGCGCATTGCCTCGGTAAGCAGGTGCAAGTAGGGTGCGGAATTATGCTCTATTGCCCCCATGTCATATTCTTCCAATATGTTTAGCATAGTAACGATGGCTATACCACCGGAGGAAGGAGGGGGCATTGAATAGATGTCGTAACCTCGGTAGGTGCCGTGGATTGCTGGGAGTTCTTCAGCTTGGTAATCGGCCATATCTTGTTCGGTGATAAGGCCGCCGTTTGCCGCCATAAATTCAGCCATCAAGCGGGCCGTTTCACCTTTGTAAAAACCATCTGCCCCATTGTTGCGAATACGCTTGAGGGATTCTGCCAAATCTTTTTGGATCAACAATTCGCCCGTAGCATGAGCCTCAGTGCCATTTTTCAAAAATGCACGTACTGTTGAGGCATAAATAGGATTGGACGACGCCGAATCTAAAATGCGCTCCTGGAAATCCATTAAATTTTCAGTGAAGGGGAATCCTTCTTCCGCAAGCCGAATGGCAGGCTCAAGCAAATCTGCCCATGGAAGAGATCCTAATCTCTTGTGCGCCAAGGCCAATCCAGCCACGGTTCCAGGGACGCCAGTAGAGGTGAGCGCCCGATGGTGTTTTACCTCATCAATCTCCCCATCCGTTAAAAACATGGCCGGACCTGCAGCCGCAGGAGCTTTCTCGCGAAAGTTGAAGGTGGTAACCTTGCCATCAGCACCGTGGTAGACAAGAAAACCTCCACCACCAATATTTCCAGCTGCCGGATGCACAACCGCTAAAGCAAATGCAGTGGCAATTGCGGCGTCTACCGCATTTCCGCCCTGTTGCAATATATCTCGGCCAACATCAGAGGCAACGTGTTGCGCAGTCGAGACGATTCCGCCGCGAACAGACCCGGTGGGGAGGTCTTGTGGAGTGCACGATGGAAGAGAAACAAGCGCAATGAAAAGAACAAATACGCTAAAATGGCGAACGAATCGAGGCATAATAATCAATGGGAATTGGACGTTTGACAATGCAAATTTGGGAAACCAGCCTACGGCTAGTTTCCCAAAAGTACACTTGCAACCGGGCTATTCAAAGTTGCGAAGGAGCAATTTTGCTATAGAGCGACGCCGTTAGGATCTTCGCGCCATGATCTTAAAACGTGCATGTAGTTGGCGCGTTCGAAAGCAGTCGGATTTGCGACATGAATTTGGCTCATACTTCCTTGAAGCTGTTCAACGGATTCATACTCATTCTCGTCCATCCACTCTTTCATGTGTTCGTTTATTTCCTGAATGCGCCCTAACCCATTTTTGAGCAGTTCTGACGCCATCATTACGACCGATGAGCCAGCCATCAACCCTATTAGTGCATCTTGATACGTGTGTACTCCACTAGTGAGTGCCAAATCAGCAGGAACTCGGCCATACAACATGGCTATCCATCGAAGAGGTAACCGTAAGGCATGTGATGTCGAAAGATTTAGTTTGGGTTGAACTTCGAGCGATTGAATATCAATATCTGGTTGATAAAACCGATTGAAAAGAACAATTACCGAGGCCCCGCCTTCCGACTGCATTTCGATGACCCGGGGCACAGTTCCCCAAATATTGGGCTTGTTTTGAGCCCTCCACAAATCTGATAATTCTCCCATCGCAGAGGCGGGGGTAATTGGATAAATGGCAATGACTTCGCTGGTACGGTAAGCAACGTGCGCCGCAGCCTGATTGCCATCCATAGTTGATAATCGCCCTTTCATCTACTTCTCTCAGTTTTATGCAAGTAGACCGGTTCTCTAACTACAAGAAATTGAATTTCTAGGCGAGATAGTGGGGGTGGGACGCTATGTTCGTTGTCAGTCTAGACACACCTTTGATTGTAGGACGAATGCCTATACAGAGTGGCACCGACATGTCAAACTTTGATCAAAATTTTTGTCAAACATTCCAATCAATACAGTTTCCGTTAGTGTATTATTCCTTTTCGCCCTTTTAATACATCCTCACATCAAGATTATGTCATCTAAAGACGGTGGTCAGCCTTTTGAGGGCAATACGACAGAAGGCTCACAGCGTGAAAAAATTCCAGTTTTGATTTTCGATCAGCCCGGGCAACTTTCAATTCAAGTTGCAAAACGAATCGCTTCCTTGATTACTGAACGAAGAGCTACCGGAAAAAAAGTTGTACTGGGACTCCCCACTGGCTCGACTCCGATTGGCGTCTATCAGCACTTGATTGACCTTCACAACGAGGAAGGTTTGGATTTTTCCAATGTTGTAACGTTCAACTTAGACGAGTATTTCCCGATGAAGCCAGATAGTCTTCAGAGCTATCATCGCTTCATGCATGAGAACTTTTTTGACCACGTGAATATTCCTAAAGAGAATATTCACATCCCAAACGGTGACATCCCGAGAGAAAATATTGAGGAGTATTGTCTTTCGTACGAGCACAAAATCCGGAAAGCAGGTGGACTTGATCTCCTCGTTTTAGGAATTGGTCGAAGTGGACACATCGGATTTAACGAACCGGGCTCGGGAATTAAAACGCGCACGCGCCTGATTATTTTGGATGAAATAACCAAAAAAGATGCTGCGAGCGACTTTTTCGGCGATGAAAACGTACCTAAAGAGGCCATAACGATAGGAGTGGGTACCATTTTGGACGCCCACGAGATCATTTTGATGGCTACCGGAGAACACAAGGCGCCAATTGTGATGAAGGCCGTGGAAGAAGAGCCCACGGACGAAATCACGGCATCTTTTCTTCAAAAACACCGGGATGTAACTATCTATTGTGATGAAGCAGCCTCAGGCGAGTTTACTCGGATAAAAACGCCATGGGTAGTTAAGCAAGTCGAGTGGACCGAAGACCTTTCCGTTCGAGCGGTTATTTGGCTGGCTGAAAAGGTAAGCAAAGCCATTTTGCGCTTGGAGGAAGGCGACTTTCAAAGGCATCATCTGCACAGCCTTACGTACACGCATGAAAATACGGATCATCTTTGTAAGCACGTTTTTGAGAGCTTACGACGCCGCATTCGGTATGCAGAAGACCTACCCACAAAGCAGGAGGTCATCGTTTTTAGTCCGCATCCTGACGACGACGTTATTTCAATGGGTGGAATGCTTGATAGCTTAGTAGAGAATAAAAACGACGTTACAATTGCTTACATGACCAATGGTTCGGTAGCTGTTTTTGATTCAGATGTCCGGCGTTACATTCGATTTATGGAAATGGCGGGCGGGCTTTTTATCGACAACGATTCGGTAGGTAGCCTACACACCAAGCTCACTAAGTTGAGCAAGGCTATGTCAACTAAGCCCCTTGGAAACGTGGATGCTTTGGAAGTTCAGCAGATAAAAGCGTTCATCCGGTATTCTGAGGCAGTAGCTGGCATCGAAGTAATGAGACTGGGTCAAGAACACGCACGTTTCTTGGACATGCCTTTTTACAAGACTGGAAAAGTTAGAAAAATGCCCATTAACGATGTGGACGTACAGATCGTATTATCCATGTTGGAAGAAAAAATGCCGGAACACATTTTTGTGGCTGGCGATCTTTCAGATCCACACGGAACGCATAGAATGTGTTATTTTGCTATAAAAAGGGCATTAATCGAATTCAAGAAAAAATACCCGGATGAATCTAAACATCCAATGGTATGGCTCTATCGAGGAGCGTGGCAAGAGTGGGAAATAGATCGCGCTGATGTCTTTTTGCCCATGTCTAAAGCCGACTTAGATCGGAAAATTGAGGCGATTTTTAAGCATGAAAGCCAAAAAGATAGAGCTATGTATCCTGGAGCGTACGATATCAGGGAATTTTGGGAGAGAGCCAGGGATCGCAATCAGGGTACAGCATCGCGGTTAAACGGTCTTGGATTACCCGAATTTCATGCCGCAGAAGCATACGTTTGCGTAAAAGAGCTTTAGTAACCTTCTAATTTAAAACAGCTTTTGCGCGATCTAGGGCAAATTCAATATCCGACATCGTCAGATCTCGGTGAGTAGTAGCCCGAATGGTATGCGGACCAAATGGGACCATTTGAACTCCTTTGTCCTTGAGTTCAGATAAGACCTGTAGGGCAGTTCGGCCACCCACGACGTCAAAAATAGCAATATTTGTTTCAACGTTAGATAGCTTAATATCTACGCTAGCAAACGAATCCAGACCGCGGGCAAGCAATTGTGCTTTTTCATGGTCTAGAGCTAGAGACGTTCGATTATTGTTCAGAGCGTAAATCCCCGCAGCAGCAATATATCCGATTTGCCTCATGCCGCCACCGAACAGCTTGCGATATCTTCGAGCGTCGGTCATAATTTCTTTCGAACCCGCCAATACCGAGCCCAAGGGAGTCCCTAAGCCCTTGGATAAACAAACGCTTACTGTATCAAATGGAGCAGCGAAATCGTGCTCGGAAGTCCCTGAAGCGACAGCTGCATTCCAGATACGGGCACCATCCATATGATATCCCATTCCATGTTTCCGGGCAGTGTCTCCAAGCTCAATAATGCGTTCTAGCGGATAAATAGTACCTCCAGCCTTATTATGCGTGTTTTCGACGCAAAGCAGGCGAGGTCTGGGCTCCCATTCATAACCCGTTCGAATACTGGCCTCGACTTGGGAGACGGAAATAATACCCCGCTCTCCGGGAATTGGAAACAGCTGTACTCCTGATAGCGCTGCGGCGGCGCCACCTTCATAATTCCTAATGTGACTACCAGCATCAAGAAGAACTTCATCGGACGGGGAGGTATGCAGACGAACCGCGATCTGATTACACATAGTTCCAGTCGGAACGAACAATGCCTCTTCTTTACCTAGCAGGTCAGCCACCATTTCTTGAAGGAGACTAACAGTCGGATCTTCTCCAAAAACATCGTCTCCAACCTCGGCAGCCATCATGGCATCCAACATGCCGCGGTCGGGCTTGGTTACGGTGTCGCTTCTTAGATCGATAGTTCGCATAATTACCCGCGCGAGATTTCCATCACTTCCAAAGTCACTTTTCCGGCTGGCACGCTAATATCAACTTTGTCACCAACTTCTTTGCCAAGCAATCCCTTGCCGATAGGACTGGTTATTGAGATTTTGCCAGATGAAAAGTCGGCTTCTTGCTCAGATACAAGCGTGTACTTTTGTTTCATCCCGTTGGCGACGTTTTTTACGGTTACAGTAGAAAGAATAAAAGCTTTCGACGAATCTACCTGACTTTCGTCTAATAAACGAGCGAAGGCGACGGTGTTTTCAAGTTTAGATATCCGTGCTTCAAGCAGACCCTGCTCTTCTTTGGCAGCGTCGTATTCGGCATTTTCAGACAGGTCACCCTGAGCCCTTGCGTCAGCAATAGCCCCAGATATACGAGGTCTTTCATGCGAACGAAGAAAATGAATTTCTTCCTTGAGGTTTTGAAGGCCTTCTGATGTTAGGTAGGTCGGTTTTTGATCACTCATCGCTAGCTGGTTGCTTCTAAAACTCTGAAATGGGCCCCTGAATTTGGGCCCCTGGATTGGGCCAATGCCTAGGTATCACGTATAAAAAAACGCTCCTACCATGGGGTAGCAGCGGGCGCGCTCAAAGGGAGCACGTTGAAAAATCAGTTATGTTATACTCCTAAAACGAGTCGCTGGATCCCGGCTTACTCAGATTGGAGCTCCTGAGCAAGTTTTTGGCGCTCTCGAATGCTTCTGATGGAGTTCCTAAGCCCTTCTTCGTCCGTAATAATTCTTCGACTCGTTTCATAATAACGCGTCCAGTAAGGGTTCGACAGCGCCGACGTCATAACTCCACGTGAACTAGAGACATGGGTAAACTCGCCATCACTCAGATAAATACCTACGTGACCGCCTTTTTTAGAGGAAGGGGAAAAAAACACGAGATCACCAGGACGTAACTCAGACCGCCGAATTCGTTTTCCAAGCTTGATCAATTGTTCGGTCGTTCGGCCAGTTTGGAATTGAAGTAAATCACCAAAGACGCGCATAATTAACCCGGAACAATCGATGCCGCTCAGAGACGTTCCTCCGAGTACATGCCGGGTGCCTTTCCAAGGTTCAAGCTCAGATCGAAGAGCCTGTTCGAATTCTTCATAGACATTTTCCGCCTGGCTCTGATCTTCATATATGACTAGTTCGCTTTTTGATGAAACTTCCGTATCACTAAGACGGCGATCAAATACAGAACGTGATGCAGTGCAACCAGTTAGCAAGGTTACGAGAAGAAATAGTAGAACTTTATGGGTCATGAAAATGGTGATTGTTTAATAGCGCTTCTCTTTCTTTATCGGACCGCGACTCAATTTCATTAACAGAAATTACAAAAGATTGATGGATCAATTAGGATGAGGTCTTGTTGCACCCCTACATATTTTATTACATCATTCCGCTTGGATTATGCCTTACCCAGAGCCACTAGTAGCCCCGATGAGAGCTGAACTTTCAGCATTTGGAGTTAAAGAACTACGCACGTCACAAGATGTCGACCAAGCATTTGCTGATACGGATGGCAAAACGATGTTGCTGATCGTGAATTCAGTTTGCGGCTGCGCCGCTGCTAATGCTAGGCCAGCGGTTCGCATGTCCCTCCAAAGTCCGACTCAGCCAGACAGCATGGTTACTGTTTTTGCAGGACAAGACATGGATGCCACTGCCACGGCTAGACAATACCTTGCTGGAATACCTCCGTCATCGCCATTTATGGCTCTTCTAAAAGACGGGGACCCCGTTTTTGTCCTAGAACGCCGCAATATTGAGGGCCGTTCAGCAAGTGCAATTGCCACCGATCTTGTAGGCGCCTATCAGAAATTTTGCGGCAAAGGCGAAGTTATGGGTGTTGAATCCACTGGTTCAGAAACGATCGAGTCAGGAAACTCCGAAGATATGCCGAGCACATTTCGCTCGATTCTCTAAATTTCGAGCCTTTCGAGCCTTTCGAGCCTTTCAAGCCGTGACTTGTCCGAGTCCTGTCTACGTTTAGCTATTTGCTAGCTTGAGTTAAGATTTTATTCAATTGTACGATACCCCATGGGTAGGCGATTATTTGGAGATCCCTAACGGGCAACTTCCTCCAGATACATTCAAACAACCGAGTAAAATCTCATGTTTGCACAAGCAACTAACATTCGACCAATCAGGGCTAGCACCGAAACGCTGTATAACCATCCAAGTCTGGATGAGCTAATACAGCTGTGTAAAGATTATGGCCTGATTAAGGCGATTTCGTCAACTGACGGGCGCTTCCATATTGCTTGTAAGGATGACGTTTTTGCCGTGTCGACATCCGAAGCCGAGACGCTCGTGCGCGGACTTTTAATTGGATATTTCGCATTTCATACCAGGGACGATCTCTCCTTGGCCAATTGGTTGGACTAAGGGTCTTTCTGCTTTTGGTGAATTCCCTTTTAGAAATCATCTTTCGTGACTTCCCTAAGGTTTAGATAGTATTTTTCCGTGCCGTTATTACCGCAGAAAAATCTATACAAAGCAGATGCGTGAAGTTTTCATTGTAGATTCCGTACGAACACCAATAGGCACTTTTGGCGGAGCATTAAAGGACCATTCTTCAGTAGACTTGGCTGCCCATGTCATGACTGCCTCATTAGAACGAAGCGGCGTCAAAGGGGCCAATCTTGACCTCTACATTTTCGGAAACGTATTGAGGGCCGGGCAAGGACAATTAATTCCAAGGCAGGCCGCGTTCAAAGCGGGTATTCCGGAAACGGTGGATGGTTTTAGTATCGACATGGTATGTTCATCCGGGATGATGAGCGTAATGCAGGCTGCCACCCTAATTCGAGCAGGAGAAGCCGATTTAATAATGGCAGGTGGAACTGAATCGATGTCGGGAACTGGATTTTATCTTTCGCACCGCGCAAGATGGGGATACAAATTTTTAATGGGCAATCCTGAGGGACTAACCGATTTGTTGTTATATGACGGATTGACAGACCCTATGAGCGGAGAAGCGATGGGTGTTCAAACCGAACGATTGGCTGCAGAAAAAGGAATTACCCGCGAGCAATTAGACGAAGTCGCGCTGATGTCGCATACTCGCGCTGAAAAAGCTTGGAGCACATGCGCTTTTGATGCGGAAGTGGCTCCTATAGATTACAAAGTGCGCAGGGACATGGTGTCACTGACCAAAGATGAGGGGATTAGGCCAGAGACCACAACTGAATCTTTAACAAAATTACGACCTGCGTTTGATAAAGCTGGCGTTTTGACTGCAGGTAATAGCAGTCAGATAAGTGATGGAGCTTGTGCTTTGATGATTGCTAGTAGTGAAGCAGTTAAAAAATATGGGTTGAAGCCCATTGCCAGAATCATGGCAAGTTCTTGGTCTTCCGGTCTTCCATGGAGATTTGCTGAGGCTCCAATTCCATCCGTACAAAACGTTTTGAAGAAACTTAATCTTTCAATGAGTGACTTTGATTTAGTTGAAAATAACGAGGCGTTTTCGATCAACACTGTTCTCATGAAAGACATGTTGGGCGTTTCATATGACAAAATGAATGTGAATGGCGGAGCAATTGCGTTGGGTCATCCAATAGGTGCGTCAGGTGCAAGAATTTTAGGGACCCTGGCACACGCACTCGTAAACCGGGGGCTAGAACGCGGAATGGCGAGTATTTGTCATGGTACAGGCGGTGGAACGGCAATCGCAATCGAGCATGTCTAAACTAGTATACATACTGGCTGGCGGGGCATTAGGGGCAAGTATGAGGTATGGCATCTCTTTACTTGTGTTTCGAGTAGCTGGCGGCTCCTTTCCTTGGGGTACATTAATCGTAAATGTACTGGGTTCTTTTTTGGCTGGTTTTGCTTGGGCTTATCTTAACCAGAGCTCTGGCCCAGAACGAATAAATGCACTTTTTATCATCGGGATGATGGGCGCATTTACTACGTTTTCCGCCTATGCATTAGAATCGTTGAGATTGTTTGAATCCGGTTCTATCAATTTGGCTCTCGGCAATGTGTTGGCCAATAATAGTGGAGCGCTACTCGCGGCTTTTGCCGGTTTTACCCTTGCCAGGTGGCTTTTCCCTCAGGTAGTTTAAAAAGTGGAATTGATTAAAAGTATTTGTTCTGCAGCTAGGCTCTGGGAAGATCCAGAGCACACACCGCGAGCCGTAGCCACGAGAAAGACGCTTGCAGAAGCGAATAGATTTTCAGAATTCTCGATCGCGTTTGCCGTTAACCAGCAAATGAGTCTTCTTACCGAAGAATCATTAGTGGACTGGAAAAGGGAATTACTGTCTGCGAATTCAGATACTGTTGCGGTCTTAAATCCAGGCAACATCCCAATGGTGGAATTGCAAGATTATTTGGCGGTCGTGCTCAGCGGACATCGGTATATAGGATCGGTTTCGTCAAAGAGCCCTTATCTATTCCCAGCGTTTTTAGCCGAAATTAAGCGAAGTGGGGCAGACCCTAAGGCGACGTTGTTATCTCAAAAGGATGCATTAAATGCCTGCAATCGGCTGATCGTTTCTGGATCCGACGATGTGATTGGCGAGATACAGAGAAGCGCAAGTGATATCGGCCTCTCCTCAAAACAGTGTTGGTTTCGAGGCCACCGCATCGCGGTGGCCGTATTGGATGGAAGGGAAGACGAAGACGCTCTCGTCGCCTTAGCCGAAGATGCACTTATGCATGAGGGAATGGGGTGCCGAAGTGTTTCAATTGTTTTTGCTCCGCGTAGGATGAGCATAGACGGAGTACTGGATTCATTTGGTGCGCACAGAGTTATGTTTCCTGCTCATGATTTAACGTCAGGGCCTCTTAAGATGCAGCAAGCCTTACTTGCCGCTTTAAAAACGCCCCACGCCTACTCTGAAGACTATCAGTTTCTTCTTTCTCGTGGTGAGCCCATTGAACAGGGTCCATGCCATATTCGTTGGGTTCAATACGATGCTCTGGAAGAAGTTACCGAGTGGATCGACGCCAACAAAGATCGTCTTCAAGGAGTGTTCAGTTCAGAGCGATTGCATTCTAAAAATGCCGGTTGGGAACCTCTGGGAACAGCACAACGGCCTACTTTAAACTGGCATCCGGACAACCGATCGCATAGTAGTTTTCTACGTACTTGAGACGAGGGCTATTCTGTAGATAGGAGACTAGATTAAGTTTGATGCGTACAATAATTTGAATCTCTTGCGCAAACGCAAAGCAGATTCGTACTATTTATCAAAGATCAATCGTCCATGGCTCGACCCACTGAACAAACTGAATCAACCAATATTGACGCAGATTCTGATCTAATCGATTCTGAAGGGAATAGTATGGGCAATTCAAAAGCGAAGACCAATACATCATCAAAACCTGGAAATGAGTCAAGACTTGGAGCGTTTTCGCGCGAGACTCGAGGTTTGGTATCGGATATCAAAGAATGGATTGAGCTGCGCGTTCAATTATTCCAATATGAAATAGAAGAGCGAATTGAAAATGCTACTCAAAAGCTTATTTCGATCGCTGCTGTCGTCATTTTTGCTCTATTTGCGCTTCTTTTTGTACTGATTGGTATTGCTGAAGCAATCGGTTTATGGTTAGAAAATGCAGCTTACGGATACCTCATTGTAGGTTTGCTAATGACGGTGTTGACATTCATCGTCAATTTGTCGCGGCCTCGATTTTCCAAACGTGATGTTTTTGGCGATAGTGAAAGTGTAGAGCCTTTGAAAAGGTTGGAACAAAGAACTGAAAAGGACGATAATTCAACCGCCAACGATTCGCTTTTAAATTCTGAGTTATGAGTAAAGTCCAACAGGAAAATCTGACAAAAGCCCAAATCGAGCAGCGCCTAAAAGAAAAGAGCCAAGCTATTTCAGGCCGTTTTGAGTCTCTTGAGTCGAAAGTGCCGGGAAAAATGCCGGTGTTATTGTCCGTTGTAAAGCAAGGGGCAAAATCAAAAGTTGCAATGGCTGTTGGGGCCGGACTTTTAGTTGGATTCATCTTTTTTAGAAAAAAATCTTCCTCCAATGCCATTGAATACGATGATGGAGTACACCAACTATCAAACCAGTTGGCTTCTAGAGTAGCAGAGTTGCTCCGGAAGGGTTCTAATTCTGAAGAAGCCATCCACACCGCATTTCAAGAACAACCGCCGCTAATGCGTCTTTCTTCTGAAACGGAAGGTGTCTTAGCAACAGTATTAAAACAGGTCATGCAGGCAGGAGTTACGATGGCCGGAACTGAACTGGCAGATTACTTACGAAATCGTTTAAAAGAGAAACCTTCCTCTTGAAGAACTAACATTAGACTGGAATCTTTTAGCTGTCTTTGGGGTGCAAAGAAGCCTTTAAGATTTAATCCTCGGCAGCAGGACTTTTTTTGACTTATGCGCATCGTTTTATTTGGACCTCCCGGTGTGGGAAAAGGTTCGCAGGCCCAGTTTTTATCAGAGCGTGAGAAGGTTACTCACATTTCGACGGGCATTTTGCTACGCCGAGCCATTAGAAGTGAATCCAAATTAGGCCTTGAAGCAGCATCTTATGTTGAGCAAGGCAAGTTGGTACCGGGCCCACTTGTTCGGAGTTTGGCTGAAGCAGCAATGACTTCTTGCCAATATGATCGTTTTGTTCTGGATGGATATCCACGTACGATTGAGCAGGCAGATTGGTTAGCGGAGTTTTTGAAAAGCCACAACACACACCTGGACACGGTTTTAAGCCTCGTAGTATCCAATGAAGACATAATAGATCGACTTTCAAAACGGCGCGTGAACCGCATAACAGGTGAAAACTATCACTTGGACTTTAAACCGCCTCCGGCCGATGCCGAACCGGGAGTCATAATTCAGCGAATTGACGATTTGCCCGAAGCAATATTGCCTCGATTGAAGATATATCAGGAGTCAACTCATCCTGTTCAAGAATATTACCGTTCATTGGGCCTACTTCAGGAAATCGAGGGTACAGGTTCTTTTGAACAAGTGTATGATCGAATTCTCGCCGCAATAATGAATTCAGCCGGATAGGGGACCAGCTATCGAATTATGGAGAAAACGACCCTGCTGGAGTTTCTCCAGACTAACCAACGAGATATTGAGAGTCGCCTGGAACTAGCAGCGATTCTCGGGGAACCGGCGGGGCTTTATGATCCCGTCAAATATGTTCTTCAAAGCCCTGGTAAGCGTCTGCGTCCTCAGCTTTGTTTGGCGGCGGCCGATGTATTTGGCGGATCTCACAGTACTGCGATCGAGATTGGAGCAGCAATGGAAATATTCCACATATTTACCTTGGTGCACGATGACATTATGGATGGTTCAGATTCCCGAAGAGGTCGACAGACGGTTCATGTAAAATGGGATGAGCCAACGGCCATTTTAACTGGAGACTATTTGCTCGGAAGTGCCTCTGCGCTCTTATTAGCTCTTCCAGACCAAACGTTGCGACTAGGTTTAACTAGATTTGGGGATACGGTGCGTGCACTCTGCGAAGGGCAAATTCGAGATATGACTTTCGAATCCAGGCAGGATGTGGATTTGGATGACTATTTGAGCATGATTGACCAAAAAACATCTGCTTTACTCTGCACAAGCCTAGTATTGGGAGCTTTGACTGGCCAGGCGACAGCCGATGATTTAGTTCTTTTGGACCAAATCGGTCATCATTTGGGACGGGCATTTCAAATTCAAGACGACCTTTTGGATCTTACGGCTAGTTCTGGTCAATGGGGTAAGCCTATCGGTGGAGATTTGTTGACGGCAAAAAAAACGTTTCTTCTCCTGAGCGCCATTCAAGTTGAGCGGGATACAGAAAGTAAGTTTTTTCATGACATGATAAGAGATCGAGGATTGGCCGAAAATAAAATTAGTGCTGCTCGATTACTATTAGACGAAATGGGTGTATTAGAGTCAGCCCAAAATGCCGTACTCTATCATTCAGATCAAGCGGCTTTGCTTTGCAATAGATTACCCGATTCGATGGGGAAAGATGCTATTGTGTCATTAATCGATAAAATGGCCGTTCGGTCTTACTAGAATCTGTGATGAGGAAAAAGTATAATTATCAATTATTTGAATCACTAGTCCATGATTGAACGGGAAGTAACAGTAACAAACCGGGCAGGCTTGCATACCAGGCCAGCATCCATGATTGTCCGTAAGGCATCTCAGTTTCGTTCTGAATTTTTTATTCAGAAGGATGGTTACGAAATCAATGGCAAAAGCATTATTGGCGTAATGACATTAGCCGCAGAGCATGGCGCCACTCTTATTTTGCAATTTGACGGCGAAGACGAAATCGAAGCAGCCGATGCTTTGGCCCTTTTGTTTGAAGATGGTTTTGGGGAAGAGAAGTAGAAATGATATCAACCAATCTTATATCTAGTGCGCTTGAGCGAGGAATTGCCGTTTCTCCTGGAATCGCGATTGGTCCCGCATTTCTGTTTGCGAAAGTATCGTTTGACGTTGAAAAAATAAGTATCGATTCAAAAGTTCTAAAAAATGAACTTTCTCGATTCGAAGATGCCGTACGAAGAGCGGAGCGAGACCTAAATAAAATCATTTCGATTACTCGCGAAAAGTTAGGCGAGCATAGCGCAACGATATTTGAAGCTCAACTTCTCATGCTAAGGGATCAATCGCTATATCCTGAAGTGGTCGATCTTATTGAAAAAAGTAGCGTGAACGCTGGATATGCTGTTCAAACGGTGATGACCAAACACCGCCGGTTGATGGAGGCCTCAGACAGTGAATATCTTCGGGAGCGAGCAAATGATTTGTTGGATATTCAGGAGCGCATTATCCGACACCTCAGACGAGGTCGCATACTTTCCGCTGTTGACGAAAATAGCATCGTCATTTCGGAAAACCTTACGGCCGCTGATATCATCTTGTTCAGCAGGAAAGGGATTTTAGGTTGCGTGACAGACTTTGGCGGTCCAACTTCTCACGTATCCATCATGGCAAGGGCACTACATGTTCCGGCTATTGTGAGCACCCACGGAATTACAAATGTGGTAAAACCTGGTGATCTCATTATTCTAGACGGAATCAAAGGGGAAGTACTTGTCAATCCGGATGAAGCAACCCTTGCACATTACGTGTCTAAGCAGGAGCGTTACTCTCGATTGGTTCAGGAGGATAAAACGCTCGTTCCGCTCCCGGCCGAGACACTGGATGGACATCATGTAGGCTTGCAAGCAAATCTTGAATTGCGAGAAGAGCTCGTCCAATTGGCTGAATACGGTGCAGAAGGTATTGGCTTATACAGAACCGAAATGGCTTTGTTGATGGAGGGGCGAGCCCTAGTAACTGAAACGGAGCAGTTTACCCATTACTTGGAAGTGGTGGAAGCTGCCCGTCCCAATACCACAACATTCAGGATATTAGATCTAGGGGGAGATAAAATGCTCCCCATGGGAAACCGCGAGCACAATCCATTTTTGGGTTGGCGCGGTATCCGAATCATGTTAGATAAGATGGAATTGCTCGTTCCCAACCTTCGGGCCATGCTACGAGCTAGCGCATTTGGTCCCGTTCGCATTCTGCTACCAATGGTATCGTCCATTCGCGAAGTCCGGTCGTTTAGGGAGATCATGCAAAACACGATGCTCGATCTAAAGGCTGAAGGAATTGACTTCGATCCCAACGTTCCGATGGGGGTTATGGTGGAAGTGCCTTCGGTTGCTCTTGCCGCAGATCAATTTGCCCGCGAAACTGATTTTTTCTCGATTGGCACCAACGACCTGACCCAGTATGTGTTGGCTGTAGATCGTGGTAATGATTTAGTCGCTCACCTTTATGATGAAATGCACCCTGCAGTTTTGCAACTCATTCAAATGACGACAACAGCAGCTAAAGCTGCCGGAATTCCCGTTAGTTTGTGTGGCGAACTTGCGACAAATTTAAGGGCTGTTCCGGTGCTATTGGGATTGGGTGTTGATACTTTTTCGGCTTCTCCAATTTATTTGCCCGGAATCAAACGCGTCATTCGAGCCATGAAAATGAGTGAAGGCCAAGCTTTGGCAAAAAAGGCTTTGATAGCATCTGATCCGGCCGAATTTAGGGCCGTTATGGACAAATGGTTGGACGAACACGCTTGCGGTGTTTCGTTCTTTCTGGAAGGGAAGCAGACGGCTTAATTTGCCGTTCGGCAGTTTATTGTCACCATCCAAAGGCTATCTGGTACGGTAAGAGAGGACTATTCTTTTTGATTTTTTGTGATTAGCTACTTTCGGGAAACGGGAATATTATCGCCCAACGCAATTCATGACCAGAACCGCCCTGAAATTACTTTGCATCATTGCCTTGCTGTTACCGGCGGGCAATATTTTTGCCCAGTACGGATATCATTTCGGCCGAAACAAGATTCAGTACGAAGATTTCGATTGGCAGGTCATGAAGACCGAGCACTTCGACATATATTTTTATCCTGAAATGCTTGAACTGGCGGAACGCGGGGCGTTTTTTGCTGAAGAGGCCTATACGGAATTACAACACAAATTCAGTTTTTCTCTGAACAATCGTGTTCCACTCATTTTCTATTCTTCCAACCTGCATTTTAAACAAACCAATGTCACTTCTGGTTTTATTCCGGATGGGGTTGGTGGATTTTTTGAATTTCTGAAGGGACGCGTTGTGATCCCTGCCAACGGAAATTTACATCGTTTTAGAAGGGTTATCCGACACGAGATGGTCCACGTGTTTACGTATAACAAACTTACAAGAGTTATGCGTGATCATAGGAGACCGACTGATCGATTTTTACCTCTTTGGTTTACGGAGGGACTGGCCGAATATTGGTCGGGTAAACCCGACGACCAGCATGAAATGGTAATTCGAGATGCGTTGTTTTCCAACTACCTCGTGCCACTAGAGTCCATGTATCGTATCCAGGGTTCGTACGTGATGTACAAACAGGGGGAAGCCATAAATCGCTTTTTCTCCGAGGTCTACGGCGAAGAAAAAATATTGGAAATCATTGACAATGTCTGGAAGGATCGTGATTTCAGGGTGGTTCTTGAAGTGACTCTTCAGGATGAGTTTGAAGTGATTTCTCAAAAATGGCTGGTATGGTTAAAAGAGCAATATTATCCGGAGTTTCAGCAAATTGAGCTGCCTTCCATTATTGCGGGTGGGCTTTCTACAGAGGGATTCAGCGCAAAACCAAACTTTCACCGCTTTGCAGATGGAACGCAAAAGGTATACTTCGTTGGCAATAAAAGTGGACTTGGCAACGTCTATGAAGTTGAAGTCGATTCGGATTTTCGTCCTCTTGGCGAAGCGCGGGTACTCATTCACGGAGAGCAAAGTAGTGAGTTTGAAGCATTTCACTTGTTTGAAAGCCGCATTTCAGTTTCCAAGCAGGGACTTCTCGTTTTTGTGACGAAGTCAGGTGGACAAGATGTCGTGCACGTTTTCGATCTAGTAGAAGACCGAATGGAGAAAACGTATCGCTTCGACGATTTGGTGGCCATTTATTCACCGTCTTGGAGTCCGGATAGTAAACAGATCACGTTTACAGCCATAACTAGAAATGGCTTCACCGATTTGTACCTATTCTCGAGGGAAACCGCTGAGCTGCAACAACTTACCTCGGACATATACGACGATAGAGACCCGTCGTGGAGCCCTGACGGAGAACGGATTGCCTTTTCGTCAGATCGAACTTCGCTCGGAGTGGACGGTCATTATAACATCTTTACATACGATGTCAAGGACGGAAATATCCGATATGTGACGTTTGGAGAGCAGACCGATTTGTCCCCTACCTGGAGTCCGAGCGGCAAACAGTTGGCTTACATATCCACAAGGAGAGATTCAACTGGACGATATACAGCCCAAAATATCTGGTCTGTGGACATGAGTCACGAGGTAACACTACCCGACGTGAGTGCGACTTCAACATCAGAACCTTCTCCACAGGTGCCAACTTGGCGGCGGACTACTCGACTGACCTCCCTTTCATCGGCTTCCATGGATCCATATTGGGCAGATGACGACCACATCATTTTCACCAGTTTTGAGGGAATAAGTTTTTCCATTCGTCAGATTTCAAAGGTCGACTCTCTTTTGAAGGCTCCGAAACAGGTTGTGACAGCCAATTTGTCGGGGATTGGAAGACCGTGGACCTACGAGCGATTAGAAATAGGAGTGGACGCTGAATTGGCGGCATACAAGCCCAAATACAATCTCGATATCGCCCAAGGAATTGTAAGTCAAAACTCGGTTCTGGGCACTACAGGAGGGGCGGTGCTAGCCTTTTCTGATATGCTGGGAGACGATTACCTGTATTTGACATTACTTAATACGGGAACTGGAAGTAGGGATTTCTTGAGAGACCTTAGCCTTCAATTATCCCGATTTAAATTGAATAATAGGGCCAATATCGGCTACGGGATTTACCGCTATTCGGGTCGTCGCTACGACGTTACAGATCCAGATGCGCCAATTGCTTTCCCTGTGTTTTTTGAAACAGTGTATGGTGGATATGGACTGGTAAGCTATCCACTTTCGAAATTCAGTCGAGTTGAATTAATGACGTCCCTCAACTGGACGCGAAAAGATATTCAGCTTAGACGCGGAGACCGTGAAGCCCTACTGCTTTCGAATTCAGTTGCCTTAGTTAGAGATAATGCCCTGTATTGGATGAATGGACCGATCTCAGGCTGGAGAGGGTCTCTTTCGGCCGGATATACATCGGACGTTTTGTATTCAAACGTAAGTTATTTCTCCGTGATGTTAGACGTTCGAAAATACTTTCGTATAGCAAACAACGTGACTTTTGCCTCTTGGGGAATGGCACGCATAAATGAAGGGCGGGAAGCTCGTCTTTTTGTCCTTGGCGGCAGCTGGGACCTGAGAGGTTTCAATTGGTTTGATGTCCGTGGCCAAAAAATGTGGTTTACATCTCACGAACTACGATTTCCATTAATAAATGCCCCGACCATTTTATTGCCGATCTTAGCTCCATTTGGGGTTGCTCACCTGCGAGGGACTCTCTTTTTTGACGCCGCTCACGCCTGGAATAAGGATTATGACGAGCTCCGGCCTGAGATTCGCTCCGGCGAGACCGTAGGGTCAGCAGGGTTTGGCTTACGAGTGAACCTATTTGGCGCGTTCGTAATGCGTTGGGATATGGGCTATCGGTACCGAAAGGGGTTCACCGAACGGGATAAAATCTTTAGGCAATTTTTCTTTGGATGGGACTTCTAAAGATGTCTCAAAAACTAAACATATCTCGGTTTTTGTTATTTGTTCTCTTTTGGACTGGATGCCAAACCATTCAATTTGAGCGTCCTAACATTGTTACGGATAGTGATTGGCTGGTGGATGGATATACTCAAAACAGGAGTCGGAGTACGTCAGATGGCCTGGCACTTCCACTAGAAGTTGCTTGGGAGTACAACGCTGCGGCTGCATTCGGACCTGGATCGCCGTTAATTTTGAACGGCGTAGTTCTTATTGGCACCAACAAAGGTGAGGTTCACAGCATTGAATTGGCAACCGGTCGCAAGCGAGGATTTAAAAATTTTGGTGATGGAATCGAAGCTCCTTTGGCGATAAGTGAGGGCTTTATGTATGTGGCCTCAGCATGGGGAAAGAGAGTCCTTACGGCTTTTGATCTCAAGAAAGCCACTTTTTTGTGGAAGAACGGTGGCACCCCAATCGAAAGCGGGTTTGTTGTAACAGACGGGCTCATCATTGCCGCAGATGTACAGGGCATGGTACATGCTTTTGATCAAAAAACGGGGGAAGAACAGTGGAAAATTGAATTAGGAGATCGGGTATCTGTCCAAAGTTCGTTGTTATTGATACAAAACAAAGGCGTTTTTGTCGTTGACGATGCGGGTCGAGCCTCCTTGCTCAATATTTTGGACGGCAGCGTGTTATGGTCAAGACAACTTTCTGGCCCCGTGTACGAAGGAGCTTCTTCAATTGGTTCTAGCATCGCAGTATCGACTACACGGGGTACTGTCGAAGTTCTTGATTCGGACGATGGGTCTGCGAAATGGATTTATCATTCTACAAACTCAAGCGTTCGCTTTGGCGCTACAGCGATATCAGAAAACCTAGTTGTGGTTGGAGCGACTGACGGGGTAGTTCGCGCCTTTTTGGTTGAGAATGGAGTTGAAAAATGGAGTACACAGCTTCCCGACGTGGTTGTAGCCGCTCCTCTTATTGAAAAAAACGTGGTTTATGTAGGATCGCTTGGAAGGAAGTTGTACGCATTTGATCTGCAGGACGGCACTACCCGTTGGGAAACCACTCTCAAAGGCAGAATTAAATCTGCCATGGCCATTTCAGAAGGTGGCCTTCTCGTATTGAGTGAGCCAAGAAATGTGACTTATTTTAAAACTGCAGTGGGGTTAAAAGATGCGTCGAATTAACCTCTTTCTGGCATTCTGCTGCCTTTTAACAGTGCAAGCCCAAGCGCAATCTCAGCGAACGGTTGTTATTGAATCGAACGTTCCTGGGGCAAACGTTTTTGCAGACTGGATTTGGATTGGTATTGCTTCTCAATCACCTTTCACGATCAATGAGAACGTAAAAACCATATCTATCCGGCAGGTCAGTTTTGATGAATGGTCTATCGCTCCTATCGTATTTGACCTTAAAAAAGAAAATGAATTGGATTCAGAGTCCGTCTTGACGCTAAAAGCCATATTCCCAGTAGTGGAGGACAACACATTAAAACCTGTTGTATTGGTAGGGCTGGGGTCTGAATTGAAGAGACGTAATTGGATATCTTTTGCAGCGGCAGGTACTTCGATTTTGGCCGGTGCACTAGCAATTCACCTAAGGACAAAAGCGGACAACCGATTTGAAACCTATCTAAAAACAGGAAATCCGACTTTAAAAACAACGGTAAAAAGACTCGACTTGCAATCCGGAATGGCTTTAGGGGTTATGCAAGTTGGAGTCGGGATCATCGCATTTAGGTTGATTTTTTAAGGCCGAAATCTTGGTGCGTAGTCTTTTTCTTCTATTCCAGTAGGTCGCCGAACACGCACCTTGAATGCACGTTCAAGTTGAACTACTAAAAACCCCACAATACCTCTGTTTTAAAATGATGTTGAAGGAAAGACTCCAAAATGACCTGAAAGAGGCCATGAAAGCCCGAGATGAAGTTCGGCTTAGAACCATCCGTTTTCTACGCGCTGCTGTAATGGCGAGAGAAATAGAATTGCGCAAAGGCGGAGTAGGAGATATTCCGGAAGAAGAAGCTTTTGCGGTGCTTCAAAAACAAGCCAAGCAACGCAGGGATTCTATAGAACAGTTCGAATCGGCCGGAAGGGAAGACCTGAAAGCAATTGAAGTAGCCGAACTCGAAATAATTGGTTTTTATTTGCCGAAGCAACTATCTGAAACAGAGGTCCGCATGGTCGTTGAACAGATCGTGAAGGAGACCGGTGTGGTCGACATGAGGGAAATGGGAAAGGTAATGGGGCCATCTATGGCTAAACTGAAAGGTTTGGCGGATGGGAAAATGGTTCAGCAAATTGTCAGATCTGTTCTTTCAGGTTCTTGATTCGCGACCGATAACAAATGCATGCCAACATTAGACATTTTCATATTAGTAGTACTTGCTATCGGTTTGATCAGAGGCCTAAAATCTGGTTTTTTAAAACAGTTGTCTAGTTTGATCGGAACCGTATTGGCTTTTGTATTGGCTGCTTCGTTTATGGAATCAGCGGGTAGGCTATTGGAGCTGAAACTGGGGCTTTCTGGTGGTTTCGGGCCGCTTGTTGCGTTTATAGCTGTTTTTGTTCTGGTAAAAATGTCCGTTCACACTGTGGCAAGTGCAGCCCAATCACTCATCGCAGCCGTAAGGCTAACAGGCTTGGATCGTTTGGCTGGCGGTATCGCAGGCAGCCTCAAAGCTGCCATTTTGATGAGTCTTGCCTTTCTAATGATAGGTATGGCAGAACTTCCTGGGAGATCAGCGAGGGAAGTGTCGGAGTTTTATATGCCAGTTTATCGTCTGGTACCCGATGCATGGCGGTTTTTATCAGATAAATCGCCCGCTTTCGAGGAATTGCGACAGCAAGTTGAAGATCGACTAGACTTCGGCAGGGACTCGCTGCCCATCTGACCGCATTTTAAAATGGAGATGCTGACGGGGTGAAACGGAAAGCCCCCATTAAGCCAGAGAACTGTTTGGTGATGTTCGCAAATTCAAACTCACCAGTTTGATAACCCAAAGAAGCCGCATACCGAGGGTTGAATCGAAAGCTAGCCATTGCTAACCATTCTCTGTGATCCAGGTTTGCCTTAGAAAACCGTTCAAGCTCGTAGGAAACGTCAACCCTAAGTTTTTTTCGCAGCAAAACGCCTGCTTCTGCACTCACTTTGTATGCAAACCCCGTTTTAAGTACGGTCGCATCTTCCATTCCCGAGAAGAGAAGCCCCCCAGGTTTTTGGGACGTTAATTGCCCTTCCGCTGAAACCCTCGCCCACGCACCTACGTCGTCATTTTTAACGTGAATGCCAGGGCCAAAAGATGCACCTATCCACGTCGTTTGTTCGTCAATTAAGCCGGTGCGGTTGAAGTCTAAGAGCGTGAAGCCGCCGGACGTGTACGCGCGTTGCAAGGCGAGTTTAACAGCAGTAATCCTAAACCGAATATGTTCTGCTTTAGAATTTGTTATTCGAGATCCGACTAAAATGGTAAGGGCCTGTACATAGGAATCGCCGGTGACTTGAGGCAGCAAGGAGGATAAGGGTACAACCCGCTTAATGGAGATAAACGGTTCTAGCAAGTCGTATTTACTGTCGGATAAAAATTCTGCTCCAAATTCCCATGGGGCAAAAGAAATGATGCTCTGCCCCTGGGCGAGTCCGAAGGTGAACAAGAGGCTGAAAAGGCAAGCTACTTGTTTCATTTTGACGTAGGGGAGGGCGATAAATTCCATTCAGGTGACCACTGGCTTTTCACAGTATGCGTACCTCTTGTATCGGTTCATTTTTTTCCATGCGTCGTCTGGCCCATCGCATTAATACTAATCCTCCTATAACAAGAGAACCTCCAATCATTTGCACCGCAACAATTTCGCTTCCCAACATGAAGTAGCTGCTGAACAAGGCAATTAGCGGAACGAGGTTGTTAAACGCAGCAGTGTGGGAAGCCCCTAACTTTTGAACAGATTTATTCCAAAAAACAATCGCAACCCCTGTTGATAAGGAACCAGACAGAAAGATGGCCAAAAAGTACCATGGCGTGACCAGTGACCAATCCACCAGCTTCCAAAACGGAACGGAATATATCACGAGAAAAGGTAAAGCTATGAGAAGAGAAATCACTGCTAGGGCAAGAGGAGAGTGTTTTGCGACCATGGGCCTCGACATTGCTGTGTAAAATCCCCAAAAAGCTGCTGCTAACAGCATGAAAGCATTTCCAAGGAATAGATCCGAGCTTAAACTGATCTCTGCCGTTCCCAGTGCAACAATGCTTGCCGTTCCAGCAATAGACACTAACAGCCCTACCCAAGAAAACAGTGACAAGCGATCAACACCCATAATCCGGCCTAGAATGGCGGTCCAAACGGGGGGGCTGGCCATAATAATGGCCGCATTCCCTGCACTGGTTAAATTTATGCCCGTAATAAAGGCAACCTGATAAAAAATCCAGCCCACAAATGATATCAGAATAAAAGCCTTGGGATCACTTCGAAGCGGTGCCCAAAACGTTGAAAAAGACCATTTTGACCTTCGGAAATAGATAAAACCAAGAACCAATCCGGCGGACGATATTCTCAAAACATTTAGGACATGGGGAGGCACTACGACCAAGATGATCTTGATTAGTGGAAAGTTTATGCCCCACATCAACACGACAGAAAAAAGCTCGAGTTCACTTCTAAAACGGGAAACGTAGGTGTTGTTCATTCATTTCTTTAATTGAAGCTCGCAAGCTAGTCCAAAAAATGGACATTCGCAGATAGCATTCCGTACATTTAAGTGTTCTTGTTACGTATTTCTCTCCACCAGTCAAGTCGATTTAATACCATGGCAATGTTAGATACAGGAATGACCAAGCTGTACCACACTATAAGTGAAGTAGCCAACTTAATTGAAGAGGAAGCCCATGTACTCAGGTATTGGGAATCGGAATTTGATTTGCTCCGACCAAGAAAAAACAGAGCAGGAAAAAGAGTGTATACGAAAGACGATATTGATGTAGTCTATCGAATTAGACATCTGTTGAGGGACGAAAAATTTACAATTGATGGTGCAAAACAGATGATGCGCAAGAATAAACGCGCAGCGAAAGAGTCTTCCACTAGTGTCGAAGAGTTGAAGGATATCAGATTGTTTTTTGAAAAAATGTTAGATCGCGTGAATGTAGACTAAGTTGATTTTACTGGGAACCCCTATCACGTGCGACAATAGGAGTCTGCCCTACCTTATTGTAACTCATGGGTTAATGATGTAGGGATTTCGGGATGTGGCGCAGCCCGGTAGCGCACTCGCCTGGGGGGCGAGGGGTCGCAGGTTCAAATCCTGTCATCCCGACAGAATGGAGGAGACAGGATTACCCTTTCGGAAATCTCTGTCATCCCGACAGAATGGAGGAGACAGGATTACCCTTTCGGAAATCTCTGTCATCCCGACAGTGATTTTGTATTGCAAGTGAAGGGCTCTTTCGACAAAAGTCGAAAGAGCCCTTTTTGCGTTAACCGTCGGCAGATATTTTTTGATTGCTTGGAAAAACATTTTTCAGGCGGTACAATAGTTTCTTGAAAAGGTCGAAACGGTACGTTTTTGACAGGTTTTGTGACAACAACACATTACTTCGTTCAAATACTTAAGCGTTTTCCATGCTGCCGCCATCATATTTCTTCGCAGATTGTGAGAGACGAGGCATGCTACGGTCTTATTTGTATTCAATTTAAAAGGAAGACAAAATGAGCATGATTAAGGAGTTTAAAGAGTTTGCGGTGAAAGGCAATGCTATCGATATGGCGGTAGGTATTGTAATTGGAGCTGCGTTTGGTACGGTCGTTACATCATTGGTTTCGGATATCATAATGCCTCCCATCGGCATGCTTCTCGGCGGAGTGAATTTCTCTGACCTATCACTAGTGTTGTCAGAAGCGACCGCAGAAACGGCCGCCGTGGCAATCAATTATGGCCATTTCATTCAAACTCTTTTAGACTTCCTAATTGTGGCTTGGGCCATTTTTATTGTCGTAAAGGGAATGAATAAGTTGAAAAAAGACGACAAATAGCATCAGTTGCCTTATGTGCCGGTTTGGCAGCCAATAAAGCGACTTGCTTAGATTAAATCACAGTTGGAAAGAGCCGCCTCATCTTTGAGGCGGCTCTTTCTTGTTGGGGCGAAAGGAAGTTCGGACCATTTTTGTGCTCAAGTAATTAGAAATTTGGCGATGAGCGGCACTATCTCCATCCTTTAGCTGTCAAATTCTCATCCGGAATATGGAAGGTTGCCCTCAATACTCGTACCTTGTGCCTTTCCTGCAACTTCCTGCCTGAACCAGAACACATTATTTATGGCAGAAACGGAGTCTAAACTCGAGGCTGGCCGGAGACTGGCGCGAGATCTGCGCTCAATACGGCGCAGTCGGTCAATAGATATTAAAGAAGTGCTGGACGCAACCCGTCTAGCCGAAGATATAATCGAGCAACTCGAGGACACGGCCCTAATGGGAAATCCGATGTTCAACCGAGTTTATTTGCGCTCGATACTGGGCAGTTATGCGGCGGTATTAGGTGTTTCTCATGCCGATATTATGTCCGCACTCGATGACGCACTTTTAGGAAATTATGTTGGATCACTTGCCAAAAAGTACTTGGGTGAGCAATCTGAGAATTTGGAATTGCCCATTTCGAAGCAGGGTGAAGATGTAGATCCAACTTCGGCCGCTGTCGAAAGCGTAGAGAATGAGTCAGTTTCCGATTTGGAACAAGAATCGGGAGAGGAATTGGTTACTGACGATAAAAAAAGTAAGAAAGGAAAGGGAAAGGGCGAGGATTCGACTGATTTGAAGACGGCTATAAACCCGGTAACAGATAAAGAAAGACCGGCCCCCGAGTCTTCTACTGTTAAAACCAATGAAACCGAGCATTCTAACACCCTTCAGCAGCCGCTAAGTCAGGTATTCAAGCTTCCAGCGGTCATTTCTAAGTCAGTGACAACGAAGGCGAGGGTATTGTTACCCAATATGAGCGGATTCTTGATGCTGGTTTTTGCAGTTTTAAGCCTAATTTCTCTGCTTTGGTTTGCTACTTCTTGGATATTGTCGCCTAAAAGTGTCATCGAAGAGGAGGGACTTGTACCAGATTCTACTCAGTTGGTAATACAAAATTTACCTCAACGAATTGTTCTTGGTAATTCAATTGAGATAAAATTAATCGCGTATATGGAAGCGTTGGACCCCATTCGGGTTCAAATAGACCGGGATTTGAGGCAACCGTATTGGGTTGAACATCTCGATACGTTAACATTTGAGATGACCGACAGCGTGGAATTTGAAAGGGAAGTGGACCACGCTCGAATATTGATTTCTGAATTTGTTATTCCTTCCTCTTGGTATGCCAGCAGCATTCGAGCCCAAATCACACGGGATCAAACACAGGCATGGCTTGATTCTTTGACACAAGTCGGAAAATACCCGCCTCGAACCTTTGGTGTAGAATGAGTCTCCTAGAGAGAACGCGAAGCCTACAGAGGAGCCGGCTGGATGGTGACCATGGCGTTTCGGCCGAGTCTCTTATTGACCGGCTGATTGACGTGCTTAATGACCACTCAGCGCTGTATCATCAAGAGATCAGTCCGATAATCTCAGATTTCGAATACGATCAGCTGTTTGGATGGCTAAAATATTTAGAAAACGAGGATTCTAGGCCCGCTCGGCAAGATTCTCCTTCTCATCGAGTGGGCGCTCCTCCTATTGATGGTTTTGAAAAGGTCCAGCACAGTGTGGCTCTTCTGTCTTTAGGAAATGCTTTTAATGCTCAGGAATTGAGGGCGTGGTACGATCGTGCCTTAAAGCGATTGGAGTTTTCTTTAGATACAAAAGTAGACCTTGTGGCTGAATTGAAGATTGATGGATTGGCCTTATCGTTGACCTATGAAAATGGTATTCTCGTTCAGGCTGCAACTCGCGGAGACGGGCAGACAGGCGAAAATATCACCGTCAATGCAAAAACTATTCGTTCGATACCCCTTTCTTTGAAAGGAGGAGGTCGTGGGCCCATCGAATCTCTAGAAGTGCGTGGGGAGGTCTACTTTCCAAAGCGTAGTTTCGAAGAACTGAATGAAAAATTGGTAGCAGAAGGCTTGAAGGTATTTGCCAATCCTCGAAATGCCGCGGCAGGCTCCTTGCGGCTTTTGGACTCCAGCGTGACTGCCTCCCGAGAATTGGCATTTTTTGCTTACGGCACCGGTCCCGTGTCAGAACCGATCGGAGGAACACATTCTGAAGAATTACAGTCGTTAAAAAAGTGGGGATTTCAGATCAATCAAGAGTCCCAGAAATGGAACGGAATCGAGGGTGTGATGGATTTTTGCACCTCTTTCGTTGACAAACGGGACGACCTCAACTATGAAATTGATGGGGTTGTTGTAAAGTTTGATTCCCTGGAACTCCAAAAACGATTAGGCGCCGTTACGAATGCCCCACGATGGGCCGTTGCTTACAAATTTCCCGCCCGCGAGTCTACGACAACCCTTTTGGATATCGTGATTAATGTTGGGCGGACGGGTATGATTACACCGGAAGCGGTATTGGATTCGGTTGAAATCGGGGGAGTCTTAGTTTCCCAGGCAACGCTCCATAATGAAGACTATATCCAAAACAGGGATATACGTATTGGGGATACTGTTTTAGTAAAACGGGCTGGCGATGTTATTCCAGCTGTGGTTGCATCAATTGACTCATTAAGAACCGGCCATGAGAAAGTGTGGACCATGCCTCCGCGTTGCCCTTCTTGTGATACTCTGTTGGAGCGAATGGAAGGCGAGGTAGATCATTTTTGTACATCTTCGACGTGCCCTGCTCAATTTATTCGACTGGTTGAACACTTTGCTTCCAGAGATGCGATGGACATTGAAGGGTTTGGGTCTAAACTGGCGGTTCAATTGGTTGAATCGGGAAACGTCGCCGCTCTAGATGGGATTTATCAGCTTACTGCCGAAAAACTCCTTCGGCTGGACGGATTTGCTTCCAAAAAGGCAATAAAATTGGTGGAGTCTATCTTGGCTTCCAAAAATCGAAAATTTGCTCGATTATTGTTTGGAATGGGTATTAGGCACGTCGGGAAGACGATAGCAGAATTGTTGGCCAACTCTTTGGGATCGTTTGAAATAATCAGTGCAAAATCCGAAGAAGAATTATCAGAAATAGATGGTATTGGTCCCGTGATTGCAAAGAGCGTGTCGAATTGGTTTAAGAACGAGGAAAACGACAAACTTGTCGCGTCGCTCACCGCGTTGGGCCTAACCGTATCTGAAGTTGTTGATAACAAGAGCGAGGAGCATTCTCAACAGTATTTTGCAGGGATGACGTTTGTAATAACCGGCACATTGCCCACTTTGGGCCGAAAAGAGGCCGAGGAGATTATTAAAAGGGATGGTGGTAAAATCTCAACTTCAATCAGCGCCAAAACGACCTACCTTTTGATGGGCGAAAAGCCAGGTTCAAAGGCAGCAAAAGCCGCTAAATTGGGTGTTACTGTCTTAAGCGAGTCTGAATTGTTAGAAAAAACGAGAGTTTAATCAAATGCTTCATCCAATTGATTACCTGGTAATCGTCGCCTACTTAATCGGCGTTGTCATATTTGGTATTAAGTCCGCTGGAAAGCAGCAATCAACAAAAGATTATTTCTTGGGCTCCAAGGAGTTACCGTGGTGGGCAATATGTTTTTCGATTGTGGCTACGGAGACCAGTACGCTGACCGTGATTGGAATTCCAGCCGTTGTTTACGGCGGAAACATGACCTTTTTTCAATTGACTTTCGGGTATTTGGCGGGCAGGATACTGGTTTCTATCATATTTCTGCCAAGGTATATGCGGGGAGAAATGCAAACCGCCTATTCCTACCTAGGTGAGCGATTTGGAAGCAATATGCAGCGCCTTTCATCTGTCACCTTTCTGGCTACCAGGCTTTTGGCAGATGGGGTTCGATTATTTGCCACGGCGATCCCGATCAAAATTATCGCCACAAGTGCAGGCTTTGATATTGGATATCCTGTAATCATTCTTGGAATTGGCGTTTTGACCGCGATTTACACTTTTGTAGGCGGATTTAAAGCAGTGGTTTGGATGGATGTGGTGCAAATGTCTCTTTATGTATTGGGGGCGTTTGCAACCATTGGGTTGCTGCTTTTTAACTTGCCAGACGGTGCCATTTCTGAACTCATCGCTGCGGGTAAAACACGTGTATTTTACTCTGATTTTTCGCTGCACGCCATTTTAACCCGGCCATATGTCTTAATCACTGCAGTTGTGGGGGGCGGTATATTTTCCATGGCTTCCCACGGAACAGATCAGCTAATTGTTCAGCGACTGTTATCCTGTAAATCTCTTCAAGATGCCCGAAAAGCCCTGATTGGCAGCGCATTTTTTGTCATGGGGCAATTCGCCATTTTTTTATTGGTTGGCGGATTGTTGTGGTCGTTTTACGGAGGAGCGGAAGCCGCGAGTTTGGGACTAACGCGTCTGGACGAGGTGTTCCCTAAGTACATCGTAGAACAGCTTCCGACAGGTCTAGCCGGGCTTGTTTTGGCAGGAATTTTGGCTGCAGCCATGAGCACACTTTCTTCCTCTCTTAACGCATTGGCTTCCTCGTCTATGACAGATGTTTTGGGAAGCAAAATTGCCCATCTCAGTCCCGAAAAAGCCTTGAAATTATCAAAATGGCTTACTCTTGGCTGGGCAGGAATATTTATTGGGTTTGCAACACTGTTCGAAAACATGCAGAATCCGGTCGTTGAGCTGGGTCTTTCTATTGCCTCTTTTACCTATGGGGCGCTCCTTGGCGCTTTTTTATTAGGATTGGCGGTTTCTAAGGTGAACGAAAAAGATGCGATGATTGCTTTCGTATGTAGTGTAGTTACCATGATCGCCATAATATTTGGAGTCTGGACGACAGCCGAGGGGAATTGGATATTTTTATTCAATCCAGGGACTGATGTCAAAGCAGCCATGGAGTTAACCCCCATCGCTTGGCCATGGTATACCACGCTAGGAACCCTCATTACCATGGCTGTAGGATCCTTGCTATCAGTCAGGCATAGGTAGCCCATGTCATTTCTGCAGAAATTTTTCTTTGTAAAGCCCTCTATTCGCCCCGTAGGAAATAATTTGGAAGCGGGGGGAAGTAGTGCGTCAAAACGTACGACGAAGACCAATATTGTTAAAGGATTGATACTCTCCGTAGTGGTTTTGGCGGCTCTGGCCGTATTTCCCAGGAGTCGACTCTATCAGTATACCGTTAGCGTTGAGGATATATGGAAGCAGGAAAACCTTCAGGCTCCGTTCCAGTTTGCTATTCGAAAAGATGAGGCTGATCTCGAAAAAGAATTGGCTGAAGTTCGAAAAAATACGCCACCAATTTTCTTTGAGGATTTGCGAGCGTTTCAATCTGTTACCCACAGAGCAGACTCGATTCAGGCTCGGCTCAATCGGGTATTTGAATTGTACGGCCAATATCAATCCAATTTACTTCGAGGCAGACTAGGCGAAGCATTGACGGATTCCATCCGTTATGTCTCTGCCAAAGACAGTTTGTCGTTTCGTTTTTCTGGAGGTATTTGGGAAGACTTATTGCAGTCGTACACCAATTCGGTTCCGGGACTTGTTTCTACTTCCAGATCACGTTCTGAAGGCAGACGTTTGGATGTCGAGATGTTAGAAGCAGCAATGCTCCAAAGCCTTAGCCTAGTCGGCTCCGGGGTTATCAATATCAGCCGTAACGCGATAAAGTCAACCCATATCACCAAACGGGATGACACAGCTGAGTCTTTGGTACTGTTAACCCAATTGTTTGATATCGATGAAGCCCTTGAGATTGGTCAGGCGGCGCTAGGACGTAAGTGGCCCAGCAATCCCACAAGGTTCAGTGTAGCTTCGATGTTTTTTCAAGCAGTTATGGTGCCTAATCTGATATTTCAAGATGAAGCATCCGAAATTCGATGGGCTGAAAAAGAAGCTTTAATATCTCCTACCAACGGTTTAGTTAGAGAAAATGAGGTTATAGTCCGACAAGGGGACATCATTACCGTCGACGTTCAGAGGAAGTTAATATCTCTTGATGTGGAGCTAACGACGAGGTCGGGTGGACGAGTCATTTGGAAAACAGTTCTTGGTCAGTTTATCCTCACCGTTTCGACGTTTCTGATCTTTTTTCTGTACCTCTTTTTGTTTCGAAGAGTTGTTTTCGATGATAACAAGATGGTGTTGTTGATATCGCTCCTGTTTTTAGCCGTCATTGGACTTTACGGAATTGCGCTTCGTGCTGCGCTGTTGGATATGTACGTCGTACCGGTTGCAATTGTGGGCATTTTATTGACCGTAATATTTGATTCGAGAGTCGCCTTCTTTGGCGCGTTGACGTTGGCTCTTTTGGGCAGTCATTTCCTCAATTACAATTTTGCTTTTACATTTTCGACTGTTTTTGCTAGCACCTTGGGCATTTTTAGCGTGCGTGATATTCGGAATAGGGGCCAGTTTTTCATCAGTGCCAGTATTGTGTTTCTTGGGTACATGACGGTTTTGAGTGCCAATTTCTTACTTCAAAACACCCCAATTGAACGACTAACGAATGAAACGATATTTATCCTGATGAATTCAGTCTTGCTTTTATTGGCGTATCCGGCTCTATGGATTTTTGAAAGGGTTTTTGGTGTGACAACCGATTTGACGTTGTTGGAATTGTCAGATACCAATCACCCGTTGTTAAAAGAACTAAGTCTTAAAGCGCCTGGTACGTTTAATCATGTCCTTCAAGTCGCCAACTTAGCAGAAGCGGCGGCTGCACGCATAGGAGCCAATGCGTTGTTGACCCGAGTTGGTGCGTTGTATCATGACATCGGCAAGATGGTTAAGCCCGAATATTTTGTCGAAAACCAGCGCGGTGGGGTCAACCCTCATGATAGCTTGAAGCCGAGAATGAGTGCGCTCATTATTGCCAACCATGTTAAGGAAGGCCTCGATCTCGCCAAAAAGTATCGGCTGCCAAAGGAGGTTCAAGACTTTATTCCCATGCATCATGGCACCACGCGGATCGAATATTTCTATCATCGGGCAAACAGTCAGAAAAAAGAAGGGGATTCTGCTATTCTTGAGTCGGAGTTTAGATATCCAGGACCTTCACCGTCCTCACGCGAGACAGCTGTCCTCATGCTTGCTGATTCCATTGAAGCCGCAAGCCGTTCTATGGTCAACCCGAATCATAGACGCTTACAGGCACTCATTGAGTCTATCGTAGATGCAAGAAGGGAGGACGGTCAGTTAGACACAACAAATCTGACGTTTTCAGACTTAAACATGATTAAGGAGTCGCTCCTCAATATTTTGTTAGGGATTTATCACGTTCGAGTAAAATATCCGGGAGATGAAGAGGCTGATCTTTCTAAAGAGGAGTTACAATTAGGGAATGACACCACGCACGCGCTCGACGGATGATTCGGCAATATTCAACCCTAATCTGACGTGTTTTTTTGCACGATCCAGAAACGGACGAACAGCCCGTTCTGCTCCTTGAGTATAGACCATAACGTCACATTCTCGAATTAAGGACGCTAGGAAGGAGTCGCCCTCTTCGACTGATACAGCGACTACAGGACCGGCAAATCGGGTCAGATCACGAAGCTCTTTGGTGAGGGATGCCACAGCATCAGAATACCTGGTGACTAGACCAAGTGTTTCGTGGTCCATCATTCTGGCAATTTGGCTCAGGGCACTTTCATCAAGGTCGTAAGCTATGCCAATCACGTCCGAACGAGTTACCATCGAGAGGACCTGCTTCACGTTTCGGAAGGGAACAATAATTAGGTCCGCATCTCCATGTTTTCCTAATTCGTCCAATGAACAAGAGTGACATTCGCGTTGGAAAGCTGTTGCCATTTGGATAGCGCACGCCTGGCCAAGTTCTTTATAGGGGGCTGCAACGACTATTTTTGACGAGGTATCTGACGAATCCAGTTGTTGAAGTTGTTCACCAAACAGATATTCAATCTCGTCTTCATCCAAACCCAGACCAACAGCTTGTTTAAGCGCATTTGAAAACAAGCTCGCACCGCGCTCCATTCGTTCCGACTTGTCAAGTGGCTCTGCGTTTTTTACTGTATATCCGCTTCCAGGTAAGGCCGAGATTATTCCATCTTGGGCAAGTTCCACATATGCCTTTCGGACGGTGTGAAACGATATGCTCAATTGCTGAGCAAGAACTCGGGTGGGGGGTAGTCGGTCGCCCTTTCGGAAATTTCCGTTTCCGATTTTGAATCGAATAGCATTCGCCACTTGAGTATGGATCGGGACCTGTAGAGACCTATCAATTTCAATCATTGTGGACTCCTAATGTTTGAGAGTGATGAGCCGATTTTAAATGATTGACAAGCGTTATCCAGTTGCTCCAGTCCACGGCATCTAGCACAAATTCTTCCAAGCCAACGGTAGCCGAAATTCCTGAAGGTTTTTGTCGAATATCTATTAACAACTTCCAATTTGGACCTTCGGAGGGTTCGCTAGTCGCAAATATGGACCTGAACGCAACTTTTTCATTCGAAATGAGGATTTCACAAATTTGCCCGCGTAACCGCAGCCACGTCCAAAGGAAGGAAACGGCCAATGCAATTGGAAAGCCTACATACAATACCGAAAGGACCGGAAAACCTTCCAACATGGCAACCAGCGTTCCAATCATAATCGGTAACATTGCAATACCTAAAGGGCGAACCATTTCAATACTGAATATGGACCTTCGTGACCGACCATCAGGATAAAATTCCGAACGGTAGACAGATATTTCAGTTATGTTTTCCGAAGGCACTAACGGGTACCGAAAGCTCGAAGCAACGGGATATCTTTCGCTGTTTTTAAACCAGGAGCAGACTCCATTACAAGTGGAATGTTATTTATGAGTGTGGCCACTGTTGCTGTATCGCCAAAAATGCCTCCTTTCACCAACAAATTCATAGGAGGATCGCTCTCTGCTACTACTTCGTCTCGAGGGTTTTCGGCGCCGACAAACATTTTCAGGTCAAGCGTTATTAGGAGTTCCTCCCCGTCATATCCGTAAGCATGGTGATGAATACCAGCTACCTGCCCTTTTTCAACAGTTAAATACGGAGTTACAACCTGCTTTTTCGAAACCACAGGGTCCAACTGTTCTTCTATTCTAGTAATGGTCCAGCCCATTCCATCGGCAATCATCCGGATGCTCTCCACCAGTCCTATGTGCCCGAACATTCCAGTAGCTTTCTTTTCGGCAAAGAGGGTTTCCGTAATTCCTGCGCCCACCTTTTGCTGTAAAGGCAAGCGCCTGAGACCCGCATTAACTTCACGATTTACGGTGATCGATTTTACCGAATTGCACACCCCGGTAGCCATCAGAGCCAATGCGTCCATGGCATATCCTGGGTTGACACCCGTTCCCAACAGAGTAACACCGTTTTCTTTTGCCACGCGATCCAATTCTACCGAAATAGAGGGATGTCGGTGGTATGGATAGGCCAACTCCTCGGTAGAAGAGACGACATTGGCCCCGTGAGAAGCACAAAGAATAAGCTGGTCGTACATGCGAGCAAGAAACGACGATGTTGTGTGCAGAACGACATCTGGCTTCGTGGCTGACAGAACCGCATTCGCATCTGCAGAAACAATGATTCCTGTTTTTTCGGGCAGTCCCAAAATGTCTCCGACATCTTTTCCGACTTTGAGCGGATCAATATCGATAACACCAACCAACTCAATATGACTTGGTTTTGAAAGGACAGTTTTTAAGCACGAAATACCGATGGGGCCTGCCCCAAATTGGACAACTCTAACGCGATCAGACATAGGATGTAAACTTTTAGCAATTATAGAGCGATATCCGAAGGATCCGCCTGGTGAAAGGGATAGGCAAAGTTTTTTGCAGGAACGAATGTTTCTTTGATCGATCTGGCCGAGGTCCACCGAACCAAATTCAACATTGAACCGGCTTTGTCATTTGTGCCAGACGAGCGGGCACCGCCAAATGGTTGTTGGCCAACAACGGCGCCGGTAGGCTTGTCATTGATGTAGAAGTTGCCAGCGCAATCATTCAAAGCACTAGTCGATTGAGCAATTACACTTCTGTCTTGAGCAAAAACAGCCCCCGTCAATGCGAAAGGAGATGTTGTGTTTAAGAGCTCCATTGTTTCCACATACTTATTATCGTCATAAACATGTATTGTGACGACCGGCCCAAAAATTTCCTCACACATGGTCCGATATTTTGGATCGGAGGTGACAAGTACGGTCGGCTCAATGAAATAACCAACTTCGTCTGAAAATCCACCACCGTGCAAAATTTCTACATCTGAAGACGTTTTTGCATGATTGATGTAAGCAGTAATACTGTCGTACGCGGTTTTGTCGATGACAGCATTGATAAAGTTAGTAAAGTCCTCAATCGGACCCATCTTCATTTCATCTAATTGAGCCACAACTGAATCACGAATTACTGGCCAAAGGGATTTTGGTACGTACACTCGAGATGCAGCAGAGCATTTTTGACCCTGATACTCGAAGCCACCCCTGACAATCGCAGTTGAAACTGCTATGGGATCAGCGCTTGGATGAGCTAGGATGAAATCTTTCCCACCAGTTTCCCCAACAACACGCGGGTACGTTCGGTAGGTGTTCATGTTGTTGCCAATTGTGGCCCACATGTGATTAAACGTGCCTGTGGAACCAGTAAAATGGAGTCCAGTGAAGTGCTCTGACGAAAAAATCGTGTTACCAATCGTAGACCCCTTTCCTGGGATCATATTGATAATGCCATTTGGTAATCCGGCCTCTTCAAACATTTTGTAGAGGTAATAGGCAGATAGAAGCTGTGTAGAGGATGGTTTCCACAGAACTGTATTACCCATCAATGCAGGCGCGGTCGGAAGATTTCCGGCAATCGACGTGAAGTTAAACGGGGTCACCGCGAAGACAAAACCTTCCAATGCACGGTATTGAACACGATTCCAAACTCCTGGCGATGAGATGGGCTGATCACTGTAGATCTGCTCCATAAACCGCACGTTAAATCGCAGAAAGTCAATCAACTCACACGCGGAATCAATCTCAGCCTGGTATGGATTCTTACTTTGACCAAGCATCGTAGACGCATTTATAATATCTCGATAAGGCCCAGCCAATAGATCAGCGGCTTTTAGAAAAATTGAAGCGCGATCGGACCAGTGCATATTCATCCAGTCGTTGCGAGCTCCGACTGCGGATGAGATGGCCGATTCCAATTCCGGGACCCCGCACTGATGTGCTTTTCCTAAAACACGAGCATGTTCGTGAGGTGCCAACACGTTCAGCGTATTCCCGGTACGAATTTCTTTACCGTTTATGAAAGCCGGTATATCAACTTGTTCTCCCTTCATTTTCTTGATCATTGAACGAAGAGACGACCGCTCTGTCGAGCCAGGAGCGTACGACCTAATTGGTTCGTTGATTGGAGTGGGAGCTTTTGAGAACAGATTGTTCATGATCGGTAGGTTTGATTATGACCAGCAAAAAGGGTTCAAGCCGAACCTTTCGATGGATAATTGAGATCGGAGGTCCCTAGGAATTTACGCATGAGAAAAGGCGTCCCAAACCCTTTCTCTAAAACTTCTATTCCGAGGTGGTTTAGGCACATTTTTCCTTGATCGAGAAAGCAATTCC
>ERZ890510.99-NODE-99-length-70792-cov-8.186140_pt1 | contig 70792 bp, 73 predicted proteins | sample MGYA00521265_ERZ890510 | MGnify/ENA primary metagenome ERZ890510 (study PRJEB32303, sample SAMEA104408624) | aquatic metagenome | biome: Brackish water; feature: Chemocline; material: water | place: Baltic Sea | collected 2014-10-26T21:54:00 | depth 110 m ... | reverse complement strand
GGCTAAATACCTTTGGAAGTCTTAAACAGAGACCCAGTTATTTTGACACTCCCTAATTTTTCTTTGGGTACAATTTCGGGTTGCTTAAATTTATAATTAACTCTAATCTGTTCATTTCCATTAGCATCCAACAGGCGTATTTGGTCATATAATTGCCGATGTCGTGATATCTCAATATAATGCTCCGTTATAGACGAGAAATTGTTTTGCACATCGATGTTTGAATTTTCCCACAAATTTTTTAATAACTTCTCGTGGGACATTATTGATAGCTCAGATATCACAAAATCAATATTATTATCAATGTCAGAACTCTGTAAATTAATAAGATGATTTTCTCTCATTTTTACATTTTCTAGCTCCGCTTCACGTTCGACTATTAAAAAGAAATAAATAATACAAGCAATCGTTAACGAAATAGGAATCGCTATTTTTAAGGTTAAATGTGCGATTTTTTTATTTCTTATGTCCATCATATCAATCGTTCTCCCCCATTGGTCAAGTTAATCTTAAAAAGCTGGGTTTCTATTATTAAATCCATAACATGTTCACATAACTCGATTTCTTACAATATTTCTAATATCAATAAACGAGTACTCAAAATCAACGACTCTCGACTCTATAATACTTTCACTAATAATTTTTACAATTTTTTGATGCTCATCGTGTGCAGCGTAAGTTAACATATCTTCTTTTGACTCAAATTTAGAAATCAGAATCATATCCATGGCATTATCGGCTTGTTTAATATTTAAACCAATCGCATAAAATGCAATTTGAGGGATAATGGTCGGTAGTATTTCTAATTTGTTCTTGATGGCTTTTACGTCGTCAATCGTTTGATTCTCTTTGAATTTCCACATTACACTATGTTGAATCATATTTTCCTCTTTATGCCTTAACTTCCAATGTCATGGCGGAATATCTTACCCGTAAATTCAATTTTATCAATAGCTTCATAACTTTTCTTCAATGCCAATCCTATCGTTTCAGCAAGCGAAGTAACGGCAATAACCCTGCCACCATTTGTGACGACATATCCGCCTTTTTTCAACGTCCCTGCATGAAATATAATACTCTCGGTCTGACTATCTATTCCATTTATAGGATATCCCTTCTCATATTTTCCAGGATAACCACCAGAAGCCAGTACAACCGTCGCAGCAACATCATTTTTCCATTTAATATCCAAAGATTCCAGTCGATTTTCCTCAATTGCCCAAAATATTTCCAGCAAATCTGTCTCTAAACGCGGTAGAATTACTTGGGTCTCAGGGTCACCGAATCGGACATTGTACTCGACGACTTTAGGCCCAAATTCCGTCAACATCAATCCTAAATAAAGAATTCCTTGAAAGCGATTCCCTTCGCTTGCCATACCGCGTATCGTAGGCATCAATATTGTATTCATAACGGCATCTTCCACGTCAATACTATAATTGGGATTCGGCGAAATGGCCCCCATACCGCCTGTGTTCAGTCCTAAATCGCCCTCTAAAGCACGTTTGTAATCTTTTGCTGACACCATTGGCTTTATAGTCACACCATCTGTAAAAACAAGAGCTGAACATTCAATGCCCGTCATAAATTCTTCTATAACGACTTCTCTTCCAGCATTCCCAAACGCTTTATCTACCATAATATCGTCAATTGCTTTCATGGCGCCTATTTCATTTTCAGGTATCAATACACCTTTCCCTGCCGCCAAGCCATCCGCTTTAATCACAATAGGATACTCATTGCAGTCCTTGAGATAGTGTTTCGCCAAATCAGCGTCTTGAAACACCTCATAGCGAGCCGTCGGAATATTGTGTCGCATCATAAATTCCTTCGAGAAACGTTTCGAACCTTCTAGTTGTGATGCATTTTTCGTCGGTCCGACAATAGGATAATGTCTTGCGCGAAAGACATCAACAATGCCATCAACTAAAGGTTGTTCAGGCCCCACGATGGTTAAATCAATATGATAATCAATGACAATTTTTATCCAATCTGCAATACTATTCCCGTCAAGATTCGTTGCAATTTCATCCGTCCCAGCGTTTCCAGGTGACACAAATAATTCGGAACAATTGGAACTTTTTATCAAAGACCCTGCAATCGCATGTTCACGTCCGCCGTTGCCGATGAGAAGTATGTTCATTTAATTATCTTCAATTCTAATGTTTAAAATGACGCATTCCTGTGAAAACCATGGCCATATTAAATTCGTTGCATTTTTCAATAGAATCGCCGTCTTTTACAGAGCCGCCTGGTTGGATAATAGCTGTGATTCCTGCCTTACCTGCCAGTTCCACCGAATCCGAAAATGGGAAAAATGCATCCGACGCCAATACCGCTCCCGTCGTATCGCCTGTTGCTCTGTCGATGGCATTTTCAACAGCCCATACGCGCGATGTTTGTCCACCACCAATTCCCAAGGTCGTTTCACTTTTCACGACTACGATGGCATTCGATTTGACATGTTTGACAATTTTCCAAGCAAAGGCCAAATCCTGCATTTCGGATTCATTAGGCTCACGTTTTGTCACGGTTGATTGCGATTCCATCAGCTTTAAATCCTTCGACTGAACCAATATTCCGCCGTCAACCGAACGTAATTCCATGGATGTTTGCTGACTACCATTAAAATCCATTTTTAAAACGCGAAGATTCTTTTTCTTTTTCAATATTTTGAGCGCCTCGTCGTCAAATTCCGGCGCTATCACAATTTCAAGAAAAATGCTTTTCAATAGCGTTGCCGTATGCACATCAACGCGACCATTGAGAGCTATGATGCCGCCAAAAATGGAAACAGGATCCGCATTGTACGCTTTTTCAAAAGCTTCGAAAAGAGTTTCGCCACTCGCGACACCACAAGGATTATTGTGTTTGACGGCAACGGCTGTCGGTCTTGAAAATTCACGCACAATATTGATGGCCGCCGATGCATCTGAAATATTATTAAACGAAAGAGCCTTGCCATTTAATTGCTCTGCGCCTGCTAAGGTGTTACGTGATAAAGGTTGCGCGTAATAGAAGGCATCTTGATGAGGATTTTCGCCATAACGTAAGGTTTCCTTTTTTCGATAAGGCAAGGAAAGATGATCGGATAAAGGTGACTCGGATTGATACAGTCGATGTCGCAAATCAGAGGCAATGACGGCATCATAATAGGCTGTGTGTTCAAATCCTTTCACCGCCATTTTTTGATTGAATGAAATGTCAATTGAATCAGATTCAAATTTTTCTGTAAATTCTGAATAATCGCTTGGATTCGTAAGAATAAGTACATTTTCAAAATTTTTCGCCGCCGCTCGAATCAAAGTCACACCGCCAATATCAATCTTTTCAAGTGCTTGATTCAACCCAATATTCGGGTTTTTTACAGCCTCTTCAAATGGATATAAATTGACGACAACTAAGTCAATAAATCCAATATTCAACGCCTTAGCTTCCACTTTATCTTTTTCCAGTTGTCGGCGTCCTAAAATGCCACCATGAATGATTGGATGCAATGTTTTCACACGACCGTCAAATATCTCGGGAAAGCTCGTCAACTCGCTTACGTCTTTGACTGGAATTCCATTTTCGCGTAAAACGCTGGCGCTGCCGCCAGTTGATATGAGTTCGACGCCTTTACCCGCCAATAATGTGGCGAGTTCTACAAGTCCTGTTTTATCCGACACACTAAGAAGTGCTCTTTTGATTTCCATTTCAGGAAGTCCTTTCAAATAAATAATTATAATTGCCTAAGGCCCAATCCCGCAATACTTCTGGATAGATTTGCCATTCGGCTTCCTCCATCACCCGTTGTTGCAGAGTTTCAGGCGTATCATTTTCTTTTACCGTGATGGCTTTTTGCGCCAGGATTTTCCCACCATCGACCTCTTCATTCACTAAATGAACCGTTGCACCTGTCACTTTTACGCCTTTTTTTAATACGGCTTCATGGACCTTTAATCCGTAATATCCTTTTCCTGAGAAAGCAGGAATTAAAGAAGGATGTATATTTAAGATGCGATTTCGAAAGGCTTGAATAAAAGTCGATGACAAAATTTTCATAAATCCTGCAAGTAAGACAACATCAACTCTCGATGAATTGAGGGCTTGAACCATGGCCACATTGTATGCTTCTGCCGATGGATAATCTTTTCTTACAATAACTTTCGACGGAATATTAAACACTTTTCCTCGCTCTAATGCATAAGCATTTTTGGTGCTGGAGATAAGCAAAACAATTTCTGTATCTGGTATTTTTCCATTATTGATGGCATCACTTATCGCTTGAAAATTAGTCCCGCCACCCGAAACTAAAACACCTACACGAAGCATATCGACTCATTATTTTCATTTTTTAACGTCATTTCACCAATACGGAAACTTATTTCACCAATATCTTTAAGTATGCCTTCTAACTCATTGATATAGTGCTTATTAACTAATATTATATATCCAATACCCATGTTAAATGTATTGAACATTTCATCATTATTGAGGGATGTTCGCCGTTGAATCTCAAGGAAAGGTTCAGGTACTTTCCATTGAGAAGTATCAATTGTTGCTGAGAATTCTTGGCTATAAGCTCGCGGTATATTTTCTATAAATCCACCCCCTGTTATATGCGCCATACCCGAGATTGCATTCGGATACTTTTGTAGAAGCGTTTGTACTGCGGCAACATATAATTTGGTCGGTGTCAATAATATATCGCCCCACGTTCTGCCATTGAAATCGTCACCGTATTCGCTTTCCGCGATTACTTTTCGCAACAGCGAAAAACCATTGGAGTGAAAACCCGACGACGGCAATCCTAAAATAATGTCGCCTTCTTGAACATTGTCTCCAGAAATCATCAGGGACTTATCTACGATTCCAACGGTAAAGCCTGCAACATCATATTCACCTTTTGCATAGAAACCCGGCATCTCGGCTGTTTCTCCCCCAATCAAAGCTGTCCCCGTTTCTTGACAAGCCCTTGCAATGCCATCAACGATTGCCGCGATTTGTTTTGGTCTCAATTCGCCTGTCGCAATGTAATCAAGGAAAAATAAGGGTTTCGCGCCAACGCAAAGAACGTCATTCACACACATCGCGACAAGGTCTTGACCAATGCTGTCATGTTTATCCAATGCAAATGCAATTTTTAGTTTGGTGCCAACGCCATCTGTGCCACTGACAAGAACCGGCGTTTCAATGCCACTCAAATTTGGTTGAAATAGTCCCCCAAAACCGCCAATACTTCCAAGCACTTCGGAGCCATGCGTTCGTTTTACCGGCTCCGTAATCATTTTGACGGTCTCATAGCCTTTTTCAATATTTACACCTGAGGATTTATAGTCGATGCGTGTCATGAGTTGTCTCCCAAAAGACAAAATTTAGTGTTTTGGTTAGGAATAATATGTTTTGATTGAATCTCATATATGACATTTTGTGTAAAACGAACTTAGAGAATTTCGAGTTGAACCATTGTTTCAACTATTTCAGTATGATTTACATGCGGAGCTACGATATAATCGCCATTAAAGCAAGCATAGCAACGTTCAAGTCCTACATGCGACGTGGCATTTCCTAGGCCATCAATGGATAAAAAATGTAATGAATCAGCAGCAATGTATTCACAGATTTCTTCCGTTGTTTTATGTGATGCAATAAGCTCGTTTTCAGTAGGTGTGTCGATGCCATAAAAACAACTATGTCGAACGGCTGGCGAACTTATCATCACATGGATTTCTTTTGCTCCGGCATCACGCATACTTTTGACGATGCGTTTCATCGTTGTTCCTCTCACGATTGAGTCATCAACCATAATAATACGTTTGCCTTTTACATGCGATACGATGGGGTTCAACTTAAAATTGACGCCCATTTCCCGCATGTCTTGATTGGGTTTGATAAACGTGCGCCCAATATAGCTATTTCGATAAAATCCTTTGGAAAATTGAATGCCTGATTCATAGGAATATCCTAATGCTGCCGTCGTACCTGAATCAGGAATATCGATTACAATATCCGCATCGATGTGGGTTTCGCGATATAATTCTCGACCCATTTTCAAGCGTGTTTCATAGACATTGGCACCTTCTATATCGCTATCTGTACGTGCGAAATAGACGAATTCGAAGGAACAGAATCGCTCTGATAAAGGTTTGATAAAATGGCTTTTCGTCCCCGTCTCTGAAATATCTAGAATTTCTCCTGGTAATATGTTTCGGACAAGTTTTGCTTGGATCGCACCAAATGCACAAGACTCACTCGCCAAAACGGGGATTCCTTCTAAATCACCCAATACAAGCGGACGAATACCATGGGGATCGCGAAATGCTAGCATTCGGTTCTCGAGCAATAGAATAATACTGTATCCGCCTGAAATTCGGCTCATGGTCATTTTCACAGCTTCAACTAGTTTTTGGCCATTTCGCATATAATAGATAATCATGCGAAGGATAACTTCACTATCAGAACTGGTATGGAAATTCACATCTTCAGCAATGAGCTCTTCTCGTAATACCTTGGTATTCACTAAGTTACCATTATGTACTAAAGCTATTTGTCCAGTAATACCTGACGCCAAAATAGGTTGAGCATTCACGGCTCCTTTGCCGCCACTTGTCGCATAACGAACATGGCCAATGCCGCTATGACCTTCTAAAAATGATAAAATCTTCGAATCAAATACGTCCTGAACGAGGCCTTCATCTTTGTAATAATGAAGCTGTTTTCCATCACTAATGGCAATTCCGGCACTCTCCTGCCCTCGATGTTGCTGAGCAAAAAGGCCATAATAGCAATACGACGTCGTTTTGTTTAGCGGTGATCCGAAAATTCCAAATATACCACACTCTTCGTGAAGTTTATCGAACATTAAATTCTACCTCATCATTTCGGGGAACGTCGCTTCATTCATTGATTCAAGTGTTGTGACATCTTGCTCAATGACAGATTCGCCTTGATACCGAACGCGTAAATTGCCACTTGAATTGACAATACCCAATTTTGATATAGGGATATTTGATTGTTCTGCATAACTTTGAAATGTTTTCATATTATCTGGGGCAACACTCAATAAAAATCGTGATTGTGCCTCTCCAAAAAGCAAGGCATCTAAACGATAGGAGCTCTCAGGGATTTCAATACTAGCGCCGAATTTTGTCTCATATAGACATTCCGTTAACGCAATCGCTAAGCCACCATCACCAATGTCTGTTGCCGAATTGATGATAGATTTTTGAATGGCATTTAGGACGAAATCTTGCGTTCGTTTTTCAAGAGCTAATTCAATTTTAGGGACATCGCCACTGATTTTTCCATGGATGACTTCCAAATATTCGCTGGCGCCTATTTCATTGCTAAAATCACCGACTTGGAACACAACATCGCCTGCTCGTTTGAAGGGTTTTGTCGTGATGTGCTCAACATTTTTTATTAATCCTGCCATGCCAATTACAGGCGTTGGGTATATAGCGCCTTGATCCGGCGTTTCGTTGTAGAGACTTGCATTTCCCGAAATGATAGGCGTATCCAAAACACGACAGGCTTCAGATATCCCCAAAATTGATTGCTCCAATTGATAGAATATTTCGGGTTTTTCGGGATTCCCAAAATTCAAGCCATCTGTTACGGCAATGGGTAAAGCACCGCTTGCGATATGATTTCTTGCCGCTTCTGCAATGACAATTTTAGAACCTTCTTTGGGATTGAGATAACAATAACGTCCGTTTGCATCCGTTGAGAAGGTGACGGCTTTTTGTGTACCTTTAATGCGTAAAACCCCCGTATTCCCGCCAGGACGGACAACAGTGTTGGTTTGCACCATATGGTCGTATTGTCGGTAAACCCAGCGCCTAGAGGCGATATTGGGCGAAGAAACAAGCTTTTGCAGCGTAGCATTCATGTCGTCTGGAAGCGAAACGCTTGATTCATCAAAGGATTGAGTTTTTGATAAATAATCTGGCACTTTTCCAACGCGACAAATGATAGGCGCATCGGTCAAAGATGCTGCTGGAATTTCCGCAACAGTGACATCGCCTTCTTTGACACGTAAAAAGCCATCATTCGTAACGTTGCCAATCACTACAGCATGCAAATCCCATTTATGGAAAATTGCATTCACTTCGTCTTCTCGACCTTGCTTCACGATAAGAAGCATCCGTTCTTGACTTTCCGAAATCATGATCTCAGCGGGACTCATCCCCGCCTCACGCGTTGGCACGAGAGACACATCAATTTCAACACCGTTCCCTGCTTTGCTGGCAGTTTCGGACGTTGACGAAATGATACCAGCAGCGCCCATATCTTGGACACCGACAACGAAATCTTTAGCGAAAACTTCGAGACAGGCATCGATAAGGAGTTTTTCCATAAAAGGGTCACCAACTTGTACAGCGCCTCGATCTTCTTGATTCGTCTCATCTAATTCTTTTGATGCGAAACTTGCGCCGCCGATACCGTCACGACCTGTTAGATTCCCCACAATCATCAATGAATTTCCAGGACCTTCCGCTGATGCGGTTTGAATCTCGGATTTATTCATTAATCCAACGCACATAGCGTTCACTAATGGATTGCCACGATATGTTTCAGCAAAGCGCACTTCGCCGCCAATTGTTGGAATACCAATGCAATTACCATAATCACCGATACCACGAATCACTTCCGAAATAAGCCATTTTGTATGGCCTTTGCCTTTTGGTGTTGCGAAATGGAGGGAATTTAATACGCCAATCGGCTTTGCTCCCATGGCTAAAATATCACGAATAATACCACCAACACCTGTCGCTGCGCCTTGGAAAGGAGCTATCGCCGATGGATGGTTGTGACTTTCGACTTTGAATGTGATGACTTGATCGTCGTCAATATCGACAATTCCTGCATTTTCACCAGGACCCTGCAAAATCCGAGGACCCGTCGTAGGGAAATTTTTAAAGAGAGGTCGTGTATTTTTATAGCCGCAATGCTCTGACCACATTACACCGTAAAGTGCTGTTTCGGTTGGATTTGGCTCGCGTCCAAGATGTTGAAGCAAAAGGTCATATTCCTTTTGGGTCAACCCTGCTTCTTTCCATAAAGGTTTCATATTCAATTCCCTGAATTTGTAAATGATAGAATCATTGATTCAAATACCTTGATGCCTTGCGCGTTGCCGAGTAAGGATTCAGCGTTGCGTTCCGGATGAGGCATCATACCCAAAACATTGAAGGATTTGTTGCAAATGCCTGCAATATTCGAGACAGAGCCGTTGGGATTCGTGCTATCATCGACGGTTCCATCTTGCGACGCGTAACGAAATATTATTTGATGATGTGCTTCCAGTTCTGCCAATCCTTCATCATCGATGTAATAATTGCCTTCATTGTGGGCGATGGGCGTCATCAGAAGTTCATGTTTATGAAATTTTTGTGTAAAAGGTGTTTTAGCATTTTCAACGCGGATCGTTTGATCCTGACAAAGAAATTTGACGGATTTATTTTTAATAAGACTTCCGGGCAATAATCCAGCTTCGGTTAAAATCTGAAAACCATTGCAAATACCAATGACCAGTTTCCCCTTCTCAACGAACTCTTTCAAGGCATCCATAGCAGGCGCAAATCGAGCGATAGCACCGGGTCGCAAGTAATCGCCGTAGGAAAATCCACCTGGTACGACAATGGCGTCTAAATCGGTAGTGTTCGTTTCTTGATGCCAAAAATAGCGCGTCGGTTGATTGACGACTTTATCTAAAACATGAAAACAATCCTCGGCACAGTTTGAGCCTGGAAAATTTAAAACGCCAAATTTCATTGCATTAATTCCAAAGTATGCGACCATGATTCGACGACTGGATTTGCCAGCAATTTATCACACATTTCTTTCACTTCTTCTTCGGCGTGGCCAAAATCGTTGCTGTCAATTTGGATAATAATTTGACGACCCACTCTTACATCATCAATATTTTTGAAACCGATCGAATCAAGTCCATGCTTTACGGCCATTCCTTGTGGATCGAAGATGGCTTTTTTAAGCATAACAGTTACGGATGCTTTAATCATAATTTTTTCCCTTTTAATTTTTGTATAATCAATCAGTCATTAAGCGTTTTAAAACTTCTGCGTAAGCCGCTTCTACACCACCTAAATCACGGCGGAATCTATCTTTGTCCAATTTTTCGTTGGTTTCTAAATCCCAAAAACGACAGGTATCAGGCGAAATTTCGTCAGCTAAAATAATGTCGCCTTTATAGCGACCAAACTCGAGTTTAAAATCGACGAGTTTGATGCCTGCTTCCAGCAATGCTGACTTTAGGAGTTCATTAATTTTGGCTGAAAAGTTGCGAATTTTTGCCATCTCCTCCGATGTCGCTAATCCAATGGCCGTTGGATAGTCATCACCCATGAGTGGATCGCCTAAGGCATCACTTTTATAACTATATTCGATGATTGGATGCGTGAGTTTCGTGCCTTCTTCGAGACCCATACGCTTCGCCATAGAGCCAGCGACTATATTCCGCACAATAACTTCAACAGGGACAATTTTGACTTTTTTAGCTAAGGTGTCACGATCTGAAAGTTGCTCGATGAAATGCGTCGGAATACCCTTGGTTTCCAGTGCTTTAAAAAAGTGATTGGCCAATGTATTATTCACAACGCCTTTGTTTTTAATACTGCCTCGTTTTAAAGCATTAAATGCCGTGGCATCATCTTTATAATGAATGTAAACAACATCCGGATCGTCTGTTTCATACAATTGTTTTGCTTTACCTTCGTATAAAAATTTTCCTTTTATCATCGATCTATCCCTTTTTTTGATATGCTTGATTTTTTTCTAAGACTTTGTTTTTCATCGATTCTCTGTGCTTAACAAGAGCATCGAAAATAGTTTTATCATGTGTCCCTAATATTTGCAGCGCTAGTAATACGGCATTGTCTGATGCATTAATACCAACTGTCGCAACGGGTATTCCGCCTGGCATTTGAACGATAGAGAGCAAGGCATCCAAGCCATCTAAACTGGCTTTTATGGGCAAGCCAATAACAGGACATAATGTTTGTGATGCCACAACGCCAGGGAGATGTGCCGCTTTCCCAGCCCCTGCGATAAACACTTTTGTACCCGATTCACCGGCTGATTTTACGTAATCCGTCACGGCTTCAGGCGTACGATGCGCCGATAGAATGCGTAAATCATAGAGTATTTTCATGTCATCGAGAATTTTCAATCCTTTTTCCAAAACAGGTAGATCGCTGTCACTTCCAATAATTATTCCAATTTTCGCCATTATTTATTTCCTTAAAATTGTTTCAATGTTACGATTTATGTTACACTTAGCTATATAATTCATTTGAAAGATAGTCCCGTTCGCAATAGGTGCACTGCAAACGAATTGGAGAGCCATCAAAAACAGTAAACACGGTTTTAATGACTTCGGCATTTGTAATGCATTGCGGATTGGGGCATTTGAAAACGCCTGAAAATACTTTTGGTAACGAGACAGTGTATTTCTTTATCACGTCATAATCACGCACAATATTCACATTTGCGTTGGGTGCCATAAGGGCAATTTTACTGACTTCTCGCTGAGTTAACTCGCGTCCCTCAATTTTAACAATGTCTTTCTTCGCAAGGACATGGCTCGAAAGATTCATCCCTAACGCAACAACCTCACCAGGCCGTGGTTTTAATATGGCCAAAACTTCAAGTCCCATTCCACCAGGGATATGATCTATCACAGTGCCGCGTTTAATGGCATCAACTTTTAGGGTTTTAATCATTCTGCAACTCCAAGATGTTTAGCCAAAATGGCTTGTCGAATAATGACACCATTTTCGGCTTGTTCAAAATAATAGGCATAAGGCGTCGAATCGACTTCAACAGCAATTTCATTGACGCGAGGCAATGGATGTAGCACTTTTAGATTGTCTTTGGCATTTTCTAAAACACTATTATTGACAATAAATAGATTTTTGACTTTGTCATATTCTTCGGGGTCAGGGAATCGTTCACGCTGAATTCGTGTCACATACATTATGTCGGCAGATGACGCCGATGAGTTTAAATCCTCAGTATTGGCAAAGCTGATATTTTTGTCCGATAATTCGCGCAATATGTCATCAGGCATGGCCAAAGACGGTGGCGAAACAAAGGTAAATGTTGGGTTAAACGGCGACATGGCTTGCACAAGTGAATGGACAGTACGTCCGTATTTTAAATCGCCGACGAGTGTAATATTCAAATCTCGTAGCGTGCCTTGGGTTTTCATTATGGAATATAGGTCCAGAAGCGATTGAGTCGGATGTTGATTCGAGCCATCGCCGGCGTTGATAACCGGGACATCCACGACTTCACTCACCCATCTTGCGGCGCCTTCGTTGGGATGTCTTATAACGATGACATCCGTATAGCGCGCCATAATTTTTGCGGTGTCGGCGAGAGTTTCGCCTTTTTGCACACTGGTTCCAGCCGTGCCAACCATAGAAATAACTTCGCCCGATAAACGCTTCATGGCCGTTTCAAAAGACATACGTGTCCGCGTTGAGGGCTCATAAAATAAGGCGGCCATGAGTTTCCCCTGCAAATTTATGGAAACTTTCCCGTTCTCAATTTTTTCCGCAAGGTGCATATATGCCATGATTTGCTTTTCATTCAAATCCCTCATAGAAATAAGGTGATTCATAATTTTTTTTCCTTTCTTATCGTGCGTCCCAAATTTTTAATCCTCAATTGAATCAAGTTTACCTTTAAAAACATCCCAAGCTGTTTTTCTATATATGGATGCGGTTTGCGCTGGATTTTCGGCTGCGATAATGCCACGTCCAACGATAATTAAATCTGCGCCGCCTTCCATGGCTTCAGCAACGGAAACATATTGCTGTCCCAAACCATCGCTCCCCTTTTGAAGCTGAACACCTGGCATTAATAAGAGTTGATGCTCTGGAATCTTGGCTTTGAAACGCGCCAAATCCTCGACATCAGTTCCATGGCCGATATAGCCTGTCACATTTTCTGAATCTTTGCCCATGTCTATCGTCCGACGTGTGTAATCCTCCGAAATTAAATTCCCTTTGGATGACATCCGCGCCAGTAAAAAGGCTGACGGTGGATTGACTAAATTCGACATTAAGCCATCCAAAACACCTGCTCCGGAAACGGAATGAACCGTTACGAAATCGGCCCAGTCTGATATTTTATAGAGTCCACCTTGAAATTGGTGACGAACCGTGTTGCCAATATCCGCGAATTTTCGATCCTCAAAAATATGGAAATCCAATTTCGTGGCGAGTTCTTTCAATTCTATTAGGAATTGATTGTCGAATGATTCCATAATATCGACATGAGTTTTGACCATGACAATTTCAGAACCAACTGCTTTCAATATCTTAAAAAATATGTCATTATTGGGTTCATCAAGAGAAATAACGAGATTGGAATTTTTCCGGAGCATTGTTTCAATCAAAGACTTGGTTCGTGTATTTTCAACGATTTCCAAGCGTTGACGGAACGTTTTTTTCGCATCAGTCGTTTGGCTATGAATAAATGAGCGTATGGATTCGACTTGACTGGCGTCTAATTTTTTTGCAGCGACTAATTCCTCTACGATTTCATCGATATGCAAAACGGAATGAAGTTTATAACCTTTGTTCGCCAGAATATCGCTGCCATTGGGGCTTCTATCGATGAGAATAAGCATGTCCTTAACGACAAGCTCCGATTTCTCATATATTGCAGATGTTTCCAACTTACTTTCCCCTGTCGTAATTAAGTCATCAAGAATCAGGCACGTTTGCCCTTTTTCATAAATACCTTCTACTAATTTTCCTGTTCCATAGGCTTTCGTTTCTTTGCGGGCGTAAACGAGAGGTTTTTCTAGATAATCGGCCAACAAACTGGCCATTGGTAATGCAGTGTATGGAATTCCTGCAATAACATCAAACTCGATATTTTTTGCTTTTTCTGCGAAAAGCTTCGTAACGAGTTTCATTATTTTTGGAAATGAAATAATGATGCGTAAATCAATATAGAAGGGTGATAGTAATCCAGATTTGAGTCTAAATTCGCCAAATTTTATAACACCAGCATTGTGTAGGGTATGAATAAGATCTTTTTTGTCGTTTGAAATCATTCCGTAATTCTTCCTATATTTTTTCAATTGATCCTGTTTTATTGCGAAGTAATTTCCCGAAATCTTCAATATTTCTCAGGGTTTCACTCGATAGAACGGGACCTTCCTGACATAGTATTAGACCCGTTGGGTCGAGGACACATGAGCCGCAAATGCCAACGCCGCATTTCATGTAGCGCTCCAATGAGATTTCACAAGGGATTCCATATTTTTCGGCTTCGAGAAAAGCGAAATACGCCATTTTTTCGGGACCGGATATGTATATTTTATCAAATTTTTCTTGAGTTAAAAGGTCGCGCATCAATTCAACGGCGTTTCCATGATAAGCTCGTGAACCGTCATCTGTTGCTTCGTGGTAAGCATTTGTAAGCTTGTTAAATTCTTGTGAATAAAGAAGATACTCCTGTGTTCGCGCTGCATTGATAATTGTGGGTTCTTCAAATCCTTGTTTTTTTAATTCGTAGGCGAGCATTCGTATAGGAGGTGTAGCATAACCTCCACCTATCAATAAGTTACGACCATGACTTAAAGTATATTCTGTACCATAAGGTCCGCGAATTGTTAATAAGTCATGAGGTTTTATTTTTGCCAAAGCTTCCGTAACTGATCCGATTCTTTTAAATGTAAAGCTCAGAGAAGTTTCGACAGAATGAAAAATTGAGAACGGTTTTTCGCCAACGCCAAAGACTTGAACCATTATAAATTGACCTGGTTTTGCGATGAAATATTTGATGTCACAATTTGAATTTACAAATGCGAGTTCGATGGTAAATATATCATTCGCTTCCTCACGAATGTTGACGACTGTCATCGTCATTCTTGGATATTTAATCACGATGCACGCGTCCTATCAATTCGCTCCAATGCGTAAATTCTGATTGTTGAATAAATGCGTTCAATTCGTTATCAAGTGCTTTAAACACGTCAACGCCACGATAATATACTGCCGTCCCGACGCCAACAGTCGTCGCACCCACCATCAACATTTCAATTGCGTCATTTCCAGTTGTAACACCGCCTGTGCCGATTATAGGCGTGTTCAAACGCTTATAGGCATCATGAACTATTTTTACAGCGAGAGGCTTTATAGCAGGGCCTGAAATACCGCCGAAATGATTTTTTAAAACGGGCTTGGCGGTATAAATGTCAATCACCATACCATGACCTAGAGTATTGATAAGAGTCGCACCGTGGCTTCCCTTCTCTTCTGCATGTTTTGCGATGTCGATAATGTTGGGTGCATTGGGCGATAATTTTGTCAAAAATGGAATGGTTGTGACGCGAGAGACTGATGCAACAATTTTACCTACTTTGTGGATATCTAAGGCAAAGGGACGACTAAATTCGTCCTCGACATTTGGGCAGGAAAGATTGAGTTCTATAAAATCAGCGGAACTTTGATTGACAAGTTTTGCCAGCTCTGCGAAGTCATCGATGTGGCGACCAAAAATACTGACAATAATAGGTGCATCCGTCTCACGCTTGTACTTCTCAACTTCTTCCAAGCCTTCATAAATGCCAGGATTCGTCAGCCCTACAGAATTTGTAAGGCCACCATCGAATTCGGCAATGATAGGGCTATCATGCCCCGCTCTTGGCGTAAGAGACAAGGATTTCGTCGTTACCATGCCAGCGCCATCACGGACGGCTCGTAGCATTGATGAGGCAGAAATTCCTAATATTCCAGAGGCAAGGACGAACGGGCTAGCGATTTCCTTACCGAGAAATTTCATCTAGGCAAGGCTCTCCATGGCCTTCCCCAATTGACACAATAAGGGGATATTTATTTTTATTTTAGATTTTATTCGATATTGATAAATCACGGCAGCAACATAAAAGAAGAGCCCTAGCGAGGCAATTTGTATTTTGCATATTTCTCATTATTATTTTTGTCTTTAGCACACTATGCCTTAATTAATAAACCATTTTACGCCTATATCTTTGTTTAATAATGATAATGTTACATATTACTTTAAGTCAGAATTTCGTACTTAAAGTTACTTTAAGTCATTTTGCTAGTTTGCAGATAATCAGATGGTAAGTTTTTTATTGAATTATTTTTAACAACGAATAATTATAGGACACGGATTGAACGGATTTCATAGATAAATAACGCTGGCATAGTTGGTGGCCAAGATGTCTGTGCAACTTTTTTAATGATTTCTTGTTTACTGCTGCCTTGAAGTGACATTAGGCGAAAAGCATTCTTTAAGTCATTTTGAATTATTTTTAACAACGATTAATTATAGGACACGGATTGAACGGATTTTATAGATAAATAACGCTGGCATAGTTGGTGGCCAAGATGTCTGTGCAACTTTTTTAATGATTTCTTGTTTACTGCTGCCTTGAAGTGACATTAGGCGAAAAGCATTCTTTAAGTCATTTTGTTAGTTAATAGATATTTAGATTGTAGTTAAGACTCGAATTTCAATGTTAACTGTATTCGTTTACGAATTTCATCAATGTCTAAAATTTTAACCTTTAGTTTCTGATTCAAATGCAAAACTTCTGTTGGATCTTTAATAAATTTATCCGCCATGTTCGAAATATGAATGAGCCCATTTTCTTTGATCCCAATATCGACAAATGCGCCGAATTTTGTAAGATTAGTGACAACACCATTTAGAATCATTCCTACTTCGATGTCCTTTATTGATGAAATTGATTCAGAGAATGAAAAGCTCTCTGCTTTGCCGCGAGGATCTAAGCCAGGCTTCTCAAGCTCAGTCATAATGTCTTGTAAGGTGGGCAATCCAATCTCAGGTCTTATATAGCGATTCATATCGATTTGCTTCCGTTTGCTTTCATCAGACATCAAATCTGAAACTGATATTTTTAGGTCTTTCGCCATTTTTTCAACGACGTAATAGCTTTCAGGATGCACAGCAGAGGAATCGAGCGGATGTTTTGCATCAGGGATTCTCAAAAAACCAGCGGATTGTTCAAATGCTTTTTTGCCAAAACCTTTGATTTTGAGTAATTCCTGACGGGATGAAAATCGCCCAGACTCCTCACGATATTCGATGACGGCTTTTGATACTTTGGGTCCCAGTCCCGAAACGTATTGCAAGAGTTGCTGACTCGCTGTATTAACATTGACACCGACTTTATTCACCGTCCATGAGACGACATTATCCAAACCTGATTTGAGTTTCTCTTGATTGACATCATGTTGATATTGACCCACGCCAATGGATTGGGCATCAATTTTGACGAGTTCTGCTAGTGGATCCATCAGACGTCGCCCAATGGAAATTGCGCCGCGAACCGTTAAATCGTAATTGGGGAATTCTTCGCGCGCCACTTCGGACGCGGAATAAATGGAAGCACCTGCTTCGTTTACCATAAATATGTCGATAGTTGCATCGGGGCCAAGAATGCTCTTCATAAATCGTTCTGTTTCCCTCCCTGCCGTTCCGTTTCCAATGGCTATCGCCTCGATTTGATAATCTTTTATCAAAGCCAAAATCGTATTGGATGATTTTTCGATCTGATTTTGCGGTGGATGCGGATAAATCGTCGTATTAATGGTGACATTACTTTGGGCGTCAAGACAGACGACTTTGCAACCGGTTCGAAATCCTGGATCAATTGCGATGATATTTTTCTCACCCAAAGGTGCCGCCATGAGAAGTTGCCTTAAATTTTCAGAGAATATTTGGATGGCTTCTTCGTCAGCTTTTTCTTTTGAAAGATGGGCAAATTCTGTTTCGATACTGGGGTGCAACAGACGTTTCAATGCATCCTCAATGGCCATTTTTACCTGTTGCGACGACTCGCTTGTGCCTCTGACAAATATTCGCTCAAGTCTTTGTATCGCCTTGTCAGTATCAATTTGAATAGACGCCCGTAAAATCTTTTCGCTTTCGCCTCGTCGAATTGCCAAAAGCCGATGACTTGGACATGTTTTGAGTCGTTCTGAAAACTCAAAATAATCGCGATACTTTTGTCCAAGCGCCTCTTTTTTGGCAATGAGTTTTGCGTTTAAAACAGCCTCTGTTTCAAATAAATGACGGATTGCACTTCGCGCGTGCTCGCTCTCATTCACCCATTCAGCAATGATATCGCGTGCGCCGCTTAGAACCTGTTCACTATCGCTACAGCCATCATGAATAAAACTTTTACTGCGATTTGCCACATCATTCTCATGTTGCGCCATCAGAATCTTTGCGAGAGGTTCCAGACCATTTTCGCGGGCGATACTTGCCTTTGTACGGCGTTTGAGGCGATACGGCAAATATAAGTCTTCCAAGGTCTGGAGATGCCAACAGGACACAATGCGTTGCTCCAATTCAGGCGTCAGTTTATCCAATTCTCGAATCGTATTGAGAATGGTTTCTTTTCGACTTTCAATATCCAAATAACGTTTTCGTTCGGATTGAATTTTTGCAATTTGAACTTCATCGAGGTTTCCCGTCATCTCTTTGCGATAGCGCGCAATAAAGGGAATGGTTGCTCCACCATCAAATAAGCTTAAGACAGCTTTAATTTGATTGATATTTATGGATAAGGACTCGTTTATTAAATCAATAATGATGTTTGACATGTTAGAACTCCAGCTTCAACTATTTGTTACTATGTAACTCAATGGTTATGGATGCGATTTTAGGGCTTGAAAAATTGTATCGTAAATATTTTTCCTTATTCACTTGGAAGATCGAATCCGCTTTATTTTAGATTTGAAGTATGAGGAAACTACATTACGACTTTAACAGTCGGAACCGTTTTGAATTGATTGAACGCGTGATTTCTTGATTCTTCATCTAAAACATGGAGCGTGATATTGAGGGAGACAAAATTTCCTTTTTTACTTTTCTTGGATTCCTTCACAACGATATCGCGTCCCTCAAACATGCTTTTGATTGTAATTTTCATAAGTTCAGCATCTGTTCCGATGACCGTATAGGGCCAATGTCTGGGATATTGAATGTCTGCTTTCTCGTGTGGTTTCATAGCTTATTTCTCTGATATTCTAATAATAATTCATGCGAATGAATTTATTCTATTCTCTTGGACATGCACAGTAATATTATAATAACCCAAAATTATTTGTTGGACTTCATCGTCACATTTTTCCATTTAAATATTTTGTACACCGAGTAGGATTCGAACCTACGACCTTCGGAACCGGAATCCGACGCTCTATCCAGCTGAGCTACCGGTGCATTGTTTTCAATTTTGCCTTATAGAGAAAGCTTTTTTGCCGCTTTAACCGTATTCGACAATAACATTGCAATGGTCATCACGCCTACACCGCCAGGTACGGGTGTGATGGCCTTTACTTTGGGCAATACGGATTGATAATCCACATCCCCAACAAGTTTGTACCCTTTTTCAAGTTTTGCATCACCGACGCGATTGATACCGACATCAACAATAACGACATCATCTTTTATCATGTCAGCAGTAATCAATTCAGGGACGCCGACTGCCGCAATAATAATATCGGCTTGCCGCGTAAATAACGCCATATTCGGCGTGCGGGAATGACAAACCGTTACCGTTGCATCACCACGTTTACCTTTTCGCGTCAACAGATTCGCCATGGGTTTCCCCACAATATTAGACCGTCCAATAACGACAACGTGTTTGCCTGATGTCACAATTTTATAATAGTCCAAGATTTCCAAAACTCCCGCTGGCGTACAGGATATAAAACTATCTAAACCAATTTGCATGCGGCCGACACTTATGGGGTGAAATCCATCTACATCTTTTTCAGGGTTGATGGCTTCAATCACGGCGTCTTCATCAAAATGCGATGGGAGGGGTAATTGAACCAATATTCCATGAACTTTTGCATCATTATTTAATTGGTGTATGATGGCTAATAGCTCCGCTTGTGTCGAGTGGGCGTCCAAACGAATGACATCCGAATGGAGTCCAAGTTTTTTGGCCTGACGCTCTTTTGAACGAACATAGACTTGAGATGCAGGATCCTCGCCGACGAGAATTGCCGTTAAACCAGGGACAATATTCTTGGACAATAAAGTCGCAATATCGTCTTTGAGTCGATTTTTTACATCCGCTGCGACGACTTTGCCATCCAATATGAGCGGACTATTTTGCAATGGCTGTTTTCCTTGATTCGCGAATTACGACTACTTTTATTTGGCCTGGATACGTCATTTCAGCTTCTATCCGGCTCGCAATTTCCGTTGAAATTTGAAAGGCGCGATTGTCATCAACCTGATCCGATTCCACAATAACTCTCAGCTCGCGTCCAGCTTGAATGGCAAATGTTTTCGATACACCTTCAAAACCTGTCGCAATTTCTTCTAAATTTCTAAGACGCTTAATATAGCTTTCGAGTGTGTCGCCTCGGGCACCACGACGACTCCCAGAAATGGAGTCCGCTGCTTGTACAAGCGCTGAAATTGGCGATGTCATGGGTACTTCTTCGTGATGCGATTCAATAGCATTAATAACGACGGCGTGTTCATTGTGTTTGCGGGCAACCTCACCTCCGATTAAGGCATGAGTGCCATCGGTGTTACGATCGATAGCTTTTCCAATATCGTGTAAAAAGCCAGCACGTCGTGCGAGATTTCCATCTAAACCAATTTCAGCCGCCATCAAACCCGTTAGCCAACCGACCTCGATGGAATGTTTTAAAATATTTTGACCATAACTTGTTCTATATTTTAAACGCCCCACTAATTTCATAATATTTTGATTGAGAGGCGGAAGCTGCAATTCATTTAATGCATCTTCAGCGGCGCGTTTCATTAGTTCTTCTACTTCGCTCGTCGCTTTTTTTATCATTTCTTCTATGCGGGCGGGATGAATGCGGCCATCTTGAACCAAGTGTCCTAAAGCGACGCGGGCAATCTCGCGACGCACAGGATCGAATCCTGACAATACGACGGCTTCTGGTGTATCATCGACGATTAACTCAACGCCTGTCATAGCTTCAAATGTGCGAATGTTGCGACCTTCGCGACCGATGATGCGGCCTTTCATTTGGTCATTGGGCAATTCAACCACCGAAACCGTTGATTCCGCTGTATGATCCGCAGCCGAGCGTTGTATGGCAGATACAACAATCTTTTGAGACTCCGTTGTTGCGCTGGCCAATGCATCTTCGCGAATTTGTTTAATAAGGGAGGCCGCCTCGGTTTGGGCATGTTCTTCCATATTGGCAATAAGCATTTTCTTCGCTTCATCTTGACTCATTTTAGCGATGATTTCTAAGCGTGCATTCTCTTTTTCAATAAGCTCTTGATAATGTTTTGTCTGGTCACTTATGGATTGGCGTTTTTGGCTCAACTCAGCTTCTATTTTCTTTAAATCATTGTCTTTCCGGTCAAGTAAATCAGATTTATTTTCGAGTTTCATCTCTTTATTGTTAAGAATTTGCTCTGTTTCTCTATTTTCTCTTCGTTTGAGTCGTGCCTCATCTTCCGCAAGTTTTTCAATTTTTAGAGCTTCGCTCTTTGCCTCTAAAACGCGCTCTTTCATCAATGAAGTCGCATCTTTTTCGGCTGTTTCAATTATTTGTTGGGCTGTCTGTTTAGCCCTATCAGCTTTACTAGTAATCATATTTTTTGTAATAAAACCAATAATACCACCGCCTACAATAAATGTAACAATGGGAATAAGTATTTCCAACATCAAGTACCACCTTTCATTAAGATGAACCAGAAAGTATAAATTATATTTCAGGAAAAAGAATTATTTAGGAACTTATGGTCTCGTCTATAAGATCAGAAAGGGCCAACAAGCGACTATCAATAGAGTCTTGTTCATTCTCATTTTCGCGTTGTTTTGCAAATAGTTCATCAGTAATAAAAAGCCCAGCAAGGATTGCTGTTCTCAGCTCTGATTGACCTACAGGGGCATTTGTACTAATTTCTTTCATCTTATCGTCTAAATATTTAGCAACATTAGCAATATATCCACGATCGACTTTTGCACCGATGGTGTAGCTTCGGCCATAAATATTTACTGTTATTGTGTTGCTTGATTCGTCCATTTAGCACTTCTTAAGGTGTTAAGTTCTTTAATTTTTTCAATTCTGAATCGACAGTACCAATCATTTGATTGAGTTTCTCTTTTATTTTTGATTGGTTTAACACATTGCCAATTCCAGTTTTTTCATAATCCTGATTTTTCAAAATCTGATTCTCTTTTTTCAATAAACTAACATGGGCAATGAGCAGCTTTACCTTCTCTTCAAATTGTAACAGCGTCTCATTTGTCATAACAGTGCCCTATCGTAGTGTCGCGCCAAACTGTTCGTTCAGTGCCCTTAAAACCCTCTTAAAGCTCTTATCAACTTCCTTTTCGGTGAGGGTTCTATCCTTGGCCTTAAAGACCAAGCGAAATGTAAAGCTTTTTTTATCTCCTGCAATAGATTTTCCTTGAAAGATATCGTATAACTTACTTTGTATTAAGCTATTACCACCTTGCTTTAAAATCGTATCTTGCACATTCTTGTGAGAAATATTTTGGTCTAATATTATGGATAAATCTCTCTCTATTTTTGGGAACGCTGAAACACCTTCAAATTGGAGGTTTCTTTTGTAGGCTAAGTTAAAAATAGTTTCCAAATTCAATTCAGCATACAATACAGAATTATCAATATCTGATGCCTTTTTCCGGTCTTCATTTAACTCACCCATATATCCAATACCGATATCATTGAGCTTAATTTCTAATGCATCATTTAATAATTTGTGATTGCACACAGAAAATATGGGCGTTTGAGAAGTAATATGTTGAAGGACGGCAGATACAAGCCCTTTTAGATTGAATATTGTATTGGGAATAATATCTAAATTCCAATGTTTTTCCTGCCAATTACCGGATAGTACGATTGCAAGTCGAGTTTCTTCTTTTGCCGAAGTTTCACTCTCACTATCCATTTTATTGACTTGACCCAGCTCAAATAATCGCAGATTAAATTCTCTATGATTGTGATTATGTCTAACGATTTTTTCAATCCCAACTAGTAAGCTCGACCGTAAGGAAGCCATTTCAATCGTCAATGGATTAGCCAGGATGACGGCTTCTTCATCTGAAAACATCTGTGGATGTTCATTGACGCCGACTAAACTATTTGCATAAATTTCATTAAAACCCACGTTGGATAAAAATTCACGAATCTGCTTTTTAATGCTAAGTGAGCTATTTTTCGATGGTTTATTGGAAACCCGAAACGATTGTGGCGTCGGGATATTATCATATCCGTAAACACGCGCTACTTCCTCAATTAAGTCAACTTCTCTCTCAATATCCGGTCTAAATGTTGGAACCACAACATCCCAGGAGAATTCGTCGGTTTTAACGGAAAATTCAAGGCCTTTGAAAATTGCCTGCATCTCATCAAAGCCAATATCGGAACCCAGTAAATCATTGCATCTTTGAGGTCTAAATGAAATGTGTAAAGGTTCTATTGGAGATGTATAAATGTCAATTTCGCCGTTTAATACGTCCCCACCCGCAAGCTCTTGAATGAGTGAGGTTAATCTATTTAAGGCATAGGTCACGCCATTTGGATCAACACCGCGCTCAAACCGTTTGCTCGCATCTGTAGAAAGTCCCAAAGATTTTGAGCCTCTACGAATTGTCACAGGATCAAAATAGGCTGATTCAATTAGGACATCGACGGTTTCACTAGAAACTTCTGAATTCATTCCACCCATTACGCCGGCGATAGCAATTGGTTTTTTATTATCGCAAATCAATAAAGTATGATCATTCAATACGTGTTCTTTTGAATCAAGCGTTACGAATTTTTCGTTTTGATGCGAGCGTCTTACTATAACCTTTTTATCGGCAATCTTGTCATAATCAAAAGTATGTAAAGGTTGACCCGTTTCCATAAGCACATAATTTGCAGCATCTACGACATTATTTATAGAGCGTAAACCAATAGTTCGAAGTCTTTTTTTGAGCCATTCAGGCGAAGACGATATTTTTATTCCTTTTATCACGCGTGATGCATAACGCGGGCATCCATTTGTATCTAAAATCTCAATTTTAATAGCACTCGAAGTTTTTTCTTGAGATTCAACGAAGGTCGGTTCAATAATATGAATAGATTTATGTAATAATGAGCCTAAATCCCTTGCCGATCCAATATGACTTAATGCATCCGGGCGATTCGGTGTAATATCGAGCTCAATCGCCGTATCATTCCCAGTGAGATATTCCCCAAAATTCCAGCCGGTTACAGCGTCTTCGGGTAATTCTAAAATACCATCATGATTTTCTGATATCCCTAATTCTCGTTCGGAACAAATCATACCTGATGATTTAACGCCTCTTAATTTGACGGGTTTAATGATAAAATCATCACTAAACTTGGTTCCAGGGAGTGCAACAGGAACATATTTACCTTTTGCTACATTTGGCGCTCCACACACAATTTGAGCGTGTTCTTCTTCGCCAATATCAACGAGACAAACAGACAATTTGTCGGCTTGTGGATGTCGCTCACATGAAACAACGCGACCAATTTTAATAGTTTCATACAATTTTGGCATTTGGTTCACAATATTTGCTTCCAAACCCAAAGTCGTTAAGTATTCACAGAGTTTTTCTGGACTTTCATCCAAATCTATATATTCTTGTAACCAGTTATAGGAAAGAATCATACGTTATCCTAAGATTCTATATATTTAAAATTGTTCTAAAAATCGATGGTCATTTTCGTAAAATAATCGAAGATCGTTTATGCCATATTTCAGCATTGTCATACGCTCTATACCCATTCCAAAAGCATATCCGGTGTATTTTTCGGCATCATAATCAACGGATTGAAATACTTTTGGATCGACCATTCCACAACCCAACGTTTCAAGCCATCCTGTATATTTACAGACTCGACAACCTTTTCCACCACAAAGATTACATGAGACATCAACTTCGCTACTAGGCTCCGTAAAAGGGAAATAACTAGGTCTGAATCTTACTTTCACGTCAGAGCCATAGTACTCTCTAAAGAATAAATCTAAAGTGGCTTTCAATTCAGAAAATGTCACGTTTTCGTCGATGTAAAGTCCTTCAACTTGATGAAATAAACAATAACTTCGTGAATTGATAGACTCATTTCTATATACTCTGCCAGGCATAATCGAGCGAATGGGTGGTTTCTCGGATTGCATGAGTCGAATCTGGGTCGGCGAAGTATGTGTGCGAAGCACATGTCCATTCTTCAAGAAAAAGGTGTCTTGCATATCTCTCGCCGGATGATCTTTTGCGATATTTAGCGCATCAAAATTATTCCATTCGGTCTCAACTTCGGGACCCTCAGTCACATCAAAACCCAGACGGTGAAAAATGGAAACAATTTCATCCAGTGTTTGAGAAAGTGGATGAATACTGCCTTTAGGGATCGTTATTTCAGGAAGTGTTAAGTCTATTTTACTTTTTGAAGATTGAGAATTGTAGGAATGTTCGCTAAGTTCCGCTTCAATTTTGTCATGAATTTCTTGTTTGAGTTCATTGATAGCATGACCAAATTGTTTTTTGTTGTCATCAGCGACAAGACGGATATTTTTAAATACATCATTAAGCCGCCCTTTACGACCCAACAATTTTACCTTAAGCGTCTCTAAATCAGAAAGCGCTGGTTTCTTTTTGAGTTCATCTAAGAAAGCAGCGCGAATGTTTTCAAGTTCTTGAAAAAGTGGCATAGTGCCGCCTATTCTATCTAAGCTTTTACTTTATTTACAATCTCCGAGAATCCATTTGGATCGGTTACAGCGATTTCAGCAAGCATTTTACGGTTCAAGTGAATTTGTGCTTTCAATAAAGCATTCATCAATTTCGAATAGGTCGTTTCATTTAAACGAGCTGCTGCGTTAATGCGTGCAATCCAAAGTCTTCTGAATTGGCGTTTTTTTTGTCTTCTGTCTCGATATGCATAAGCCCATGCACGTTCGACCGTCTCTCTGGCAGTACGATATAAGCGCGATCTCGCACCATAATAGCCTTTAGCAGCCTTTAAATATTTTTTATGACGGCTTTTGCGCGTCACACTTGTTTTTGATCTAGGCATCTATCTTTCCTTTTCCTTAAGCAGAGATTGCTGTCATGACTTTTTTAGCATCACCTTTCGAGAGCAATCCTGATTTTCTTAAATTTCTTTTTCTTTTCGTACTCTTAGATGTAAGCATGTGAGATGTAAATGCTTTACTTCTTTTTACTTTACCTGTTCCCGTACGGGAAAAGCGTTTTTTTGCCGCACGATTTGATTTCATTTTAGGCATTTTATTTTCCTCCTAATTTCGATGTCACCACAGTTGTGAGAAATCGACCTTCCATAACAGGTTTTTTATCCACAGAACCTAGGTCTTCCAAATGAGTCATAATTCGGTCTATTAAAATGGGTCCTCTACTTATATAGGCCATTTCACGTCCTCGAAACATTACCGTAATCTTGACTCGGTCACCCGCTTCTAAAAACTGTCTCGCTTTATTTACTTTTGTTAATAAGTCATGTTCTTCAATATTCGGTCTAAACCTGACTTCTCTATTATGTATTACTTTTTGTTTTTTCTTTGCGTCTTTAATCTTTTTCGTCTTTTCATATTTAAACTTATTATAGTTTAATATTCGACAAACTGGAGGATCTGCTTGATCGGCGATCTCGACTAAATCGAGTTCATGACCTTCGGCTACCGCAATAGCTTCAGATGTTGGTAGAATTCCCAACTGGTCACCCTCTGGGCCAATGAGTCGAACCAAACTCGCAGTAATTTCACCATTAATTCTTAATTCATCTTCTTTAGATGGCAGAATCTTACCTTTTTTAATAGACCTTCTCCTTGATTTCTTCTGTTATCTTTGCAATAACCTGTTCACTATTAAATGAGCCCATATCGCCTTTGCCTTGACGCCGAAGTGCAAGAACATTCCCGTCAACTTCTTGGTCACCTATAATTGCCATATATGGGATTTTGCTCATTTCTGCTTGACGAATCTTCTGTCCAATTTTTTCATTCTTTTCGTTAATTGAAACACGAAGCCCCGCCCTTTTAAATTCTTCTAATAAGGAATAACTGTATTCTAGATGCCTATCAGCGATAGGTATGAGTTGAATATGATGCGGTGATAACCAAAGCGGCATTTTCGCTGCAAAGTGTTCAATCAAAATACCCATAAATCGTTCTAAACTACCCAAAACAGCACGATGTATCATAACTGGATGATAATATTTACCATCTTCGGCGGTATAATTCAGATTAAATCTTTCAGGCATGGAAAAATCAAGTTGTATCGTTCCACACTGCCACGTTCTATTCAATGAATCATTGATATGAAAATCAATCTTAGGTCCGTAAAATGCGCCGTCTCCAGGATTCAATTTATAGTGGATTTCTTTATCCGTTAAAACAGTTTCTAATGCTTTCTCAGCCTTATTCCACATCTCATCAGAGCCGATTGATTTTTCGGGTCGAGTACTTAGTTCAACCTGTAAATTCTCAAAACCAAATGCCTTATATACTTCATAGATTTGATCAATGACACTCTTGACTTCATCGAGGATTTGATCTTCAGTGCAAAAAACATGTGCATCATCTTGGACAAATGTCCGAACACGAAATAACCCATGTGTTACACCACTTTTTTCATGGCGATGAACCCGACCAAATTCACTCATACGAATCGGTAAATCTCTATAAGAGCGTGGATCGTTCGCAAATATGATCGTGTGGCCTGGGCAATTCATAGGTTTTACGGCAAAATCTCGGTCATCGACTTTTGTAAAATACATATTGTCACGATAATTCTCGTAATGACCTGATTGACGCCATAAATCTTCACTCAATATGAGAGGCGTATTGACTTCTTCATAACCATATTTTCGATTGCTTTCGCGTACATAATCTAATATGGCATTATATATTGATGTCCCTTTTTCATGAAAAAAGACATTGGCTGGGGCAGCGTTATGAAAACTAAACCAACCTAATTCTTTACCTAAAAGTCGATGATCGCGACGCTTTGCTTCTTCTATTAAATGAAGATATTTTTTGAGCTCTTTTTTATTTGAAAACGAGGTTCCATATATGCGAGATAACATTTTATTTTTTTCATCACCTCTCCAATACGCTCCGGCAACACTCAATAGTTTATATACACCCATTCGACCTGTTGATTTTAAATGAGGACCACGGCATAAATCAATGAAATCACCTTGAGAATAGGCCGTAATAACTTCATTCTCTGGTAGAGAATTAATAATATCAACTTTATAAGATTCATCCATCGCAGCAAATTTTTCAATGGCATCAGCTTTGGATAATTCGACTCTCGTAACAGGTAAATCCTCTTTAACAATTTTTGCCATTTCAGCTTCGATTTGGACAAGTTGTTCGGGAGAAAATGGTTTTTCAGTATCGAAATCGTAATAGAATCCATTATCAATTGATGGACCAATTGTTACTTTTGTATTCGGGAATAATCGTTTTACAGCTTGTGCCATAAGGTGAGACGTAGAATGCAGCAGGACATCATGTCCTTCGGGAGAATCGCCCTTATAGAAACTAATTTTAGCGTCATCTTGAATACTGTAAGATAAATCAACAAGGATATCATTAACCTTGGCGACAACGACCTGTTTTTCAAATTGAACGGAAATAGACTGAGCAATCTCAGACGCCGTAATCCCACCAGGCATTATTTCAACTCTGCCATCTGGGAACGCAATATTTATATGTCTATTCATCATTTTCATTCTGTGGGCGATACCGGATTTGAACCAGCGACTTCTTGCATGTCAAGCAAGCACTCTAACCAACTGAGCTAATCACCCCTTTGTTTCTATGTTAAAAACTCAAGATTACGGCACTCAAGTTTATTAAAAAAAGTTATTTAAGCTAACTCACATATATTTTTTACGAGATAGCTATCAAAAAGCGCGCAAAAATAGTAGAGAGACTACCCTTCCGCAAGTAAATAAAAGGGTTAAAATGCTTATGTTTTATCGCTTTGCTCTTGGACAATTGTGCTCAATTTAACACCTGTTAACATGAGGAATATTGCACCTGGAATTGTCATTACGAGATAGTTTAGTAAATGCATCACAACTGAAAAAACTTGTGCGTTCGCTTTATCTAGGGAAAACAGTCCTAAAGCAATGATAACAGCGCCATGATACGTACCAACGGCTCCTGGTGCTGCAGGGACTGAAAGTGAAAGCGTTGTAAAGATTAATAATGTCGCTGCAATCTTAAAAAATTCAAATGACGAGTATGAGAAATCAAATGCTTGTAGTGTTAACATCGTTATAACAAGATAAAGAATCCACAAAAAAAGCGTCATCCCAAAGACGATCCATGGAGAAGGCATATTCCAAATAGTTTCTAAACCCCTGTATATTGTCATCGTATGTTTTGCGATTCCTTTTTTACCTTCTCCTCGTTTCTTTTCAACCCAATTTGTTAATCTGGTCTTCACTCGCTCGCTATTCTTAGACATCAAAACAATAAATATTGTGGATAAAAGCACAACAACGAGTCCTATAATAGAAACAAGGCGAGCTGACGGAAAACCAGGGTAAAATGCCGTATAAATTCCAGCCAATATTAAGAATGAAATAACATCTATACCACGCTCCACAACAATAGAGATTCCCGTGCCACTTATGGGGATGCCTGTAAACTTTGTTGCAATGACGGCTCTAACGACCTCTCCCATCCTGAGGGGTAATACATTGTTACCAAAATAACCAATATAAAGTGCTTGGAATAATGGATAAGGTTTGCAATCCTTTTGTGGCGAGAGTAATATTTTCCAACGTAATGTTCGAACCCAAATGCTAAAAATTAATAATAGGCCCGCAATCACGATATAATAAATATTTATTTGACTCAATGAGTGTATGAACTGTGACCATTCAAGTCCTCGGAAAGCAAAGTACAGAAATATTATACTCACTAAGAAAGAGACAAATAATTTTATGGGATGTTGTTTGATGAGTCCCAAACTCATTTAACTAATTTTCCAAATAAGTGTAATTAAGAACATTATTTTTTACCTTGTCTAAATCAAAACCTCTATAATGATCCCTGTAGGAAAACGATAAAGAAAATTGATTATTTTCATAATCTACCAATTCTATGAATAAAGGTAAATCAATAGTGTTTAGCTTAATTTTTAGTGATGTCCAATCTGAGAATTCGTCAACAAACTGATAGGTGATTTCTTTCCCATCATTTAGTTTATTTGTTTTGACCCATTTCGCATTGTCTATGTCATCTTGAGAAATAAAAATGCTCAAAATATTATCAATGTTTTGATTTTCACGAATAATTCTTTGTTGAGAATGATAAACCGTCCACATCATCCCCTTTTCCCAATAAATCTCAATTGATTCTTGGGGAATGGATAGATGATAAATCCCTGAAACTGAAATATCTAACGAGACAAATGACTCTTCTGTAATATTTTCAATCGTCCAATAATTGATTTGGTTAATGTCCAAACTCAAATGGTTTTGTCTCTCCAAATTATCGAGAATTGACGAAAGCTGGATTTCCTGAGAAAACGCAAAGTTCGTTATAAATATGAGAAACAGGTATTTCGATTTAGTCATCAAAAATGTCATCTTCAAACGAAGGATTGTCGAGGAAATCAGGTCCCACAAGTACGTCTCTCGCCTTACTTCCATTGCTGGGGCCAACAATTCCCGCAAACTCTAGTTCATCCATTAATCGACCTGCCCGTGCATAGCCAACTCGTAGTTTTCGTTGGAGCATAGAAACACTTCCTTGTCCACCTAATACAACAACACGTATAGCGTCATCAAACATTGGATCTCTTGCTCCATCACCTGACAACAAACCTGAGCTATCTTCACTCACTTCAACAGGACCCGTTAATTTTATTTCCTCAGCACGAGGTTGATCTTCTATATGTTCCAGTACCTTTTCTATTTCTTCCAATGATACAAAAGCGTTGTGCAATCGTACAGGCACTGGTTCACCGGGACCGAGATAAAGCATGTCACCTCTTCCCAGCAATTTTTCCGCGCCATTCATATCCAAAATGGTTCGTGAATCATTCTTTTGCGCGACTTTAAATGCAATTCGAGTGGGAAAATTCGCTTTAATAACCCCTGTAATAACATTAACAGATGGGCGTTGCGTTGCTACAATGAGATGAATTCCCACAGCGCGGGCAAGTTGCGCCAAACGCGCAATAGGTTCTTCGATTTCTTTAGAAGCTGTTAACATTAAATCTGCTAATTCGTCAATAATAACAATAATATAGGGCAATGGTTCATAGTCACTATCTATAGCGCGATCATTATATTGCTCAATATTTCGAACCGTCACCTTCGTTAAGACATCATAGCGTCTTTCCATTTCGATTACAGCCGCTCTCAGCGCATGGATGGCATTTTTGGGTTGCGTTATAATATACTCATCGAGATTATCAGTTGTAATGAGGTGATATCCTTGGAGTTTTTTGTAAATAGAAAGCTCCAATTTTTTTGGATCAATCATGATGAACTTAACCTGGTCAGGTCGCGCCCGATACAATAACGACGTAATAATACCATTAATACAAACAGATTTCCCGGAACCCGTTGCACCCGCAATCAATAAATGCGGCATGTTCGCTAAATCAGCTGTATAAATCTCGCCGCTTGTCGTCTTACCAATTGCAATATTGAGCAGGGATTTACTTTCTGTAAATTTTTCCGAATTAATAGCACTTTTGATGGCCACAATTTCGGGTTTTTCATTGGGAAGTTCGATGCCTACAGAATTTTTTCCTGGAATTGGTGCTAATATGCGAACACTCTGAGCTTTCATGACGCGAGCAATATCATCCGATAATCCTGCAATACGCGAGACACGAACTCCTACCCCAGGTTTAACCTCATATCTTGTGATAACGGGCCCGGGTGCAATATGGGATACACGACCCTCTACGCCAAACTCAGCTAATGTTGTGACTAATAATTGCGCGCGCTCACGATATTTCGCTTTCAGTTCTTCCTCATCAATTTCACTGGTTATAATATTGGGAGGGTCATCTAAGAACTCAACTGATGGCAATTTATACTCCAGCCATCTCGCTCTTGGTTTCGCTTTATCGTAGTTAATTTCATCTTCTATAATTTTTTCTTCAATTTCAATTTCGTCTAATTGCTCGACGTCCTCTGTCTCTGGCGTTTCTTCACTCGATATTTCAGGCTTTACAACTTCAGGTATTTTAACGGGAACTTCTTCAATAGGTGGTTGAGGAACTGGTTTTTCATCTTTTGTTTCTTCTGGCGTTTTATTTTTCAAATCAATCGTAACCGCTTCTTCTGCTTTCGTCTCAACTTTTTTATTTTTAACGTGCGTTTTTTTATGCGATTTAAACTTATTTTTTAAGAAATTAACGATATTGAGAACCGATATTTTCAATTTGACGTAGTTTTCTATAAGACTGAATTTACGCCAAATTTGAGCAATAATGAGAAGTGCTGCTAATTCTATGATAATAGAGCCAATGAGCCCCAGAAAATCGATAATCATGGTATTAATAGAGACAACCGTAAAGCCTAGTAAGGCATATTCTTGCATGATATCCAATGATGAATATCGGATACCTGATGAACTCAATAATAACAAAACCAGCAATACAAAAAGCGAGAATGAGCTTTGTCTCAACAGCCACTGAAGTTTTTTTCCCGTAAAAATAAACCAGCCCCAGATCAAAAGCATTAAGGAAAAATAGTATGCGCCTAAACCCACAAATTGCTTGATTAAGTAATAGCTAAAAAACACACCCGTATAACCCATATAATTGCTGATATGTTGTCCGCCCGAAAGAGTTGGTTCTTCACTGGGATTGTAGCTAATAAGACTTAAAAAGATGAATATGCCCAAAATGATGAGCAATACTCCGCGCAATTCTTGATTCCTATTTACATTTGAATTTCTAATAACAATCTCAGTTTGTATTTGATGGGACAAAAGGCGGTTTAATAATTTCTGCCCTTAATTTTTTTCCTCTAATGATTAAATAAATTGTTGCCCCAATTTTGTGAAAAGGAGCATTAATATAAGCAATTCCAATTCCTAAACCCAGGCTAGGAGACTGGCCACCACTTGTTACAACCCCCATCTGTACATTATCGCAAAATACTTCATAACCTTGCCGTGGAAGCCCACGCTCTAGCATTTTAAATGCAACTAAAAAACGCTTAACTTTATTCTCTTTTTGACCTTGTAATGCTTTTTGCCCAAGGAATTCTTCGCCATATAAATCACAAGCCCACTGAATTTTTGCTTCCAGAGGTGATGTCGTCGCATCAATATCATTTCCATACAAACAGTATTTCATTTCAATTCGCAAGGTATCTCGGGCACCCAAGCCAACGAGGGTAATCTTATCTTCATTTTTATCTGCATAGATACGAGACCAAATTACATCACTATCATTTTTAGAATGATAAATCTCGTAGCCATGTTCGCCCGTATAACCTGTTCGAGAAAGAATGACAGGGATGCCATCAATTGATGTTTCGATAAAATGGTAGAACGAAAGCGACTCTAAATTATCTGAAACTAACTCTTGCATGATGTCTTTAGTGTCGGGTCCCTGGAGTGCCAACAGTGCTGTATCATCCGAAATATTCGTCAATTTTACATCATACGATTTTGCGAGATCAAGCATATGTGCCCAATCTTTGTCTAAATTTGAGGCATTGACAACGAGCAGAATCTTGGATTCAAAGCGATAAACCAATAAATCGTCAACGATGCCGCCATCTTCATAACACATGGCCGAATATTGTACTTGTCCAATGTTTAATGCGCGTACATTATTCATTGTTAAAAATTGTGTGAACTCTAGGAATTCAACACCCTCAACCCAAATTTCACCCATGTGGCTTACATCAAAAAGTCCCGCAGAGGATCGCACCGCGAGGTGTTCTTTCACAATGCCTTCATATTGAATGGGCATTTCATAACCAGCAAAAGGTACCATTTTAGCATTGGCTTTAAGATGGTATTTATGGAATGGCGTGAGTTTGTTCATTTTCCTCTCTTTTTTGTTGGCGCAATCTAAGTCGTTTTTTTGGGGCTCAAATGACAAAGTGTCCCTTTAGAGTTGAATACTTTTAATTTTTTCGCCTATGAATCGTGCGATTTCTAAGCTTGCAGTCGCTGCGGGTGAAGGTGCATTTAAAACATGTAAACTATTTTTCCCAAAGACAAATTTAAAATCATCTACCAACTCTCCGTTGGGTAATAATGCCTGAGCTCTCACTCCCGCTTTTGAAGGTATTAAATCGTCTATCGTAATTGACGGAATCATTCTTTGAACAGTCTTATGAAATAATTTTTTACTGAGGGACCTGACGACCTCTTCGATACCTACTTTAATATATTTTTGTGCGAGCTTCAAAGTCCCGGAATAAGTCAATGTTTCAATTAATTCAATTGGATTAATTTCATTCCATCGATAACCTTCTCTAGCAAGAGCTAGAACAGCATTGGGTCCGACGTGAATTGAACCATCCATCATCGGTGTAAAATGGACACCTAAAAATGGGAAATCAGGATTTGGTACGGGATAAATCATGCTTTGAATTAGATTTGATTTTTTCGATTTAAGCTGAAAATATTCACCGCGAAAGGGAATAATTTTCACATCAATCTTCTCAATAAATTTCAAAGCAACTTTATCCGAATAAAGCCCAGCACAATTTATTGCGAATTTATACTTAATGTCACGATTGTTCGTTTTAATAACCTTATCGTTTTCAACGGAAAGGAGTGTTTCACCAAAATAAATTTCACCGCCCATTTCCAGAATATCTTTTAAAATGGATTCCGATACCAATTTATAGTCAACAATCGCTGTATCGGGTAAATTCAATGCGGCTGATGCAGTAACATTCGGCTCAATTTCATTAATTTCCGATTGAGCCATCCAACAATGATTAATCTTATTGACCTCTGCCCTTTTTTGAAGTGACTTTAATCCATCGATTTCCAGCGGCGTATGCGCAATAATAAATTTGCCAATGTTCTTAAACGGAATATCCTTTAATTCGCAATATTCCTTTAAACTCTTATTCCCTGCTTTCGCCATTGCCGCTTTTGCGTTTCCTGGTTTATAATAAATCCCCGAATGAATAACGCCACTGTTTCGACCTGTCTGATGGTATGCAACACCGGATTCTTTTTCAATAATAAGCACTTTAAGTTTGGGCTTGTTAATTAATATTTGTCGACCCGTGGCAAGCCCAACAATTCCAGCGCCAATGATGACGACATCATATATCATGATATTGCCTCATCACTTAACTCTAAATCGTTTACTTCAACTTTTAATTTGAATGATAATTGGAGTTTTTCGAATTCAAGGTACAGCGAATCCCCCTCGGGGAGCGTTACGATGCGTCCGACCAAACCTTTGAATTGACCCTCAATAATTTTGACTTTTCGACCTAATATAAAATGATCTTCAAGTACTAAATTAGCTTTTGCTTCTAAGGCAATTCTTATGGATTCTATCTCATAATCAGGGATTATCGTCCATTTACCAGCAAATCTAAAGATATTGACAACGCCTGGAGTTTCGAGAATGGGTATTCGGTCTTTTAAAAACATACGACAAAAAATGAATCCTCGGATGAGTGGTTCTTCAATTTTTTTCTTCCGATCACTCCATTGGCTAATTTTGGTGACGAGGGGTAAATACGTTTCTATATTAAGTTGAGTTAATCTTTCACATACTTTTTTTTCGTGACGCGCTTTGACGTAGAATGCAAACCAATGCATCTCATCGTAGAGTTTTCTAGTGTCCATGTTTGAGTGCGCGCTTAATCAAAATCTGCGTTTCTTTTATTTCGGGATTATTTTTTATGATATCCATGACGCGAGCAAGTCCTTCGGCGCGTGACAATCCTAACGTTTCGAGAGCCGCAACGGCCTCTTCGGCAATGCTATATTCTTTAAGTCCTGTCACTGCATTGCCCATATCGTTCCAATCGGGACGCTCTTTTTGTAGTTTTGTTTTGAGTTCAAGAATGACACGTTTCGCTGTCTTTAAACCAATACCCGGCAAGGTTGAAAGTGATTTTGAATCTTCGCTCAATACCCAATTCACAATGACGTCAATCGTAGCATGAGATAAAATATTCAGTGCGTTTTTAGGACCTATTTTCGAAACACTCAACAGAAGTAAAAACATACTGCGCTCGGCTTCGGTTCTAAAACCGTATAAATCGAGAACGTCTTCTCTAACATGTAAATACGTATAAATCTTAATATCAGTTGAAACACCACGAATAGAGTCAGCAGTCGCATCACTAATTTTAATGGAATAGCCAATATTATGCGTCTCAAGTACAAGTAATCCGTTTTTCGTACTCATTGCTTTCCCAACGATATATTCATACATAATCTAGCCTACTTCCATTTAGAATTTAAACCATGACAAATCGCAATAGCCAGAGCGTCCGATGCATCCAAAGAAGAAATTTTATCTTTGAGATTAAGGAGTCGCTGCACCATAAAACGAACTTGCTCCTTATCAGCGGCGCCGTTGCCTGTTACAGACGACTTAATTTTTCGAGCCGAATATTCAGCAATCTTTAATTGACATCGCTTCCCAGCCACCATCGCAGCCCCTCGGACATGACCCATTTTAAGCGCTGTACTTGCATTTTTCCCATAGAACGCTTCCTCAATTGACATGACTTCAGGTTTATGCTCAATAATAATTTTTTCAATCTCGTTTGATAAAAAAAATAATTTGTCTGCGAATTCAATTTTGGGATCCGGCGAAATCGTGCCTGTATGGACGAAATGGAATTGATTCCCATCGTAATTTATTAGGCCAAAACCTAAGTTTCGTAAACCTGGATCGATCCCTAGAATAATCAGTTTATTCGATTCCTTCTAGCATTTCGTCCGTAAAATTCACGCTGGCTGACATACTTTGTACGTCTTCCTGATCATCAATAACGTCGAGAAATTTTACAACTTTCGCAATGTCATCTTGCGGAACTTCCGTAAAATCGTTAGGGATTTTTTGGATTTGAGCACTATCAACATTATAGCCGAGAGCCGTCAATGCCTCTTGAACCGAGAATAAATCGTTCGGCTGAGTTATAATCTCAAAATGGTCATCTTCTTTTTCGAAGTCTTCAGCGCCAGCGTCCAAAGCATGCATCATCACATCATCTTCGTCCAATCCTTCACATGGAATTTGAATAAGGCCTTTCGTTTCAAACATCCATGAAACCGAACCACTACTTGCTAAATTGCCGCCGTGTTTTGTTAATAAATGGCGAATTTCACTAACCGTACGTTTTTTATTATCCGTCACACCTTCAATAATAATGGCGACACCTGCAGGGCCATATCCTTCATATACAAATTCTTCGTATGAAACACCTTCGAGTGTGCCCAAACCTTTTTTGATGGCTTTTTCGATGTTGGTCGATGGCATATTCGCACCTTTCGCCGATAAAATGGCTGTTCTAAGGCGCGGATTTGTCGATTCGTCTCCACCTCCTTGACGTGCAGCAATCGTAATTTCCTTGCCTAGTCGGGTAAATACTTTTCCTCTAACAGCATCAACAACTTCTTTTTTTCGACGTATATTCGCCCACTTACTATGTCCAGACATTCTCTAGTTCTCCAATATCATCATTAATTTTAGACACATCATTTTTTCGTTTGCCATTCTTCTGTTCGGACAATCCATGCGGCTGGATAGCCTTTTTGACGCGCTTCAATTTGAAATTTTTCCGCTTCTTCTCGCGTGTCAAATTTACCCACTCTAATTTTGTAATAAGGACTATCAAAAACGAGTTCTAGCGATTCTTGAAATACTTCACGAGCGGATGACTCTAATGTTAAAGCGCTGGCATAGTCGCTTGTTTGGACTAATTGGATTTGAAAAATAAATCTGCGACTATTTTCTGCTACTCCTGAAACTTTTAATGAATCTTGAATCCTTTTAATTTTTAAACTTTGTTCAATATTATGCACTACGAAAGGTTCATTTAACTCTCGTGTCCACTTATTGAGCGAACTTGGATCAAATCGTCCTTCATCATTTTCTGCAGAGAAACCGACTACAAAAAAGATGCATGCACTAATAAATACCAATTTCCGATTCATGTATCCAGCCATTTTTTCCATCGTCCAATTTAAACTCCATCCATTCATTTGCAGTATTAATTATTTTACCTTCAGCACCTTCATGCAATTTAAAAAGTACCTTGCTATTATGTAAAGGAGCGCTCATCACTGAAGATTCTTCTTTGAGGATAACCATATTTTTTTCGGATGAACTTTTAACGCGGTATATAAACCATCCTGATGATCCAACCGTCAATAATATGACAATAATTAGTGTCGTAAGTCCGCTTAATTTTATCCCGAATATTTTTTTTATATTAAATATTTTGATGGAAAATATAAAAGCAAGGATGAGCCAAAAGACGACTGAAAACCACGCCAATGTCTCCAAACTAGGATATTTGCGAACACTTTTCAACATTTCGACAAGGGGCATAAGTTCGGTTTTTTCAATTTTATCTTTAAAATGGAGACGCGTTAATTCAATATTATATCCGATGTCCTCATGCTTTGGCATAAGCTTTTGCGCTTTTCTATAATATAGAATCGAATGGCCGTACTCCGTCTTTTTATAGTAGATATTTCCAATATTATAATACAATTCCCACGATTCATAACTCTGCGCTTCAATCGATTGAAAGGCTTCTAGTGATGTCTCATAGTCGCCATTTCGATAGGCTTCGACACCTTGTGAAAAGGCATGATTATTACTATCATCGTCCGCAAATATGACAGAGAATCCAAGCAATATCAAAGAAAGCATTATCCGATTCATGATATTTTCCCTTTCTCCAGCATATCTAAAATAGCATAGGTTTCATCATAAAGTTTAGAAACATCACCGGAAAAGCCATTGGGAGCAAATCGACCTGCATTTAATGTCCGAATAAAATCTGATACTAATTGAATGTTATTTTCGGGCATCTTACGTTCGACTGCGATTTGGATCATGGCATCAAATTCAAGTGATTGGCTCGAGACATTGAAAATATCACCTAAATAATCTAAGAGAATAGAATGTATCTTTGACGTTTGAATATCGTAATCTTCATTTTTATTGATTTTATTAAGCAACGACTTTGCTTTGGAATATGCTTGTTTTTTTCGTCTCGATATTGGATTTGCGTCAATATGCATGCGATAGCGCTTAGCACCGAACGACCCAAAAATTCCAATAAGTCCAATAATCCATAAACTTAAATAAGGAATAGAAACGTAAATAGCGTGACCTTTCTTATGCCAAAAATGGGTTGAGGATTGAATAAAACGAATATCATCGTTCAATTTTTGAATCTCTTCCCGCCTGTATCCTGCAGAATAAAGTGCTGTTGCATCGTCTTTAGCCGTCACAATTATTTTTGCTGCAGGAATTTTTTTTGTGACATATTGCTCCGTTCTAGCATTGATAAAACTCCAATATAATTGAGGTATCGTAAGCTCCCCTTCTTTACGCGGGACAATCAACCAAACATACTCTCTATACCCTGTATACGTATCTTTCACAAATTGGAATGCGTCTTTTTTTTCAGGCTCAAAAACATCAAATTTATTTGGATCTAATTTCAGTTCCGGGAATTGAAATTGTTTAAAATTGCCTGAGCCTGAAATTCTAATTTTGTAGCTTATCGATTCGCCTTTTGCTATCGATTGGGTCGAAATCGTATGTCGAATTGCAAATTCTCCTACGGCACCCTCAAACGAATCGGGTCGAGGTTCTGGCGGATTTATAACGTGGAATACTAATTTGTCGCTGGATAAAGTCATCCGACGCCAATTATTTGAAAATAATGAGTTATTGAATAGGGAATTACTTCTCCGCGTTTGTTGTTGAGTTAACACTTGCAAGCCGATTTCAAGCGGGTCAAGAGTAAGTGCGCCACCTTGCGTGGGTGTGTAAACCATCCTCATAATCGTCGCTTTTTTTATGCGAATGCCATCACGAATTTCATTTCTCCAAACCCCCATATCTTTATCATCTCGTTGTTCATAAAGAAACCCCGTTGGCTTAGGCTCTGATTCGAGAAAGGGGGATCGAATATCCTTTGTCGTTTCAATGACATAATCGACAACGACAGATTCTCCCATTATTAAATTTGTTTTTGATGGGATAGCTCTGAGAGCAAGATGGTTTTGATTGATGGCTTTCGTACCTTTTTTTGAAGTAGCCCCACGCTCATACACCGTTATGTCAATTGGTTTCGTCACGTAATTCTTGCCATCTACAGAAAATGGAATTGAAGGGATTTTCACATCGCCTGTTTTCATGGCTATCAAGGTAAAAGCCAAACTTTTAGTACTACTTGTACGACCATTGACAATACTATAATTACTCGATTGGGATGGGCGTCCAGCTACCGTAAATGCCTCCATTTTGGGCCAATGCACCTGAGGAAAATTACTCGCGTTGTTTAGTTCAATCATGTACGTGAATTGTTCCCGTAAAAAGACTTCATTTCGTTCAATACTTGCTGAAAACGTCATTTGATCACTATGAACGACAGCAGCAAGTCCCATTAATAACAGCAATGTTTTCAATGTTTTACCAGTCTTTTTCAAGTGACTTCCCTTTGGTCTTCATTCGAGCTTGCTTCTGCATATTTTCAATTTCACGATTTTCTAATTGTTTTAATATTTGCAAAGCATTTTGCATTTCGGGCTTTTCTTCTTCCGATTCCTTCGCTTCTTGTGCTTGAGGTTTTTCATCACCCGATTCGTCTTTTGCATCTTTTTGTTCGGCACTACTTTGATCTTCTTGCGATTCTTGGTCTTGATTTTCTTTGTCTAAAGATTCTTCATTTTGATCCGATTTATCAGGATTTTGTTCATCAGAATTATTTTGTTGGCTATCTTGAGATTTGTCATTCTCTTCCTGTTGATCTTTATTTTCTTCACCATCTTTAGATTGCTGTTCTTGCTGTTGTTGTTTCGCCATTAAATTGAGCATCTCAATATTAGCCTTAACATCTTCATCTTTGGGATTATGCTTCAACGCTTTTTTGTAAAATTCCAGCGCTTCCTTAAATTCATTTTGCGAAGCTCGAACATTGCCCAAATTATAATAAATATCTGCTAAATCTGTTTTATCACTACCGACGAGCGCTTGTTCATAATTGCTTTGGGCTTTATCCGTGTTGCCTAATTTAAAATAAGCATTCCCCTGGTTATAAATGACACTGGCATTTTCACCACGTTCTTTAACAACGCCATCCCACGCATCTATTGCTTTTTGATACTCGCCCGTTTGATATAATTCTTCAGCCGATTGCCCATTAACACCTGCAAAAGGAAGTAAGGAAATAGCCATGAATAATGTCGGTATTAATATTTTAATCATAATTAATTATTCGTTTAAGTTTTCATATTTAAGTTATTTAAAAAGAGTGCTTCCATTATTTATTCCTGAAATAATATTATTTAATAGACAGATATTTTCTGCATGTATGCCATGAAGTGATCTAAATAACATTCTGTTATTCAATGAGTTGTCCTTCCCAACTACGAAGTCGTTTTTCATAGTCACTTATTGACATCTCAAGCAATAATAAAATAAAATAAAGCCATGCAAACCAGTGATACTGCTCTTTATAGTTCACAAATTCCTTAGCAGAAAAGGACTTTTTATCCATGTTAAAAATGGAGTCGGTGATGAGATTTAAGTCGCCATTTCCACTTTCGATTTGTACTGAAATACCGTTCGTTTCCTCGGCAATAAATATTAAATCTAGCATGTTGAGACGGCTCGTAACAATATTGCCATTTCTATCCTTTCGATACCCTTGAGCTTTCCCGTCTTTATTAAATTGAGGAACAGGTGTGTCCCTAGCCGAACCAATTCCGACAGTATGGACAATCACATGATTTAATTTCGCCTCTTTTGTAATTTCATCCAAGGCTCCTTCATGATCCTCTCCATCGGAAATGAGTATCATCGTTTTGAAATGTTCATTCCCATTTTCTTCGGTTTCGTAGCTAGACATTCCGCGGGATATAGCCTCTGTAAATGACGTCCCCTGAACCGATATCATATTTGGGCTGACTAAATCGAGCAAAAGTTCAAAGGCAGCATAATCCAGCGTCAATGGCGTTTGTAGATAGGCTTGCCCTGCGAAAATTACAAGTCCTACTCTATCACCTTTGAGATTACGAACTATTTTTTTTATTTCGAGCTTCGCTTTTTCCATACGATTTGGTTGGATGTCTTGTGCCAGCATGGAATTCGAGACGTCCAACAAGAAAAGTATATCAACGCCTTCTCGCTTAATTTCAACAGTCTCATCCGAGTATTTTGGACCTGCAAGGGCAATGAGTCCCATCAATAGCGCACTCAATATTAACAATGTTTTTATTTTGCGTTTTCGAAATGATATCGACGAAAAAAGGTGACGAATTAAGTTGATGTCTCCTGCTTCTTCAATTTTTTTTGTTCGCCAGCGCTTGCTTCTTAAATAGAGAAACATTACATAAGGCAAAGTGCAAAATATTAAAAACCAAACCCAATTTGGATACATTTCAAACTGAATCATTACGGAAAACTCCTAAATATTGTCTGTTGCAAAAGTAGTGCGAGGAGCATTAATAACAATGCAATAGCAAGTGGATAATAAAACAGCTCTTTATATTTTACATATTCTTCAACTATAAATTCTGTTTTTTCAAGTTTCGATATTTCATCATAAATATTTGTCAGTGTCGCGGAATTTGTTGCGCGGAAATACTGGCCGCCGGTTTTTTGCGCAATTTCAGTGAGTGTTTTTTCATCAATATTTACAGCCACATTCATCATTTGTGTTCCGAAAGCCGTTTTAACGGGCATTGGTGCTTCACCTTCTTTTCCGATACCAATAGTATAAATCTTAATACCAAATTGTTTCGCCATTTCAGAAGCGGTTTCAGGATTAATTTCGCCTGCATTATTCTGCCCATCGGACAAGAGGATAATGATTTTTGACTTTGCTTCGCTGTTTCGTAAGCGATTGATACCGCCTGCAATTGCAAGGCCGATTGCGGTACCATCGAATTCATCAGGCGTTATTTTGATATCCGCCACAAAAGTATTGACGCGGGATAAATCCGTCGTTAAGGGACATTGTAGAAAGCTTTCACCGGCAAAAGTTGTTAAGCCAATTCTATCAGATTTCCGCTCCGAAATAAATTTTTGGGCGACGATTTTAACGGCTTCCAAACGATTGGGCTTAAAATCCTCTGCTCTCATTGAGCCAGAGTTGTCAATACAGAGGATTATATCAATACCTTCTGCATAGACTTTTTCCTTCGCAGAACGTTGCTGAGGCCGCGCTAAAGCCATCAAAATAAAAACTAAAGAAAGTATTTTTAACGACATAACGAAATAGCGTTTCCAAAGTCCGGAATTTAGCTTTAAGCCATCAAAAAGAGAATTGCTTGAGAATCGAAGTGTTCCCTTAAACCTCGATAAAACGACTATGTAGTAAATTATGTATGCTATTAAAAGCAAACTTCCCCATAAATATTGAGGAAGTAAAAATTCAAAATCCGACAAAAATATCCTCATTCTAACTAAATATTAACAAAATGAATAAATCAAATTTTCCTATTTCTGAAAGCCTTCAATTAACGTCCCTAACTGGAAAATTGTTTCCTCTTTAAATGAGGGAGCCATAATTTGGCAACCAATCGGTAAACCATTTTTATCGTTGCCAACAGGCAAGCTCATGGCAGGTATGCCTACAAGATTTGCAGACACCGTATAAATATCATTTAAATACATCGCCATCGGATCAGTGAGTTTTTCACCACTTTTAAAAGCAGTTGTCGGTGTTGTTGGCGTAATAATGGCATCCACTTTCTTAAAAACGTTTAAATAATCCTCCTTAATAATACGACGAACTTTTTGAGCCTGACCATAAAAGGAATCATAATATCCTGACGATAAAACATAGGTTCCGAGCATAATACGTCGCTTTACTTCGCTACCAAAACCTTTCGCTCTCGTTTGCCTAAACATCTCATCCATACTTTCATCAGAGCCGCGAAACCCATAACGGACCCCGTCATAACGTGCCAAATTGCTTGAGGCTTCAGCAGAGGAAATGATGTAATAGACGGCAATGCCGTACTCCGTATGCGGTAATGAAACTTCAATTATTTTTGCTCCAGCCGTTTCCATATTTATGATTGTCTTCCGCACCGCCTCTTCAACTTCTGGTTGAATACCTTCGCCAAAATATTCTTTAGGGATACCAATTGTAAATTCCGATGCAGGTCTCTTTAAATTTGCTACATAATCAGGAACGGGTACATCCATGGAGGTCGCATCAAGGGGGTCGTGGCCAGCAATAACACCCAGTATTTTGGCCGACTGCTCAACCGTTTTCGTTATGGGGCCAATTTGATCAAAGCTGGAAGCGAACGCCACTAATCCATAGCGCGACACCCTCCCATAGCTTGGTTTTAGTCCTACAACGCCGTTAAACGAGGCCGGTTGGCGCACGCTTCCACCTGTGTCAGAGCCTAAAGCATAATCAACAAGGCCGCAGCCTACGGCAACTGTCGATCCACCTGATGAGCCCCCAGCGACACGGCTTTTGTCAACTGAATTAAAAGCGGGACCAAAGTATGAAAATTCATTCGAGCTACCCATTGCAAATTCATCTAGATTTGTCTTTCCTGCGATTATTGCACCCGCTTTTTCAAGCTTTTGAATAACCGTAGCGGAATAAGGAACTTTGAAACCGTCCAACATTTTTGAAGCGCAGGTTAGATTAAGACCTTCGACACAAATATTGTCTTTTACGGCAACTAATTCACCTTTTAAGGGGCCATCACAAATATTTTCAAATCTTTTATTTAAATCAATTTCATCAATTTGAATAAATGCGTTGTACTCTTTATGTAATGCGACTTTGGATAAAAAATCAGATACAGACATTAATTGTTTTCAGACTCCGGTTTTTTTTCATCTGAATCAGTATCTTTTTTCCCTGATTTTTCAACGTCATCATTAAGGCCATTTAAGGCGCCTTTAAATTCACGAATACCTTTTCCAAGGCCTTTTGCCATTTCTGGCAAGCGTTTAGCCCCAAAAAATATCAGTACAAATAGAGCTATGATGACAAGCTCCCAACCTCCAGGTAATCCCATGTTATCTCCTAATTCTTATTTTTATAAAATTATTATGCACGATAATATCTCAAAAGATAATAGGATATTCCTATTCCAATTAAGCCAATTACGTTCACTCTTAAAATGAAACCTAGTGTTAAAACAATGACATTGAAATCTAAAACCATCGGTTCTTTAAATCCAAAACTACTTGAGTCCCACGTAAGCAATAGAAAATCTTTGATGACACTTTGAGGCAATAATGCCCCTAAAATGTCGCCAATCACTGATCCCAAAATAGTGCCTAGGAGCAATGACAATATGATTATTTTAATATTTCTACTTTTAGGATTCATTTACACGTCTTCCTTCTTTTCATATTCCATTTCCATACGGGCAATTGACGTCCATTTAATAATTCCACCTAAAATGATTAACAAACTAATTGGCATCAACGTGAAACCATTGGTATAAAATATTGAAATAATCAGAACCAATAATAGATAAAACTTCCAGGATTCTTTTCCTATAAATGTGATAGGAGGAAATTTTGGAAACGGAATTTTCGAGATCATTAAAAAAGAAATTAGCATGATAAAAGGGAGCACTGTCCGACCGTTTCCCTGGATTACGTGTGGTGTCCAATGGAGAAATGGATATTGGGACAATTGCGAAAAGAACAAGTAAATACCCACAATAGTCATAGCGGCAAGGGGAGTTGGGATGCCTATAAAACCAGCTTTTTGATCATTCTCAGCTTCGATATTAAATTTTGCGAGTCGTATGGCACCCATCATAAGAGGAATGAATGCGAAGAAACCACCGATATATAAATCGAGAGGTCGCGCCCACACCATATATACAAACACGGCTGGCGCTGCGCAAAACGTAATAATATCGGCTAAGGAGTCAAATTGGATACCAAAATCCGATGTCGAATTTAGAGCCCGTGCAATTTTACCATCAACACTGTCAAATAAGGCACCATAAATAATATACATTGCTGCTAGATGGAATTCGCCACGCATGGATGCCAGTATCGATAAAAAGCCAAAAAACATATTTACAATCGTAAATAGGCTAGGAATCATGGCTTTATTCACACGTCGGTGCTTTTGTTTATTGGAAATAATTTTACCCATTTTAAGCTCCTCTAGTTGCAAGAATCGTGATACCACCTTTGACGGCTTGTTTAGCTTCGATTAAAATTTGGCTGGTTCTGGGTAAAATGATGTCCATTCTACTCCCAAATTTTATCATGCCGTATCGTTCGCCTTGTGACACATTATCACCAACTTTTAAATAGTTAATAATCCGTCGGGCCACAACACCTGAAATTTGCGAAAACTTAATTCGGTAATCGCCATGGCTTAAACCAACAACACTTTGTTCATTTACTTCTGATGCATCAGGTGCAAATGCAGCCTTAAACAAACCATATTTATAATCTACAAAATCAATTTTTCCATCAATAGGTATTCGATTTATGTGAACATTGAATGGCGATAAAAACATTGTCACGCGTACTGCGTCGCCAATCCATTCATCACTCACATTTTCTATCGATATTATGGTACCATCTCCAGGGCTTAATATATTGTTATCACACACTTTAATAAGGCGTTCAGGGTCACGGAAAAAATATAATGTAAAAGCCAAAAAGAGTCCCGACATACTACTGAGTATTTTCCAATAAAAGTCATCTGGGTAAATAAAACTAAAAAACGCTAAAACCATTACGATTGCAAAAGCAAAAATTATATTTGCTACACCTTCTTTAGCCAATGCGAATACTTCTCACTTTCATAGCTACCAAGCTAACTGAAGCCAAAAGGAATAAAATATTTGTTTTTACCAATTTTTAACCACCAAGATTAACCGACTTATTTAATCGGACCCCGTTTCGCCAAATATTCATCACGATAGAGTCCCCTTTTCGGAGGTCTTGAGCGCGGATATAATTAAAAATATCAAGGTCACTTTTTACCCGTTTAGAGTCCAAACCTATTATAATATCACCCACTTCGACACCCGCTTTGTCTGCTTCTGAATCCTTCACAACGTCCACTACGAGAACGCCATAATTATATTCAACACCCAAAGTCTGTGCTAATTGGGCATCTAAATTTTGAACCGCAAGTCCTGTGGCAAAAGAGCGATCCACGAAACCATTTTCTTTAAGTTCATTGATAATTTCTATAGCGAAGTTTATGGGTATGGCAAAGCCAATTCCAATTGAACCTGTTGATTGGTTTCCTCCTGTAAAAATAAACGTGTTGATTCCCATCACTTCGCCTCTGCTATTTAACAAAGGTCCACCCGAATTGCCCGAATTAATCGATGCATCCGTCTGAATCATATCCGTATAAAGTTGGCCACTCTTTTGAATCCCAAAATCCATATGAAGACTACTGACGATTCCAGCCGTCGCGATCGCTTTTTGTGTTTCACTAAAGAGTCCAAATGGATTGCCCAAGGCGATAGTCCATTCTCCCACCATGACTTCATCTGAATTGGTCGTTTCAATAAAAGGAAATTCATGATTCGCATCTATTTTGAGAACGGCCAAATCTGTTTTCTGATCAATTCCGATAAGTGTAGCCGCATGTTGTTCACCACCTTCCAAAATAATGGAAATCTCCGTAGCATCCTCAACAACATGAGCATTTGTAATGACGTATCCGGTTGGATCTTGAATAAAACCTGAGCCTAAGGATTGGGCTTTCTGCTCATACATATGCGGCATGTTTGGCATTAAAAATCGCCAAAATGGATCCGAGAATAAGGGTGATTGCTTGTATTTAACAGTTGTGGCTGTGATGCCAACGACTCCGGGTGTTGCGATTCTAATGGCCGATGTAATAGCAGTCTCTCGATTCCTAAATATGTCATCGTTTGATGGCAAACGGCTGTTCATTTTCTCAGAAACAACATCATTTACCATTAAATTTGAATCTGTTTGCCACAGTCTTACTTCTTTTATCGCAATAATAAAAACGATAAGCATAATCGTTATAGAAAAAATGAGAAGTGTTAAAGGTTTAATTATTTTCATCTTAACTACCTATATTTTTAGGTTCATGCTTTCGGGATATTCAACAGTTTTTAAAACAAGTCCCGTGGCTGCAGCTTTAACTACATTACTTTGCTTGTCAGGATTGTCTAGAAAATGTTTTATTTTATCGATGGATAACTTATGCCTTGAAATTTCAATCATGCAACCCACTAATAATCTTACCATATGATGCAAAAAACGATTCCCTGCTATATGATAATCAAAGCCATCTTCTGTTTGAATCCATTCTGATGTCGTTATATTGCACATCATATTCTTCGTATCCGTTTTGCTCGAGCAAAAACTTGAAAAATCATGTATACCTAAGATTGGTATAGCGCCTTGCTTTAATAAGTCAAAATCTAGAACTTTCTGAGTTTGCCAAACAGTATTTCGATAAAGTGCCGTGGGGCATGTAAATATATGATAGACATAGCTGCGGTGCATCGCCGAAAATCGAGCATGAAAATCAGCCTCAACCCTTTGTGCTGCTAGCATTACAATGTCTTTTGGGAGCATCGAATTAAGTGCTTTTGGCAGTGATTCAATTTTAATACGAGCATCGGGGATATCAAAATGAATACATTGGTTTAAAGCGTGAACACCCGCATCCGTACGCCCCGAAGCCATCACGGGAATACGGACATGGTAAAGCTTAGACAAGGCGGCCTCAATTTGGCCTTGAACCGTCATCAGGGCATCTGGTTGCAGTTGCCAACCCCAATAGTGGGTTCCGTCATATTCAACTCGGCTCGCGACTCTCATTCTTTGCTCCACCTCATTAAAAACAGTATCGCACCCCACGCAGAGAGAATTGTCCACAAACCAAACAACGGAAAACTTAAGAAATAAATGCCTATTCCTATCAACAGCCAAAAGATTAAAGCATTAAAATCAAATTGAATCATCTCATCATGTTTTAATTTTGAGTGTCTCAGCGCCAAGGTATCGCCTATTTTTATGGAATCGCGTATAGATAAAGCAATACCAGCTTTCACAAGTATCGCCATTTTTTTGACTCGCATAAGCAATGAGCTCCGCTCTTTTATGGATGAATCAAATATTCGATGTGTAAACTCCAATGATTGAATGGTTATTTGTTGCGACGGAATTATTCTTACAATCGTAATGATTAATAGGTTGAGTTTTTTATTGGAGAGTCCAAAATATTTGAATATCTGAGTTAACTGTAAAACGTCATTCATGCGAATATGAGTGAATTGTTCAATTTTTGAAAACAGTATTAACGGTACAGAAAATCGTGAAATCGATCCAACAAAATAATGTATAATCTGTGGGGAATATTCTCCCTTTCTCACCCATAATATTAAGGCATCCCTATAGAAAGAAGAAAAAACAAACTGAAAAAACGACATAAGTAAAATGATTGGAATAACGCGTTTAAAAAGGCTCTTTAAGCTGTTTTCATTGAACATCGAAAATAATATTGTAGCAATTAAGACAAGTACAGGCCATATCGTTATCTTCACTAGCCAAAGACTAACAATCAGCAAAAACAATGAAAATAGATGTAACCACGTTTTCAAAAATAGGTCACCTCTAAAAAGTAAAAGAGATTTGTATCCCTTTTAGATTATGACTGAGCAATGAGACAGAATGTAACTGAACCTTCGTTTTTGATAGCAAAAGAGCATCGACACCACTTAAAACATGGTTAAGGGCAATTGCGCCAAAAGCATAGCTCAAATTTCGTTTTGATTGATAATAATCGGCTTTAATGCGTTTGTAGTTCGTTTCATTTTCAACATAATTCCAACTCCATCCAAAACCTAAAGGTTCAGAATATAAATCAAAATATTGACGCCTTCTTAATGCGTCTTCATTGTAACTTGACATATTCGTGTAATTGCCAATGTCATCATAAAAGCGTTCTGTTTTTCCATTGGGATTTACAATACCAGCATTTTGAACTGCAAATAATGACATCGCTTCATAATTATGCTTGACTTGCATATTGAGCATAACAGCCGACAAAATAGTAAAAACTTCCGCGGTAACGAAATATTCACCACGCCTAAGTTCACCCAATGAGCGTTGACCCCAACCAGGAACAATGAGACTTTTTAGAGTCTGACTTTTAGAAAAAGATTGTGCGAAGGTGACGTTCATCGCCATTAATCCGATCATTATTATTAAAATAATCCTATTTTTCAATTTCTACTCCTTGCCCAAAATAAAATAACGACAGATCCAAACGTGATTAATGACAGTGTGAGAATAGTGCGAGACTGAGGTGATGCGTTTTTGATTGATGTAATTCTATAAAGTTCAGAAATAATTTTTGCTTCGGGCATATCGAACACTATTTCTTTTTGAGGCCTAATGCTATCCATTTGAGATTCACAACTCTCTTCTGCGAATGTTGTTTCTTGAAAAAAGAGAATAATCATTGAAAGAGCTAATAATTGGACATTTTTCTTTTTGGGAATACTGAAAAATATACTGAGAATAATAATCGAGGAGACGACTAAAACAAACAGTGCAAACCAATCATCATAATTGGCATAAATCGTTTTTTCAAATCCAATCGGAGCTTGAACCATGATGCTGCCCTGTTGATTTAATGGTACATATTTATCGACAATACCATTGGGCCGTATGAGTGCTGAAATTCCAGTTTGAGCGCTGCGAATGATTGATTTTCCTTGCTCAATAGCACGAAGTTTTGCGAGGGCAAAATGTTGGTAAGGTCCTAGAGATGTTCCCAGCCAACCGTCATTCGTGACAATCGTCATTACTTCCGCGCCATTGTCAACAAATTGGCCAAAATAATAGGGTTCTGCTGATTCATAACAAATCGTCGTGCCGACAACAAGGCGATTGTCCATTGTTCCGATTTCGACAACTAAACTTGTATCGCCGGGTTCAAAATTGGCTTGGCCAAAATTTAATATTTTGAGTGCTGGGAAAAAAGAAACGAGAGGAATCCTTTCGCCGAATGGTACAAGTCGTTGTTTACTATATATTTCTAATTCAGAGTAGGGCGAATAGAAAAATGCCGAGTTGTATGAATATAATTCTGTTTCCGTTCGTTCATGATGCAGCGCACCTGTAATGATACTGGCATCATTCGTATCGCAAAAATGTTGAAGCCACGTATCAAATTGTGCATAATAAGCAAGATGTGCTGGTACAGCTGATTCTGGCCAAACAATTATTTTCGCTCCATCATTCACCAATTTTTGGGATTCCTGTAATAAATATCTCACTTGTTTACTTTTACTTCCTCGCTCCCATTTATCTTTGGGAGACAGATTTGTTTGGATAATGCCAAATGGAAATTTTTCAAGTCCTAGATTATCAATATACGTGATGCGCCTATGTCCCCAGAAAAAAGTAAAAAGTATCAATAATGCCAATATTGCATAATTCCTTTTATGATATTGAGGATTAAAATTCCCCGTTTCCAAAAGAAATATGGCGCTGTTTATGGACATTATCCAAAAAGTAACCATTGAAATTCCACCCATTGATGCGAGTTGCTGAATTTGTGGAAATAGGTTTTGACTAAGAGCCATCGTCAACCATGGGAAACCAAGTTCATTGCCATGATAACCATAAAAATATTCTATCGAAACATAAATAAATGGGATAGCATAGGCTATTTTAGTACCAAATTTTTCGCCTCCTCGGGAAATGATAAGTGCAAATAATCCGAAAAATAGACTCAAATAAAGTACCGAAACGACCATTGAAGAAAGTGCGACAATAAAAATGGTTCCTGAATTATTAGCAATCCAACTCAAGGAAACAGTTGTCAGTGCAAGTCCGCTGGTAAACCCAAGTCTAAAACCATTTTGCCAGCCATTTCTGTGGAGGGCCATCAATAATGGAACCCACGCAAACCATGCGAGAATACTAATATCAAAAGGAGGTAAACTTGCAGCATAAAGTAAACCTGAAATGATGGCTAAAGTACGTGGTGTAATGGATTTCATCAAAATATTTTGCCTTTAATAGGGTGAAATTTCTTTCATATATTGCTCCAAAATAATGGAGGCGGCGATGCGGTCAATAGCGCCTTTATCGTCGCCATATTTTTTACCCATCGTTTTCAAGATTCTATGCGCTTCCGTTGAGCTATAAGCTTCGTCCACAAAATGAACTTTTTTATTAAGTCTCACCTGAAGTTTATCTCGGAACTGACGCACAATTTCAGTCTGCGGCGAATCTTTTCCATCCGTTCGAATGGGAAGCCCCATAACAATTGAATCGACTTCTTTCGTTTTTACAATCTCCTCGAGTTGATCAAATGCATCATCTTCATTTTCAACAATAATTGTTTTAAATGGGCTTGATATAATTCGCATCGGATCGGAAAGAGCCAAGCCAATTCGCCGCAAACCATGGTCTATCGCTAAAATTCTACCCAAATGATTGCTTAGGAATCAGTAGGTTTTTTTAAAACTTCTTTTAGCAATTTACCAGGTTTAAAATGAGTTTTTCTTCTTGGAGGAACAAAAATCTCTTCATTCGTGCGAGGATTTCGTGCTCTCGGTTTAGCTTTTGTTGGCTTAACTTCAAAAACGCCAAAATTGCGGATTTCTATACGAATATCATTTTCATCACCGCTCATCATTTCACGTAAAACAGTAAACATACTGTCTACAATTTCTTCTGTTTGAAATATTTTAAGTCCTAGTTTATCAGCGGTTAATTTTGCCACGTCTTTCTTAGTGTAAGTGGTTGCCATGTCTATTTTGTCTCCTATGTTTCATTTTGACTATTCTCGTTCAACACTAATTACGCCCTTAATCGTCATCAATCGACTCATAAGGCGATCTACTTGTTTAACACCTTCAACTTCAACAATTACAATACCTACGATGAGATCATTCTCTACTTTCATCGTGATAGAATCGATATTTATTTCAGAAGTCGATATTTTATTTGTTAATTCGTTTAAAAAATTCTTCCGTTCGTTCCCTAATACCCGTAATCGCGCTAAAAATGACTGAGAAGATTTAATGTCCCAGTAAACATCAATGAGACGTTCTACTTCAGTCAAGTTTTGTGTAATTGTACCACAATTTTTTTTGTGAACGGTGATTCCCCTACCCCGCGTTATAAAACCGACGATATCGTCACCTGGGATGGGACTACAGCATTTTCCGAAAGTCAACATCAAGTTATCAATCCCTTGAATTGAAACACCTTTCGACGTCCTACGAGCCCTACTAATGAAGGATTCCTTCGTTAATTCTAACGGACTCTGACGCGCTACATTCTCATCTTCGAAAATAATATTTATGAAACTTGATATCGTTCGATGCCCTGAGCCAATTGCAGCATACATTTTATCACTAGAATCATATCCAAGTTTTATATGGACATCCTTTATAGCCTTAAATACTTTTATTCTACCTATTTTTCGAAGCTCTCGCTCAACGATCTCTTGCCCCATTTTAATACTTTGACCGAATTGCTGTTTTTTTAACCACTTGCGTATATTGGATTTAGCCTTTGAAGTTTTAACAAACTTAAGCCACGCAGAATTTGGTAATTTATTTTCACTTGTAATAATTTCAATCGTATCACCACTATGAAGTGGCGTACTTAACGGTACAATTTTGTTGTTAACTTTCGCACCAATCGTATGAAGTCCAACTTGGCTGTGAATCTCAAATGCGAAATCCAGCGGAGTCGCATCAACGGGCAATATTTTGACTTCGCTTTGGGGTGTAAAAACAAATATTTCATGCTTATACAAGTCAATCTTCAATAAATCCATAAATTGTGTAGAGCTTGCATTTTCTTCGTTTTGAAGCGTATCAACGAGAGTGCGAAGCCATTTAATTCGATTCTCAAATTTATCAGCGGAAACTTCGCCAGAATTTTCTTTATAAGCCCAATGGGCTGCAACACCTTCTTCGGCTGTTTCATCCATCGTTTTTGTACGAATTTGTACTTCTACAGCACGACCTTCTAATCCAAGGACCGTCGAATGTACACTTTGATATCCGTTGAGTTTGGGTTGTGCAATAAAATCTCTAAATCGATGTGAAATGGGTGAATAATATTTATGGACAAAACCCAGTACCGAATAGCATTCTTCAATCGTATCAACGACAATCCTTATGGCAAAGATATCATAGACATCTTCTAAAGGTCTACCTTGTTCGACCATTTTTTTGTGAATAGACGTATAACTTTTAAATCGGCTTTTAAACTGAGCTTCAATGCCCACTTCTTCTAAACTTTTTTTTATGAGTATTAAAAATTTATTTATGTAATGTTCAAAATATTTTAAACGTTTTGGGACGGCTTTTTTGAGCTCTTTATAGGCTTTTGGTTCTAAAACTGAAAAAACTAAATCGTCCAGTTCAGATTTAAGCCGATACATTCCCAAACGATGGGCCAGTGGGATATAAACATCGCGCGTTTCGCGAGCGATACGACGTTGTTTAACACTTGGCATGTGATGAATGGTTTGCATATTATGAATACGGTCAGCAAATTTAATAATGATAACTCGAATATCTTTTGCGACACTAAGAAGCATTTTTCGAAAATTATCGGCTTGTTTATCAACTTCACTTCTAAATTTTATCTCCGTAAGTTTTGTCACACCATCGACTAAGTTTGCGACATCATTATTAAAACCCTCAGCGATATCTTCAACGGTATAGGGCGTATCCTCAATTACATCATGCAGAAGAGCCGCCGTTATGGTGGTGACATCCATATTCATTTCTGCAAGTATTGTGGCAACAGCTACGCAATGTGTAAAATAAGGTTCGCCTGATTTTCTTAATTGATGCTTATGTGCTTCGCTTCCAAATTCATAGGCTTTAAATAAATTTACGATGTCATCTTCTGTTTGGTGAACTGGTTTTAGTTTAGACACAAGTAATTGAAAATCCTTGGGATAAGGACTTTCAGCTCGCATAGGGAGGAGTTTATCTAAAATCGAAACAGCCATTACTTAAAAAGGCATTCCTTGTGCTTCAGTATTGGGTGGAGGTATATCATCACTAGGTATGTAGTTCGGTAAATTCTCGAATGACGCAAATTTATCAATAAAAGTAACATGTGCTGTTCCTGTTGGGCCATTTCGTTGTTTTGCGACAATAATTTCAGCCATCCCTTCCGTAGATTTGCCATTAATTTCCTCAATACCGAATTTTTCAGGGCGATGGATAAAACACACGACATCGGCATCTTGTTCGATGGATCCCGACTCTCTTAAATCCGATAGCATAGGGCGTTTGTCGGTTCGAGTTTCAAGCGCTCGATTGAGCTGAGATAAGGCGATTATGGGAATTTTTAGCTCTTTCGCTAGCATTTTTAAAGAACGGGAAATCATCGAAATTTCTTGCTGGCGACTTTCAGAATATTTTGGTCCTGACATGAGTTGTAGATAATCAATAATAATAAGATTTACATCGCTCTCGCTTTTAAGACGTCTTGCTTTTGCTCGAATTTCAGCGACCGACATGGACGCTGTATCATCGAGAAAAATGTTGGCATTTCCCAATGTTCCAGCGGCTTTACTTAAACGAGCCCAAAGATTCGTTGCTAATTTCCCACTTCGCACCAATGAGGCATCAACATGAGCTTCACTACACAACATTCTCATTGCCAATTGATCATCGGACATTTCTAAACTAAAAATACCAATACAATGACCTTTTTTCGCGGCATTAACGGCTGCAGATAAAGCAAAAGCCGTCTTCCCCATGGAAGGTCGGGCGGCAAAAATGATAAGGTCAGAATTTTGGAAACCATTTGTCAAAGCATCGAGTTGGTGAAATCCACTTGGAACCCCATGGAGTCCACCAGGATTATTTGCGTAATTTTCCACGAGTTGAAACGCATCACTTAGCGATGTCTTTAGCTTTTTAAAGCCTTGCGATTTAAATCGTTTTTCAGATAATTCAAAAATCTTAGCTTCGGCTTTGTCTAATAAATCTTCTACTTGACCACTTGCTTCAAAAGCCTCTGATGAGATTTCACCTGATAAACCTATAAGAGATCGAAGTAGTGATGACTCTTGTACGAGTCGGGCGTAATAGTCCGCATTTGCGGAGGAAGGGATCCCATCGGCGAGGCCAGTAACGTAAAATGCACCACCACATGCTTCTAAATCTTCGTTACGTTTTAGCATGTCAATAACCGTAATTTGATCAATCGGCTGGCTATTTTCCTCAAGCTGCATCATCGCTTTAAATATTTTCTGATGAGCAGGTCTATAAAAATAATTACCGCCTTCTAAAAGTTCCATCGCCTTGGCAACCGCAGCTTTATCTAGAAGCATTGCCCCTAAGATACTGCGTTCGGCATCATCATTATGTGGCGGAACTCTTAAACCAGATTGTTTTTCAGACATCTATTAAGCTTTCTTAGTTTTTTAAATAATTATCACGAATTTTTTGAAAATCTTCCCAGGCGGCATGCTTTAAATTTGGATTTCTCAGAAGCGCAGCAGGATGATAGGTCACAATGAGATCGGTTTCGTGATATTTATGAATTTTACCCCTCATATTGCCTAAGGATTCATCTAACCTTAAAATCGTTTTGGCAGCAACAAGACCCAATGCGATAAGCAATTTCGGCTTTATAATATCAATTTGATGTTTGAGGTAAGGTTCGCAACTGGCAATCTCTCCTGCCAATGGATTTCTATTATTCGGGGGTCGGCATTTGGCGATATTGGCAATATAAACGTCGGTTCTTTTTAAATTGATTGCTGTTAAAATATCATCTAACAAGTTTCCAGAACGACCGACAAAGGGTAAGCCTTGCAAATCCTCATTTTTTCCTGGTGCTTCCCCTACAAACATTAAATCTGCAGTGGGACTTCCAGATCCAAATACGAAATTGGTCCGAGATTCTCCAAGAACGCAATTGAGACATCCAGAAATTTGATTTCTAAATTCATCTAAATTATCAGCAAATTTATCAATGATTAGTTTAGGCATTTTTCGATTCCTAGTTTCAACAAAATGTTCACCAAATAGTTCCGTCTCTTGTTCCATCACAGAACGCTTGCTGACTGTTTTGGGAATATCGCTCACTACGATTCCTTATCGGGATTTTCCCATTCTAACTCACCATTTAAAAACTCATCTAAGGCTTTTGTGACTGGCTTAATAACCTTGTCGGCTTCTTCTTTATTAAGAATTTCTAGGCCTAATTCGTTGCCATTGTATAAATCGTCTTCACCACCAATTTCTTCAAGATTTTCTTCTTCCAAGCGTAATTCTTCCTGGATAACAAATCGATCGGCTGTAATCTGACGCGCGCGACGCCCAACAATACTAACAGCCTCAAAAATATCGGTTGTTTTCTTTTCAATATCTCTGAAGGGGATTGTCTTTATGCCCATAATAGCTCCTTATTCTTTATTATTTGATTGTTTATTTTTCTAATCTCATTGTGTAAATCATTAAAATGATTCTACTAATTTTATAACCTGTTCAATACTCTCTTGCAAATCATTATTTATAATAATTTTATCATATTTTTCTGCAAGAGAAAGTTCGCGAGGTAAACGTTCCATTCTATATTTTATTTGTTCCTCCGAGTCACTTCCTCGTTTCTTAAGTCGCTCAAGCTGCGTTTTCTCATTTGGAAATTTTATAAAAATGGCCAGAGTTTCTTGAGGATGAAAATTCTTAACTTTTAATCCTCCAACGGCTTCCATGTCTAAAAGCAATATTTTGCCTTGGCTTATAGCCGACTCTATATAGGATATTAAAGTTCCATACATATGACCATTTTTATAGACTTCTTCGAATTCGACAAATTCATTTCCTTTGATTTTCTCAAAAAACGTCTCTTTTGATACAAAGAAATAATGCTTCCCTTCAACTTCGTATTCACGTCTCGGACGCGTTGTGACCGAAACAGAGAAACGCATTTCAGGGAAATGAGCCAATAACGCAGAACCAATACTTCCTTTCCCAACACCAGAAGGACCCGCTAACACAATTATTTTTCCAGATTTAGTGTCCATTTATTGAATATTTTGTATTTGTTCCCGAAGGCGTTCAAGTTCATTTTTTAATTCAACTACCACATGAGAGACTTCGTAACTAGCAGTTTTGCTTCCGATAGTGTTCGCTTCTCTAAGCATTTCTTGTAACAGAAAATTGAGTCTTTTCCCAGCCTCTTTCCCCTCGTCAACAATATGCTTAAAATGGGAAACGTGTGCCGTAAGGCGTTGAATCTCTTCAGTTATATCTAATCTGTCACCCCAAAAAACGATCTCTTGTTCGAGGCGTTGTTCTTCGATATTCACTTTATCAATGTGTTCTTCTATACGTTTTCGCATTTTTTCCATAGCGAGTTTAACTTGGTCAACAGAAAGGGTTTCAATACTCAATTTCAATTTCTCAATTTTCGAAAGGCCGTCTAAAATCATCACGCTGAGGTTTGAGCCTTCAATTTTTCGTGATGCTTCCAATTGAATGAGTGCTTCTTTTGTGCACGTTTCGATAGCTTCATAAAGTTGTTTATTATCTTCATCATCTTCACGCGTCAGAAGAATGTCGGGTAATTGAAATAACTGACCAAGATTCAAACCTTCTAAAGTACCGCCAGAGATTTCTTGTAATTCTTTGCCAATTTTTAGGTAATGATGTGCTAAATCCATGTTGATCTCAGGTGACAAACTTAAAGCAGCCTCATTTTTAATCGAAAGTGAAATCGTAATTTTACCTCTAATTTTCAGGGTCGAGATTAATTTGCGGGCAATATCTTCAAACAAATCAAATCGTCTGGGACAGCGTGTAATAATTTCTGAGTAGCGAGAGTTAACGGACCGAATATCGATTGCGAGGAGTATTTCTTTATAGTTTGTTCTGGCCTGACCAAAACCTGTCATACTTTGCAGCATCTTGCCCCTTTCAAAAGCCAGTTATTATAATTTTTACCCTATCTATGTCAAAGGATATATTGAAGTTATGAACTTTTTTTATTTTAAGACTCCTTTTTTTTATTTTTGTAAAAGCAAGGAATAAAGAAAAATATTTTCTTATCATATTCTCTCTAGAATGAATTGAAACGAAAATTAATTTCAATTGATTTTTTGTCGATATTTTAACGAATAAATCTACTCATTAAGATTAACAATATCGATATTATTGTCACGTACGGTCAATGCTATCTTTCCCTGTAATAGCCTACTGGCTTGTTTTCCGAATAGATTCCACCGCCATCCTTTCGCAACTTTTGTAGGGTCTCCCAATACAAATTTTTCTATGTCAGATTTTGTTGCGACGAGTCTTGCCGCCATATCATTTTTCTCGCATATGCTTTTTAAAAGTGCATTTAAAAGTGCTACAACTTCGCTATTAGCATATTCGCCATTTTTAAAGTCATCATATATAGGGCATTTTTCGATAGGTAATTGTTTAGCTGACTGAATGCATTCTAGAATTTTCTTTCCGCTTTTCCCCGTAGCGATACCACCAATGCCACGAATTCGAGCAAGTGTTTCGATATTATGAGGAGGATTTGAAGCAATATCTCGAAGCGAGTTATCTTTTAAAATCCATGTTCGTGGGTGATTTTTTAATCTTGCTTCTTCATCCCGCCAAACGACTAATTCTCTAAGTATGGCAAGTCGTCTAGGGCTTGCACCTTTTAATTTTATTTTCTTTATCTGAATATCTGGATTAAACTCATATCGTTTTATGTCCACTAACTCATTCATTTCTTCTACGACCCAACTGTCCCTATTTCTATCTTTGATATCTTTAAGCAAGTACTCGTAAACGACACACAAGTGTGTAACATCTGCAATAGCATAATTTACATGCTGTGCCATAAGAGGGCGTTTTGACCAATCCACAATTTGAGAACTTTTATCTAAAGTATTGTTTGTGATAGCTTTTACAAGTTTGCTGTATGACACCTGATCGCCAAAGCCGCACACCATTGCTGCAATCTGCGTATCAAATACGGGAGATGGGATTTGCTTAAATGTGTTCCAAAAAATGGCTAAATCTTGATCGCCAGCATGGAAAACTTTCACAATTTTTGGATTGATCAAAAGACTTACGAGTGGATTTAGATCAATGTTTGCAAGGGTATCAATTACGGCTTGATGCTCACCATATGCAATTTGAATAAGGCAAAGCTGTGGAAAATATGTATTTTCAGGGATAAACTCCGTATCAATGGCGATGTAAGGAGGCTCGCCGAGTAAGTCGATGAATTCAATTAATTCACTTGATTTTTTTATGAGCAAATAATGTTCCTTTGTCGCACAATTTTATTCAATTTCATGAGCAAGAGGTCGTTTCAGAGGTCTGAAATAAGTTCGAGGTGAGTATTCTAACAGGTCAGAAATTCTGCTCATATAAATGCAAGCGTATTTTTCAACTTGTTCCGCAAATCGACTCACTTCTTGACCCGATCGATTAATTTCGCCCCAATATGGATTAAAACATTGCTGATATTGTGCAATTTCATCAGACAATTTTTTATCAATACTATGAATTTCATCCATATATTTTTCGCGTAATGAGGCATCAAAATGTTCATTCGCTTCAATTCGCTTTGCATACAAATCGAGTATCATTTTTTCGAGCATCTCTTTATTTGCCATCATTTTTTCGATATTCAATTGTTGCTCTTTTGATTTCTTAATACCATCAAGCTCGGATTCAAGGGAATCCAAAATAAGCGCGGTTCGCCAGTTCATCGTTTTTTTAATACTAACCACATCTCCATATATATGATCACCGAAGTAAAGGATTTCATCGCCATCAATATTTAGCGCTTTTTCTAATATTAAAGCGGATCCACCTTGATAAATTCCTGGTGGAAGACTTCCAAATATATTGCTCATCAACCCCGTTTCAGCATCAATTGATAAATAGGGTGCTCGTTCAAAAAAGTATCTTGGTTTTTGCGCATTCGTGATGACATAATCAAACAAGTTTTGCCAATTGTCATCGTCTTTTAGAAAAGGCGTAATTGTTTCATTTAACAAGAATCGAGTATATGCGAAATCAGAATTTGTAATGACGATTAATTTTTTACCATAAGCCTTTAGTTTTTCAAGGGTTTCGACAATTTTTTTATCTTTAATAATATACTTATTTACGTTTTTTTGTACCTCATTTTTGAGTGTACCATCTTGATGCAAAATATCTAATGTTTGACCAATATCTTTGACAATATCTTCGTATTGAGGTAATGCAATACCCGAATCCTTCAAGTCAACTAATTGTGTAAAAAGGACGCCGTTTGAAATTGAAAAAGAAGTATATAAATCCTTATAATTAGAGTCTTTAAGATTGATACTAACGCTTCCATATACCTTTCGCATGGTTTTAAAATCTAATAATGCTGTCCCATGATACGCCATTTTTACTTTTCCAAATCGGTTGAGTTTTAGAATATTACCTCTTAACTTATCGACAACTAAACCATGTATAAAGCGATTAAAATCAAATTCTAAGGACAATATTTCTTTGGGATAATCCAAACTATTCACAAGTCTTGTTTTTAGTGTATCAAATGTAAAATGTTCGAAATTCTTAGTCTTATATCGAACAATAGTATGGTCCATATCAAAACCGATTACTTTAATCTTTTTCAGATTCAAAAGTCGATTAATAAAAATAGCCATTTCGTACGCCTTCTATGTTTTTGCTTTCATTTATAATTTTATCTACGACCACCTCAGATAGAATAAACCATATTTTAAAAAAACCTTTCTTTTTATAAATTTATATTCCTAAACAGAAATTTTGAAATACCTTTCCGTATGCGAATTATGAGCACAAAAAGGCATCTAGTTTTTGCAGTTTAAGAAGCAAAAACAAACTCAATATTTCCAACTAAAAAGAGGGTATTTTTCATGCAACATACCATTGTAGTAGGCGCTCAATGGGGCGACGAAGGCAAAGGAAAATTAGTAGATATTTTATCGGAACGCCATGACACTGTCGTACGATTTAATGGTGGTGGAAATGCAGGACACACGGTTATCCACAACGGACACACTTATAAATTCCATTATTTACCATCTGGTATTTTACATAACAAACGATGTATTCTAGGAACGGGTTTGGTTATAAATCCTGTCGATTTAAAGGAAGAAATTGAGTCTTTTGCAAAAGAAAATATTCAACCTCAAATATTTATAAGCGCTCGCGCCCATCTTATTTTAGAACATCACAAAATGTTAGATTCTAAAAAAGGCAGCCAAAAAATTGGTACAACCGGACGTGGTATCGGTCCGACTTATGCAGGGAAAGCATCACGGACAAATCTTAGAATGCTTGACATTATTCAAGGAAACGCCGCGTTCCGCATCAAAAAGGCTTTAAATGAGCTCAAAGATTATTTATTGGCTGAGCATCTATTTTCTGAGCGAGATTTCGATAGCTACATTACGAAAACTTCTGAACTATTAATAAAGCTTGGGACGTATTACAAACCCATGGTGACGGATACAGAAGTTGATGTTCAAAAAGCGAATGCCGAGGGCAAAACGATTCTTTTTGAAGGAGCGCAAGGTGCATTATTAGACATCAATTATGGTACTTATCCATTTGTTACATCTTGTAGTACAACGGCTGGAGGCGCATTTGTCGGTGGTGGTGCTACACCTAGCATGAATATCAAAATTCTTGGCATTACCAAGGCTTATACGACGCGTGTTGGCGAAGGTCCATTCCCTACGGAATTACGTGATGAGTCTGGTGTGCAATTACGTAATGTCGGCAAAGAGTTCGGCACAACGACTGGACGTCCACGACGCGTAGGACATCTTGATTTATTTGCACTAAAATATGCTGTCCAAAATGGTGGAATTAATGCTCTGGCATTAACTAAAATTGATACTTTGGCCAAAATTGAAACGGTTAAATTATGTGTTGGGTATGAGATTCAAGGGAAAATAATTGATTATTTTCCCGCTGATTCCACAACTCTAAAATTAATTAACCCAATTTATCAGGATATTGAAACTCCCGAAGATTTAACACCAGAAGAATGGATAAAATTACGCCATAAACCCAAATCTGCCTTGCCTAAAAACATTGCAAATTATATTCGTACTATTGAGAACTATTTAGGAATTCCTGTTGAATATTTATCTCATGGTCCAGACCGCGAAGAGACGATTCAATATGACATTTAGCAGCTCAATAAGCCCTTTAGATGATCGTTACCTGAAGGATATTTATCCCTTAAACGAAATTTTTGGTGAGTACGGATTGATGGAAAGACGCGTTTTTGTTGAGATACGTTACCTGAAAACCTTTCTAAATGTGACGGGAAAAGCGGATCTTTGGGATGATAATTTTAATAAGATTTCAGAATTATTTAATCATGAGTCTTTTCTCGAGATAAAGGCAATTGAAAAAGATACAAAGCATGATGTTGCATCCGTTATCGAGTTTATAAAACGCCGTGTTCCAGAGTCTGTAAAGCCATATGTCCATTTTGCTTTGACATCTGAAGATGTTAATAATCTTAGCCATGCTCTTCAATTACGAGACGGCAAAGAGTTCCTTCTTAAAGCATTTTCGAGTATCATAGAAAATATTATTGAAAAAGCAGAAGCTTCGAAATCTGTGATAATGATTGGTCGTACGCATGGAGAAGTCGCGACGCCTACAAGCATGGGCAAGGAATTAGCCATTCACGCGGTACGCCTTGCCAAAATTTATAAAGAAATTCAAGAGACTCCTATTGAAGGCAAAATATTAGGTGCAACAGGGAATCTAAATGCCTTTGTCGGCACATTTCCTAACGTTGATTGGATTGAAACGGTGGAGACATTTGTTGCTGATTTAGGCTTTACGCCTAACATATTTACGGTACAAATAATGTCGGGTGATACCTACGCAAAATTATTTGATACAATTCGCCGAGGGCTTGGTATTTTAATTGATTTTGACCAAGATATTTGGAATTACTTTATGCTAGGATATTTATATCAAAAAGCGGATTCAAAATCCATCGGTTCATCAACGATGCCGCACAAAATCAATCCAATAAAATTTGAAAATAGCGAGGGCAATGCTCAACTTGCGGAAAGTTTATTTATTTTCCTCTCAACGAAACTGATCAAGACACGATTGCAGCGAGACTTAACGGACAGCACTGTGAAACGAAATATGGGTCTCGCATTTGGACATGCTTTACTCGCCTTAAAGATAGCAAATAGCGGCGTCTCGGATCTTCTTGTAAATTCAACTCGCATACAAGATGAGCTCATGGCAAATGGACAATTTTTCTCTGAGCTATTACAGCTTATGGAGCGCGAAAAGGGATCAAGCGAAGGTTATGATGACGTTAAAAAAAGTTTACGAGGCAAAAGGGTCAGTTATGATGAAATGGTAACGGCTCTTTTGAATTTAGGCATATCACAGCAAACTATCGATACCTATTTAAATGGTTTGACTTTAGAATTAACAGAAAAAGCAATAATATATTGTGAACAAGTCTTGGTATCACGCTGATTCATAGGAACATGCACAACCTATTTAATTTATAACTTTAAATATATTTAAGCATCGATTGAGAAGAATTAGCATAATATATTATGCATAATTAACGAATTTGAATTCTATTTCACCGCAGAACTTAATAATTGTATCGTCCCTTTATCTGCATCAATTTCAGCCTCAATACCAAGTGGAATTGTGAATTTATTTGAGACATGACCAATCATTGCGCCATACCACGATGGTATTTTTAGCGGTTTGATATGGTCTTTAAATAATTCTTCTAACGTTAATGAACCATAACTTTCATCGGGACCACACTTTGTGCATTTACCAAAGATAAAGCCCGATATCTCATCGAGAATTCCTGATAATTTTAATTGTGTAATCATCCGGTCAATGCGATAGATATCCTCACCCACTTCTTCGATAAATAGAATATTCTTTTTAAAAGATGGAAGATATTTCGATCCAATCATTGAGACTAAAACTGATAAATTTCCGCCCAATAATTTTCCTCGCGTTACGCCACCCGTAATCGTTTGAACGCGGTCATCAACTTGCGTTAAATTATCGCCTATATCCGTTGGATTTTGCATGAATATTGCTTTCGCATTAAAAATTAAGTCTTTTAAATATTGTACTGAATAGTTATTCCATGTCGAAATACCAACGGGACCATGAAAGGTGACTAATCCTGTTTTTGCATAGATAGCGAGAAGAAGGCTTGTAATGTCACTATAGCCCATCAATATTTTTGGATTTGATGCAATCAACTTGTAGTCCAGTTTGTTCAATATTCTATTGCATCCCCACCCTCCACGCAACGCAATAATTCCTGAAACCGATTTATCGCCAAACATAGTATTGATATCATCGGCTCTAGATTGGTCTGTCCCCGCAAGATATCCGTAACGATCTAAAAGATGCTTAGAAGAAATGACTTTTAGCCCCAGAGCTTCCAGCGTTTCAGTCGCAATTTTTACATCTTCAGTTTCATAAGTTGCACCAGCAGGATTAACTAAAGCAACTTTGTCTCCTCTTCTTAGATGCAATGGCAATAAGGTTTTTTCCCAAAAGGGTGAGCCTATTGCCAAGGTATTAAAACCTGAAAATGCTAGAAGCGTGGCAGAAGTTTTCAAAATATCTCGACGTGACGTCATTTTAATATTCTCCATTTTTATTTCCCTTCAATTAATGAATAATCTCAAATCCGACTACAAATAAATCTGTTATTTCAATGAAATAGAAATAAAGTGCTGATAAAATAAAAAGTAATTGTATTTATTAGAAGTTAGGGAATAAATTTTTCCTTGGGAAATAAAAATGGAAGCATAGTATTTTTTTGTGAGAGTAGAGTATTTTGAGAGTCAATACGTCAGATGTCTCATAAAAGCGATAAACAATTTTAACTTTCTAATCATTATTCTAAATTGATTGCTGTTACTTAAGAATATATTATAGTGATGAAGACGAAGTGCAAAAATATATTTTTAAAGAAACTAAATCAATTGACACCGCAGGACAAGCCGTCTATATTCGCCCGCTTTTGGAAATGGTATAAGGAGCTAGAAATGGCAAAAAGATGTGAAATATGCGGTAAAGGTCCAGCAGTTGGCAACAATGTGAGTCACTCTCATAAAAAAAGTCGTCGTCGTTGGTTGCCGAACCTACAAAAGGTTCGGGTTCAAGTTGACGGTCAAGTTACTCATAAAAAAGTCTGTACTGGTTGTATAAAATCTGACCGCATCGTAAAAGTAGCCTAATTTATTAGATAATTTTACTGACGAAATATTATTTAAAGAGCCCATAATGGGCTCTTTTTTTATTATATACATGCCATCCTTACCGTTAAAAATAATCGATACTTTTTACCTTTAATAATTGAAATTCACATTTAGATTGAAGTATGAGTACTAGACATAATTTTGACATTATCATTATCGGATCAGGATTTGGTGGTTCCGTTTCTGCTCTACGCTTAACTCAAAAAGGTTATAAGGTTGCTGTTATTGAAAAGGGGAAACGTTTCCTCCCTACCGATTATGCAAAAAGTAATTGGAATCTTCGAAAATATTTTTTCATACCAAAATTGGGTTTTTATGGCATTCAATGTCTTACGCTGCTAAAACATGTTTTCATTCTTCATGGCGCTGGAGTCGGCGGCGGTTCATTAGTTTATGCCAACAATCTTTTAGTACCACCTGATTCAGTTTTTGCCAACGAAGGTTGGGGATCTGGAAATTGGAAGGAGAAATTGTCTCCTCATTATAAGATGGCTCAAACAATGCTCGGTGCTACACCCAGCGCTTCCGTCGATAAAAGCGATTTATTACTCAAAGAAGTTGGTATTGAATTACGTGGTTTTGATACATTCCACATCAACGATGTCGGAATCTATTACGGCGAAACGGTTGCCGACCCTTACTTTAATGGTGAAGGCCCTGAACGGACAGGTTGTACCTACTGCGGCGCGTGCATGGTTGGTTGTCGTGATGGTGGTAAAAATACGCTTGATAAAAATTATCTCTATCTAGCTGAAAAACTCGGTGCAACCATCATACCTGAGGAAGAAGTTGTTGACCTTCTTTATAATAAAGAAAGTGTTGAAATTACATCCAAAAGGACAACAGGTATTTTTTCTCCTAAAAGAAAGTTTTCCGCATCAAAAATAATTTTTTCTGGAGGTGTTCTTGGGACAGTCCCCTTACTTTCTAAACTTAAAAAAAGAGGACGTCTTCCAAATTTATCAGAGCACCTAGGCAATTTTGTTCGAACAAATTCAGAAGCCTTATTAGCCGTACATGACCCTCATAAAGATGCTAATTATTCGAAGCAAATTGCAATTACTTCTGGCATATATCCCGATGACGATACGCATATCGAAATCGTTCGATACCCCGAAGGAAGTGACGTCATGGCGCTTTTGTCAACTTTGTTGGTCGGGGGAAATAAAAATATCCCACGTCCTTTCTTATTTTTACTGGAAATTTTAAAACATCCAGTCCGCTTTGTTCGTCAGTTGTGGCCTTTAAATTGGGCTCAAAAAACACCCATTTTATTAGTGATGCAAACCGTCGATAACTACCTGAGACTTAACTATAAACGACGCTGGTGGCGTTTGGGTTTACCAAGTTTGAATTCCGAAATGGGACCCAATCAAAAGAAAATTCCTTCATTTATTCCTGTCGCAAATGAGGTTGCAGAACGTCTGGCGAAAAAAATGGATGGTCACGCCGCAAGCGTCCTACCTGAGGTTCTTTTTGATGTCTCATCAACGGCTCATATACTCGGAGGATGCATCATAGGCGAAAATAACAATAATAGCGTTATTAATGAACGGGGTCAAATTCATAGCTATCCGAATCTATATATTGTTGATGGCTCAATCGTTCCTGTCAATCTTGGCGTTAATCCTAGCCTCACGATAACAGCTTTGGCCGAATACATAATGTCTCAATTTCCCCCATCAAAAGAGATTGAATAAAATGCGATGAATGCACTCCAAACCTATAATTTATCGAAACAATTTGCACATTTACAGGCACTCGATAATATCAATCTCGCTGTGCCCAAAGGAAGTATTTTTGGATTCCTAGGTCCAAATGGATCAGGGAAGTCAACGCTTATCAAGATTTTGACAGGATTGATAGCGCCGACGAACGGGACTTTTTCTGTATTTGAGAAACAGAGTTCAGAAGGTTATAAAGTTAGAGAAAATATGTCAGCGCTGGTTGACAGAGCCGATTTTTATAAAAATCTATCAGCTTATGATAATCTTATGCTGATGGCGCGCCTTTCAAACCATGATTCCGCACAAAACATTGACGAAATTCTTAATTTAGTGGGTCTTTATCAGCGTCGTCATGACAAAGTCAAAACATTTAGCCAAGGGATGAAGCAACGTCTAGGTATTGGACAAGCACTTCTACCTGATCCGAAATTATTAATACTCGACGAACCAACGACTGGCCTTGACCCATTAGGCATGGTGGAAGTTCGAGACTTTATTTTAAAAATTGCGAAAGAGCGAAATGTTACGATTTTTCTCAGTTCTCACTTATTGCATGAAGTTGAGGAAATTTGTTCTCATGTGGGGCTTATTTTCAACGGTAAAATGGAAAATCAGGGCTCGATCGAAACGATTTTTTCGTCTATAGATCAAGTAACGATTGACTTAGAAATTGATAAAAAGCCGGAAACAGTAAAGATTTTGTCAACATTAGAAGGTATTGAATCCATTCAAGAACTACCAAATTTACTCAAAATTAAAATTAAATATGCGGAAATTCCCACACTGATTCAAAAATTAGTAAAAGATGATATTAAAATTTTTGGGATCTCACAAAGGAATCGTTTAGAGACTTTCTTTTTAAATCGTTCGAGAGATCAATCATGATGGTGGGTCTTTTCAAAAACGAAGTAAAAAAATTGTATTCGCACTGGCGATCATTTATGGGATATATTTTATTCCTTGTGCTGATCCCAATCATTATGTGGGCTTATGGTAAAGGTGCTGACGGCATTCCAAGTGCCTTTCCGGAAAACTATTCTGACTTATTTCTCTTTACTGGGAAATTGAATAACGGTTTAACGGCTGCATATTTTGTGTTGAATTTCTTTTGGGTTCATATTCCATTCCTCATTGCACTTGTTGGAGGTGATATTTTTGCAGGCGAGGAAGCACAGGGAACGTATCGGATTTATCTTACAAGAGCCGTCCCACGTTGGAAAATATTTGTATCAAAAGTCCTCGCCTCATTTTTTTATACTTTTACAATTGTCGTATTATTTATCATCATGACTTTAGGTCTCGGCCTTATATGGCACGGCTCTGGTGATATGGTCGTTTTTCATGAGGGAATGCTAATTCTTCCCCAATCTGAGGCATTATATCGTTTTTTCTTAGCTTATATTTTCGCTTTTTCTAACATGTTACTCGTCAATATAATTGCCCTTTTTTTCTCAACAATGGTAAAAAATTCCATTGGTCCAATGGTTGGTACGATGGCTGTTATCATATTTTTTCTGGCATTAACATCGCTACCGCTTGATGTGTTTGACTCTATTCGACCCTATCTTTTTACACATTATTTTGATAATTGGAAGATTATGTTTTATGATCCCATTCCATGGGGAAAAGTCGTTCAAAGTATGCTTGTGATTTCAGGACATAGCATCATTCTTTTATTCGCTGCTTTCTATATTTTTAATCGAAAGGATATTGTCTCATGAGGCGATTGCTGTTACTATTTCTTATAATATCATTTTCATTTGCTCAAGATGACAATAAAGCCATCACTATATTACAAGGCATCAATGCCAACTATTCGGCAATTCAAGATTTTACGACAGAAATCAAAGTCGATATAAATTTACCAGGATTTAGGATGCCAAATAAAGACGTTAAATATTTTTATAAAGCACCCGATAAAAGCAAAATAGAATCCAAAGGTTTCGCTTTTGTCCCAAAAGACGGCATCCTCCCTTTCGCTGAACTGGTGAAACGAGACTCTCTTAAAAATCTGACTATTACAGAAATTATCGGGGATACAGTCGTGATAACTTTAGTCGACACGTTTCAAAACCAAGAAGCTATCATGACATTAAAAGTACACGAACCTAGCGCCACCATTATTCAGGGCTCAGCCTCTATTAATAATCAAAATATTTTGACATTTCATATTCATTATATTTCAATACATGGAATTTATCTGCCAGACGAATCCGCCATTGATTTACTTCTCCCACCCGACTTTAAAAAAATTCAAATGTTGGGCACATCACCATCACAGGCGAAAAAATTTAAGGAAAAAATTAAGGATAATAAAGAATGGGTTGATGGAAAAATTCATTTGAAATTTTCCAATTATATTGTCAATCAAGGTCTTTCTGACGAAATATTTGAGGAAGCCGTCGAAACGGTTGATTAATTTTTAATAAATCTGCTCAATAAATAAATTATTTAACTGATTGATTCGCCACTTTCTATCCTAAAGATCGCAAGCAATTCGCCATTATAAGCGAGTTATTCCTATTGCCTCATAAATAAAGGTAACCGAAGCTAGTTAGAATTCTTCATAGA
>ERZ890510.96-NODE-96-length-71598-cov-49.298576_pt1 | contig 71598 bp, 88 predicted proteins | sample MGYA00521265_ERZ890510 | MGnify/ENA primary metagenome ERZ890510 (study PRJEB32303, sample SAMEA104408624) | aquatic metagenome | biome: Brackish water; feature: Chemocline; material: water | place: Baltic Sea | collected 2014-10-26T21:54:00 | depth 110 m ... | reverse complement strand
TTATTAAAAATCTAAGTAATTTCTAGTCAAAAATAACATTTTATTAAGAAATTAACTTTGTAATTGTCTATACAACAACTGGATCAGATGTAATATCATTTATTTTCATTTTTCCTTTTTCAGTAATTGAATATGAATATGGTTTAGTTTCTGTGTTCCTTTGAACTAAACCACTCTCAAATAATTTCTTCATTAGTCTAGATGTGTGCTCTCTACTTCTTTTTGTTGTGATTTGTATGTCACGTGATGTCATAGCATTGTTTGTGATTAGTTGTAACACATAATTAACTGGGCTCACATGTTCAATATTTGATAGATTAGGCGTAAAAATTTGCTTTTCAAGAACAATTTCAGGATCCTTAATCACTTCAATTTGCTTTTCAGGCTCCTTTGTTTCTACTAATTTTTCTATAAATTGTTTTAATTCTAAGTTTGGATCAATTGGATTTTCTTCAACCCCTTGGATTTCTAATGAATCTAGGCGTATTTTCATATCAATTAATTGTGTTTCATAGTACTCTAGGCGTTCTACTTGTGTTGGATCTGCAACATCACTACTAGATTTTATGAATGGACGTATTTTAAAGAAAAAATACAATCCTCCTAAACCTATCAAAAATGCTAAAATCACACCTAAAATCACTTCTGGGTCAGGAATTTCTATTAACATCACTATTTTTATGACTATATTGTGATTTATTGTGATTGAATAATATTATTTGACACTTTAGATTAACAAAATCACACTTATAATCACAGATAATTAAATATACAATCACATTTGATTAATTTTAACCTTAACTAACAAAATCACAAGTATCACATGTTTGATGCCTGTCTAATAAGCTTCTCAATAACATTAATCACTTCATCTTCTCTTTCAGGAAAGATATCACTCTCATTAATCACACTAATCTGTTCAGAAAGCTTTGATATCACATCAATATCATCAGGTAAAAGTATGCCTAAACCTCGTAAAAGTATGATTGAATAGAATAATGCAACTAATTTTTCTTTAGATTGACCTACTTGCCTGTAATACGCTCCTCTAGATATAGAAAAACTCGATTCTAGAAGATCTTTTTGATTTAGAATAATTTCAATTTGTCGCTCTGTAAACAGTGATTTTTTGATAATTTTACTAATAATGTTGTTAAAATTAGATTCTTTAGACTCTACCATAGCTATACAGATCTGTATACTAACATTACAATTAAACTTTAAAGTGTCATATACAAACCATATCTATGGTCGGAAAAGTTGAATTATTTTTAAAATCAGAATTAGAAAAGAAGAATGCCCTACTGTTTGTCTTAATTGATTCTGAAGTTTCAAATTTAGAAGCTTCAAGTAAACTTGCTCAAGATGTTGAAAAAATAGGCGCCTCTGCTATCTTAGTTGGAGGCTCATCTGCTACTGATCAAATTGAAATGTCTCAAGTTGTTAAAGGCATTAAACAAGGCATAAAAATTCCAATAATTCTCTTTCCTGGTAATGTTACAGGTGTTGTTCCTGATGCAGATGCTATTTTGTTTAGTTCATTAATGAATTCAGAAAATCCTTATTTCATAACACAAGCACAGGCATTAGCAGCTCCAAGTGTTGCAAAATTTGGTTTAGAGCCATTACCAACTGGCTATTTAGTAGTAGGTGACGGTACATCTGCTTGGTTTGTTGGTTCTGCAAGAGGAATTCCTTTCGAAAAGCCTAAAATCGCTGCTGCATATGCACTAGCAGCACAATTTCTTGGTATGAGATTTGTGTATTTAGAAGCAGGTTCTGGTGCAAAAACCCATGTGACTCCTGAAATGGTTAAAACTGTAAGACATGCATTTAATGGATTTTTGATAGTTGGAGGTGGAATCAAAGATGTTGAAACCGCTGAAAGTCTAGTTAAAGCTGGAGCAGATGCCTTAGTAATTGGAACTTTCCTTGAACAAGGAGGAAGTATTACAAAACTTGAAGAAATAACAAAAGCAATTCAAAGAAGCAAGTAATACCATTCTATAATGTCTGAAAATGATGCAATTTCTCGTATTCGTCATATTGACATGCCAGATTATTATTTAGATTATTACTCACACCTCTCAACTGAAACCTATTCCATATTTGAGCACGCAGCATTAGCAAAATCTACCTTGGTCGACTCTTCAGGTATAATTGAGCCTAAAATTGCATTTGATTTAGCAGATCGAGTTGCAAAAATGCACGATATTGATATTGCTGATCCACTAAGAGAAATTTTAAAAATTAAATCTAAAGAACTTTCTGCATTAATTTTAGCTAAAGAGATTGCTTTAGGAAATTACTCTCTTCCTGATGCTTCTTTAGAAGATAAACTAGATCTTGCAGTTCGTGTAGGTTTGGCAATAATTACTGAGGGTGTTACCATTGCACCTTTACAAGGAATTAGTGAAGTAAAAATAAAGAAAAATAAAGATGGAACTGATTATCTTTCAGTTTCAATTGCAGGACCTATGCGTGCAGCAGGTGGAACAGAATCTGCAGTTACTTTGTTGATTGCAGATTATGTTAGACAAATAGCAGGATTGTCAAAATTTCAAGCAAATTCTTTTGATGATGAAACAGGTAGATTTGTTGAGGAATTACGAATTTATGAAAGAGAAGCTAGCAGCTTTCAATTTCATATATTAGATGAAGATATTGAACATGTTATTTCTAATCTTCCAGTTGAATTGGCTGGTGTAGATACTGATCCATATGAAGTTGTAAATCATAAAGGAATGACACGAATTAAAACTGATAGAGTAAGAGGTGGAGCTTTACGTGTTCTAAACGATGGTTTGATTGGAAGATCAAAAAAACTACTCAAAAGAGTAGAAATGTACAATTTAGATGGTTGGGAGTGGTTAGCAGATCTCAAAGGTGCAGTTCAAACAGGTGATAATCAGGAAGATGCTGCAGCAAAAAGAATGCGTGAGGTGATTACAGGCAGATCAGTTTTATCTATGCCTAACAAATTAGGTGGATTTCGGCTTCGATATGGAAGGGCTTGTAATACTGGTTTTGCAGCAATGGGATTTCATCCAGTTGTTGCTGAAATTTTAGATCATACAATTGCTGTTGGGACTCAAGTTAAAATTGATATTCCTGGTAAGGGCGCAACTGTTGCATTTGTTGATTCTATTGAAACTCCAACTGTACGTCTTGATAACGGTGATGTTGTAAAAATTAAAGATGTTAAACATGGAATAGAAATTAAAGATAAAATTGAAAAAATATTACATTTAGGAGATGTTTTAATTACATTTGGAGATTTTCTTGAAAATAATGCTCAACTAATACCATCAGGATATGTTGAGGAAATTTGGATAGAAGAATTAAAATTAATTATTTCAAAATTTGAGACTGAAAATCAATATCTAAAACAATTTTTGGTTAAAACACCTACAATTGAAGAAGCATTAAAAATTTCACTTGATTTTGAATTTCCATTACATCCACATTATCTTTATTTTTGGGATAAAATTTCATCAGAAGAATTGGTTCAACTTTTAGAACCAAAAAATTTTAATGAAAATAATATTGAATATCCAATTAAAACAAAAAAAATTCTTGAAAAATTAGGAACTCCTCATAAAGTTAAAAATGAATCTATAATTTTAGAAAATGAAGAAGCAAAAATTTTCTTTAATTTATTATTTATAACAAAACCAATAATCAATGATTTATCCGTTCCTCAGATTTTAACAAAATCTTCAAAAATTAAAATTAATAATAAATTTTCAACTTCTGTTGGAATTAGAATAGGAAGACCTGAAAAAGCATCAGCTCGACAAATGAAGCCTCCTACACATACATTATTTCCAATTTCTGATAAAGGTGGACCGACTAGGGACCTCCTCAAGGCATCAAAAAATGAACATTTTTTTGCAAATCTTTACAATAGATATTGTCAGCAGTGTAATGAACCATCTATTGGAATAAAATGTTCTAAATGTGGTATAAAAACAATAGTTACTTTCAGATGTAATAGTTGTAGAGATACGTTAACAGAACCATATTGTCAAAAGTGTAAACGTAAAGCTCCGGCACACTCCCATAAAGAATTTCCATTAAAAGCACGATTACTTTTAGCTCAAGAAAAAATGGGAATTCGTGCAAAAGAGCCTTTCAAAGGTCTTAAGGAACTAATCAGTGAAGACAAAATTGCAGAGCCTCTAGAAAAGGGACTTGTACGTCAAAGTCTTGGTTTAACCACTTTCAAAGATGGAACTATTAGATTTGATGCAACAAATTCTCCTTTAACTCAATTCAAACCCTCATGGATTGGAACATCTATTAAAAAACTCAAGGAATTAGGTTACTCCCATGATATTGATGGTAAACCCATTGAAAGTATAGATCAAATTATTGAACTTCGAATGCAGGATGTAGTAATTCCTAATGAAAGTGGAAGATATTTGGTTTCTACTTGTAAATACATTGATACACTTTTAGTAAAATTTTATGGTAAAACTTCATTTTACAATGTCCATAATACTGAAGAATTACTTGGTCATTTAATAATTGGATTAGCACCTCATACTTCTGTTGGAATTGTAGGAAGAATTATTGGATATACTGAAACTCATGTTTGTTTTGCAACACCAAATTGGCATTCTGCAAAAAGAAGAGATGCTGATGGTGATGCTGATTCTATTATGCTTTTAATGGATAGTTTACTTAATTTTTCAAGACAATATCTTTCTGATAGAATAGGGGGTTTAATGGATGCACCATTACTTATTCAACCTCTTGTTTTACCTCATGAGTCTCAACCTCAAGCACATAATCTTGAAGTAACAAAAATACTTCCTTTAGAATTCTTTGAATCTACATATCAAGAAAGTAAAGCATCAGATGTAAATTCAGTTGAAATTATTAAATCAAGAATAGGTACTAAAAGACAATTTTATGATTTTCATTTTACTCATTCAACTTCATCATTAACTACTTCAAAACCTCGAAGTGCATATTCAACATTAGGCTCAATGCTTGATAAATTTGATATGCAAGTTAGAAATGCTGAATTAATTGATGTAGTTAATCCCTCGGAATTAGTTTCAAATGTTATTTCAACACATCTTGTTCCAGATATTATGGGAAATCTTCGAGCATATGCAAGACAAAGTTTTAGATGTACAGCATGTGGAAAATCCTATCGTCGAATGCCTCTTATTCAAACATGTGTGTGTGGGCATAAACTAATTGCAACAATTACGAGAGGTTCAGTTGAAAAATATCTCAAACTTGCAAAAAGACTAGTTGACAAATATGATGTTGGTGAATATCAGCGTGGAAGAATCTATGCTTTATCTGATGAAATAGACTTAGTTTTTGGTAAAAGTCAAGGAGATCAATCCCTCCTTACAGATTATGCATAAAATTATCTTAATTTAACGTATTCGTAGGCACCAAGTTTATTGTCAAAACAATAATGGACTTTTTGATATTCTTTTCTCCAAGATTTGACTTTTGGAAGAATCTTTTTTGGATCCTTTTTCTCAATAATAATTTGCTTCATGAATGTTGCAATTTCTTTCATCTCATTTTCTTTCATTCCTAATCTTGTAATTTCAGAAACACCTAATCTAATTCCACCCGGATGGAAATAATTTCTTCCAGCTTTAATATCGCCAGGAATAAGTTGTCTGTTTACAATTATGTTGGCTTTTTCTAACTCAGATTCTACTTTACCACCGTCAAAATAATCTAAAACATTAACTGCAATTTGATGTGATTGTGTGAATCCTCTACTTTCACCTAATACTTTGAATCCTGCATCACTTAATGCAACTGCAAATACTTTAGCATTTTTAATTACTTGTGTAGCATAGTCTTTTCCAAATTCTAAAGCTTCTGCAAAGGCCACTGCTTTTCCTGCCATGTTGTTAATGTGATGGCTACTTGTAAGACCTGGGAATGTTGCTTTTTTAATTGGCTCTGCATGTTCTTCAGAACCTAAAACTAATCCGCCTTGAGGACCAAATAGTGTTTTATGAGTACTCATTGTCATTGTATCTGCACCTTCACGTAATGGATCTTGGAATTTACCACCTGCAATTAATCCTGCAACATGTGCTGCATCATAATTGATGTGTATGTCATAACTTTTAAGAAAATCTGATAATTCCTTTACTGGATGTGGGAATAAAAATAATGAACCTCCAAACATTGCCATTTTAGGAAGACGATTATTTTTTTCTAATTCCTTAACTTTTTCTTTAGTTTTATCAACATCAATTGTCATTTCTTCAGCATTAAATGGATAAAATTCAATTTCTAATCCATGAACTAATCCAGCAGTTCCAGAATGTTCTTTTTTACCATGTGAAATATGACCACCTGCAGGAATAGATGGTGCAATCATGACATCTCCTGGATTTGAATAAGCTGAATACACTGCCAAATTTGCAATTACACCGGAAATTGGTCTAACATCAGCAAATTTTGCTTTGTATAATTTTTTAGCTAATTTCATACATTCAAACTCTACCTCATCAATGTAGATACAACCCGCATAGACTCTTTCTCCAGGCCACCCTTCTGCATATCTATTACCAAAATCAGAAACAATTGCTTCTCTAACTGCGGGACTAGGAATATTTTCACTAGCAATTAGCGGTATGGAGTTCTCAAACCATTTATGATGTTCTTTTAATTTTGTAAATATTTTATTATAAGATTCCTTATTTTGTGACTTTACCATGTTTAGTAATTTATTTTTCCCAATTTAAAAACACCGATACAAGATTATTATTATTTAATTCTGATCTGGAAGGTATAAAAGAGGAATATGGCTTAATTTATCGATATGCAAGCAACTTCAAAAGGAACTATGCCTGTTGTTTTACTGAAAGAAGGCGGTACAGAAACTAAAGGCCGAGATGCTCAAAAAAATAATATTGCAGCAGCTAAAATTATTGCTGAAATTGTTCATACCAGTTTAGGTCCACGTGGAATGGATAAAATGCTAGTTGATTCCTTAGGCGACGTTACAATTACAAATGATGGTGCTACTATTCTTAAAGAAATTGATGTTCAACATCCAGCAGCAAAAATGCTAGTTGAAATTTCTAAAACTACTGATAATGAAGTGGGTGATGGAACAACTTCAGCTGTTATTTTAGCCGGTGCATTACTAGAACATGCTGAATTCTTAATTGATCAAAATGTACATCCGACAATTATTGTTGATGGATATAAAAAATCCGCAAGAAAAGTCAAAGAATATCTTGAAGAAATTGCAGATTCCATTTCCCCAATGGATAAAAACATGTTAACAAAAATTGCAAAAACTTCAATGCAAACTAAATTAGTTAGAAAAGATTCTGATTTACTTGCAGAGATAATTGTAAAATCTGTAATGGCTGTTTCTGAAAAAGAAGGTGAAAAATATAATGTTGATATTGATGATATTAAAGTAGAAAAGAAAGCAGGAGGATCCATTAAAGATTCTGTTATCATTGAGGGTATTGTTCTTGACAAAGAAATTGTTCATGGAGGTATGCCTAGAAAAATTACTGATGCAAAAATTGCATTAATTAACACCGCATTAGAAATTAGTAAAACTGAAACTGATGCAAAAATTAACATTTCAAATCCTCAACAACTAAAAGCATTTTTAGATGAAGAAAATAAAATGCTAAAGACTATGGTTGACAAAGTTATTGGTTCTGGTGCAAATGTAGTATTATGTCAAAAAGGACTTGATGATATGGCACAACATTATCTAGCTAAAGCAGGAATTATTGCAGTTAGAAGAATTAAAGAAAGTGATCTTACTAAACTTGCAAGAGCAACAGGTGCAAGAATTGTTACAAACCTTGATGATTTATTTGAAAAAGATTTAGGCAGTGCAGCAATTGTTGAAGAAAGAAAAATTGAAGAAGACAAATGGGTTTTCGTTGAAGGTTGTAAACATCCTAAATCTGTAACTTTACTTTTACGTGGTGGTTCTCAAAGAGTGGTAGATGAAGTTGAACGCTCTGTTCATGATGCATTAATGGTAGTAAAAGATGTAATTGAAAAACCACAAATTGTTGCAGGTGGCGGTGCCCCTGAAACATATGCTTCAACAAAATTACGAAGTTGGGCAAAATCTTTAGAAGGAAGAGAACAATTAGCTGCAGAGAAATTTGCAGATGCATTAGAATCAATTCCACTATGTCTTGCAGAAAATGCAGGTATGGATCCAATTGATACTCTTACCCTTCTTCGTTCTAAACAACAAAAAGGAGAAAAATGGACCGGAATTGATGTTATGAAAGGAAAAATTGGAAATATGAAATCAAGTGATATTATTGAGCCACTTGCAGTTAAACTTCAAATTGTTTCAGCAGCATCTGAAGCAGCATGTATGCTTCTTAGAATAGATGATGTAATCGCCACTCAAGGTTCTGGTGGCGGTGGAGGAGAAGGAGGAATGCCACCTGGAATGGGTGGTGGAGGAATGCCACCTGGAATGGGTGGAATGGGTGGAATGCCTGATATGGGCGGAATGATGTAAGATTATTTTAAAAAAAATTTCTCCTTTCAAAAGTTTATTTTATAACTATAATTACAAATCACAATGAGTAATATTTTATCTAAAGGACTTTCAAGTTTAAAGTATGTTTATCTAATTGTATTTTTTGCATTACTTTCTGGTTTTTTTCATCCATTGATTACAGGTCAAAGTTTTGATGTAGTAATTTATGGTATTTTTATTTTATTTGTAGGTCTTGGTGGTTGTATTTTATTATACAAAACTACTACATCTAAAAACAAAAAAGGAATATTTTTTGTATCTGGATTTGGTTTAATAATAATTTCACTTTATTTTATTTTTCAGATGACTGGAAGAGTCTAAACATCAAAGTATAGATAAAATTCATGAGGATGAGGTCTAATTGAAATTTCTCTTTGATCTTTTCTTTCTAGTTCAATAATTTTATCAATTACATCATTAGTGTAAATTGGATTTAAGAATTTTCTATCACTTTCTAATTCATCTAATGCTTCACCAAGACTTTTTGGCAAAACGCCAATTCCACGTTTAGCTCTATCTGATTTTGTCATTTTAAATATATCATCACGTACTTGTTCACCTGGATCCATTTTCTTTTTAATTCCATCCATTCCTGCTGCTGTTATTGCTGCAAATACAAGATATGGGTTTGATGAAGGATCTGGTGCTCTAAATTCTAATCTTTTTAATTTAGAATGTTGTTTTCCTTTCAAATGTTTAGGAACTCTTACAATAGCTGAACGATTTCCTGCACTCCATGCAATGTATGCTGGTGCTTCATATCCTGGAACTAATCTATGATATGAATTAGTAGTAGGATTACAAATTGCAGATAATGCTTTTGCGTGATTAATAATACCACCACAAAAATATCTGCCAACTTGACTTAATTCAATTTCATCATCAGGATCATAAAATGCATTTTCCTTTCCTTTCCATAAACTAACATTAACGTGCATTCCAGAACCTGCATCCATTGCAATTGGTTTTGGCATACATGTTGCAACTTTTCCATATTTCTGTGCAACATTTTTGATTACATATTTGTAAGACTGTGCAGCATCTGCAGCATTTGTCATGTGATCATACATAATATCAATTTCACATTGTCCTGCAGTTGCAACTTCATGGTGATGGTTATCACATAAAATTCCAAAATTATTACTTAAAATATTTACACATTCATTTCTGTACGGTGTTAGAGTATCTGCAGGTGGTGAAGGATAATATCCTTCTTGCAATCCCATTGGATATCCATCTCCGGTTTGACTCCATGGTGCTTCTGCTGATTCAATTGAATATGATTGTCCTTTGTATGGCGTTAAAACATCCCAATGAACTTTATCAAATACAAAAAATTCTACTTCTGGACCCCAGGTACTAAAATCAAATCCTTGAGTTTTAATATATTCTTCAGCTTTTTGAGAAATGCCTCTAGGATCTCGAGATAATCTTCCTCTATCTTCGCCCCAATACACATCACAAAGAAGTCTAGCAGTTTTATTTTCAGTCATCCAAGGAATAATTGCAAATGTATTTGGATCTGGTTTTAATAATAAATCTGAATCTTCAATAGTTGTAAAACCTATAATTGATGAACCATCCAATTTTGGTAATCCATCCCTCATTTGTTCAGGGGTGAAAGTACTTGCTGAAATTGTAGTATGATGGAAATGACCTGTAAGTCCTGTAAATTGTAAATCGATAAATTGAATACCTTCATGTTGAATTCTTGAGAATACTTCATCAACTGAGTAGGTTGTTTGAACTGCTTTTCCGTGGCTAACTTTGTATGGCAATTTTTATACTTCAATCAAACACAAATACAACCAGCATTTAAGGATTAGCTAGAATATGTCTGAATCAAATCAAATTGATATCAATTCATTACATCATACAGTTTTACTAGAAACTGAAAATGATTCTTTGTTAGAAATTAAACCAAATTTTTATCGAAATTTATCTGATTTTATTGGAAATTTAAGAAAACAAGAATTTGATGGTGTAGAAAATAAAATTAAAGATACTATGATAGAAATGGCAACTGAATTAACATCATTATTGATACATATCAGATTAGAAAAAATTTCTAATTCTGATAATTTTAATATTAGTCATCTTCTTGATGAAGAAAAATTTATTTTAGATTCACATGAAGAACAAAATGAACGAATAGAGATGATTCTCTCTGCAACAATTAGTGGAAAATCAAAATTTCTTGAATCATTAGCGGAAAATCATAAAATAAAGAAAGTAGTAATTAGATTTCTTAGTGATGTTGATGAAATTATAGGTGCAGATCTTGAAAGATATGGTCCTTTTAACGTTGAAGATATAGCTACAATCCCTTATGAAAATGCTCAGGCTCTAATTGCTAAAAAAATTGCAACTAAAGTTAGATGGGAAGATTAGGTAGAAATTATACTAATTACCATTACAAGTTATGTCTCATACTGGAGTAGAAGTTTTTGATTATCTTTTATATACAATTTATCCCGTAATTGGAATTTTTATCGTTGAAATGATTAGTCGATTAATCAAAGCTCCAAAATGGATTAAACTTTGGACTCAGGCAGTTGTATCTGTATCTTTTGGTATCTACTATTGGTTCATCTTACCTGCACCACAAAATTTTCCATTAACTGCAATGGTCATGTTTGCATTAGCAATTGCTTTAATCTATCAAGGAAGACGTGCAAAAATTTCTCCTGAAAAAAGTCCTTATTGATTTTAAGATTTTCCAAAAATTCGTTTAAAGATACTTCCTTTATTTTTACTTCCATCACGAATTATTTTTTTCTCCCCAAATCTTTCTGATCTAATTTGGCGTAATTTTACACATCTATGTTCTTCTGGAAGTCTGTGTTCCGCACAAAATGGATCCTTACAATAACTACAATGAAATGGCATCTCTGTCATATCTCCACAATAAGCACAATTTTCAGATATCATAAGTTAGTGTAGATTTTTTCTTTTAAAAAGTTGTTAGATTCTTTTTCAAAATTATACTAGTTTTCTAAACATTTTTAGTATTGATGTATCAAAATTTAGATGATATATGATGATTAATGGTAAAGTTGCAATAATTACAGGAGCAAGTAGTGGTATTGGGGAAGCTACTGCTTTAACACTAGCCAAAGCTGGTGTTAAAGTTGCAATTGGTGCTAGAAGAGTAGAAAGATTAGAAGAATTATCAAAAAAAATTATTGCTAACGGTGGAGAAGTATTTTTTCAAAAATTAGATGTAACAAAAAATGAAGAATGCAAAAATTTTGCTAAAGCAGTTTTAGACAAATGGGGTTCAATTGATATTTTAGTAAATAATGCAGGTCTAATGCCATTAAGTTTTTTCAAAAATCTCAAAATTGATGAATGGGATAGAATGATAGATGTAAACATCAAAGGCGTGTTATACTGTACAGGCTCAGTTATTTCTCATATGAAAGAAAAAAAATCGGGACATATAGTTAATATTTCATCTGTAGCTGGTAGAGTTGTATTTCCAGCAGGCAGTGTTTATTGTGCAACAAAATTTGCTGTAGCTGCATTTACTGAAGGATTAAGACAAGAATTTAGTGTTCGTTCAAATATTAGAGTAACCAGTATTGAACCTGGAATAGTTGCAACAGAACTAACTGATACAATAACTGATGAATCTCTTCAGCAATTTGTAGAACATGGAAAAAAGATGGAAACATTACAAGCACAAGATATTGCTAATGCAATCTTGTATGCTGTAGATTCTCCACCACATGTTAATGTCAATGAAATTTTGATTCGACCTACAGCCCAAGAAAAATAAGTTGTCAAATATTCCACACGTTGTAATTTTAGGTGGAGGATTTGGTGGTCTTTCTGCAGCTAATGAAATAAGAAATTCATTAGATTCATCTAAAGTAAAAATTACAATTATTGATAAAAAAGACTGGTTTATGGTTGGATATGCAAAATTATGGATAATGAATGGAACTAGAACTTTTGAAAATTCTATTGGTTCATTAAATGAATTACCAAAAAAACAAATTAATTTTATTAAAGATGAAATTATTGAAATTAATTATAATAATAATTTTGTAAAAACAAATTCTGAAGATATTTCATTTGATTTTCTTATCATTTCAATGGGAGCAGTATTAGCACCAGAAAAAATTCCAGGTTTAGTAGAAAATGGATTTAATTTGTATGATCATAATCAGCTTGATGAGATTCATCAAAAATTAGATAAAATAGAATCTGGGAAAATTGCTATTGTCATTATGGGCATGCCTTACAAATGCCCTCCAGCACCTTTTGAGGCTAGTTTACTAGTTGATTCAATGCTTAGAAAGAGAGGAATACGAGATTCTGTCCAAATTGATTTTTACAGTCCTGCTCCAATTACACTACCTGCGGCAGGTCCTGAAGTAAGTAAAAAAATACTTGATTTAGTAAATTCAGAAAAAATTACTTTTCATAATTCTAAAAAAATTATTCGTGTAGAATCTAAAAAATTAATTTTTGAAAATGATGAATATAGTTTTGATATTCTTTTAGCAATTCCACCACATATTGCACCTAAAGTTATCTATGATTCTAATTTAGCAAAGGAACCCGGATTTATTCCAATTAATAGAGATTGTAAAACACCACATGAAAATATTTTTGCAATTGGTGATGTTACAAGCTTAGTTGTTACTGATTCAATGGCAGTACCTAAAGCAGGAATTTTTGCAGAAGGGGAAGGAATTGCAGTTGCAAAAAATATTGTCTTAAAACTTGAATCAAAAGAATCATCTGTTTTGTTTGATGGTAAAGGTGGATGCTTTTTAGAATCTGGTAGAGATACAGCTTCAATAATTGAAATTGATATGTTTACAGATCCAAAACCTTCTACTCGTTTAACAGAATCTACTAAAGATAATCTTTCTAAAAAATTAGATTTTGAAAAAGAAAGATTATCAAAATGGCTATGAACTATCTTTTTGATTTGTTTCTCTAGTTAGGTGTCCCAATATAGCTTTTATTTCAACTCCTAGATCTTGATTATTTTTTGATAAATTTAGTTTTTCAGTAATTTCATTTTTAAAATTTCCATCTTCTAACTCTATACTTCTTTTTTGAACACAATCTATATGATCTTTATCGGTACCTGAAATTTTATGACAAATATTACACAATTTCATAATTTCTGTTTGTTTATGGGACGATTTAATAATTTCATTTTATGCCTGTGATGTTAGTTATAGTGGTCTAGTTTGACATGATACTAGCCTGTGGGATAGTGGTCGCAGGTTCAAATTCTATTATAATTTCAATATTTTGAGTAAATTTTCAAAATTTTCTCGTGTTTTTTCTTGCTTGTATGATTTTAAAGCGTCAATAATTTTTTCTTTAGAAGAATTTTTATAAATTTTTTGAGATTGTTTTGCAATACCTGATCCAATAAAAAACGCTTGAGTTATTGATGTAACATTTGAAGGCCTTCTTTTTGTACTAGAACTTTCAAAATCAATTAGAGAAACTTTTGTTTTACCCACAATAACATGTTTTGAAATATTACTTAATTCACCATGGTCAAATCCAATTTGATCTAATCTATAACAATCTTCTAAAGCACTTTTTATTGTAGATTTTAATTGTTTTACACTACCAGTACCTTTTAACATTTTAATCCAATCACTAAATTTTTCTCCTTCAAGATATTCCATAACTAAAAAATTTTTACTTGCATCGATTATTTTTGGACCAACATTAACTGAATTTACTAATTTTAACAATATTGATTCATTTTTCATATTTTTTCTTTGAGAATCAATTCTTCTAATTTTTAATGCAACTTCTTGATTTCCTTTTTTTACAAGTATTACAACACCAACGTATCCTTTTCCTAAAATTGCTAAATTTCCAATTTTGGTAGGACCAATAAAACAAACTGATTTTATTTTCAATTTTTCTAATTCATTAATTCTTGATTTAATTTGACGATTAGTTGCATTTGGATATCCTAAAACGTTTGAGTATGGTTTTTCTGTAAATTTTTTAATTGAAATGAAGGAGTGTGCCATCTACTGAAATCAACTCAGCTACTTCCTCTTTAATTGATTTACTTAGAGTTTTATTTCCTAGGAATACCTTAAAACCGCCTTTGAAATCCTTTTCAAGACCTTTTGGTATGCCTATTTCAAGATTTTTTTTCAAAAATTCTTTCATAAAACTTTCAACATTCGTATGTTTTCTTTTTTCTAATGAAATTATTTTTCTATTATTTCCAACCCACACCAATTCTGAATTATTAAGATTTTTAGAAATAAAACTGTGGGCACTATTTTCTCTAAAAAATTCTGGTCCATTTTTTTGATATATTTCACTTATTTTTGTAGATTCTAAAAAGAAAATGAGATATGCTTCTTTTTGTTCATCTGTATGGGATTTACTTCTAAGTACGGTAAATCCTCCTAATTCTAATTGTGTAGATAATGACGATGTTGCTCTTTTAATTTGCCCCCAAATAATATCAGAGCTTCTAGTTTTAAATTCAAATTTTATAATTAGCAAATTATTCCAAAATTTCTTTGATATTTTTGATTTTTTAATTTTAAAAAATTTTAAACTTGGTTTTTCTTTTAATGATCTGCAAATCAGAATAAATTTTCCAATATTTTCATTTGAAATAGCAGCAGCCAAATTTCTATTGCTATCAATTGGATCAATTACAACTATTGCTGTATCAAAATCTTTTGATGTTGTTCCAATAATTTGATTTTCTCTAACTTTTGATATTGATTTTATTAGATTTTCAAAATTTCCAAATTCAAAAATTAAAACTTCTGAAATATATCCACTAAATCCTTGTTTTGCAATTTCTGCACCATAAATTTTATTAGATTTTAAAAAGGTCTTAAGAATTCTAACTTCATTCTTCATTTCTAGTGTTAATGATTTTTTCATAAATTTTGTATGAAATGGTGATCTATCTGCAGCACTTTTCCATTCACCAATTTTGACATCATAACATGGCACGATGTTAATTTTTGTATCTTTAATTTTGGCTTCAACATAGGGATGTTGAGAATATCTGACATATGGAGAATATTTTTTTAATGATTCAAAACCTATTTTTTTTGAAATACTTTCTAATTTTTCTTCAGAAATATCTTTTTTAAATTTAATAAAAATATCAATATCTGCATTTTTTGATAACCATGTATCTTTAGCATATGAACCTCCAAATTCTAATTCTACTACTTCTGAATATTTTTGAATTTCCTTTTCAACTAATTTGTATACTTTATCTGCAATCTCTTTTTTTGATTTTTGAATTGCATTTGATGGAATTGTTGTTTTTGCAATTTTAGAAATTATTTGTTTCATTATTTTACTACTAATCATTTTTTAATTGATTTTATATTAATTTCATTATTTTTAGTTATTATCTAATAGTTAACTTCATAGACGAGTATTTTTTTTTGATATGTGTTGAGTAAATTACTTGTATGTCTAACCGGTATGCCTGGTGCTGGTAAATCTACTATTGCTGAAGGTTTAAAATCTAAAGGCTATGAAATTATTAATTTAGGAAATGCAGTAAGGAATGAAGCTAAAAAAAGAAATTTAGATGCAAGTAGAGAAAATCTTGGAAAATTAATGTTAGATCTTAGAGAGAAAAATGGACCTGGTGCAATAGCTGAATTAGTTAAAACAGAAATACAATCCTCTAATGCAAATGTATTGCTAATTGATGGAGTTAGATCCAATGATGAGATACAAGTACTTAAAAAATTTGGAACTGTAAAATTATTAGCAATCCATGCATCAATTGATACTAGATTTAATTTCTTACAAAAAAGAGGAAGATCTGATGATCCACAAACAAAAGAACATTTCAATGAAAGAGATAATCGTGAATTAGGAGTTGGTATTAGCAACTCCATTGCATTATCTGATTTTGCAATATCTAATATTGATTTAACAAAAGATGAATTAATAAAAAAATCATATGAAATAATTCAAAGATGGGTTGAATGAAGATCCCAAATCTTAGTTGCAAAATAGAAATGTTTTGTACTGTAAATCCTTCTGAATCTATCGAAAAAATAGAACAAGCAATTTCTAATATTTTTCCTTATTCAATAATAAACAATAATGATTTTTCAATTAATGCACAATCTAAAGAATTAAGATCCTTTGAAAAAATTTTTCAATTTATACATAATAATAAACTACAAAAAATTTATTTGCGTTCACTTGAAGATAATTTACAAGATGATACAACATGGTTTTATCTTAACAAACAAGCAGCATTTGTTGAACAAATAGCAATTTGTGAAGAATCTAATGAATCTCCATTAGGACCGATTAAAGTTACTTTAACATCATCTAATATTGATGCAATAATTGATTGGATAGTTTTTGATTAGATAAAATTAGTTAAAAAAATTCACTCATTTTTGATTACTTTTTTTAGTTTGAATTTAAAATGAATTTTTTAATAATACTATAACATGTTGATAAAATTAGGCATAATTATAGCTATTTTTATTTTAGGTGGTATGATGTTTTCTACAGAAATTACTGCATTATTTCCAAATACATCTACGATATTATCTGATTCTTTAAAAAATGATATTAATGCACTTAATACAAAAATAACTAATTCTGCTGAGAATCGTCTAGACACTTCTATTGATAAAACAATTCAAAGTGTCAGTGATAGTGTATATGAAGGAATTACAGAAACTGGAGATAAATTAGTTGAAAATGTTAATGAAAAAATTTCTGAAGGAATTACAGAAACTGGAGATAATATTAAGACTGAAATTATAGAATCAAGTGAATCTTCTAAAGAAATTCTTACAAATAAAATATCTGATTTTGATCCATTTAGTTTTATAAAAAATATATTTAAAATTAATTAATTTTTATTTAATTTCAACTTCTAAAAGATCTCTTGCAGTAATGACTGAATTATGAATTTTTCCTGCTTCAATTTGGTGTCCAACTTCATCTTTATATCTTGCAGAAAAATGTGTTAAAATTAAATTTTTTACATTTGCATTTTTTGCTAATTCAGCAGCTTGTTTTGCTGTTGAATGACACGTATCTTGTGCTTTTTGTTTTTCTTCATCAAGAAATGTTGAATCAAATACCAAGTAATCACATTCATTGAAAAATAATTCTAATTCTTTTGTTGGCATTGTATCACCTGAAATTCCTATTTTTTTTCCTGGACGTTTTATGCCTAATACTTGTTCAGGTCTAATTGTTTTTCCATTATTACTTACTTCTTCTCCATTTTGTAATTTATTCCATAATTCGCCTTCTGGTATGCCTAATTCTTTTGCTTTTTCAACATTAAATCTTCCTGGTTTATCTTTTTCTTCAAACAAATATGAAAATGCAGTTATTGAATGGTTTGCTTTAGCTGCATGAATTAAAAATTTATTATTTTCATATATTTTACCTTCATTAACAATTGTAATTAAAATAGAAAATGGTAAACTAAAATTTAATATTTTAATATTAGCTGCAAGAAATTCATCAATTCCTTTAGGACCAAAAATTTCTAAAGATTCTGTTCTATTTTGCATTGACATTGTTTGTAATAACCCCAAAATCCCTACACAATGATCTCCATGCAAATGTGTTACAAACAACTTCATTTTTTTATTCCATCCTAAACCTGATTTCATATATGAAATCTGTGCAGCTTCACCTGCATCAAACATCATAATTTCACCTTCTTTTTCTAAACATATACAAGATAATCCTCTTTTTTCTGTAGGTTGTGCAGCTGATGTTCCTAAAAATACTAGTTTCATTTAATTAAAATAGTTCTTGTGAGACTTTTATGCCTATAGATCTGATACTTTTTCAGTCCTTTTAATTTCATTTTAGGATCTAATTCTTTTTTATACATTATAGCAATTTTCTTATGTTTGGGAATAATTGAGATAAATTTTCTTAAAATTTCTTCAGGTTTTTCTGATGCTTTTGAAGATCTACCATATGGTAAATCCGTAACAATTCCATCAAAATCATTTGATATTTTTACTAATTCTTGAAAATCTGATTTTAAAATTTTTGATTTGTAATTATTAATTTCAAGATTTTCTTTAGAAATTTTACACATTTTTTCATCAAAATCTATTCCAATTGCATTGATGCCCATTGACTCTGATTCAAGTAATGTTGTGCCTGTGCCACAAAATGGATCACATACAGTTTGCCCTTTTTTCAATCCAATTAAATTTATCATAGCTCTTGTCAATTTCCAATCTAATTCATGAGGATATTTTTTACTTTTTTTAGGGCGTTTTCTATCTTCATTTTTTTCTGAAAAACCAAAAAAATTTTCTTCATTTGTAAAAATTAGATATACTGTAATATCAGGATTTTCTAAATCTACTTTTGCATGTGTAAATTTAGATATCATATCACCCATAGAACTCTCTAATTCTAGTACATTCAATTTATTTGATGATAAGTTAACTACTCTACACACAAAACTTTTTGTATTTTTTAGAACCTGAAAATTCTCATCATCTAAAAATAATCCTGACATTTTTCTTAATATTTGTCCTGAAGTTTTTACAAATGTAGCACGTTCTGTAATTTTATTCCAATTAGTTTTTGATTGAATCATTATTAGATTTGAAATTATTTTTATTTTACTAAATCTATCATACATTTTTACAATTGCTACAACTTCATCAATTGCAAGTTCTAGATAATCTTTAGATAAAATAAAAAAACTTTCTGGCATTACATTATTGCCTTTGCAATAGTTTTTGAAATATCTACTTTTGATGTTTTTCCTGGAATTGTATTTGTACTTATAATACTTGTAACTCCTGCTTTTTTTATTTTATTTTCAGCATCATTCATTAAAAGTGCATGTGTACATGCAACATAGATTTTTTTACATTTTTGTTTTTTAAGAAATTGTGTAGCTTTGATTATGCTACCACCCGTACTTATCATATCATCAACTAAAATTAAATCCCTATTTTTAACTTCAGTTAAATTTTTTGTTTTAATTTTTACTTTACCTGTTTTTCTATCTCTTGTTTTTTCTAATACAATATAATCTAAATTGAATTCTTTTGCAAATTCTTTTGCCCTTTCTTTTCCACCTTGATCTGGTGATACAACTAAAGGGTTTTTCAGGCTCAATTTCTTAAAATATTCAACAAGATCTGGAATTGCAGTTACATTTTTTGTTTTGATCTTAAAATACTTTAATCCAATTAAACTATGGATATCTACAATAATTATTTTTGATGCCCCTGCACTCTTGAATAATTTACCAAGTACTTTCATTGTAACAATCTCACCAGGTAAAAATTCTCTATCTTGTCTTGCATATCCCATATATGGAATTACAGCAATTACTTCTGATGAATTTTCTTTAGCTTTAGTGATTAATGATAATGCTTGAACTAAGTTGGTATCTACAGGTGGATATATTGATTGTACAACAATTGATTTTTTTTTTGATAATTTTCCAATTAATGTTATTTTACTTTCACCATCAGGAAAAACTCTAATTTCTGATTTTACAAAATTTGCCTTTATTTTTTTTGATAATTCCTTTGCTAAATTTTCAGAAGACTTTCCTGAAATTACTGATAATTCACTCAATAAGAAAATATAATTTAAAGGGATTCTTAAGTTTTGAGAATTTTTTTCCTATTCGTCGCCTTCTCCACGACCTATGTCGCCTAATCCGTACTCCTCAATTACTTTATTTCTAAATTCATCTTTTTCATCAATTTCATTTTGCTCTTTCTTTTCATCTCCTTGGTATACAGTTCTAATTGGCCATGGAATTCTAATATCATATTTTTTAAACTCTTCATACATTATCATTCTTAGATCTGTTTTTGTCTTAAATTGTGCTCCATAATCTTTAACGTATAACCACATTGAGAAATCTAATGCAGAATCATTGAATTGATTAAATCTTACAACTGGTTGTGTAATATCTACATGTAGATCCTTATCACATCCACAACTTGATTTATTTTCATCTAAAAATGAACATCTATTTTGTCTAATTAGGTGCCTTCCTTTACCATCTTTAATTTCAATCATGCCACGTTTTCCAATTTTTACTAAAATTGCTGCAACCTGTTTTGGATCATTAAGATATGAAACTCCTACAGTAACTACTGCTGGAACCAGTTTATTTTCTTTTGTATAATTGATAATTTGTGCTGTTACTAATTGTCTTGTAGGAATTATTGCTACAGATTCATGTAATCCATCTCTGACATAGGTAACTCTAGGTGTAATTTTATGAACATATCCATTATACCCTGATTCTAATTGAATTCTTTCACCTTCTTTGAAAATATTGTCTTTTCTAATCATCAAGTATGCAAAGTAATTCTGCATTGTTTCTTGCAATGCTAAACCAATACCAATTGCAAGGCCACCTGTTGCAGTTGCTAGTACAAACAAATCTACTCCCCACCAAGATACAATTCCTAAAATTGTTGCAAGAAAAATTCCTACAGGTAAAATTTGTTTAAATGATTTAGGAATACCTTCTCTTTTTTTACGTGCATAACCTACTGGTCGAGAACTTGGAATTAATGGCTCAAAACCATTAATCCTCTTTTCCTCTCTCCAAATATCTATTGGAAATATTTCATCTGGTTTTGCACCGGGTTTTAATTTTCTTCCTGATTGATTATTTCCAGTAACACAACTGTTAAAATATTTTACATATTTTCCTCTTTCAGATTCTTTCCATTTTTCAAAAGGATTACTTGCTAATTTTTCATAACTTCCAATAGGATTTCCTTTTGAAGTACGATATTGTTCTAATTGAGTAATTCCTTCTTTTGTTTTACAGAGATTCTTGAATTCATTATCAGTAAAATCTTCAGGTGCGATAGTTGGTGGAATCCATTTATATAATTTATAAAAAAGACCATTGTCATCTGAAAAACCTTGCATATCATACCAAACCTCAAAATCTTGTTTTTCAAGAATTGATTTATCACGTTTTGTAAGCATTATTGGTATTAAATGAGAAATTGTATATCCAATAACTAGAATATTAAAAGTATTGAGAATTTTTGCAAAAGTTTTTTCAGGAGTTAATTCTATTGTAGAAATATTTGAATCCTGTTCAAATAATTCTGAAGTTTGAATATATGCATTAGTGGATGAAATTAGAGCAATCGCAAAAAATGGTAATACTGCGTTTTGTACAAATTTTGATAAATGTGGTCTAGTGTAAAATATTTTTTTTGATTTTATCAGTGATGAGAATGTTCTATACGCAGCAGATATCATAACAATTCCAATTATCATTATGATGAAAGCTAACTGAAGTGATTCTGATGAAGCTAATAATTGTGAAACTGTTTCAAATTCTCCAACTGAAATTTGTGAAATATCTCCTTCGCTCATAATTTGTCTTCCTATTTTCATTTATTTTCTAGAATAAAATGTTAAGCCATTTTGGTTATTTTTCAAAAAAAATGATATATTTTTTAATTATTTTATGCCTAAAATTACTGCAACCTTTAACAAGGGTTACACTACTAATTATGAAATGACATATCAAAAATCCATTTGGACTGGTACACCTTCTATGAAATCATACACATTATCTAATTTTCGCCAAATTCCACAAATTCAACAACTTTCTGAAGAAAAACAATTTGAAATGGAAGTTGTAGGTAATGTTTTACCATTTAAAGTAAATAATTATGTAATTGAACAATTAATTAATTGGGATGATATTCCTAATGATCCTATTTTCATTTTAACATTTCCTCAAAAAGGAATGTTGAAACCTAAACATTATGAACAAATGTCTACTGCATTAAAAAATAATGCTGATAAAAAAGAAATAGCAACTATTGCAAATGAAATTCGTTTACAACTAAATCCACATCCTGCAGGTCAAATGGAACTTAATGTTCCAAAATTAAAAGATGGAACTAAATTATATGGAATGCAACACAAGTACAAAGAAACATGTCTTTTCTTTCCTAGTCAAAGTCAAACTTGCCATGCATATTGTAGCTTCTGTTTTAGATGGCCTCAATTTGTTGGCATGGATGAAATGAAATTTGCAATGCAAGAAGGTGAACAACTAGTTCAATATCTTAGAGAACATCCTGAAATTACTGATGTATTATTTACTGGTGGCGATCCAATGATAATGAAGGCAAAAATTTTCTCAAAATATGTGAATACTCTAATTGATGCGAATCTTCCAAATCTTAAAACTATTAGAATTGGAACAAAAGCACTTGCATATTGGCCTTACAAATTTCTAACAGATTCAGATTCTCAAGAAATGTTAGAAATTTTCAAGAAAATTACTAGTAGTGGTTTACATCTTGCATTTATGGCTCACTTTAATCATCTAAATGAATTATCAACAGATGCAGTCAAAGATGCAATTAAAGAAGTACGAAACACAGGCGCTGAAATTAGAACTCAATCACCTCTTTTAACACATATCAATGATGATGCAGAAATGTGGGCTAAAATGTGGACTAAACAAGTTCAATTGGGTTGTATTCCATATTACATGTTTGTAGTTCGAGATACAGGCGCACAACACTACTTTGGAATTTCTCTAGTTAAAGCATATGATATTTTCAAAAAAGCATATTCTTCAGTTAGTGGATTAGCTAGAACAGTTAGAGGACCAAGTATGTCAGCAACACCAGGTAAAGTCCATGTACTTGGAATTGCAAATCTTAAAGATGAAAAAGTAATTGTTTTGAGATTTTTACAGGGTAGAAACCCTGATTGGGTACAAATTCCATTTTTTGCAAAATATGATGAAAATGCAATTTGGTTAGATGATTTGAAACCAGCATTAACTGATAAATTTTTCTTTCAAGATGAAATGGATGATATCAAACAAATTAATCCAATTGAAGATTATCCTGAATCATAATTTTTATCTGACTTTCTTGAGATCTATTCTGAATTAAAATATAAATATTATATTATATTTGCATAAACTCTAACTGATTGAAAAGTTTCAATATGTGCAGATGGATAAGTTGTACAATTATCAAAAATAACATTTTTAAAATTAGATTTATTTTAAAAAATTATGAAATATACTTTCTTACTACTATCCTTGCTACTTATTCCTAGTCTTGATGGAATTGTATATGGACATACAGTTGATGCAGTTGGAGAATATCGTGTAGAAATTGGTTGGATGAATGAACCCGTTGTATCTGGTGATACAAATGGACTTGAATTGTATATTAGTCCACTAGTATCTTGTCCTGATATTTCAATATCTTTGGAATGTGCAAATTCTCAAGAATTTCAAAATGGTATTGAAGGATTAAGAAAATTATTAAAAATTCAATTTGTATATAATAACACACAAACAATTACTTTACCTTTAGTATCTGATCATAATGTTCCAGGAAAATATTATGCTTTCATTACTCCTACGGTATCTGGATATTTTCAAGTAAATCTTATTGGAAATATTTTAGAGACGCCTGTAAATTTATCTATGCATCCACCTCCAATTAAAGAAAGATCTTATATTGAATTTCCTGAATTAACTAATCTTGCTTTAACTAAAGTCATTGATGATAATACAAAACTTGTTGAACGTATTATTTCTCTAGAAAATACTGTTCAAAATCTAGAAAATTTTAGTAATCAAGTGTATATTGGAATTGGAATGGGAATAACTGGTATTATTCTAGCCATAATTGCTTTAGTTAAAACAAGAAAAAATTAACTTTATGACTAATTTTGATAGAATTTTCCAAATCACTGATATCTTATAATGTAATAAACTACAAGTATAGGAAAATGAGTACTGATCCTAACTAGGTTGATAAAAAATGGCAGAATCTAATTATGATATTTTAGGAATTGTTGAAGGAACAACAGAGAAAGACATTAGGGACGCATTTAGAAGATTAGCTTTACAATTTCATTCTGATCGAGGTGGGGAAAATGAGCAATTTATTAAAATTAAACAAGCATATGATGATCTAAAAATTGGTAAAAAATATCCTGATACTGATATTGAAAAAATAAAAAATTCTAGAGTTTATTCTGATGAAAGTGAAGAAGATGTTAGAAGAAAAAATCAGATTTTAGGCCAAGAATTATCTAAAGAAATGAAAAGTGCTGAAGAATGGGTAACTGCATTAAATCAATCAAATTCTACAGCAACTAGATTATTTGGCTCAAAAACTCTTGGTGAAATTGAATTAGAAAGAAAAGCAACTGGTACTTTATCTATTAAGGGTAATTTTATGGCTGGAAGTTTAACTTATGATGGTCCAATAATCATGCAAGGGAGTATTACCAGTCCTTCTTGGACCCAGGAATTTAAAACTAATATTCATCTTACAAAAGGTGATTTCAAGTTCATTAATCCATTAGAAAATAAATATAAAATTGAAAATGGTGCAAGAATTATTGTAGATAATGGAAATGTTGTTGTAGGTAATATTTATGGTAGAAAATATAGAGTTGAGGATAAAGATGGTAGAGTAGGAATTTTTCAAATTCAAGAACATAGAACAAGTATTTCAGCTCCAAATGGAAAAATTATTGCTGAGGATATTTCAAATACTGTATCACTGGATGCTGATACTATTATTGTTCTTAATGTAGAACAAGATTCAATATTATTTGCACGTGAAATTTTATTTTATGGGGAAAAATTCACTTTTGATTCTCTAATTAAATTAAAAAAAAATGGTACAATTCGATTCTTTGAAAAGTTTTCAATACAAGGGTTAAGCGGTGATGCAATAATTGAATTAGAAAATGGTAAAAAAATTAGATTATTTGATCTTAAAACTAAAAAAATTAAAGATTTACCTGATGAATTTATTTCTCATAAAGAAAATTATGATAAGGGTGCTACTTTGGTTGGTAATGGATTTACAATTACATATGATATGTTAGATAATCTTTCAAAAAAACAACAAACTAAACAAAAAAGTAATTGGTCATCAAAATTTGAATTTTCTAAAAAATAATTAATTTTTGCTTATTTTGATTAATTGTATATGAACTTAGAAAAATAAAATAAGAAAAAGAAATTAAAAATTGTGTGAATTAATCTAATCGATTAATTCAGTCCAACCTTTTACGAAGACTGAGTTTTTGTAGAGTGGGACTGGTTGTCCAACTGTAAAGTCCATTGGTCTCATCCAAAAGATTGCTTTTGTTGGGCATACACCTATGCATGCACCATCAGAAATACATCTCTCTGGGTAGAAAACGAATGCTTTTCCTCTTTTCCAGCCTTCAACAGGTTTTACTCTTAAGACATCTGGACCAAGTGTTGTACAGATTTCTACACATAGTGCGCATCCGATACACATTTGTTCGCTGATGTCTGGAATTATTCCTACTGGCATAACAAAATTAGATCATGATTTGACGTTAATATAATTTTCTTAAATTTATGTATCTATAACACCGTTTGAAATTTTATAACGCCGTTTGAAATTAGATCGCTAGAAAACTTACTTGATTATTTGTTAAATTTATTCGTATTATTGTCTATTAATTTGATAATTAGATCATTTTCAATTTTTTTAAGAAAATACACTCCTGTTTTTGCTGATTTCATAATGTGTTTTCCTCCTGGTGATAATATCCATTCACTATTTTCTTTTTTTCTACCCATTGCAGTTATCACAATTGTAGAATTAGATTGTTTTCCTAATGATGAGAGTAACATTATACATGAATTAACAAATCTGGCAGACTCTAAATCATCAAATAAATTGTAAATTCCATTAAATGAATCAATAATAATTAGAAATTCTTTTTCTGATATTTTAGTAATAATTTCTGATAGTTTTTCTTTCCAATTTAGCTTATTTGGTTGAAAAACCGTCAAATTATTTTTTTTTTGAATAATTTTAGATTCAATATATCCTGAATACAATAAATCCATATCTACAAAAATAATTGGTCTATCTATAGAGATAATTATTTTATTCAAAAATTCTATTTTATGAAAAGAATTTGAACATAATATTAAATTTGGTACATTTTTTTTAAATTCTTTTTGAATGTCATTAAAAATTATCTCAGGATTTTTATCCAACATCATAATACTATTTTACAGATATAATAATGAATTTAGCGTCAAAAGATATTTCTGATGATTTCCATTCATCAAAAAAAATCTATCTGAATAATGCATCTGTATCTTTGATGCCATCTCAAAGTATCGATGCTATGAAGGAATTTTTAATTTCATATAATACCATGGGTCCTGATTCTAAGGATTCAGAATCTTTTATTGCAGAAAAATTAGATAATGTGAGAAAAATTATTGCAAAAATTATTTCTTGTCAACCTGATGAAGTTGTTCTAACTCAGAGTACTACTGATGGAATTAATATTGTTGCAAATGGACTTTCATTTGATAATAAATCTAATATTATAATTCGTGGATTGACTCATGAACACCATTCAAATTTTTATCCATGGATTAAATTAAAAGATAAACTTTCAGTAAGAAGTCTTTTAATCGATAAAAATGGATTTTTTGAATTAGATAATTTAAAATCAAATATTGATGAAAATACAAAATTAGTAGCTTTAAGTCATGCTCTGTATAATACTGGTTTAATATTACCAATAGAAAAAATTTCTAAAATTCTTAATAATAAAATTCCATTTTTTATTGATAGTGCACAAACAATAGGATGTATTGGTGATCATGATGTTTCTAAACTAAAATGTAATTTTATGTCCTTTAATGGCTCTAAATGGTTGTGTGGTCCAATGGGTACTGGTTTATTTTATTGTAATCGAAAGTCTAGTGAATTATTAGAACCAAAAACAATTGGTGGTGAATCTGCAATTACTGATGCTGAAAATAATTTAATTTTTAAAGATTTACCTGATAAATTTCAAACTGGTTTTAGAAATTATGTTGGAATTGTTGGATTAGAATCGTCTGCAAAATATTTGTTAAATTTTGGTATGGAAAATATTCGTAAAAAAAATCAATACTTGTCTAATCTTTTTAGAGAGGAATTACTAAAAATACCTAAAGTTATTTTGTATGGTCCAGAAGATCCAAACCAACGAACTAGCATTGTATCTTTTAATATTCAAGGTTTAGATTCGCAAAAAATAGTAGATAAACTTGAAAAACAAAATATTATTTTAGCTGTAAGAGAAATTATGGAAAAAAAGATCATTCGTGTATCTCCTCATTTTTTTAATACTGACTCAGAAATGCTTCAAGTTATTGATGAAATTAAAAAATTATAGATTTTCTTGTTCTTCGATTACAATCATAGTTAATGTTGATTGAACTCTACTGATTTTTCTAATTTTATGGGTGATTAATTCACGTAATTTTTCAGCATTATCTGATGTTAATTTTAAAACTATGTCATATACTCCGTATACTCCTCTAACCTCAAATTTTACATTTTCATCTACTAGTTTTTCTTTTATTTCTGCAATTATTGATACATCTGATCCTAAATCTGAATTTAATAAAACATATGCTGTAGCCATGATAGATTTTTTATTAAATGAGTATTTAACTTTTCATAATTTAAAATTTAGATTTTTTATTTTTTTATAAAAATATTATTTCGCAATGCTAAAAGTATAGTAAATATGATTATATCTTAATGAGTAAACCTGGTAATATTTGGAGAAAAGTTCATGGTAAAATTACAAAAAAACCTACTAATTTTTCTTGGTTAATTGAGGAGAAATTAGCTGGTTGTGGAATTCCTACATCTTTAGATGAATTTGAGTGGCTACTGGATCAAGGAGTAAAATCTATTGTAACTATGACTGAAAATTCATTACCTGATGCTTGGACTCAAAAAATTGATTATCTACATGTACCAACAGCCGATTTTCATGCTCCAAATATGGAAGAAATAGATTCTGCCGTTGAATTTATTCAGAATCAAATTCAAAATAACCAATCAGTGATGGTTCATTGTGCTGCTGGATTGGGAAGAGCTGGAACAATTCTTGCATGTTATTTTATAAAATATAAAAAACTTTCAGCTATTCAAGCAATTAAAAAAATTCGAGATGAAAGGCCAGGTTCGATTCAATCTGATGTACAAGAATTAGCAATAAGTTATTATGAAAAATATGTGAGAAATTAGTTTAAACAAAATCTGAAACTAATTTTCCATCAACGTTTTTAATTTTTAACGTTTTGTTCTCTTGAAAGTACAAAGTTAATCCACCTTCAGCATCTGGATCTTCAACCTTTACCAATTCTAACATTTTAATTTGATCATATTTTTCCATTCATAATCACTCATTCTGGAATTGATATGGTTTCAATTTTTCCATCAACTGGTGTGATAAACATAAACCTGTTATCTTTAAAGATAAAAGTAATACCTCCATCTTTATCAGGTTCTTCGACTTCAAGAATTGGTTGTCCTAATAGACCGTCATATTTTGCCATTATTGATTCAAGAAAAAAGTTCCTTATATCCCTAATTGATTGTGACTTCTATTTCATTAGAACTATTTTTGACACTTCCAGGTTCAGTATAATCATGTTTTTGCCATGATGAAAATACTTCAGCTCCAATCTTGTGTTTACCTTTTCCTAAATCAGATGCTTTGAAAACAAATTTTTCATTAAAGTCAAAGAATTCTTCTCTTACTTCTTCTTCAGAAAGTCTGATAAATGGTTCAAAGTTTTTTGCTATTTGAACCCAAATTCTTCTATCTTTCATTGGATTGACTAATTTTGGATTCCTTGTCCAGAAAATTGCGGCTTTTCGGTATGAATCTATAATTTTCCCTAATGCCTTCTTTCTGAATCCGCCTGATGTCAATTTTACACCGTATTTGAGCTTTATTGAAACATCATTGTTATTGTATGCTTTAGTCCAATTTGCTTCATTGAACGAATCTCTTATCCCACCTTGAACTGAAAATTGAACATTTATCTCAATATTTTCATCAGATGAGTATTCCTCCTTGGATTTTACTAGTATTATTTCTGAAATTTTGCTTTCTGTCATTGTTCCTGTTCATATGATTTATATCCGCAATAAGTGCCTTTTCTGAATACATGGATGCACAAGTTATCAGTTCAGAAGCTAAAGAAATGACTATTTCTATCACAGAAACTGATATTGGAATATTATACATTATTCAGCATGAGCTTCTAAAGGCTTCAAATGTTGATTTTGCAGGCGTAATTATTAAACATCCATTAACAAACGAATGTTGGATGCGAATTAATTCTAGCACAAAACCGTTATCTGAAGTTAAAAAATCAACAGAATCTTCAATAAAAATGGCAGAAGAATTTAAAGAATTATTTATTTCAAAATTAGGGTAAATTAGATTGAAATTTTGCCCCAAATGTGAGGTTAAACTAAAAAAAGGTGATTCTGGCCTTGAATGTTCAAAATGTGATTATACTGAAGGAGTAAAAATAGTACAAAAGAAAAAAATTATTGCTGAAGAAGAACCTGATTTTTCACTTCTTGCTTTTGAAGGAACTGAGGGAGAAGAGACTGAACCAACAGTGAAAATAGATTGTGAAAAATGTGGCCATGATCAAGCTGTAGGTTGGATGTTTCAAACTAGAAGTGCAGATGAACCAACAACTCGATTTTATCGTTGTCAAAAATGTAAATACACTTGGCGTGATTACACATAAGGTTTAACTGGAACTTATAGTCAAGAAAAATGAATTGACTTTTGGTGCAAAAACAAATGGCTCAGATGATCTAAAAGCCATAATTTCTGCAATCTCTACACTAGTTGAAGAAGCAACTTTTGTTGCAACAGCTGAAGGAATTACTTTTCGAGGAATGGATCCATCTCACGTTGCTCTTATTGATATATCCTGGCCAAATTCAGCATTTGAAAAATATGAATGTGATAGTGATATTAAATTTGGAGTTAGAATAGATGAATTTTCTAAACTTATCAAACGAGCAGATAAAAAAGATAGTATCGAAATCAGTATTTCTGAAGAAAAAATGTTACTTGTAACAGTTGGAAAAAATAAAAAATATAAAATTCGTTTAATTGAAAGTTCTGCAACTGATACACCATTACCAAAAATTCCATATGATTCAAAAATCGTTTTAACTTCTTCAAAATTTGATAAGATTCTTGGTGATGTCCAAGTTGTATCTGACTATCTAACTATCAATACATCTGATTCCAAGGGTGATTTTTCAGGAAAAGGTGATTCTGGTGAAGTAATTATTGAATTGGATAAAGATGCTGAAGATATTGAAGAAATTTCTTCAAAAGCAGATAGTGTTGGTACTTACAGCCTTGAATATCTTAATCCTGTAGTTAAAGCCGTAGGTAGTAATGCTGGATTTATCACATGTGAATTTTCAAGCGCAAAACCACTTAGAATTGAATTTAAGGTTGCAAATATAGGCAGAATCCACTTTTATCTTGCTCCACGCGTAGAAAGTTAAAGCATTTAAAGATTGGATAATTCAGTTAGTTTGAATTGAAACTTGTTTTAAAATATGGTGGAACCTCAATCTCCAATACAAAAGATATTCAAACAATATGTGAGCATATTAGTACACTATCTAAAAAACATCAAATTGTAATAGTTTGTTCTGCAACAAGTGGAACTACTGATGATCTAATTGAAATATCTGAATCTATAAAAAAAGAAAATAAATCTAAAGCAGAACAACTTGCATCAAAAATTATCAATCGACATAATCAATTAGCAAAACAAACTATCAAAAAATCTGATATTCAAAAAACATTATTAGTAAAATTAAATGAAGATTTTACAGAACTACTTGCATTAATAGACGGTTTAGTTTTGTTAGGAGAAGTAACATCCAGATCAATGGATTATTTAATTTCATTTGGTGAAAGATTATCTATAAAATTAATTGCCGCTGCAATTAATGATATATCAAAAAAATCAATTTCTTTGACTGGTAAGGAAGTAGGCATTGTAACTGATTCTAATTTTGGTGAATCAAAACCACTTATGGATACAACTAGATTGAGAGTATCAAAAAGTATAGATAATTTATTTTCTAAAAAAATAATCCCTGTAATTGGAGGCTTTGCAGGTGCAGATCAACATGGACATACAACTACATTTGGTAGAGGGGGTTCCGATTATTCAGCAACTATCATTGGTTCTTGTATCAAAGCAGATGAAATTTGGTTAATGAGTGATGTTGATGGACTAATGACTGCAGATCCAAAAATTGTTAAAAATGCAAAGTTACTCAAAGAAGTTTCATACACTGAAGCAATTGAAATGGCTTTGTTTGGTGCAAAACAAATTCATCCAAGAACATTTGAGCCTTTATTGACAAAAAAAATCCCTATGAAAATTAGAAGTTCTCTTATGACCGATAATGAGGGAACTTTAGTAACAGCATCACCTTCTGCATCTGTAAAAAATACTGTAAAGTGTGTCAGTAGTATTCGTAACAATGGACTAATAGATATTCAGAATGGCCAGATTGGAACACCTGGAACTGCAGCTAAAATATTTGCAACTTTAGCAAAAGCTGAAATTAATGTTATGATGATTTCTCAAAATCCTTCTGAATCAAGTATTACAATCGTAGTAAAAAATACTGATCTTGACAAAGCTGTTAGCATATTGGAAATGGATCTTTTAGGAAAAATCATTAAAAAATTAGAAGTTACTACTGAAGTATCTATTATTGCATTAATTGGCTCTGGAATGAGAGGAACAGTTGGTGTTGCATCAAAAGTTTTTACGGCAATTGAGAAAAATAAGATCAATGTATCTATGATTACTCAAGGTTCATCTGAACTTAATCTTGCATTAGTAGTAAAAAATTCTGATACAAATACGGCAGTGCGTGCAATACACGATGCATTTACACTTGATAAAATCAATTAGTAGACGCTAAACGGATAAATTAGTTAAGAAAAAAATTATTGTGAAATTGACTGGTAAACTCTACATTGTTGGCGTTGGTCCTGGACATCATGATCATATGACGTTTAGAGCTAAAGAAGTAATCACAGAAAGTGATACAATTGTTGGCTATGAAACATATGTAAATTTAGTTCAAGATCTAATCAAAGGCAAAACTATTCATCGTTATGCTATGACGCAAGAAGTTGAAAGGGCTCATCAGTGTATTGATCTTGCAAAATCTGGAAAAATTGTTTCACTAGTGTCTAGTGGAGATCCTGGAATTTATGGAATGGCTGGATTAATTTACGAAACACTTGCTGCCACAGGTTGGGATCCTTCTGATGGTTTGGAAGTAGAAATTATTCCTGGCGTATCTGCTCTAAATTCTTGTGCATCAATAGTTGGTTCACCTTTGATGACTGATTTTGCTGTTGTTAGTATGAGTGATCTGATGGTACCATGGGAAATAATTCAGAAACGTGTGGAGTCAGCTGCACAAGGTGATTTTGTACTTGTAATTTATAATCCTAAAAGTAAAAAAAGAATTCATCAATTGCAGGATACTCAAAAAATTCTGCTTAAACATAGAAAACCTACAACACCTGTTGCAATAATTAAAAGTGCTTATAGAGAATCTGAAACTGTCGTTATGACTGATTTAGAAAATTTACTTAATTTTGATGAAGAATTAGGTATGACTAGTACTGTAATTATTGGCAATTCCTCAACATACACCTACAAAGATTTAATGATTAATCCAAGAGGATACAAATCAAAATATAATTTAGAAGAACAAACTAATCCAAATCTTAAAGTTTAGAAACTTTTCTTTATTGCTTCAGATAATTCCTCACTAAGATTTAGTTTTTCTCTAATTGGAGATATAATTTCTACAAGATAATTTCCTATAGTCTGTTTTAAATCTCCAGGATGTACTTTCTTTTCTTTAAAATCATCTTCCAACTCTTTATAGTTTGAATATGATACATTACCTCCAAACTTATCAGGTCTCTCAATATTAATTTCATTAAATTTACTAAAAATTATTGATTCTGCAATTGCTAGTACGGGATTATTTTCTATGATTCCCTCATCACACCATGCTTTGTTGATTTTCTTTCTAATTTCATCATCTGTATTGTGGATAAATATGCCTGAATTTGGATCTGATTTGCTCATTTTACTAAATTCACCACCAGACTCTACATTTTCTTGTTTTTTTAATCCTGGAAGTAATTTATGATGAACAGAAACTGGAACTTTCCATTTCATTTTAGGAAAAATTTCTCTAACTAACATGTGTATTTTTCTTTGATCCATTCCTGCATGTGCTATATCTACATCCAAATAATGAATATCCACTGCTTGCATTGCAGGATAAAGTAATCTGGCAACATCAATTTTTTCATCACTTTCTGAACGCCCCATAATTGTTAGAGTTCTCATAGTTCTTTTCAATGACATGTGTTTTGTAAATTTTACAAGATCTGACCAGTACTCTGGATTTTTTTGATATAATTCTGAACCTAAAACAATTTTTGCATCTGGGCAAACTAATTTGAAAGCATCTTGATAATATTTTGAAACTTTAGAAATTGTATCCCAGTTACCGCCTAGTTTATCATTGATAATTGTATGCCAATCTGCAAGAAAAATTGTACAATTTACTCCAGCTTTAATAAAATCATTAATTTTGAAACCAGTACTGATTAAACTACCTAGGTGTAAAAAACCAGAAATTTCTAAACCGATGTAGTGGTTTGGTGAAGAATTTGTTTTAAATAATTCAATTAATTCCTCACGAGTTACAATTTCTTCTGTTGGAGATTTTTCAATTAAATTTACTTTTTCATTAATGTCCAAATCAAAACAACTTTTAAAATCTAAACCTATAAAGTTATTCAAAACAATTAATTTGAAATCTTTGAATATAGGATAATTTTACAATCTATGTGACTCTTGAGGAAGGACTAGAATTAATTAGTAATTATAAAAAAGGCTTAGAGAAATTTTTAGAAACATTACCTGAACAATCTGTTCAATTAGGCTCTGAAATGATTAAAACACTTACATTGAATTCTAAAAATCAAATTGTAAATTTGGAATCAATTGAGAAATCATTAAAAAGACCAGCAAAAAATTAATTTTTAAAATTATTATTTACAATTTTTCTTATGTTTTCTTAAACCTTCTTCATAATCAAATTCAGCACCACATGTTCGACATTTGTCTTTTTTCTTATTATGAGCTTTTTCTTGATGTTTTTTCAGTCTTTCAGAATCTGGCAATATGGTTCCACATTTTTTACATTTTAATTCATTTTTACTGGATCCAAATAACCCCATACTATACTGTGAATACAATAGTATAAAAAATAATTTTTGTTGTAATTTTTTCAAAATAATTTTAATAAATTACATAAATATTGATTATAATTCTTGATCATCTAATGTTTTTCTATGTTTCACACTTAGGTAAAATCCATGTGCAGTAATTATAAATGCTGCAAGGAAAATTTTTGTTGCAAAAATTAAATTCCATGGTCGATCAGGATCTGGATAAGCTACTGATAACATATCAATATCTGGAACCAATCCCTCGATTATTCCTGCTGTAATTTGTGCATTCAAAACTGTAAAGTTGTATAATACTTCATAAAAAGAAATTATTGTAAATCCAAGTAACATTAATTGAAGTAAAGCCATTTTTGTTCCAACAATTTTATTTCCTGCAGTTCTTTTCCAACCAATTCTAGTAACACAATACCATCCAATTATTGTGGAAAAAAATATCCAAGTTGAAATTCGTGCAAAATTTTCAAAAGGAATAGTTGTATTGTGAATTACTTCACCCATAACATATGTTCCATTTGCTAACCATTCTAACATTGTAGCATAAACACCAAAAATTAATGCTGAAACCATTATAGATCCACAAATATAGAAAATATACAAATACACTTTGTAACCTGCATCTGTTTTTTCTAAATATCGTGGTTCCATTCTATCATTTGCCAATTTTTGAAATATAAAAATTCATAGATATTAAATGAGATTTATAGCGTAGTTGTTATCAGATTAATTATTGAAAATACCCATAAACATTCCTTTTGTAGGTAGGGAAGAAATTTCAGTAGTTACTTCTATTCTAAAAAATGGTGCGTTAACTTCTGCCTCCAATCAAGGTGGAAAACATGTTCAGGCTTTTGAAAAATCAGTTTCTTCATTTGTAAATGCAAAATATGCTGTAGCTGTAAATTCTGGTACTGCGGCGTTACAAGCAGCACTATATGCACTAGACATTAAATATGGTGATGAAGTTCTAATTCCATCTTTTACTTTTGTTGCAACTGCAAATTCTGTACTTTCTACTGGTGCAAAACCTATCTTTGTTGATATTTTAAAAGAAAATTATACAATGGATCCTGATGATCTTCAGAAAAAAATTACAAAAAATACCAAAGCAATAGTTCCTGTACATCTTTATGGAAATGTAGCTTATTTAGATAAAATTTCTGAAATTGCTAAAAAATTTAACATACCAATTATAGAAGATTCAGCTCAATCACTAGGTTCTACTTTTAAGGGAAAACATACAGGAACTTTCTTTGAAATGGGATGCTTTAGCATGTATCCTGCAAAAGTGATGACTGCTGGGGAAGGTGGATTTATTGTTACAAACAATAAAAAATTTAGAGACAAATTACTAATGATCAGAAATCATGGAATGGTAAAAGGATATGATAGTAAAATATTTGGACTTAATCTAAGATTGCCTGAAATTAATGCAGCAATTGCAACAGTACAAATGAAAAAGTTACCAAACTTTTTAAAAACTAGACAAAAAAATGCAGAACTTTTATCAAAATTACTTTTAAAATCAAATCTTAATCTTCCACAAGAAAGAAAAAATGAAAAAGTTAACTGGTATTTGTATACAGTTACCACGCCAAAACGTAATGTTCTTTTGAAAAAACTTAATGCAAAAGGAATAGGTGCAGCATCATACTATCCAATTCCTGTACATAAAACACCATTTTATAAATCAAAAATAAACTTACCAGCAACTAATTGGGCTGCTTCACATGTACTTTCTTTACCAATTCATCCTAGAGTAACTTCAAAAAATATTGAATTTATTGCAAAATCTATTCTTAAAATACTTTGAATAAACTAGGTGAAACTATTGGTAAGATTTGTAAAATTTTTCTACCAATTACTGAAGAATTCTATATTGGAAATCTTAATTCATCCGTTTGTATCTGTACACTTTCAAGCATTAAATTACTAAAAGAAATTAAAAATTCTAAAATAATTGATAATGTTGCAATTGTTGGACGATTATTTACTGAAAATAAAGGAATTGATTCAATTATAAAAAATGTAAATCAAAATAAAAAAATTAAAACAATAATTGTATGTGGAAAAGAAGTTTGGGGTCATAAATCTGGACATTCATTATTTCAATTGCATAAGTATGGTATTGATGATAATAATAGAATAATTAATTCAACTAGTCCTGATCCTTTTCTAACCGTATCAGAATCAGAAATAAAATATTTTCAAAAAGAAATAACTCTTTTAAATTTAATTGGTGAATTAAATATTGAATTAATTATTAATAAAATTTAATTAAATTAGTAACTGTTTTTCTGTCTTTCACGATTAATTTGATTTTTTCTTTTATATTCATCTAAAATATCCTCAGGTGTTAATTTTAATTCAAGTGATGCCTGAACAACAAAATGCCATATGTCAATTAATTCTTCTCTAGCCTCCTTTTGATTAAATTCCGTAGGTGTTTTCCACCATTTCCAATTGGTTGTTCTTTGCAATTCTACAGCTTCATGCATAATTGCAGTACACAATGCTGAAACTTTACCTTCAGTATCTTTTGGATATCTGTCTGATTTGATTATTTCAGATAGATCTTTTTGAAGTTTAAAAATTTCATCTAATCTATCTTTTGTTTTTTCTGACATGATGTAATTTATTTTAAAAAATAATTTAACTTAAGTCTTTTTAGAATTGGATCATTTTTTCATATGATTTCAAACGTTTTTCAATATCTCCTTTTTTAATTTTTAGTAATCCGTCTAAACCGTATCTTTCAACTGCAAATGAACCAAGTACATTTCCATATACTACAGCTTTTTTAATATCTGATATTTTTACTGATTTTTTACTAGCAAGATATCCAATCATTGCACCTGCAAATGAATCACCTGCACCCGTAGGATCCACAACATTTTCTAATGAAAATCCTGCAGTAGGAAAAATTACATCATCAAAAAACATCAAAGAACCATGTTCACCTTTTTTAATTATAATGTATTTGGCACCCCACTGTTTCATTTTTTTTGCACATTTGATTAAATTATGTTCTTTTGTTAGTAATTTAGCTTCTTCATCATTGATTACAACTGCATCTACATTTTTTATCATTTTAATTACTGCATCTCTTTTTGTTGATATCCAAAAATCTATGGTATCACACATTGAAAATTTTACATTATCAAATTCTTTAATTAATTTAGTATTTTGTTCTGGATCATTATTTGCAAGATAAACAAATTGTGATTTTTTATATTCTTCTGGTACTATTGGTTTAAAATCTGCAAGTACGTTTAACTCTGTTTTCAAAGTAGATCTTGTGCTTAGAGTACTATCATATTTTCCATCATAACGAAATGTTTTACCTTTGTTTATTACCAATCCTTGTAAATCTAGATATTTTGATAAAATGTTATGATTTTTTTTTGGAAAATCATCGCCAACTACAGCTATTAATCCTGTTTTTATAAAATTACTTGATGAAATAGCAGCATATGTTGCAGCCCCTCCTAAAACATTTTTTAGAGTTTTAGTTGGAGTTCTAATTGTATCTAAAGCTGTAGAGCCAAAAACTGTAAGCATTTAAAAAAAAACTAATTTTGTTGTATAAATTTCCTTGTTTGCTCATCTGTGGGATAATAATCAAATGGAATTTCTATGGATATACCAAATAAATCATATTTTGTTATTGCTGAAATTTTTACAGATTTTGATTCATCAGATTTTTGATCTGTTGTAAAAGTACCTTTAACATGAATACTACTTATTGGATATAATGTGAATGATTCTAAATTTCCTTTACCTATTATTTCATTATCATAAAATATAAAAAATTCAGTTTCACCTGCTGGCAATGTCAATAATGATGGATTTTTAAATTCTAACTCTATTTTATAATTTAAATTATTTTTATCTTCATTTATGATCGTATTTTCAGAAATATTTACTGATATTCCTGATAGCGATTGATATTGTGAATACCCCAAAATACTGGCAAATAATAAAAATAGCACAATTGTACTTTTTTTCTTTGATGATTTCATGACTAATTATCAAAATATTTTGTTTTAAACTAAAATTAAAAAAAATTCTGATTACTTGTGTAATTTTTTTGATTTAATCTTAAATCTCATTAGAGCTATCTCAATAAATCAAAATTAACCTAATGATTGTATTGGCACGAATTAAACTTAAACTGGGTGAGAATGAACTTGAAGTTGATTCTAGAGATTTCTATGTTGACAATCAAACATTAGGTGAAATTATAGATAATATCTCTCAATATTTACCAGAAAATCAAGCAAAAATTGTATATGAATCAGATTTTACTTCTAAACCACATTCAATAGAACACGGTTTAGAATATTTAGATGATGCAGAAACATTTGAACCTGAATTTAATGAACCAAAACATATCACTAGTGATGAAATTAAATCAAAACTAAAAATTTTAGAAACCTGCAAATTTTTTGATTCACCAAGAACTGCTAGTGAAACTGTCCAACAACTTAGAGAATATGGATGGGCTACAGGTACATTAGATGTTTCAAAAGCTTTAGCAAAAATGACTTTAAATAAAAAATTTACAAAAAGTTTATTTGAAAATAAAACTTGTTACTCAATCGAACAATTACCCTTATCTAATTAAAAGAGTAGTTGCATTTCAAACAATTAGAAAAAATTTCTCCATCTAAATGATCAAAATGTATATTACATTGTTGACATGTGTGATGCATATCAAAATATCCATCTTTTTCTATAATTCCAATTTTATTTGATTCAAGATTTGTGCTTTTACACTTTATACAATGACAACCACATTCAATTTTCATAATTTTTTTCAGATAATCTAATTATACTTTCCATATCTATACAAATCATTGGATAAAAAACGTGAAGTACCAATAGAAATTGATGATCATTTCAAACTTTTTGGAAAAGAACCATGGGAAGTAGAATACGGCGAGAAATGTGCTGTATGTGATGTTAGAATAGATGAATACGGTTTTTGTTCATGTGGTTCTGGTGGAGATTAAATTACTTTTTAATTTTTCTCATTATAATTATAGCAACTATCGTAACAATAATCAAAATACCTCCAAAAACTATCCAGATAAAATAATCATTAGAAATAGATTCTACCGGTAAAGTATCATTAGAAGTAATTTTACTTAAGTTATTACTATGTTCAGAATTACTAATCATAATTTCTCCTACTGCTTGTGGTTTTATGGAAAGTGAAACATAATTTTCTTTACTGTTAGATTTAGTATACTTGATTTTTTCATCATTTAATAATATAGTATATGGACTACCTAACAATTCTTCTTCCATAGTTACTGTTACAAATTTATTTTTTTCATTTAGTTGAAAACTAATACTTTTTGATACTTGATCAAAATTAAATTTATCAATTTTAGAATTTGTTATAATTTCTACATTAAATTTATCTTCGTCCAAACTAACTTCTTCTATTATTTTTGGAATTTTATCATAATATTGTATTAGTGCATTACCTCCATTGTTTACTGAAATACCTTTTTTATTTTCTAATTGTATTATGTTATTATTAAGAAAAATTAAATTTATTTCTTCAGAAAATAAAATAGAAAATGTTTCAGAGTATCCAATTCTAACTGTCCACAAATTTTCATAGAATGTAGATGCGTCTTCTAAATCATATTTAATAATAATATCTAACTTTGAAGGAAAAATTGTTATAGATAAATTTTCTTTTCCATCATTTGTTAATGCAAATTCTTTTTCATCACCATTCTCATTTGTAACTATAAGACTTTCTGGAATTACTCCATCAAACAAACTTACACTTACTGGTATATTTGAAGCAGCAATAACCTGTTTTACATTAACTATTTCTGATTTATTTAATTCCACTTGAATTAATTTCTGATTTGCTTCTGCTCCTAAAGAGAACTGAGCACTGACTGTAGGAATTACTGTAACTAGAGCTAAAACTAATACAATTAAGTAAATTTGATTATTCATTTATTCTAAAGTAACTTTTACCATTTGGACTTTCTCTAACGGACAATCATTTCCATCTTTTTGAACCTTTACAATTTTATCTGCTACATCCATTCCTTCTGTTACTTGTCCAAATACCGTATATTCTCTATCTAAAAATGCACTATCTGATGTTACTATGAAGAATTGTGAGCCTGCACTGTTAGGATCTTGTGATCTGGCCATAGAAACAATACCCCGTAAATGTGATCTTGAACTAAATTCAGCGTTAATGTTGTACCCTGGACCTCCTTGTCCCCAAGAATTTTTGTTATCTGTTTTTGTATTAGGATCTCCTCCTTGAATCATAAATCCAGGAATTACTCTATGAAATAATGTACCGTTATAGAATCCATCTCTAACTAATTTTTCAAAATTTCTTACAGTTTCAGGGGCTAATTCAGGGAAAAGGTTAAGTGAAATATTGCCATGATTAGTTTCAATATTTACTGTAGTCATATTTTTTTTGAATATTAAAATATCATAAAAGTCTTTTTGTAAGATTACCATGAAATTTTTTATACCCTGTTATTTTTTTTAAATATTTTAAATTCTTACTTTATTTTGACTCCTTATTTTATTGAATACTTGTAATTTTTTTAAATAATAATATTATTTTTGGTGTTGTCTTTTTTGAATTCTAAAGTTATAGTGTTATATAGAACAATTAGAAGTCTCATACATTGAGTCGTATAAACCAAAGCACAATAATTAAAGAAGCAATTAATTCCTATCTTGACAATGGAGTAACTGACAAACAAGACATCTATACAAAAGTAGTTGATGAACTTGGTGTCCCAAGACCTACAGTAAGAAGAGTTGCAAGAGATCTAAGAACTGAATTATTACAAAAGATCCAAATCTTACAATCTGATATGCCTAAAGTCGCTGCTACTCCTGAAGAAGACGAATAAATTCGACTCCTTTTTCTTTTTAACTCCTTTTATTTTCTAATTATTGGCATTACTATTATAAAGAATGAATTTTTCAAATTAGTTATGGGATATGCACGTAATCATTTAGCTACAATTGTAACTGGTGCATTTGCTTTAGTTTTAACTGGTATTTGGGCACCAATGGTTGATTTTGCACCAAATCTAAATTTCGTCTTTATCATGGCAGTTTCAATTACATGGTTTATGGTACTAACTTGTTGGTTATCTCAAAAAAGTGTAGATTATGCAAATAATCATTCTCACGCACACGAAGTACATCAAAAAAAAAGCTTGAGTAATACACAAACAGTTCAAGTTGAAATTCCTAAACAAATCAATCTTTCAGAAATAAAGCAAATTCAAAATGAGTTATCCGGAGAATTAAATGAACTAAAGTCATCTGTAGAACTAAAAGATAGTGAAATTGAAAGGTTAAATCAAGAAATTTTGAATTTACAAACTCTGGTTCAAATTGAATCATTAAAGTCTGAATTAGCTAATTTAAAAATATTATCTTCTAAAAGAAAATAATTTCAATCTTTACAGTGACAAGTAACTATGCCGTGATTCTTTTTACATCCAGGACAACTTACAGCACCACCATAATGACATTTACATGAACATAATTCAGTTGGATCTTTTTTTAAATTCAATATTGTTAGTTTGTGCATATACTATTTGACTTTTACAAATCTATGAATAAATTATTTTTATTTTTGTAATTTAGATGCAATTTGTAGAGTTTCATCAACCATTTCTTTTAATCTAGTTTTAGCATTTTCATCTGAAATTTGATTATCTGTAAATATTTCTGTAGTTAGATAAACTGCTTTTGGATTTGTAATTACTCTAAAGTATGATAGCAATTGTGTGATTACTGTTTGAACATCAACAAAACCAATATTTCCAGCAGCTAAAATAGCCATACCTGCAACTTTACCTTCTGTTTTTTTATGATCAACATATTCAAAGAGATTTTTTAATGCAGAACTAAAAAATGAATTATAGATAGGTGAACCAATTAACCATACATCTGCTTCCATAATGTCTTTTGCAGCATTTTTAGTTGCTTCATTATACTCTACATCAAATCCTCTATAACACTCAATTTCTCCATCTGAAAGATTAATGAATTTTGTATCTGAATTTTTTGATTTTGTATATTCATTAACATATTTCATAACTATCTGTGTATTTGCAGTTTTTCTAGGACTAGCTGAAATAACAACTATTTTCATAATTTTTTAACTCATTCTTTGTATTTAATCCCTACAATTTTTAAAATTAAATGGGCTTGGAGGGCTTCGATCCCCCGACCTGAAACTTAGGAAGCTACTGCGCTATCCATGCTACGCGTCAAAATTGACTCTGCGCTACAAGCCCAGCAGAAAAAATATTCTAAATTATTTAAGCCTAATCAAATTTAGTTTGAATCATATTTTGAATTTCTTTCCAATCCAAATTTTCTTTTTCTTCCCATTTTTCATAGTAAACAACATCTTTTAGATTTAATCTTGGTAACCAACCTGCACTTTCAAGATCTGGTTTATCTGCAAATTCATTAACATAACCTAGGCATAGATATGCAACAGGAACTACATGTTCTGGTAATCCAAGAATTTCTTTTAGAATTTTATTTGAAAGAATACTTACCCAACCAAGTCCTATTCCTTCAGCTCTTGCTGATAACCATAAATTTTGGATTGCACAACATACGCTGTATATCCCTGCTTCTGGAATACTTGATCTACCTATCACAAATGGACCAAATTTTGATGGATCATATGTAACACAAAGATTAACAGGAGATTCCAAAATGCCTTCTAACTTAAATGATAGATATTTTGATTTTTTTGGTTCTTCAACTATCTGTGATGAACGTTTTTTCTCTTCCTCAAAAGTTTCTTTAATTTTTTTCTTAGTTTTCTGGTCTTTAATTAAAATAAAATTCCAAGGTTGAGAAAAACCTACTGATGGAGCATGATGTGCTGCATGGAGAATTTTAGATAATTTTTCATTTTCAATTGGTTTTGATATAAAATGCGATCTAACATCCCTTCTTGAATAAATTGCCTTGTAGAATCCCGCTTTTTCTTCATCAGTAAAATCATCTTTCAATATTTACACTCATTTTCTCTTTTTATTCACTCTTTCTTTTGTTAAACGTTAATAATGTCAGAACCTTGCTTTGAACTTCAATGGGCCTGTAGTCTAGCTGGTTAGGATACTGCCTCGACATGGCAGTGATCATGAGTTCGAATCTCATTAGGCCCACTTTTTCTTATTTTTCTGTTCTAAATTCAGTTTCAGCAACACTCCATGTACTTTGAGTGATAATTGTACCTTCAGCAATAAAATTAGTTATTTCATTATTTATTACGGATTGATAAATTTCTGAATTTATTTCATCTTTAGTTAGAATAAATGTATTTTTTAAAGGAACTTCTGCGCCTCCAAAAATTTGTGCTCTTCCAGGTAATGCAACATCTTCTGTAGAATATTTTCCAGAACCTAATAACACATCATCACCATAGAGTTGATATTCAATTACTGGAACTACGAATGTTTTTTCACTAGAATTTTTTACAAGAAATGTAAGAGTAAATTTTGCTTCACTCTCTCCAGCTTCTCTTAATGCGATATCTGTTAATTCAACTTCAACTTGTCCAAGTGGTATATTATCTAAACTAGCATAGTAAACAATACCTGCCATTAAACCTAAACAACCAATTATTGCTGCATAAACTGTAAGTTTACTTTGAAGTGCCATCCAGTTTTAATTACTAATCTACAAGTAAAAACGTTATCAAGATCCAAATACATAATATTTGATATAATATTTAGTATAACATGGCTGCAATAGAACAAGCAATTCTTACTTGGATTCATCTTGTTTCAGCTGCAATATGGGTTGGCGGTTCACTTTTTATTGGAATTGTATTCTCTCCACTTTTAAAAACTATGACGACCTCTCTTCAAGAAAGAATGCAAATAATGATTAGAGTTGGAAAAAGATTTAACAAAATTGCTGTACCTGCATTACTTATTATGATGGCAACTGGCTTGTATAATTCTCATTTAATACTTGGTAAACCAAATATTCTTTTTGAAACAAGTTATGGTCAATTTTTAATTATTAAAATTATACTTGTAATTATATTAATTATCATATATGCAATACATGTTAGAGTAATTCGTAAAGATGTTGAAGAAAAAATTATGTCAAATCAAATGTCTGAACCTGAAATACAACAATTGAGAAAAAAAATTATTATTCTTGGAGAAATTACTGTGGTTTTATCTTTAGTAATTCTATTTTTAGCATCTTTACTTGATGCTGGAGTTTGATACTCCTTGAATAATTACTTCAAAACCTTCTGAAGTTTTTCCAATTCCATATTTACAGCCTGTAATTTTTGATGTTACAAACAGATTTGTTTCTAAATGCTCTGTAATTTCTTTCACTTGAAATACTGTTTTGTTTATGCCTAAACTTGCAGGTACTACTAACATGTCTGCTAAACTTTCATCTACTCCAAGTGAATTATTAAATTTCTCAAAATCTAAATCAAAATTTTGTTTTTTATTATCAAATAATCCATCTATCCCAATAATTGAATTTTTATCAATACTGTAAATTAATAATGATGCTCCTGAATCTAGTGCTTCCTCTTCTTTAATTTCAATTTCTACATTAAAATTGGCTTTACTAATTTTTTCTTTAATCATTTCTATTTTTTCTTTAATCACATCTATTGAAATTTTTGAAAATGTACATTTTAATTTTAAATTGTTTGTTTCTCTTTTGGAAAGTGTTAATGATTTAATTTTTGATGGATATACTTCTAATTTCACTTCTCCATTGCCTTTTGGATAATATCCTCGTTTTATTATTTCAATTGAAAATTCTATTCCCATTCTAGAATATGCTTCCTTGAGTACATACTGAGTATAATCCATTGATGGACTCCAAAGAACATCTGTGCCACCTTTAATTATTAAACTAAGTTTTTTTTGTGAAATAGATACAACCGGAATTAAAACTTGTAAAATTAAAGAAATACTTCCTGCAGTTTTAACATCTTCAATTAATTCTAAATTTTCTACATTACCTGGAACAAATTTAAGTTCTGTAGATCCTATTTTAGCTCCAATTACATCTGCTTTCGAAATTTTTTGTAAAATTTGAATCGCAGTAAGATGTTGTGCTTTTAGCCCTTCATTTTTTCTATTTTTTCTAATATTTTCTAAATGAATTGGTTGTTTTGTAATGCATGATAATGTAATTGCTGAACGTATAATTTGTCCACCACCTTCACCATGTCCTCCATTAATTTTTAAAAAATCCATATTTTTTACTAGTTTGGACTCTTTATGATAGTTTTTTAAAAAGAAATTTCCTATATTTTATATGAACGGTTTGTTGATAGGAAGATTTCAACCATTTCATTTAGGTCATCTTGAAGCATTACAATTTGCATTATCCAAAGTAGATAACTTATGGTTGGGTTTAGGAAGTTCAAACAAATCTATTGAAAAAAGTAATCCATTTTCTGCTGAAGAAAGAAAAAAAATGATTTTATCTTCAATTGATGATTCCATGAAAAACAAAATTACAATTTATTTTATTCCTGATGTAGATAACCATGTAAAATGGATTGAAAAAATTGATACTATTGTTCCAACATTTGATATTATTTTTTCAAATGATCCATTAACTGATCATCTATATTCAAAAAGAACAGTTAAAGTAATTTCAATTCCATTTTTAAAAAGAGATCAATTATCTGGTACTAGAATTAGAGATTTAATTAAAAGCGATCAAAAATGGGATAATCTTGTTCCTTCTGGAACTAAACATTTTTTAGAACATTTAGATGCAAAAAATAGGCTAAAAATTCTTTAATTATAAATAAGCCTGAGTGGAACCTATTTTGAAGATATTTTGGAATATTTAGTAATGTTACCAGGACCTACAAATGTTCCTGAGCGTGTCACTCGATCAATGATTACTCCATCTATTAATCATAGAAGTGATGATTTTGTAAAACTTTATGAAGAATGTGTAAATAATACAAAGAAAATTTTTGATACTGAGGGGGAAGCTGTTTGTTTATCTGCTTCAGGTACTGGTGCTGTAGAATGTTCTGTTGTAAATTTAATTAAAAAAGGTGATAAAGTAATCATACCTGTAAATGGTGAATTCAGTACTCGTTTAGCTCAATCAATAGAGTGGGCTGGAGGAGAAACAATTAGAATAGAAACTGAAGCTGGAGTTAATCCTACCTTTGATCAAGTTAAAGAAACTTTTGATAATAATAAAGATGTTAAAGCATTCTACTGTGTTTGGAATGAAACTTCTACTGGAACTATGATAAATTACCTTGATAGAATTAAAGATCTAACTTCAAGAAATGATTCCTATTATGTTTTAGATGGAGTTTCTATTGTTGGTGGTGAAGAACTTCACATGGATAAATGGGGAATTGATATTGCAATGACTGGTGCACAAAAAACATTTGCATGTCCACCAGGTATTTCACCAATTTGTGTTAATCCAAGAACTAGAAAATACATGGAAGCAAATCCTCCAAATACTACATACTTCAATTTACCAAGATATTTCAAATACTATGATGAAGCAAAACACACTCCATTTACTCCTGCATTACCAATTCTTTATGCATATAGAGAAGCAATGAGAATGATGTTTGAAGAAGGATTAGAACAAAGAATTCAACGTCATAGAACATGTTCTGAGGCATTGTATTCTGGATTATCTGCACTTGGATTGACACCATTTGCAAAAGAAGATTCACGTTCAACTGTAGTTATTGCATTAAATTATTTGGATGGATTAGAAGATAAAATATTCCGTGAAACATTAGCTAAAAAATTCAAAATTTTGGTTGCAGGTGGATTTGGTAATCTAAAAGGTAAAGTTTTCCGAGTTGGATGTATGGGTGAAATTAATGCATCTCATGTTATGAGATGTATTTCTGGAATTGGATCAACTTTATCCATGATGGGTTATGATACTGATTTACAAGCAGGTCTAAGGATAGCAGATGATAAACTAAAAGCCCTTCCTAATCCTTCTTAATTTTATTAGCGTTTAACTAATATAAGGAAATTCTAAGACAAACCTATTGACTTTTGATAAAGGTTCATTAATTTTAGTTGATTACACTGCAAAAGTAAAAGACAGTGATGAAGTTTTTGATACTACTATTGAAGCAGATGCAAAAAAACATTCACTTCATGAAGAAAATGTTAAGTATCATCCAAAATTAGTTTCTATTGGTGAAACATCCTATCCTGTTCTAAAAGGATTTGATGAAGCACTAGCAAAAACATCTGTCGGTGATAAATTAACAGTTGAAGTTACTCCTGACAAAGGTTTTGGTGAAAGAGATTCTACAAAAGTTAGAATGATTCCTATTAGAAAATTAGGCGAAGATGCAGAAAAAGTTTCAGTAGGTGATTCAATTGAAGTTGATAATAAAAGAGGAATTATTCGTTATATTGGCTCTGGTAGAGTTCAAATGGATTTTAATCATAGATTTGCAGGAAAAACAATTCTATTTGATGTTAATGTACTAAAATCACTTGATTCTCCTAATGATAAAGTTGATGCAATTTTAAAAGAAAGACTTCCAGTAGAAGATACAAACATTGTTTTTGATTTAAAAGATAAAGAAGCAAGTATTACAATTCCTGAAGAGATTTTACGTGCTGATGGTTTACAAATTATGAAACATTTTATCCAAATGGATATTTTCAAATTTATTAAAACTTTAGAAAAAATTAGTTTTGTTGAAACTCATGTTAACAAACAGGCTCCTGCAAAGAAACCTGAAGCAACTTCTGAACAAAAAACTGTTTAAACTAAATTACTTTAGTAATTTTTGCAAGATCTAATGCTGTTTTCTTAGTCATTTTAATTTCTTTTAAAATTGTGTATCGTTCTGGTCTTAACCCTTGTGCAATAATTAATGCTTCAATAATTAATACTGGTTCAATTCCAATCTCTTTTGCTGTAGTTGGTGCTCCAACATCTTTTAATGTTTTAATAATTTTTTTCCAATCTTGTCCTTGTAATTTTGCCATCATTATAGATCCAATACCACATTTTTCTCCATGAAGTCCAACACCTGGTGCAATTTTATCAAGTGCATGTGAGAAAAGATGTTCTGCACCTGAACATGGTCTACTACTTCCTGCAATACATGATGCAACTCCTGCACTGATTAATCCCTCTACAATTATACGTGCATCTAGTCCTTTTTTTGCAAATTCAGCAGAATTTTCCATAACAATTTTTGCACTCATCATCGCTAAATCTGCTGCATATCTTCCATAGTATTCTTTCTTCTTTTTATGCCCTAATTGCCAATCTTTTACAGCTATAATATTTGCAATAAGATCTCCGCAACCACTAGCTAACAATTTTGCTGGTGCTTTTTTAATTATATCAATATCCACAAAAACACCCATAGGGGCAGATGCTATGATTGAATGGGGCTTATCACTTTTTACAGAAACAAATGGACTTGCCATTCCATCATGTGATGCAGCAGTTGGTAAACTTACAAATGGTATGGATAAATTATATGAAATTAGTTTTGCAGTATCTACAGAGCGACCGCCTCCAATTCCTACAATTAAATTTGAATTATCTTTTTTAACATCTTTTTCAATTTTTTTAATTGATTTAATCTGATTATCTATTGATGTATGCCAAACAAATTGAATTTTATTATTTTTTAATGATTTTTCTACTTTAGTTTTTAAGACTTTTTGAACAGTTATTCCGGATATCAATGAAACTTTTTTTGGCTTATTTAATGAATTTAGAAATTTTCCAAAATCGTCTATATTTTTTTCACCAATTTCAATAAGTCTGGGTAATTCCATTGTATGTGACTGCATGCGATCTTCATTTTTTATCATTATTTATCATTTCAAAGGATCAAAAAGTTATTTAAAAGGGTGACATTCCAGTTACATTATCTAAAAAGGTATTATTTTGTCAAACAACGTTGAAGAAAAAATTTTGCACGGGACTACCACTGTAGGTATCAAGGCTACGGATGGCGTTGTATTATGTGCTGATATGAGGGCTAGTGCAGGATATTTTATAGCAAATAACAATACTATGAAAATTCAACAAATTGACCTACATGCAGGTTTAACCTTGGCTGGAGGCGTTGCAGATGCACAAAATATTGTTGACATTTTACGATATCATTCTAATTTACATAGGGTTGATAAACAAAATTCAATTTCTATTCATTCTCTTGCAAGACTTTGTTCATTGATATTTCATCAAAATAGAGGATATCCGTTCATGGCTGATATTTTACTTGGTGGTTATGATACAAATGGTCCTGCTTTGTTTAATGTTGATATGTTTGGTTCTGTTGAAGAAAAATCTTATGTTACAACTGGTAGTGGATCACCAGTAGCTTATGGTTTACTTGAAGAAGAATATAGAAATGACCTCACAGTTGAAGAGGCAAAAAAAGTAGCTTTACGAGCTGTTAAAGCTGCAATTGTTAGAAACATCGGTACAGGTGATGGAATTAACATCGCAACAATGGATAAAAATGGATTCCGTCTTTTGACCGATGAACAAAAGAAAGCAGTTATTGAACTTTAGTGATTTAATGCAAAAAAAACAACCTCCGAAAGAATTACCTCCTAGTAGCCAGAATATTATGGCAACCATACTGCAAAGTATGCCCAAAGAAGCAAGTATTACAAAAATAGAATATGAAGGACCAAGAATTGCACTTTATACAAATTCTCCTAGATATCTCTTAGAAAATAATGAAACAATTTTAAATCTTGTAAATATAATTAAAAAACGTATTGTAATTAGAACTGATGAATCTATTAGAAAACCTGAAGATGAGTGCAGAAAAATTATTACAGAATTTGTTCCAAAAGAAGCAAATCTACAAGGAACTTTATTCGATGCATCCACTGGTGAAGTTTCTATTGAAGCAAAAAGACCTTGGTTACTACAAAGAGATGCAAAAGAATTCAATCATGTTGATCTTACTGAAAAAATAGGTTGGAGATTACGAATTCGAAAAGCTACTACTATCCCATCACGTACTATTCAAACAATTAATGCAACTCTAAAACAATCTTCTGCTGAAAGAAGTAAACAAATGAAACAAGTAGGTGATGATATTTTCAGATCTAGAATATCTCAAAGAACTGAAGTGACTCTTCATACTCTTGGTGGCTTTGGTCAAGTGGGTAGATCTTCAATGTTATTATCTACACCAGAAAGTAAAATTTTAATTGATTGTGGAATTAATCCTGGTGCTCGTTCCCCAATGGATGCATATCCTAGACTTGATTCATTAGATATTACATTAGATGAGCTTGATGCTGTAGTTATTGGACATGCTCATTTAGATCATACTGGATTCTTACCCGCATTATGCAAATATGGCTACAAAGGTCCAATTTATTGCAGTGAGCCAACATTACCTATGATGAATTTAATTCAATTAGATGCAATTAAAGTCGCAGCTGCTCAAGGTAGAACTCCAATTTATGCTGAACGAGATGTAAAACAAGTAATGAGACAAACAATCACTTTGCCATATGGAACTGTGACTGATATTTCTCCTGATATTAAATTGGTTCTTGCTAATGCCGGACACATTCTTGGTTCCGCATTATGTCATTTTCATATCGGTAATGGTGATCATAATTTTGTTTATTCCGGTGATATTAAATTTGGAAAAAGTATTTTATTTGAAGCTGCTAGTGCAAATTTCCCAAGAGTAGAAACATTATTGATTGAAAGTACTTATGGTCTTAATGAAGATATTCAGCCAACTAGACAACAGGTAGAATCTTCTTTTATCAATGCAGTAAACAATACTTTAGCAGACGGAGGAAAAGTTTTGATACCTATTCCCGCAGTTGGACGTGCACAAGAAATTATGATGGTAATTGATCATTACATGAAATCTGGTGAAATGGTTGAAGCTCCAGTTTTTACTGAAGGAATGATTTCTGAAGCATCAGCTATTCATGAATCCTACCCTGAATACCTTGCAAGAGAATTAAAACAGAAAATTTTAGAAACTGATGATAACCCATTTGATTCTGAATACTTTACAAATATTGAACATGCAGATGCTAGAGAAGAACCAATGAGAGAAAATTCACCATGTATTATTTTAGCAACATCTGGAATGTTAGAAGGCGGTCCTGTTCTAGAATATTTTAAAAATATTGCTCCAGATAAAAAAAATAAAGTATTGTTTGTTTCTTATCAAGTAAATGGAACTATGGGAAGAAGAGTTCTTGATGGTTCTAAACAAGTTTCTATGTTGGGAAAAGAAGGTAAAATTGAAGTTGTTGCTATTAACTCTAGTGTTGAAAGATTAGATGGATTTAGTGGACATAGTGATTATAACCAATTAATGTCATTTGTACAAAGATTAAGACCAAAACTTCGTCGTGTATTAGTTAATCACGGAGAACGTTCAAAATCAGAAAATCTTGCAATGAATATTCGACGAATGTATAAGCTTCCTGCACATTATCCACAAGTTCAAGAAGCAATAAAATTATTTTAAATCGTACTCTGGTTTCCAGATCTTTATGCTAGATGGAGCAATTATAATTCTCTCTTCTCCTAATCTTGCAATTTCAGCATCTTCTGCTTTTGCAATAGAATACAATTCCTCAACTACTTTACGAAGTTGTTCCACATCTTTTTGTGCTAATGGAGTGACTCTTAGAATTAAAATCATATTTTTTTTGATATCTTCTTTGATAGAGTGAACATCACTGATGTCTCTAATCGTTATTGCCTTTAGATATGTGGAATTTTCTTGTTTTTGCATCCTTGTTGAAAATGAGATCTACTTATTCAAAAACTCTTCCTTAGTTTTAACTAATTTTTAAAAAATTTCACGCCTACATTCTAAATTTAAGATAAGATTGCTCTTCTGCACATTCTAAACTAATTTCATCAATTGAATCTCCATTTTTAACAGAAACAACACTGTGTTCAGTTTTTGGTGCATCTGAATATCTTAGAGTTACAGCTGATCCAAATTTTACATGTAACTTTGCATTCTTACCACGTAAAATTGAAACTGGTCCTACGTAATCTTTAACCTCAAGTAAAATATCTCCAGGTAACGCTAATGCTTTAATCATTTCATTTTCATCTTTGTTTCTTCCTACAACAAATTTTGTTTCCTTATCTAACCTAAAGTGTCTTCCAATTTTTAACAAATCAATTTCATTAGTTGTTGGAGTTTCTATATGATCAAACAAATCTTTAGCTTTAATTCCAAATTGTGGTTCAGTTAACAAACAACCGCCACCTGCATTTGGTGGATTTTCAATACCGTATTTTTTAGCCATTTGTATTTGAATTTTTCTTTGTCTTCCTTTAATCATTCCAAGATTTTCTCTTTTGATTAATCCATCCTTTTCTGCATCTGTTGGTGGTAATAATCCAGCAGATAATGGTCTAACAATTTTTCCAGTTAAATTTGATTCTTTTTCAATAATATGTAGTGATGGTGCATGTTGACTCATTGGACGTTGACCTAACACTTCTCCTGAAATAATAAATTCTGCACCAATTTCTTCCATGTGTTTTTTTGCAGCATCAAACATCATTGTTCTACAATCAACACATGGATTAAATCCTGCACCAATTCCATGCTTTGGATGTTTTAACATCTCAATGTATTCATCACCGAGATAAACTGTTTTTAAATTTACATTAAGATCATCTGCTCTTTCTCTAATTTCAAAACCACATCCTCTACCACAATCAAAATCACAAAATGGAGTTTTAATTGCAACAGCAGAAACTTCGAATCCTTGCTTCTGCATCATTTTTACTGCGAGTTGACTATCTAAACCACCAGAAAGCAGTGCAACTACTTTCTTTTTTTGTTCTGCCACACTAGATTTTTTTAAATTCCTTATACAAACTTTACATCATACATAAATTAAGAATACACAATATTTTGATATGAAGCAACGAAGAAAAAATCTTCTAAAACATGCTCAAAAGATTGATTGTGATACATTAGTTACATTTGAGCCTGAGAATTTATTTTACATGACTGGTTTTTGGGGTGAGGCTATTGGATTACTTGAAAAAAATGGAAAAGCTACTATTATTGCTCCAGAACTGGAGGTTGGAAGAGCAATAAGTGAATCAGAAGATTGTGATGTAATTACTGCTGAACGTGGATCTGGATTAATTTCTACACTAATACAGAAAATTAAGAAAAATCATGTTTGTACTGATTGCCAAAATTATTCAACTATGTTAAGCCTAAAAAAATCAATTCCACATATTAAATCATCTGTAGAGCCATTTTACAATACCCGCATTATAAAAGATGAAAAAGAAATTCAAATCTTAAAAAAAGCTTCTAAAATTATTGATGAAATGTTTACAATTTGTTCAAAAAAACTTAAAGTTGGACAAAAAGAATCTGAATTACAAACAATTTTGATGACATATGCCATGGAACAAGGAATGTTTGATACTGGTTATGCCTCTACACTTAATCCTTTAATTATAGCTGGAGGTCCAAACGGTGCACTTCCACATGCACAAGTAAGTCAAAGAAAATTTAAAAACGGTGATCTTGTTGTAACTGATCTTACATTAAGATACAAAGGATATGTTTCAGATGCAACTAGAACATTTGCGCTTGGAAAAATTTCTTCTCAAGCAAATGAAGCATATGAAATTGTTAAAGAATCACAAAGACTTGGTCTTAAGTCTGTTAAACTAGATGTAGAATGTAAGGACGTTGATTTTGCATGTAGAAAGTACATTGAAGAAAAAAATTATGGCCAATATTTTATTCATTCTACTGGACATGGGATTGGTTTAGAAGTACATGAATTTCCGACGATTTCTTATCGAAGTAATACTAAATTAAAAGAAAATATGGCAATTACTATAGAACCTGGAGTATACTTAGCAAATAAATTTGGAATTAGAATTGAAGATTCACTTATTGTAAAATATAGACCAATTATAATGCACAAGTTTACTAAAGATTTACTAATAATCTAAGAAATTACCTTTAAGAATATCTTTCTGCTAATCTATATCTCATGTATTTGTCATCTGGTGAAAATTTAGCTGGATGAACAGATTTTGTCTCTTCACCACATTTTGGACATTTATCTTTTAATGTATAATGATTACACTTTGAGCATTTACGTAATAGAAATCTCATTTTAATTTTCTCGTGTTTTCTTTGAATCTTCTCTTGTAAATTTAAATAAACCTTTTTTCTTTTCTATCTCTATTTCAATTTCTTCAATTATTGGTTTTAATAATTTTTCAGCATCTTTAAAATTTTCAGAAATAATTGATATTCTATATTTTGGTGCTCCTAAATATGTGATATCCATTGTTGAATCTTTTTTTATTATGTCCAATAATGTTTTTTTAATTATTTCAACTCCATTTGGTTTATTATTAGTTATTTCCATAATCCCTCTAATTTCTACTGAAGGTAATTTAATTTTTGAACAAATTTCTTCAATTGCAGTTGTAATTTTTTTTGTTAGTTTAAGATCTGTAATTACACTAATTCCATTTCTTGCAATTTCCATAAACCCATCATAAACTGAATCAAATTGTGTATACATTTTATCTTCTAATTTTTCAATTTCTTCATCTGTTAAATTTATTTTTTCTTGAAGATTTTCTAATAATGTTTTACCTTTTTCATATTTTTTAACCTCTTTTAGTTTCTGCTTTTTTTGATCTTTTGAAACTTGTTTTAATGATAAATCAATATCATCTGCTTTTACTTTTTTTACAAGTAAAACTTTCTTCTCACCATCTTTAACAAATCTGCTTACTGATCTAATCCAACCTGGTGCTATTTCTGAAATGTGTAAAAATCCTTGAATATCGTCATATTCATCTAATGTAACGTATGCTCCATGATCCATTACTTTAGTTACTGTGGCTAGAATAATCTCACCTTGCTCAGGCATTTCTTGAATTTCAGTAGACAATTCTTCTAAAACTTCCCAATGTGTAAATTAATGTTGCTCGTTAGAAATCAATTCCTTCTTTTGCTTTAATACCACGTTGAAATGGATGTTTAATTTCTCTCATTTCTGTTACTAAATCTGCAGCTTCAATTACTTCATCTTTTGCATAATTACCTGTTAATATCAAATCCATTTTTTGGGGTTTTGATTTAATCAATTCCAAAACATCATCAAGTGAAATTAAATTAAGATTTACTGCATAATTTATCTCATCTAAAATTACTATGTCATATTTGCCTGATTGAATTTTTTCATTACTAATTTTAATTGCTTCTTTAGCAACTTCTTGATGATCTATTTTTGGACTTTTATCATCGATAATGCCTACAAATCCTTTACCTATTGCAATCATTTCAAATTCTGGTTCTAGTCTCTTTGATGAATCCATTTCACCATAATGCCATGAACCTTTGATAAATTGAATCATACATATTTTCTTTTTATACCCTGTAGCTCTTAATGCGATTCCTAGTGCTGCTGTTGTTTTCCCTTTCCCTTTTCCTGTATAAACAATAGTTAATCCATCTTTTTCCATAATTAGTCATTAATTTTTATCAGTAAAAACATTCGTTATTCTTCTAATGTATTAATTTAAATAAAAAAAAAATTCTAAACATGCATTGAAAATACCTCGAATTGTTTTAGCAGGTGCAACTAGTGGTGTTGGTAAAACATCGATCACATGTTCAATTATTTATGCTTTACAAAAAAGAGGTTTTTCTGTACAACCTTTCAAAGTAGGCCCTGATTATATTGATCCTAGTTATCTTTCAACTATTTCAAAAAATGAAACATATAATCTTGATGTATGGTTAATGGGTCAAAAACAAGTTTTAGATAGTTTTGTTTCTCATTCAAATTCTGATATTTCTATAATTGAGGGTGTGATGGGATATTATGATGGATTTGAGGGATCTTCTAATTATGCTAGTACTCATCATGTTGCATCCATTACAAAATCTCCTGTAATTTTAGTATTAGATGCAAGTAAAACTGCTCGCTCTATAGGTGCAACTGCTCTAGGATTTCAAAAATTTCATAGCACATCAAGAATTGTAGGGGTCATTTTAAATAAAATTGGAAGTAAAAAACATGAAATTCTTTGTAGAGATGCTTTAGAAAAAACAAAGCTACCTATTATTGGCGTAATTCCAAAAAACCCTCTTCTAAATTTAGAATCTAGACATCTTGGTTTGATATCTACATATGATAATAAAACTTTAAAAAATAAACTTCTAAAAACTTCAAAAATTATTTCAGAATCATTAGATGTTGATCAAATTATTAAAATTATCAAAAATCCTATTCCTTTACATAAAAATATTAAAAGTAATTATAAAAAAACTAAAGTAAAAATTGCAGTTGCTTTAGATAATTCATTTAATTTCTATTATGATGATAATTTGAATGCATTAAGACGCGAAGGTGCATCATTAACTTTTTTTAGTCCAATAAAAGATAAAAAAATTCCAAAATGTGACGGATTGTACATCGGAGGTGGATTTCCTGAAATTTTAGGAAATGATCTTGCAAAAAATCAAATTATGAAAAAATCTATTAAAAAATTATCTGAAGATAACTTTCCTATTTATGCTGAATGTGGAGGCTTGATGTATCTGACTAAATCTATTACTAATGATAAGAAAAAATTCAAAATGGTTGGTCTATTTGATGCAGAAACAACAATGACAAAAAAAATGAGATTAAATTACACAAAAGGAAAATTATCTTCTAAAAATATTTTATCTGATAGTTTACATGCATTTCGTGGTCATGAATTTCATTATTCTCAATTAGAATCTGTATCATCTGACTCTAAATTTGCTTTTAATTTAGAGATCGGAGAAGGAATAATAAATCATCAAGATGGATTAATTCAAAATAATACACTTGCCTCATATGGTCATCTTTACTTTGATAGTTCTAATTATGCTGAAATTTTTGTAAAGAATTGTCTAAGTGAATTACGTAGATAATTTAATTTCTGTTTATTATTTTAGCAATTATACAATATACAATTACCATTGGAGGAAAGACATAGACACTTGTACCGCCAAACCAATCTAGAATATCAAACATTCCATTAGGGTTTAGGTAATCCTCAATCATTGGAATGTCATATGTGCTATTGACATAATCCATACCAATAGCAAATCCTGAGGCTATAATTCCAAGAACAACACAATTCCTACCTAGTTTATCATACTGACGACCTTGTTTTCTTAAGATAATCATGGCAATGAGTCCACCAATTATACTTCCAAATGCTGGAAGTAAATAATATAAATTATTTTTTGATTTTATATTGGACACAATTACTACGCGCTACCGTTTATTTTATAGGTCACTATGTCTGTAGTCTTTTACGTTTGATTCCAAAATCGCGTTAGTTGAAAAATTACTAACAAAACGTATAACTGAAGAACGGAACTCTCCATTCTTCATGAGGTTGGTTGAGCCTTTCAAGCTCTCCAATCTCGCTTTTGATTCTTTTAAGAAATGGGTTAGATCATTTTTTTAAGATATTTTAGTTTATGACTTAGAGCAATAATCTTACGTAGATGATTCTGCTCTAATTAATTTAAAAATTGCATTAATTATTGCTGAAGCTGAAGAGCTTCCACCTTTTCTTCCTAAATTAGTAATGAACGGAGTTCCTTCTAATTTTGATAATGCTTCTTTTGATTCTGGGGCACAGATGAATCCAACTGGAATTCCTATGATTAATGCCGGTTTTACTATTCCTTCATTTACCATTTCAATTACTTCCATCAATGCAGTTGGTGCATTTCCTATAGCTACTATACCTCCATCAATATCATCTTTTGCAATTCTCATTGAAACTTGAGAACGTGTTTTACCTTCATCTTTTGCTTGTTGCATAACTTCTGATTTTGATATATTACAAACTATGTTATTACCAAAATCTTTTGGATTTTGTTTATTGAGACCACCTATTACCCCATTAACATCTACTACGATGCTGCATCCATTTTTTAAAGCACTCATACCACTTTCTATTGCATCTTTTTGAAAAATGAGTCTATTTTTATCAGCAAAATCAAAATCAGCGGTAGAATGAATTATTCTTCTTACAATTGGCCATTCTTTTTCATTATAATTATGTGATCCAATTTCATCTTCAATCATTTTCATGCTTGCATCTTCAATTGATTGGCCTTTCTTAGTTTGCATTCTCTACCTCCTTTGCCCTTTCTAATATTAAATCTATCATTTTTTGATCTGTTCCAATATGTTTTGTAATATAGCTTTTTTTAATCATAGATTTTTCTAATGCTGGTATCAAATCATTATTGATATCTGTTTTTACGTGTGCTCCTTCATGAAGAAAATAAAATACATTCACTAGTACATTGGGATTATTTTTTTCACAACTTTTAATTCCTTCAAAAATATCTGGTTGCTCTATTTCTAGCCATGCTCTACTTACATTTCTATAATCATTTTTTAATGCATCTACAATGTAATTTAATGATCTTTGTGCATTAGGATCCACACTTCCGTGACCAATGATCATTATGTCTACATCTTTATTTTCAAGAGTAATTTGATTTTCTTTTAATGTTGAGTCTATTCTGTTTTGAACTATTTCTACCAAAGTTTTATGCATCATCATTGGTTTTGTAACTACAAATTTAATTTTGGTATCTTTTTGAAATTTCATTACATCTGTGACTGCATTTTTTACTTTTTTACCTGGATATAGAAAATATGGAACTATTGTAAGTGAATCAATATCTTGTTTTAGACATTTCTCAATTCCATCTTCAATATATGGTGGTTCAACTTCTAAAAAACAAAAATCTACAAAAGTATAGTCGCCTTTAGCCTTCACTCCTTTGCATATCATTTCCAATTCTTCAGATGCTTCTCTTTGTCGACTTCCTCTATCAATAATTAATAATCCTCGTTTCATTCTACTTTCCTCGCAATTGCTATTGTTAAGTTTGGTGGAAATTTTTGCTTCTCTACAATTAATTCTCCACCTGATATTTTAATTGCAGCAGCTTCAGAAACACTTGCTGTTCCTTCAAATGCTTTAACTGTACTAGAAGGATTTGGAGTTATTATTTCAGAAAGTTCTTCTCTATCTACATATTCCACAGGTATTTTCATTTCTTTTCCAAGATCAATTAATCCTTGAACATCTTCAGGTTTTTTTATTGAAACTAACTTTGCAATACATTTTGAACTTAGATTAAATTTTTCTAAACAATATTCTATTCCCTCCCTGATTGTATCTTTTGTTGTATCCCAATGTAATCCAATTCCAATAACTAAACTTTGAGGACGATATATTACAGATTCTTGAGATAATTCATTATCAATGATTGCATCAGAGATTATGAGATGTGCTTTAGAATTTGATTTTTTTAATTCTTCTAAACTATCATAGATTGTAACATTTTTTGGTAATTCTTTATACCATTTTGTATTACCTGTTTGTTGAAAAACACCAATTGGTTCTGAATTTACCATATGTGCACTAATCTTAGTTACTGTTGTTTCATCATCAATTTTCCAGCCAAATTGCCTACCTACTAAATCAACCACAATTGTTTTGTTTACATCTGCAGCAGTCGTTATCACAGGTAATGCATTTAATTTTTCAGAAATTTCTTGTGTTAATTCATTTGCTCCTCCAATGTGCCCTGATAATACACTGATTACAAAAGTCATTTTATCATCAATAACAATTACTGCAGGATCTGTTTTCTTATCTTTCAAATGAGGTGCAATTAATCTAATTACTGCACCTAAAGAAAATAGGCAAATTAATGCATTAGAATTTTTAAAAAGTTCAATAATTTTATCTGATGTAGGCTCAGAATACCATATAATGTTCTTATTTTCATTTGATAATTTACTTGGTGCAAAAATATTCCAATTAGGGAATAATTCTTTTAATTTTCCTCCAATATTGACTCCATTTTTAGTAATTGCAAGAACTGATACATTTTCCATACTCAAAAGTTTCTCACTTTAATAAAATACCTTACTCTTGTGATTTTCTAGCAAGAATTTCTCCTTCAAAATCAAATAATATTACATCTATTGGAACTTTTTCTTCAGAATGTTTTCTCATGTGTTTGTAAGTTTCACTACAAATTAGTTCAAAAAATCCAGTTATACTATTTTCTTTAATAATTTCTGAAACATGTCTAGCTGTGTTTGCTTTTTTAATACTTTCAATAACTTTTTCATCTGCATTTGCTTTCTTTGCTAATTCTGATAAAAAGTTCATATCTACTTTTGATCCTTTAACATGAGTTTGTTTAACCCCTGCAGCCATTTTTGCAAGTTTTCCAATAAATCCAACCACATATGCTTTTTTGATATCTTTTCTACCGCATTGTTGTATTGTATATCCTGAAAAGTCTCCCATTTGTACAAAACAATGTACTGGCAAGTCAACAATTTTTTTTGCATATTCTTCACTTCTTCCACCAGTTGTTAATACTACAATTTTATTTCCTGCTGCAATTGCAACATCCAAATTTTGTCTAATTGATGCTGCATATGATGCTGTAGAAAATGGAATTACAATTCCACTAGTTCCTAAAATTGAAATTCCATCTTTGATACCTAATCTAGGATTGTCAGTTTTTGGTGCTAATTCTTTTCCTTTTGGAACTGAAATTACAACTTTAATTCCTTTTTTCTTAAGGATTTCTTTTCCAACATCTCTTAAATTCTCATTAATCATTTTTTTAGGTACGGGATTAATTGCAGGTTTTCCTATTTCTAAACCCAAACCTTGTTTTGTAACTATCCCAACACCTTCACCTCCATCAATATCAATTTCATTTATTTTTTCTGTAAATGATAATTCAACAATAATTTCTGCACCGTGAGTTACATCTGGATCATCTCCACCATTTTTTATAACCGAACATTTTGCTTTATCCTTTTTAAATTCACAAGAGTGTATTGGAATTTGAATAAAAGATCTTCTAGGTAAAATAATACTGACATTTTGAATTTTTTCTTGATTAATAATTGATAATAGTGCAGTTTTTGCAGCCGCAGTTGCACAACTTCCAGTAGTATATCCTGTTTTTAATTTTATTTTTTCTTCTACCATGATTATTTAATTCATTTTCTAGTATTAACTCTTATTTCATTATTTTTAAAATTCTCTGAATAGATTTAAAATTAAAAGTAAATTAAGATAATTGTGGTTAAACGTATCAAAGTGGTTGTTACTGGGGCAAATGGATTTGTTGCAAAAAATCTTAGGAAATATTTATCTAAAAATAATATTGATTTAATTTCAATTTCACGAAATGATTTTAAAGAATATAAAGATGAACTTAAAATAATTTCAAAAAATTATGACGAAAAAATTATTATTGATAAAATTAAAAATTCTGATGTATTAATTCATCTTGTAGGGATTGGAAAGCAGTCTATCCATATTGATTATGAAATGATAAATGTTGAATTTACAAAACATATTGTAAATTTAGCTAAAAAAGCAAAAATCAAAAAAATTATCTATAATAGTGGTCTTGGAGTTTCTAGTAAAACTTCAGTAGGATACTTTATTTCTAAATACAAAGCAGAAAAAATTATTATTAATTCTGGTTTAAACTACACTATTTTTAGACCATCATATATTGTTGGAAAAGATGATTTATTTACAAAATTTTTAAAAAAACAGATTAAACTTAAAATCATTGAAATTCCTGGTTCTGGAAATTATTCTATTCAACCAATCTCTATCAATGATGTGGTGAAAGTTTTTCTTCAATCTCTTGATCAAATTAAATTTAAAAATAAAATAATTGATCTTGTTGGTCCTGACTATCTTACATTTGAACAATATGTGAAACTTTTTTCTAAAGATACTAAGACAAAAATAAAAAAAATTAATTTAGAAAATGCATATTATGATGCTATAACTAATTCAAACTCTAATTTTGGAGTAGATGATCTGAATATTCTAATTGGTGATTTCAAAGGAAATTATAATAAATTACAAAAAATAACACAAATGAAATTTGAATCTGTTATAGAATTATTAAAGTCCGGCAGATTGCTTTAATATTTCTGCTTTATCTGTTTTTTCCCAAGTGAATTCTGGTTCATTTCTTCCAAAATGACCATATGATGCTGTTTTTTTGTAAATTGGTCTTTTCAAATCTAATTGTGAAATAATGCCTGATGGTTTCATATCGAAATTCTTTCTAACTAATTCTTCTATTTGATTTTCTGGAATTTTATTTGTTCCAAAAGTATTAACATAAAGTGATACTGGTTCAGCTACACCTATTGCATAGGCTAATTGAACTTCGCATCTGTCCGCAAATTTAGCTGCAACAAGGTTCTTTGCAATATATCTACACATGTAACATGCTGATCTATCTACTTTAGACGGATCTTTTCCTGAGAAAGCTCCGCCTCCATGTCTTCCAAATCCGCCATAAGTATCCACAATTATTTTTCTTCCAGTTAAACCTGCATCACCGTGAGGTCCTCCAATCACAAATTTTCCTGTAGGATTAATGTGAATTTTAATTTTATCATTCCAAAGATTTCCTAACACAGGTTTGATTACTTTATCAATAATTTGATTTGAAATTTCTTCTTGAGAAATTTCAGGTGCATGTTGTGTTGATATTACAACTGTTTCAATTTTTGTTGGTTTATCGTCTTCATATTTTACTGAAACTTGTGATTTACCATCTGGTCTTACCCATGCTAATGTTTTATTTCGTCTAACTTCGGATAATTTTTGAATAAGTTTATGAGCTAATAATATTGGCATAGGCATTAATTCTTCAGTTTCATTTGTTGCATAACCAAACATTAATCCTTGATCTCCTGCACCTTGCTCTTTTTCTTCTGTTGCTGTTACTCCTTGACTAATATCTGGACTTTGTGAATGTAATCTTAAATCGACTTTACAAGTATCGCCATCAAACATTAATTCTTTATCGTTATATCCAATATCTCTAATGGTTTTTCTAACTAATTCCTCTTGATCTTTTTTATCAAAAATTGCTTTAGATGTAACTTCACCAGATACTATTACAAAATCTGTAGTTACCATTGTTTCAACTGCTACTCTTGAATTTGGATCTTGTTTTAGATATTCATCTAAAAATGCATCTGAAATATTATCACATATTTTATCTGGATGACCTTCTGTTACTGATTCTGATGTAAATAGGAAATTATTAGTCATAAAAGTACACTAGTAATTTAACTAAAGTTCATTTTCTAATTTAATAAATAATACATTATTTCCTCTGACGATTACTCTACCATAGTGTGCAATGGTTTTACCATCATGGATTTCTTCTGCATCTGTCATTATCAAATTCATGTAAGAATCAACATTGTCCATTTTACCCTTATATTCAACCTCATTTTTTAATCTGACTAAAACTTTTTTCTTTGTGCTTTTTTGAAGTACTGCTAATGGTCTTTTTGCACTGTTTGTTTGGGACACTAATTATTCACTTATTTACAAAATTTCTTCTCCAGCATAAAAGCCTTGTCACAGTTGCTAAAATTATAATTCTTTAAATTTTTTCTCGTATTTGTATAAACTGTATACATGATTAAAACTGGTTTAACAAAAATAGATAATTTTTTGTCTGGAGGGATTCCTAATGGTCTAATTGTAGATATTTTTGGTGGAAGTGGAACTGGAAAAACCCAATTACTATTACAATTATCAATAAATTCAATTAAAAATGGAGGAAATGTTTTATATTTAGATACTACTGGTGGATTTAGACCTGAAAGAATATTAGAAATTCAAAAAAAATCTAACACCGATTTTAATTTACTTGATAAGATTACAGTATCTAGAGTAACAAATACGTCTGAACAAATTAATTCAATCAAAAATATTTGTACAAATAATTTTTCTTTAATTGTAATTGATAATATCACTGATTTATTTTCTTATGAATACAATAATGATGAATCTATATTTGAAAAAAATTCTTTATTTATGAAATATATGCATGAATTATCATTTTATGCTATTACTAACAAAATTCCTATTGTAATTACTAATATGATTAGAAATATGGATAACAAAGAAGTTGAAAATATGGCAACTGCAATTGATCTTTTTACACATGTCAAAATTCATCTTTTTAAAAATTCATCAATATTTAATGGACAAATCTATTCACCTTTCAATAAAGAATATTTTTCTTATACGATTACAGAATTAGGTCTATCTGATAAAATCTTTTAATTTTTCTTTTTAATTTTTGAATGCGCTGTTAGGAATAATTCTATTCTGCCCTCTCCAAAATTATTTACTTTTGCATTTAATCCTGTAATTGAAATAATTTCCCCTTGTTCACATTTATCGATTAATTTTGCTTGAATTCTCCATCCTTTTACCCAAATTTGACCTGTATCATCTTCAACAAACATTTCTGAAAGTGCAATTGATTCACCTGATTTAGTTTGTACCTCACGTCTTTCAGGAGCTTTCAATACTATAGATTCAATACAATATGTTCCATCAACTTTTACATCACTAATTTTTGTTCGAATTTTAGCCAATGATGGAATAGTCTCATCATTATCTAATTTTCTTACAAATGAATTTTCATCTAATGTAATTAAATTACTGTAAACTTTTGATGGCATGCATTCAATTACATCTCCTTCAACACAGTCACTCGTTGAATTTGAAAAATCACTAATATTGTAAATATTTTTTTTACTATCTGCTGCTATAATCATATTTTTTCCAGCTTCAGTTACTACAATTGATAAAATTCTAGCAATAATTGGTTCTGCCTCTTTTCCACCTTCAATTTCAATCATTGTTGATTCATTACCATGAATTTCTAATTCTTGATTTCCTGATTTGACTCTGACACCTAATAGTTTCACATTAGCTGATTGTGAAATCATATTTGGAATTAATGATTCATCTTTGCCCCAAAGAACTACTCTCATTGCAGTGTTGTCTTTCCCTTTTAGTCTCATTCTAAGTGCTTTTCCAGGCTGACCCTTTGAATTTGTAAATTGCATTCCACTAATTATTCCATCAATCATTCCTGATACTACGAGATCTTTTTGTCCTTCTTGTAATTCACTGATATCTTTTGTAATTTTATCAATAATTGGAATCTGACTCTCGGTATCTATTGTTTCAATGTTTGAACCAGAACCAATGTTGATAGTTGCTGAACCATCTAAATCTGATTTTACATAAGCTTGTGTAATTTTTATTAAATCACCTGGTTTGAGATTTTCAATACATGGTAGATTTGCTTTTTCATCCCACAACTTTACACTTGCTGTGGACTCTGAATCATATACTGTCATTGTTCTTAGATTAAATGTAGAACCATCTTTTCTTGAAAATTCCTTTGTAGGTGAAACGTTTAACACTCTTGCTTCTAATGAAATATCTTTTGCTCCTGCATATAGATCCTTTAAGTTAATTTCAGTTTTTGGCGATTCTGTTAAAGTAACTCCATAATCTGATGCAATTAGAAATAATGCCCCTTGATCAGTTAGATAACCTGCACCAATTTTTTCCTTTTTTTCTGCAATTTTTTGTTCAATTATTTCTTTAGTTAATTCTGTTTTTTGTTCAAGTAATTTATCAATAAGATTTTGTGATTCTGACATTTAGTTTTCATAAACATATTGTGTTAATAAAAATTTCATTAATTTTGATAAAAATATCTGACTATTTTCATGATAAAATTTTAAAAATGATCTTTTTCAAATTTTATTGACTATTTTTTACAAATAAAACTAAATGATTGATTAATTATCATATTTTATCTCATTACCTAAATTAATAGGAAGATCGCAGTTTGATTGTGTCCTGCATTGATGTTAATCATTTATCAAAATCATATGGTTCTGTAACTGCTGTAAATGATCTTATTTTATCAGTCAAAAGAGGTCAAGTTTTTGGATTTTTAGGACCTAATGGCGCTGGTAAATCCACCACTATCAAACTTCTTACTACTCTAATTAGACCTTCATCAGGCTCACTTTCTATCTTGGGAATAGATGCCATTTTACATCCATTAAAAATTCGTGATAAAATTGGGGTTGTACTACAACAACCCAGTTATGAGCCTACATTGTCGGTAGAAAAATCTCTTGATAAATATGGGATGATGTGGGATATTCCAAAAATTGAACGTAACAAAAGAATGGAACAACTTTTGACAGATTTTGATTTGGTTGAAATTCGTAAGAAAAGAAATGAGGATCTTTCTATAGGTCAACGAAGACGAGTACAAGTTGCACGTGAATTTATGCATGATATGGAACTATTGTTTTTAGATGAACCAACTGTGGGATTAGATCCAGAAGCTCGAAGAAAATTATTAGATTATTTAAAAAATAAAGTTAAAAGTGGTTTAACAATTTTTTATACAACTCATATTTTATCTGAAGCTGAATATCTTTGTGATGAAATAGCTATTATCAATAAAGGAAAAATTCTTACTGTAGATTCACCTGATGCCTTAAAAAATAGATTTGGAAAAGAAAAAACAATTAAAATTCATTTATTAAAAAAACAATCTGATATTTCTTCTTTGTTAGTTGATATTCCAGATTATACAATTGATTTCAATACTGGCACTACAATTATAATTCATTCAGAGCAATCAGAATTAGTATTACTTAGAGTGTTAAAAATACTTAATGAAAATAATATTGAAATTGAAGATTTATCTGCAGTGCCAACAAATCTTGAAGAAATATTTTTAAAAATGATGAAGGAAAATGCATCCAATAATTAGACTTGTCAATAGAAATCTCACGATTTCACTTAATCCTGGATTTTTAATCTGGCAAATTATTTTTCCTTTAATCTATATTTTTGTAGCAGGTTTTGCATATGGTCCATTAATTAATCAAGTTCCATTTGCTGGTAAGGAATTAGATTATCCTGCATTCTTAGCATCTGGTATGATTGGATTTAATATTATGAATAGTACCCTAATTTCTGGTATTTTAATTTGGAATGATAGAAGACATGGAATGTTTGAACAAATTATGTCTGGACCATTTACTCGAAGTCATTACATTCTTAGTAATATTTGCACTATAGCCATAATTGGACTTGTTAGTGCTTCCTTGATTGCTATTGTTGGATATCCTGTAATTTTTCAATCAGCAGAATTTTCATTAGTCACAATTCCAATCATTATTTTTGGTGCAATTACGGGATCTGTATTATTTGGTTCATTAGCTTCAATTATTTCTACTAGATTACGATCAAGTGAAGGATTTAATGTAATAATTAACACTGTTTTCCTTTTCTTTGCTTTTGTTAGTTCAGCATTTTATCCAGCTGATACTGCACCTGAACCACTACGTACGGCATTTTATCTTAATCCTTTAACGTATCTTGTTGATATAATTAGAGCAGGTATTTTTGGAACTGTCACAGAATTTGTAATTCTTGAAATGGTTATTCTTGCAGTCCTTGCAACTGGTCTTTTTATTATTGCATCAAAACTATTAACAAGATTAGATTTTTAAAAATTAGAATTATTTTTTAAATTTTTCATACATTTCATTAATTTTTTTAATAATATCTAAATTTTCATACTCTACTAAATCTAAATTTGGTATTACGCAATGCCCTCCAATAATACCTGGAAACATTTTTGGTCTATTTCCTAAATTTTCATGAATTTCATCTGCGAATTTCCACATTTCATCAAAATCAACATTTTCTTTTTCACAAATCATTTTGGTAATTTGAGCATAGTTAATTAACCATCCATAATATGTTGTATCTACTAATATTTTTGCAAGTTCTGCTGTTTTTGTTGTTGACATCCAATCTATTTTTTCAAATCTATTTTCTAAATCTGTTTTTATTTTTGGATCTATTTCTATACCGTCAAACGAAATAAATTTTGTATATTTTTTAATATCATTTAGAAATCTTTTATGTACTCCCCGAACAGGTGAGAATAAAATTGGTATTGATAATTTTTCTTGTATTATTTTTGTGGTTCCTGGTTTTACAGTCGAATGGATTATGACTACTTGTATATTTTTTATTTTATCAATCCAGTTAAGTACAATATCTGTAAACCCTGTTAGTTCTCCTGGTAGGCATACGTGAAGATACTCTGGATTTTTAATGACTTGATTTTCAGAATATTTTTTACATTTTGAATCATCTAAATCAATTCCAACACAATCAAATTTTCTATCTACGAGTAAATCAAATAATGTTTGGCCTACTTCGCCCATTCCTAAGATGACGTCTGTCATTATGGCTAGTCTCAGTTATGTTGACTATATTATGTTCATGCCTCAGTCATGATTAATTTTTAAATAAAGTAGCCCGGCCCAGACTCGAACTGGGGTCAAAGGCTTCAAAGGCCTCTATGCTTGACCGCTACACTACCGGGCTGCTAAATCGAAAATTGCTATTCCCTTAATGAACTTTTTAATTTAATTTAACTCTTAAAATTAATTTAGAATTAATTTTTGATAATTTGAATTAGTTTCTCTATCGGATCTTCCATTTGCTTAACAATTTTTTCTGCTCTTTTTTGGCTTTGATTATTATTTAATTCAAAAATTTTCTTAATATGGTTTGAAATTTTTGATGGATTTGTTTCTCTTTTTACCAAATATTTTTTCACTAAGAATTTTTCTACTATATTTGGAACTGCATTATATGATATTGTAGGAACTCCCATTAAAGCAGATTCAGCTGTCATAGTTCCCCCAGATCCTATAAAAATATCTGTATTCTTTAATAGATATTTTCCATCAAATGACATTTTAATAATTTTTACTTTATTTCCAATTACTTTTTGTAAATTTAAAATTTGTTCTGTGTATCTTCCTAATACTATGATATTTTCATCTTTGTAATCATTTGCAATTTTTTGAATTATTGGAATAATTTTACTTGATTTTGATGTATATGCTGCTTCTTCTTCTTCTACTCTAATCAAAATATTTTTTTTATTATTATTTTTAAATGGGGATACTATTTTTTCATTAATTTCTCTTTTTATCGTAACTACTGCATCAATTGCTTTGTATTGTACAATATTTTTTTCATTAATTCCATACTTAGAAAATTCTTTTTTTGGTATAACGTATGGAATTAGTAATTTTTGAATTAATGGCAATGTTAATCGCATTACTGCATTAGCATGGGGCGAATCACAAAACATTATGTGTTTAATTCCTAATCCAAATGAGATTCTTGCTGCCTCTGGTGATCCAAAACTAATTACTAAATCAGGTTTAAATTTCTCAATTTTTTTTGATAGTTTGTTAATTCTTTCAATACTGGCTTCAAGTTTAGTTTTTTTATCACCACCTCCATGTTTTCCAACAAAGATAAGGTCAAAATGACGTATTTTTGATAATTTTGAAACTTCATCATATTCTCTTGAAGTACATAAAAGATCATGTTTTACCCTTAATCTTTCAACTATTGGTTCAGAAAACAACAATTGTTTTGGTGTTAGAATATCAATCCATATTTTCAAGTATTTTTGATAATCACTGTAGTTCAATAAGTTTTTCTTAGTCCCTTATCATCTCTAATTGGATGGCGGGAACAAAAGTTGTTGTTTATGGGCTTAGTACTGAAGGATATGCTCTTGCATCTCAAATGGCCATTAAAGGCGCTGATGTTTACATAATAGATGAATCAAATCCATCTGCTATATCCCTTAAAGCTGAAATTGCTAAAACTTATCCAAATGTTTCTTCATTAAAAGAGGATGAACCACTATTAGCTATGGAGCCAATTGATGTAGCCGTTTCTAAAGCTCAATATCTTTTCTTTACCCCTAGAATTAGAAAAACAGGTCAAGATGTTAAAACAGAAATTCATTCTAAATTCAAAGATGCAATTACATCATTAAAAAAAAATAGTTCTGTAGTTTTTACACTTCCAACTGGGTTTGGAGGTAATAATGAAAATATTTCGTTATTGGAACATGTAACTGGACTTCAAGCTGGTAAAAATATATCCTATTTTTATTATCCTCTAGAAGATCTAAATCAACAACCAAAAATTATTGGTTCATTTAATGGCAAAGAAGATTTAGTTCTTTCTGATTTACTTACTACAAATAAAAAAGAAAAAAAATTTGTAGGTATTTCTTCATCCGAACATTTTCATGCTATTGATATTTTATCTAGATTTTCTGGCCTATGTAGTATTTTAGAAGTTTGTAAGTATGCACAAGATGAAATTACAAAAAATGATCTTTCTTCAAGTAATTTTCAAGAAATATTTTTAGATAATATGATTAATGGATTATTTGATCTAAAATCTTTAGGTTCATCATTTGAGGGTTCAAATTCATTAATGTATTTGATTAATGGAAGTGTAAAAGGTATTGATGGTTACATGAAAAGATTAATTGATGAAATTCGTGGAACATTAAAGAAAAATGATTTAAAAGCAAGCAGAACAAAAATTGCATTATCTTGGACCATTGATCAACATGCAATGCGTGGAGATAAAATTGAAATGATTCAAAATTTAACTACACGATTACGTGATTATATTGGGGATGTAGAAGCTTATCAAAATCCTGATTTTAATTTATTTCATAATGATAAAACTACCATTGTTGTGGCATGTTCACAATCTGATTTTGATAGTATTGAAAAAACTAAACATGATTCTAATTTAATAATTGTAAAAGCTAACCCTATATGCGAAACTATTCAATAATACTATAAATTAGCTAAATAATTATTTTGTTTAAATTGTCTAACAAAAATAATTCTGAAGAAGTTCCTGTTGAAGTTGTTTCTGAAGAAGTTCCTGTTGAAGTTGTT
>ERZ890510.94-NODE-94-length-71827-cov-7.594396_pt1 | contig 71827 bp, 54 predicted proteins | sample MGYA00521265_ERZ890510 | MGnify/ENA primary metagenome ERZ890510 (study PRJEB32303, sample SAMEA104408624) | aquatic metagenome | biome: Brackish water; feature: Chemocline; material: water | place: Baltic Sea | collected 2014-10-26T21:54:00 | depth 110 m ... | reverse complement strand
GGGCCTTAATTAACCCCAACCCCCAGCAAAATGATGTTCCAAGTGAGTTGAAGGTAGATTTCCCTAAACAAAAAGAGTCATGAAACGGATTTTGTTTCTCGGTATTGTAATGGCCCTCTCGATCCCGGCCTTTTTCGGCTCCACTGAAAAAGTCAAAGAAACTGAGGATGTTTTAAAAGCGGCAGGCCCCAGTTTATGGAGAGATTCTTTTCCTGACACTTCTGTGTTGGCTAGTGACCCCGTTATTCTTTCGATGAATAAGCGTGCGCAAGTCATCGACAAGCTTTTGGAAGAACGATTTGAGGTCATTATTCCTGACCTCATGCGGCGTGAAGGAATTGATATGTGGATCGTGTCGGCACGCGAATACAACGAAGATCCTGTAATTCGGACGATGCTTCCCGCTACCTGGATTGCAGCGCGTCGAAGAACCATTTTGGTGTTCTTTGATCGCGGAGAGGAGGGCGTTGAACGCTTGGCAGTAGCACGCTACAATATTGGAACGAGCTTTGAAAGTGCTTGGAACCCAGAAGAACAGCCGGATCAGTGGAGTCGCGTGGCCGAAATAGTGGCAGACCGAAATCCATCAAAAATCGGAATTAACATTTCCAATACATTTGCACATGCTGACGGCCTAACGGCATCGGAGCGCGATAATATGACGGCGGCTTTGCCCGCTGAATTTCGATCGAGATTGGTTTCGGCGGAAAACCTTGCCGTAGGGTGGCTGGAAACTCGAACCCGAAGTGAAATGGAAATTTACCCGATGGTCGTTCGAATTGCCCGGAGTATTATCGATGAGGGCCTTTCTGAAAAGGTTATTCAGCCAGGAGTTACGCGCACGGATGATGTCGAATGGTGGTACCGCGATCGAATTGTAGAATTGGGCCTTTCAACCTGGTTTCATCCTTCCGTAGATATTCAACGCTCAACGTCCAAAGTGCGCGACGACGATTTTTCTTCGAGGGAAGAACCTGGCATAATCCAGCGCGGCGATCTGCTTCACATCGATTTTGGAATCACTTATTTGCGCCTGAACACAGATACCCAAATGTTGGCGTATGTGCTGAATCAAGACGAAAAAGATGCTCCGGAGGACTTGAACCAAGCTTTGAAAGTTGGAAATAGGCTTCAGGATATATTGACCGGTCAGTTTGTCACGGGAAGGAGTGGAAATGAAGTCCTACGCAGAGCGCTTCAACAGGCTGAGAAAGAAGGAATCAAGGCCACTATCTATACGCACCCGATTGGTTTTCATGGGCATGCGGCAGGCCCAACTATCGGCCTTTGGGATCAACAAGGTGGTGTTCCGGGAAGCGGGGACTACACATTACATCCCAATACAGCCTATTCTATGGAGCTCAATGCAGCGGTACCTATTCCATCATGGGATGGCCAAACGGTGCGAGTAATGCTTGAGGAAGATGCCTTTTTTGACGGCAAAACCGTGACATATATCGACCCTCGGCAGGAAAAACTACTTCTTATTCCTAGGCAAGATTAGTTGGATGCAGCGGCCATAGCCGAGTCGGCGGCCTTAGCTGAGTCGGCGGCCTTAGCCGCATTCCCAGTCATTTTGAATAGGTGAAAACTTACTCGACGGTCTGCGTGACTTCTTCGAAAACGGTTTTCAAGTTTCCTGCAATTCCGTCTGCCGATCCGTTGACTTTAAAACTGTCAAAACCTTCGAGACCTTTTGCAGCAATCTCATCGGTTGTCTTTCCGTCTCTAATCCCGTCGCTGACGGCTTTGCGAAGGGCAGTAAAGTAGTCTGCGGAGGCCAAGAGATCGTCCCGGGTTCCGAGAATGCCATGGGTCGGGTTACCGTGTCCATAAATAAACACGGTATCGTCAGTAAACTCTTTGTAGGCGCGCTCCAATATGGAAATCCAATTCCGGGTTGACGCTCCCGCAGCCAAATCAATGTATGCCGGCCTGTGGTTGAAGACTAAATCTCCCATGTGCACCACATTCGCTTCCTGAAAATGGATGATAGCGTCTCCGCTGGTGTGACCGGGACCGAAATACGATAGTTTGATGTTTTCATCCCCGACAGATTCTTCCCACGTTTCTTCAAACGTGACATCTGCAAACTTTTGAGCCTCAACTGAATTGTTTTTTTCAGCCGATCGTCGTTGAAGAATAGGAACGTTTGCATGGGCCAAAATATGATCAGCATCGGCCCCCAGGACGGCATTTCCAGCGGTGTGGTCACCGTGATGATGGGAATTGATCAATAAATCCATGGTTCTGTCTGACCGCTCCTTGAGTCCTTCGAGGCAAACCGCTGCACTTTCTGGGAACTGAGAGTCGACCACTGCTAAAGCTTCTGGCCGAACTAACCACCCAATTGTGCCCCCACGGCTCTCAAAGATCCCAACACCTCGCCTAATTGGAGTGAAATTTTGAGCTTGGAATGCAGAACCAAAACTACGCAGGGAAGAGGGGAGGGATGCGAGCGTAGCGAGCATCGCTGACTTCGATAAAAATGATCTCCGTGAAATAAACATGGCAATCAGTTCGTTGTAAAAGGTCGACTGGGGTCAAAGCAAGAGAACGAAGGAACCCCTTGAGGGTTCAGTCTTATTCAGACTCTAATGCCTTTATATAGTATATGATACGAATTTACCGACCCTTTCTGGTCTGCCTTATTGTTGCGACTTTATTTTCCACCGGAATTGCTGTGGGCCAAATTGCCTCGTTTACAGAGATGGTAAAGGAGGCAGAAGTGGCCGGATTAGCTGTTGTCTCGATTAAAAATGGCAAGATCGGCGAGTCTTTTTATGGAGGAGTAAGGAGTACAGAAACCAACCCACCCGTAACGGAGAACACCGTTTTTGAAGCAGAGTCTCTGAGCAAGCCTGTTGTAGCATACCTCGCCCTTCTTTTGGCAGGAGAAAAACTACTGGATTTGGATAGACCTTTGGCAGATTATGCTTCCTATCCCGACGCGGCCGCCGACCCCCAATATTTGACGATCACGGCTCGCATGGTGTTGACCCACACATCGGGTTTTCCGAATTGGCGCAATAACCGGGTTAATCTTCCCGTCCTCTTCAAGCCCGGATTGACCTTTAGTTACTCAGGCGAAGGGTTTGTATTCCTTCAACGCATCATGGAGTTCATCACGTCCAGGACATTGGAAGACTTGGCTCAGTCATACGTGTTTGAACCTTTAGGAATGAACTCATCCAGCTTTGTTTGGCAATCGGATTTTGCGGAAAATATTGCAGTCGGCCACACAGATATGGGAGTTGCGCTGAATAAGTTCACGCCTCTGACGGGGAACGCCGCGTTCAGTCTCCACACCACTGCTGCCGATTACGCTCGATTTCTTCTTGCCTCGAACGAAGGAGAAGGCCTCACTCGCAGTCAAAAGAAAGAGTTTACCACCGTTCAGGTAGATGCTGGTGATGGCATTTTCTGGGGCCTCGGGTGGGGACTTCAACCGACGCTAAAAGGATCTTCGATTTGGCATTGGGGTGATAATCCAGGCTATAAGTCATTCGCTTTTTTGTCTGCGGACGCCAAAACTGGATTCGTGATGTTGAGCAATTCAGCGAATGGGATGCTCGTGCTTTCACAGGTCTATGAGACGCTAGTTGGGGGACCACAATCGGCCGTTAAATGGCTCAATTATGAGGCCTATGACGATCCTCATTATCAACTAGGCCGCCGCATGCACTTCGCCCTTTTGTCGGGCGGCATCGAAGAAGCCAAGGCCGTTTATGAATCGTCCAAAGCGACGCTTCCCGCTGAAGCATTTGACGAGGTATCCCTTAACTCATTGGGTTACAGGCTTTTAAGGCAAGGGCTAATTGAATTGGCCCTCCCAGTTTTGGAATACAATGCTGAATTGTATCCAGAATCCGCCAACGTTCACGATTCTTTTGGAGAGGGATTGTATGTCGCCGGAAAATTGAAAGAAGCGCTACTGCAGTACCGGGCCTCCCTTCGAATAGATCCACTAAATCAGAATGGATCGGCTATGGCAAAAAGAATCGAAGCGGCAATTGAAGCTGCAGGTGCAGCCCAGGGCGATCAATAGTTTAAGCAGGGTAATCCAAGGGATCAGGCTTGCACTGCCGGATGGACATTGGGCACAGCATTAAACGTGTGGTTGCCTATTCGGAGACAGTGAACGAGAGCATCATGCCTGAGTGCAGGTGCTCTGCAATGTGGCAATGGGCCATCCAAGTGCCTGGGTTAGTGACGTCTACCAAAATGTCCATGGTACTTCCAACCGGTACGATCGCAGTGTCTTTCCAAGCCATATTCGTACTGGCTACTCCGTCCATGTGGGTAACCAAAAAGCGCTGCCCGTGCACATGAAATGGATGATTCATTGGATGAAACGTCTTAGGATCGTTGAAAATCCTAATTTTAACGACGTCTCCAACTTTCCAATTCCATTGGATATCCATCCCCTCTTTGTCAGTGGCCTCATCGTGCAGTATCCAATCCACCTGTTCTGAGGACGAAAGCCAATTCATCATGGGCATCGTGTCGTTCCATTCCATTGGTGGGAAGTAGAGCGTGTCAATTTCCATCATTCGAACGGTAGGTAAAGGTAATCCGTGTACTTTTAGCGTTAGGCGAAGTCTATGGTCTGGTTCGCGGTTGAAATGTTTGCGGAATCGGTCAATATCCTTTACGATGTCCGTATTTGTGCGCAGAACCGGGAAATCTGCGACAAATGAGGGCGTCGAAGTATGGTTCGAAACAGCAACGGTCCCAAGCGGATGTGATACGGGAACGAAAATTCCTTTGTAGTGGTCGATCTCCTGGATGGAATTAGTAATTTGATACTCTCGAGATTCATCGAAGAGTACGTCCACGATATACCGTTCTGCTGGAGCAATAACTACACTCCCGACAAATTGCTCTCGTTCATACCGAGAGACATCGCTAGCCACAATTTTGATTTTTGCTCCGCCAAATACGACGTTAAACGCCCTGGTATTGGCAACATTGGTGAGATAAAACCGGACGACCTCTCCTTTTTCTACGTCGAGCCTATAGTCAGTAATCCCGTTGACCATCAACACATTGCCAAACCGACCCATTAAAGCATGGGTAGGGCCTGAGTCGCCAAAAGGCAGAAGTCCATTTTCGTCGATCAAAATGTCATCAAAAATCAGTGGTACTTCGCGGTTGACGGGGCCATAAAAGCCTTCAACAATTGGATCCACCAGCATATTACCGTACAAACCGAGGTCTTGTTGGACATCTTCGCGCATGTGTGGGTGATACCAAAACATGCCTTCGTCCGGGAAAATCAACTCGTACGTGAACGTTTCTCCTGTCAAAATCGGAGGTTGGGTAACACCGGGGACCCCATCAAAAGCATTATCCAGTCTTAAGCCGTGCCAGTGGACAGTCGTGGGCATTTCTATGTTGTTGGTAAATTCCACCACAACCTTAGAGCCTCGATCCGAACGTAGCAAAGGACCGGGGTACATTCCTCCGTAAGCCATCATGATGTATTCCTTGCCCTCAATAGTGCGCCGAACTAAAGAAGCATCCATTCGAAGCGTGTCGCCATCAGCAAGGTCAATAATTTCGGATGGTTTGGCCTCTGCAAACATGGAAGCGTCCATCCCAAAGCCTGGAAGAAACGGTCCAACAACTGGGACAACGTTCATCAAGTCTGTCATCATGGGCATGGATGTTGTCATGGGTACCATGCGCCATGCCACTTCTTCTCCGGCGCCCATTTTCATGTTGCCCATGTCATGACCGCTGTGATCCTGCGCTCGGGCGGTACTAGTGCCTGCGAAAAGCAGTCCTGCTACTAAAAGGGTGATGCGAAAGGGGAGAATCAAAGAGGTAGCCAATTTTGATGACATGAAAAGACTAGAATCCGTACACGGCACAAGGTTCAGTTTGGTAAGGTCCATGACCGGCGAGTGTATGCATGAGGCCGCTTCGAGACATTCCGCGAGCCACAACGGGACCGGTCCAAGTCGCTCCCAATGGCGAATTAGCAGGTTCGAGGGTGATTACAACTAAAAACTTATTCCAATCTGTCGATCCGAAGACTTTAAGATCTTCGTCGAAGCGCCCAAGAAGTTTAATCTGGTCAATTTGAGGGGTAGAAACCCATGCAACCAAAGATTTGCCTTCTTCTAACGTGACGTTTTGCATCTGAAGGTCTAGGTTCAATACGTAGGTTCCTATGGCAGACAAGGCTACTCCAAATGGAGAGCTTGCAAACGTAACGTCGCCCATTCCTTTTGCCATTCTCGCGCCTGTGACCTTTTTGGTGCCGACTAGCTTGATTTGGTAGTAATCAGCGGCCGCGTTTTGAAAAGCGCACAGCCCGGGAGTTGGGGAGGAGTTCAAAGCCGGAGTAACCCAAGCCGCCGAACTCACGACCACCAACGTAATTAATAAGTAGAAATAGCGCCTCATAGCAACCTTCTGTCTGAATTGTTTCCATCGTAATCCTTCTGAATGGAAGATTACAAAATAGAAGACAGACAGTTTCTAGAGCAATGATTTCGAAGAACAAATGGCTGATTTGATGTAAGTGCCTCTCCTCACATTTGGCAAGAGCGGTTAGGGCGGTAAGGATGGCTAGGATAGAGAGCATCGAGGACTTTGTGTCGCGCCACAGAAAACTGCCGAAAGCAAGAGTTCGGGAAGGTTGATAAACAAAAGTGGGGGGCGGCCACCGGCCGCCCCCCACAAATTAACAGGACAATTTTAAAATGGAAGTATGGAGTTTTCTGAAAAGGTTTCTTTTCAATAAACCTCCGGGCGCATGCTAGTTGGTTCCTTCGCGCGATTCTTCGTCCCATTTTTGAGCTGAAGAAACGTTTGGAACTCCCCAGTCTTCGCCATTCCATCCGTTAAAACCTTCCATCCTGAAGGTCCAGATACCGGTAGTCATATCCGAAATAACAATTAGACCGTCTGCATTTCTGACGTCGATGCCGAATGCGCCATTTGCCACGCCACCAGACATTCCGCCATCGCTTCTGGGGCCAGTAAACGTGTCAAAATAGCCCACCGTTTGCGGGTTGCTCGGGTCCATCAAAGAGAAGACCTGCAGACCGTCATGGTATCCTGAAACGAATACGTACGGCCAGCGAACTTCATGATTATGAACCAAGCCGTCCCATGCCGGTGTCCAAGCAGAAATCGGTTGATTTATGTTGTTACGAGTGCCGTCTAGCGCTGGCTTGAGATCGAAGATGCGAAGTGGAGCATATTTGTATTCCGTTTCGGCTACAACATATCGGCCCGTAGGATCAGGCGTAAATGTGTGACCATTGGATACGCCACTTATTCCGGTCAACGTGACTAAAAGAGAAGGATTTTGCATGTCCGTGAAATCATAGACATAGTATCCACCCGTTCCACCTCCATAAAACCGATCTGTACCTGATTCTTCGTGGAAACCAGCGTAGAAATCATGATATCCACGCCTGGTGTTTTCCGCAGGAGTAGGAATTTTAGCGACCAATGCATTCTTGCCGCCTTCTACAAGTGTTCCAAGATCGTACACGTTAGCGTGCGGTCCGGAAATCGTTGTAATTAGCAGTACTCGGCCAGAGGAATGCTTGTAGATAAAGATGTTATGGAATCCTCCGGGCGTTTCTGGCTCACGAATCCGGGCAACTTCCTTAACCGAGTTTGGATCAGGAAGCCCGGTAACGTCCAACACAACAGCGCCAAGGTCATTGTCCGGTCCACCACTTCCAAACTGAAGCGACTGCACTACATAATAGCGTCCGTTCCATTTGAAATGTTTTACATCCATCCCTCCCGTTTTCATATGGAGGTCTTGGTTTTCAATTCTCCAGCGGTAGATAACTTTTGGGTTTGCAGGATCTGCAAGGCTTACGATATCCATCCCTTTTTCGCCAGCTTCTGCATAGTGCATTCGGGCGACATAGGCGTAAGGACGGCTCAACTCTTGTTCAAGGTCCATGTCGGCAATACTGAGCCGCGGGCCTAGTGGGGTGTGACCGATAACTTCGATGTTGTCACTTCCTGGTTTCTCAGTGGTCCATTGAGCCGAAGCCGGTTTGAACGCGAAGGCAACAATCATCATTGCCAACAGAATTGTTGTAGTACGCTTCATAATTTTATGTTCTATTAATTATCGGGTGCCTTCTTTGGACTCTTCGTCCCAATTTTGAACGGAAGAGATATTAGGCATTCCCCAATCTTCGCCATTCCATCCGTTGAAACCTTCCATTCGGAAGGTCCAAAACCCAGTCGACATATCAGAAATTAAAATAAGCCCATCCGCATTTCGCACATCTACACCAAACGCACCGTTCCCTACTGCGCCTCCCATAGCTCCGACGTCGCGAGGACCTGTGTACGTATCGTAGTAGGCGACGGTTGTAGGATGTTTGGGGTCCATCAAGGAAAAGACCTGTAAGCCGTCATGGTAGCCTGATACGAATACATATGGCCACCGAACCTCATGATTATGAACAAGGTTTTTCCAGTTGGCAGTCCAAGCTGAAATCGGGGATCGGATGTTTTCGACTTCCCCGTCATTGCCTTTTTTCATATCAAACATCCGCAGTGGGGCGTATTGATATTCAGTTTCCGTCACGGCGTATCGTCCGTCTGGGCTTGGCGTAAACGTGTGGCCCCATGAAACGCCCGTAATACCTGTCATTGTAAATTCTAACTCAGGCTTGTCGGTGTCCGTGATGTTGTAGATGTAGTATCCACCCTGTCCACCGCCATAGAATCGATCTTGATTTGAATCAGGATGCCACGCCGCATACAGGTCATGGTAGAAGCCACCTTGGTCCACAGCAATCGGAACGGTGCCAATGAACGCGCCTTTGACGTCACCGCTAACGGCCTTGCCAAGATCGTACATATTTGCTCCTGCACCATTGATGGTTGCCAGCAGAATGACCCGTCCATCTGAATGTTTGTAGATAAAGATGTTATGGAATCCACCGGGAAGGTCAGGTTCATGTATGCGGGCTGCTTCAAAAACCTTGCTCGGATCAGGAAGATCGGTAACGTCCAAAATGTACGCACCCAAATCACTGTTGGGGCCTGGTCCAAACTGCGTAGACTGCACCACGTAATACCGTTCACCATATTTGAAATACTTGATATCCATCCCACCAAGGCCAGTATGTAAGTCTGGATTTTCCATGCGCCAGCGCAGGAGTACTTTTGGGCTTGCGGGATTCGAGATATCGATTATGTCTGTACCTCGGACCGAACCCGCTCCCACCGTGCCTCGGGCCACGTAGGCGAAGGGTCTAGACATTTCCTGCTCGACCTCCATGTCCATGGTGTTCAAAACTCCTCCGAGAGGAATGTGCCCTTCAACCGTAACGTTGTCCGATCCGGGCTTTAGCTGAGTCCAAGCGGTGTCTTGTGCCTGCGAAGGAGCCACAACTACAACCGCAAGGAATAAAATGGTCAGTAGATTTTTCATATCTCAAGCTGTTAGTTCAATGATTAAAATGCTATCGGGTGCCTTCTTTGGACTCATCATCCCATTTTTGAACGGACGATATATTGGGCATACCCCAATCTTCGCCGTTCCAACCGCTGAAACCTTCCATTCGGAACGTCCAGAAACCGGTAGACATGTCAGAAACAACAATCAGTCCGTCGGCATTGCGGACATCAACTCCAAAAGCGCCGTTAATTACGGGATTGAAGCCTGTTTCAGCTGATCCGTTATAGGTATCGTAGTACCCAACAGTTTGTGGGTTTTTGGGATCGGTCAGGCTAAATACTTGCAGCCCATCTAGATAAGCGGAAACAAACACAAAAGGCCACCTCACTTCGTGGTTGTGACTCAAATTTTCCCAGTTTGCAGTCCAAGCTGAAATCGGCTGGTTAATATTGGTTACTTCGCCATCTAAAGCAGGTTTTAAATCGAAAATGCGGAGAGGAGAATATTGATATTCCGATTCTGCAACAACATAACGACCGTCTGGACTCGGAGTAAAGGTATGACCCCAGTCCACGCCCGATATGCCCATCAAAGTGATCTTCAGTTCTGGGTTTTCGATATCCGAAATGTCATACACATAGTAGCCATTATTCCCGCCACCGTAGAAACGGTCTTCTCCGGTATCAGGATGAAATGCTGCATAATGGTCGTGATAAAACCGGCGAGATCCCGGATTATTGGACGACTCGGGGGTCGGTATCGTACTGACATAAGCGCCAGCGACATCACCCTGGACCACTTTTTCTAAATCCCAAACCTGAACCATACCACCTGGAACGGTGGCAAGAAGATAGATATGTTTATTGGTGTGTTTGTAAATAAAAATGTTGTGCATTCCGCCTGGAAGGTCGGGTACTTTTAAGCGCGCTACTTCCTTCACCTGATTGGGATCAGGCAAGCCCGTTACATCAAACACAACCGCCCCCAAGTCGTGAAAAGGGCCACTGCCAAACTCAAAAGACTGCACCACATAGTGACGTCCACCAGTTCGGAAATACTTGACATCCATCCCACCTCTATTTGGAAGTAGGTCTTGGAATTCCAATCGGAACTCGTAGATCACTTTGGGCGCGGCAGGATTGGACAGTTCAATAATGTCCATCCCTTTTGGGCCACCGTCAACAATAGAAGCGCGGCCAATATATGCGTACGGTCGATCTAGGTCCTGTTCCAATTCTAAGTCCGTTACCGAAGAGTGGTGGCCCAATGGGACATGCCCAAGGACCTCGATATTATCCGACCCACTTTTGGTCTGCATTTTTTGGGCCGTCGCTGGGACGGATACCAAAGCCATGATCGCAATTGCAATTAATGATCTCATAATTATTCTTTTTATGCTTCTTATCTATCGATTTGAAGGAAGGTCGTCCCATTGTTGAACACTTGATACGTTGGGCATTCCCCAATCTTCGCCGTTCCAACCGTCGAATCCATCCATTTTGAAAGCCCAGAATCCCGTTGTCATGTCGCTGACCACAATTAGGCCGTCGGCATTTCGAACATCAACACCCCAGGCACCATCATACACATTCCAGTCATAGGGACTGCCTAACCTTTCCATGGCCGCCCCTCGGTCGTTGTGGATTCCATCGAACGTGTCGTAATACCCCACGGTAAACGGATGCTCAGGATCCACCATGTTAAAGACGCCTAGTCCCGTCTGATACCCAGATACGAAGACGAATGGCCATCTTACCTCATGGTTATGAGCAAGGCTCTTCCAATCCGCATGCCACGCGCCGATGGCGTGATCTATGTTTTTGTCCGGATTCTCCCCATTCAATGCGGGTTTTAGGTCAAAAATACGTAGCGGTTGGTATTGAAATTCCGTTTCACCGATAGCGTAGTTGCCATCCGGAGTGGGAGTGAAAGTGTGCCCCCACGCGACTCCCGGAACGCCCAAAAGGGTAGCCAACAACTCAGGTTTTTCCAAATTCGTGACGTTGTACACGTAGTATCCGCTACCACCGCCTCCATAAAAACGGTCTTGACCCGTTTCAGGATGGTAGGCTACGTAAAAATCATGGTATCCTTTCGACCACATATTGTCGGATTCCGCAACCGGCACTCTTCCTATCAATTCTCGATTTTCATCTTTGAGCTGGGAGTCCATTTCGGAGGTTTCTCCATCAATGAACAAACCCATGTCGAAAACTTTGGCAAATCCCCCAGAAGTCGCGAACATCAAGGGTTTTCCTGAACTGTGCTTGTACATAAAAATGTTGTGGAATCCACCGGGCGACTCTGACTGCCGAATTCTTCCTACTTCCGACATTTTTACGGGAAGATCTGTCACATCAAAAACGATCGCGCCGACGTCCGAATTTGGGCCCGACTGTCGGAGCTGGACCGACTGAACGTAATAATAGCGGCTTTTATATTTGAAGTATCGACCATCCATGGCCCCGCCCACGTGAAGGTCTTCGTTTTCAATTCGCCACCTGTATAATACTTTTGCATGGTTAGGATCGGCAAGGTCGATCACGTCAAATCCAATTTCTGTATTTCTACGGGCCACGTACGCGTAAGGTCGGTCCAAATCCTGCTCGATCTCAACATCTGAAACACTACCTGCGGCGCCTAGAGGAATGTGAGCCAAGACCCGCATGTTGGCTGAGCCTTGCTCACCTGGTTTCTGAGGATGCTGGGGTTGTTCTATTCCCTTACCATAGGGGCCACTTTGAGCCCAACTTGCCAGCGAAGTTGTCATCAGAACCGTAAAAACGAACAATATTCGTCCGATGGTGCGCAATATCTGACGATTCATTATTGATTCCATGATGCTGACCTCGTTGGACCTTTTTCCCAGTCTTGGACTGAGCCTACATTTGGGAAACCCCAGCCGCGTCCGTCCCAGCTTTCAAATCCTTCCATTCGGAAAAGCCACAGTCCCGTATTTACATCGGTTACAGCAATTAGGCCGTCCGAATTGCGTATGTCGACGTCCCAGGCACCTGTCAAGTTAACTTCCTGATTTGCCAAAGAGGCTGCTGGGCCATCCCAAGTGTGATAAAACCCGACCGTAAACGGCTCAAATGGATTCATCATATTAAAAACTTGAAGGCCGTCGTCCATGGCAGCGGTGAAAACCAGGGGCCATCGCAACTGATGGTTTTCAGAATAATTTTGCCAATTGGCGGTCCACGCACCGGCAGCTGTCCGAATTCTAGGTACCGTTCCCTCCAATGCAGGCCTCAAGTCGAAGATGCGCATTGGGGATGTCCGATAGCCGGCTGCTGTAACTAAATGAGTCCCGTCTGGGGTTGCCGATACACTTCTGCCGATTTGCACCGCAGCGGAGTTCACGATTGCGATGGACAGCGGATTGGTGACATCTGTCACGTTCAGAACGTAATAACCGCCAGCGCCGGCAGCGTAGAGTCGATCCGATTCTGTTGACGCTTCGTATTGCACGCTAACCGAGTGAAACCCGTAAGCTACCGCAGGCACATCTTCGGGAAGCGGAATCGAAGTAACAACAGAAGTCACACCGGAAGAAAGTCGCTCCAGATCGTACACAAAAATATTTCCACCCCCCGTTCCAAAAAAGTAGGATCTCCCGTTCGAATGGCGATAAGCAAACCCGTGGTGAAATCCACCTTCTACTTCAATGGTGGCAACAATATCAAATTGTCCTTCGTCGGGATCAGTGACTTCTAGAACGGTCGCGCCACTAGAGGGATGGGTGGCAATCAAGAAAAAGTTTGAGCCCGATTTGAACGAAATGAGGTCAGCAACCTCGCTCGGGCTATTCCATTCTCCAACTTGTACGGGCTTGGATTCATCCGAGATATTGATTGCGACGACTCCTGGTACGTCCCCTTTTCTAGCCACAAAGACGAATGGTCGATTGCGTCCTTGGTCTAACACTACATCGCCCGTATTTCGTCCCAATGCTTCAAATCCAGCAGTTGCAGAGCCATTAGCAGCCTTCATGCCGCCAAGGGGAATGTGACTGACTAGTTTCATGTTTCGGCTTCCGCGAGAGCCATCTTGCCCTGAAGCGGAAACGGCCACAAGACTGAAAGTCAACAAATACGCTACAGAAATCCTAATAAAGAACGTATACGTAGGGGCCATGATGGTTTTGGGTTCGGGCTACTTAGGAAGTGATTCAGCGGTGGGGGTAGCCGAATCCAATTACGTTACGAACTCCAATGGGTATTTGCAAAGGATTACCGAAGAGACGGGAATGGTTTTCCGACTCTGGGCCATTTGGACTTTCGAAATTGCCTTTTTATGAACGGATGTCCATTTTGTCGAACCGAATCGAAGGAAGTGCATTGGAAAATTATCCTTCTTTACCGGATGTTGACAACTCCATGAAATTCAGTGTTTTCCTTGTTTGTTTATTGATCTGGCCTGGCGTCGTCTTCAGCCAGGCCCAAGAATATGCCATTGACGCTGCGAAATCGGTGTTTTCTTTCGATGTTGAGCATTTTGGCGTGGCCACCGTCCACGGTGCGTTTTCAAGCGCTTCTGGGACTATCTGGTATGATCCGTTAAAACCGGATTCGATGTTGGCTCAAATTTCTATCGATGTAAAGAGCATCGACACGGATAATAAGGTGCGGGATAAGGAGTTACGGTCAGAAGATTTTTTGGATACAGATCGTTATCCTACTGTTGAGTTTGCGTCCAACGGAATTAGTTTAGCGACAAATACCACGCAGCGCCGAATTGTTATGGGTAAAATGAAGGTCTATGGCACTACGCGAGACGTTGAGTTACCTTTTACGGTGAGCCTGAATCTGGAAAAAAATGAATTAACCATTCGCTCCGAATTTGTGATAAAGAGGTCAGACTATAAATTGAAATTTGGCATTTTGATGGATAGCCTTGTGGGCGAAGAAATCAGAATCTCAACCGTGATGGTAAGTCAGAAAAAGTAAAAAAGTGTTGCCAAGTAACGTCACCAAGATTCCAAGCCCATGATCCCAAACCGGTCCGCTTACTCAAGGTATTTGATCCTGCTTGCAGCTTGGTTGTGGGTCCTTCCATCCTGGGGTCAAAAACCGGGGTACGGGATTGGGTGGAGCGTTTCTACTGATGCTAAGGGTCGGCTTTTGCTTGGGCATACTGGCGGTTCGGTTGGTGGCACATCCATTTTTCAAATGAATCCAGAGCATAATGTAGTTGTAGCCCTTACCATCAATCAGTCTTCCGCCAGTTTGGCTATTGGCCGGAGCCTGATGCAATATTTCCTAGATGCTTTAGAAGAAGGAGAATGAAGATGAGACTATTTGCTTTTTTAGTCCTTGTTTTAACCGTTTTCGGCTGTTCACCACCTCAGTCGTCAGTTATTGTAGAAATTGAGACCAGTGCGGGGATGATTGTCGTCGAAATTGACACCGTAGCCGCGCCCATCACCTCAGCTAATTTTTTGCGGTATGTGGACAGCGGCATGTATTCAGATGGTTCATTTTTTCGCGTAGTCAGGATGGACAATCAGCCAACGGATTCGATCCGCATTGAAGTAATTCAAGGGGGCGCCAATCCTGAGAGACGAGATGAATTTTTTGACGCCATTTCGTTAGAACGAACCTCAGAAACGGGTCTTCTTCATCTCGATGGGACGATATCAATGGCCCGCGGCACACCCGATTCGGCAGATCATTCATTTTTCATTTGTATTGAGGACCAGCCTTCGCTTGATTTTGGAGGAATGAGAAATACTGATGGGCAAGGCTTCGCGGCCTTTGGAAAGGTGACTTCGGGAATGGATATCGTTCGGACTATTCAAGGCGGTCCTGTCGAAGTGCAACAATTGATCGAGCCCGTCCAGATTATTGGGGCAAGTCGAAAAACTCATGATTGAGTGCCCATCGTGTGGAATAGAATCAGAGGAAGGACAAGCATTTTGTCCATTCTGCAGTTATGAGTTTCCCGTCGTCAAAAAGTCCATGCGTTTGTTTGTAGTGGTATTTTCGCTTTTGATGATTTGGCCCTTGTTGGAATTAATTCATTTTCTTTTTTGACCATTTATGCAGATTCCATCCTCTTTTTTTGGCTCTCTTTCAGTCGAAGATTTTCTGGCTGAATACTGGCAGAAAAAACCATTACTCGTTAGAGGGGCTTGGCCCGGATTTGAAACACCACTTTCCCCAAAAGCTTTTATGGCGTTGTCGGAAAGGGAAGATGCGTTTAGCAGGCTGCTGGTGAAATTGGATGGTGAGCATCAATGGGATGTCCGTGAAGGTCCTTTTTCGAGGTCTGTGTTCGAAGGCATGTCCGATTCACAATGGACCCTGTTGATTCAGGAAGTCGATCGGCTGGTGCCTGAGGTTCGGGATATGCTCCGGGTTGTTTCTTTCCTTCCAAATTGGCGCCTAGACGACGTCATGATATCATATGCTGCGAATGGAGGCGGGGTAGGGGCGCATACCGACAATTATGACGTGTTCTTGCTTCAGGGATATGGCACGAGACGTTGGCAGATTGACACCGTCCCTGTCACAAACGAAGACCTCATCGAAGATATTGACGTTTCCATTTTGGCCAACTTTACCCCGGATCAAGAATGGGTGCTTGAAACGGGAGACATGTTGTATTTGCCTCCAAAAATTGCGCATCACGGAGTCGCTTTAGGGCCGTGTATGACCTTTTCTATCGGTTGCAGGGCGCCAGGAGCCAGGGAAATGGTTACGGGCCTATTGGAGCACGTGATGAATGAAGTAGATCCGGAAGAGCGCTATCACGATCCTGATTTGAAATTAAGCAATGAGCCGGGCTTATTGGACGACAGCTCCCTCCGGTGGGTACAATCCCTTATTCAGAGGGTTATTGACGATAAAGGTGCAATGACCAATCTCATCGGTAAGATGTTGTCTGAACCCCGCAGACAAGCGGATGAAGGCCCCTATTCCAGTCAATCATTTGATGATGTATTTGCATCGGGTCGGAGCCTGAAGCCGAGCGCCTCTTCCCAAGTATTATACTCGTTGGGAGAGGGGTCAGAATTGACCCTCTTTGCGGGCGGGGAAGTCATTGAGTTGGATTTCGCCCTTTTGCCGGTTGTGAAGGCGCTTGTAAGCGTTGATGGGCTCAAGGCGAACGACTTCGGGCTTGATCGTGAGTTTATGGATATGCTCGAAGATCTTTGGGAGCAAGGCACTTTATTATTCCATTAAGAGGATCTTCCATTAAAGAAGCGGGGGGTTGCTATGAAGATTAAAATCTTCGTAGCAACCCCCCGCCAGTAAACACCTATCGAAATAAGTGCCTAACTATCTACCTGCTTCTAACGAACAGGAATCGTGTCTGCACGACGGAATTGAGCAAGTCCTTCTTTCTTGCTGCCCATTCCTGAGCGGCCTTTTCCAGAAGAAACAATTCGGCTTGCTGCCACACCATTGTCAACATAGTACTGCTCGACAGCGCGGGCGCGGTCATCGCTAAGTTCCTGTGGACGACGTTCGCCTGCAGATGCCCATCCTTCAACGCGGACGTTTAGATTTGGGCAAAGGATCAGAATATCCAAGTTTTCTTTCAGCAGAGCGCGGCCTTCGTCTGTAAGTGCCGAAGAGTTAGCCTTAAAGTACACAGAGTTCATTTCCGTGAGCTCGCGGCAAATTGCAGCTTCGTAAGGCACCACAGTGATTGTCATGGTGCGTTTTACAACACCTGCACAGTTCTCAACTTCAAGCGTAACGGTATAGGTACCTGCTTTGCTGTAAGTATGAGAAGGAGAGGCACCAGTCATTTTCGAGCCGTCGCCCATGTCCCAACGATACTGAGAATCAGAACCGGCCACGTTCGCTGAGAAAGCGACGGCGGTTTGCGTGTCAGGACTCATGTTCGAGGCACGCATCGAGGTGATCGTTGCAGGAATACAAGGATCCTTAACCGATACGGCACACGTTTTAACGGAAGTGTATTTGCCACTACCATTACTTGCTGTGAGGCCAACTGTGTAGTTGCCTGCACGAGCAAACGTGTGGGAAACAGTCATCCCAGTGGCGCTAGTTTCGTCGCCAAACGTCCAAAGGTAATTTACTGGTTGGGTCGCTTTTTCATTGACCGAAGCCGTAAATGTGATTGGCGTTCCAGCATCAACAACATCAACAGGGCAGATCATATCGGTAATTTCGACTGGAGTTACCCGGTTGAAATTCACTTTGATACCGAGCGAGTGGTTGCCAAGGAAATCCATGCCTGTAAAGCCATTATTGTCGCGCCCGTCCGAAGCATCGTCAGGAATCTGCGTATCCACTCCTGTCTCAATGAAGAATGATGTACTTGGATTAATATAAAAATCAAGTCCTAGACCCGCGGAAACACCAAATCCAATCTCTGACTGCGTCACACAGCTACCGGCAACGTTGTCGGCACAAGAAGCTGAGTAGACATAACTTTCGCCGCCACCCACATTCACGCCACCAAACCAATACGGTGCGATTTTGCCCGAGGTCATGAGTTGACGAGCCAACAACCGAACAGCCCAACGGGTAGTTGGGTGATCAATAGTTTTTGTTGGGACTTCAAAGTCAGTAATATGGGTATATTCCCCATATCGGAAGTCTAATCCAACGCTGTAACTTGGGGTAAACTGGTATCCCAGCTCAGCACCGACGTTGTAAGGGAATTTATCGAACAAATCACCATCAAAATTGAAAGGTGATTTTTCGCTATCTCCCATGTAGTAGGAAATTCCTACGTGTGGGCGGATATACACAGATTCGGCACCGCGGTCTACCTGGGCACTTGCTACGATTGGCGTTATGCCGGCCATAACAAGTGTGGTGAACAGAAATAGCAGTACAAGTTTCTTCATTTTAGTCCTCCTTGGGACGATCCATCTTTAGATAAACAGTACGGATAAATAAGGTTAGTTTCCAGCTAACTTTATTAGTCCGGTTTTCTAAGCGCGTTCCCCCGAGGGGACAAACGAGCGTTTATTGTACCCGGTATAAATTTGCCTTGGACGGTAAATTCGAGTTGCGGGGTCATTTTTCAATTCAACCCATTGGGCAATCCATCCTGGAAGTCTTCCAAGTGCAAACATGACTGTGAACATGTTTGTTGGAATACCCATCGCACGATAGAGGATGCCCGAATAGAAATCCACGTTCGGATATAAGCCCCTTTCTTTAAAATAGTCATCTTCGAGCGCGATACGCTCCAGTTGTTTAGCAAGATCCAATAACGGATCGCTAATTCCAAGCTTATTTAAGACTTCGTCGGCGTTGGATTTAATCACGCGCGCTCGTGGATCGAAGTTTTTGTAGACACGATGCCCAAATCCCATCAAACGGAATGGGTCATCTTTGTCCTTGGCTTTGTCTACATATTTCTTAAAGTCGCCGCCGTCTTTTCGAATCATATCTAACATTTCAATAACGGCCGTGTTGGCTCCGCCATGAAGTGGCCCTGAAAGAGCTGAAATGCCAGCCGATATGGACGTAAAAAGGTCTGCTCCTGAGCTTCCAACCATTCGTACGGTTGAGGTCGAACAATTTTGTTCGTGATCTGCGTGCAGAATCAACAGCATATCCAACGTCTTAACGAGAAGATCGTTGGGTTCGTATTCTTCCGATGGAACCGCAAACATCATATGTAAGAAGTCCGCAGCATACCCCATATCGTTACGAGGGTAGACGTATGGCTGGCCGATGGATTTCTTGTAGGAAAACGCAGCAATAGTTTTCAGCTTCGCTAGCAAGCGGATAATGTTAACATCAAAATCCTCTCCATTTTCTGAATTGGGGTAATACGCACGAAGCGAGGACACAATGGTCGACAAGACGCTCATCGGCGGCGCATTTGCAGGATAGGACTCGAAAAACTTTTTCATGTCTTCGTGCAAAAGACTATGATGAGTTAGGTCTTCATTAAACTTTTCGTGCTCCTCCTTTGTTGGCAATTCGCCACGAACGAGCAGATGAGCTACATCGACGAACGTAGATTTCGTCGCCAAATCTTCAATCGTGTAACCCCGATAGCGTAGAATGCCTTTCTCGCCGTCTATGTACGTGATGGTACTTTCGCACGAACCGGTGTTTGCAAACCCGGGATCGAGAGTGATAGCTTTGGTAGCACTCCGCAATTTGAGGATATCAAAACCGACCTCATTTTCCGTACCTACAGTTACGTCAAATTCTACATTCTGACCATTAATTGATAATCGAGCTGGTTCCATGACATTCACTAGAAAAAGGCAACTTTAGTTTGAAATACCGTACGACCTTCGAGGCTTTTTGACCCCTTAAAAGTTATTCTGCGATGAAAATTCGCCAACGAAGAAAGTTGGACGGATCTGCATGATCTACTAGTTTCAACCACGCATTAACATCGTTAATCATTGTACACCCATCATGTTGTTGGAACTCAATCAGTTGATTGCGAATATTCTGTTTAGTCAGCCTTCAACTGTAGATTTATTTAACCCGTATTCGAGTGAAAATCCGGCATTGGATGTACCTGGGGCCCACCTTATTCGACAACAAAATCTGAAGGCCTATCTTTGTGATCGAAATGTTGCTCCGAGCGTGTTTTTACTAGCCGAAGCTCCTGGTCCGTGGGGCTGCCGGTTTTCAGGAGTCCCAATAACAAGTGAACTTCAATTGTTAGATCCTACTTTTCCAGTGAATGGAATTCAGTCAAGTAATAGTGCCAGTCCACATAAAGAGTACAGCGCCTCTATTTATTGGAAAACGCTGGAAGCTTATCATCATCACATTTTGACGTGGAATACGGTTCCTTTTCATCCTCATTTTCCTGACAAACCGCTTTCGATTCGGACGCCGCGGATGTCTGAAATCAAACAGTTTCTTCCTTTATTGGGGTCTATGTTGCAAATACTTTCTCCGACCACTGTAATTGCTATAGGTCGTAAGGCCGAAAAAGCTTTAGCAATGCTTGACGTTGATGCTGTTTATGTTCGGCATCCATCTCAAGGCGGAGCTACTTTGTTTGCAGAAGGAGTTGTGCAGGAACTTACAAAACTTGGAATTGCCACATGAGCGATGATTTGTTCGATGCCTCCGCTGGTACGTTCCGAGCGTCACGGGCTCCGCTTGCCGATAGGATGCGTCCCCGTACAATCGATGAATATATTGGTCAGCAGCACATATTGGGAGAAGGAAGACTGCTCCGGCGCTCTATTGAAGCAGACCGAATCACTTCCATGATTCTGTATGGTCCTCCTGGAACAGGAAAAACCACGTTGGCTCGAATAGTGGCTGGTTCTACGCGGTCGCATTTTGTTACCATGAACGCGGTTTTGGCGGGCGTAAAAGATATTCGAGCCGCCATTTTGGACGCTGAAAATCGCCTCAAACACCATCAGCAAAGAACGATTCTTTTTATCGATGAGGTCCACCGATTTAATAAGTCTCAACAAGACGCTTTATTGCCGCATGTAGAGAATGGGACGGTGACGCTTATCGGGGCAACCACTGAAAACCCCTATTTCGAAGTGATCAAAGCCCTCGTATCGAGGTCTCGGATATTCGAATTGCAGTCTTTGACGCAGGAAGATTTGGCCGATGTGGCGCGCGCCGCCTTGAGTGATGTTGAAAGGGGATATGGACGCCGGAATGTTCAAATGGATGACGATGCTCTCGAGCATTTGGTATCGACCTCGAATGGAGATGCTCGCTCCCTTCTGAATGCGCTTGAATTGGCTGTCGAAACGACGGTGGAGGGAGATTCGGTTACGCTGGAAGTGGCCGCGGAGTCTATCCAAAAACGGGCCGTTTTATACGACAAAGAAGGGGATACGCACTACGACACCATTTCAGCTTTTATCAAAAGCCTACGCGGTTCGGATCCTGACGCTTCGATGTATTGGATGGGGAGAATGTTGTATGCGGGCGAAGAGCCACGATTTATTATTAGGAGAATGCTGATTTTTGCAGCCGAAGACATAGGATTGGCGGATCCACGAGCGCTCCAAGTGGCCGTTTCTTGCGCACAGGCCTTTGAATACGTGGGGTTGCCAGAGGGACGATTCCACCTTGCTGAGTGTTGCCTATATCTAGCCACCGCCCCTAAAAGCAATTCAACGTACACCTTTTTCGACGCCTTGAAATATGTGGAAGACGAACAGACTGGCGAAATCCCCAATCATCTAAAAGACGGCAGTCGAGATGCGAAGGGATTGAGTCACGGGGAGGGATATTTGTATCCTCATGCCTACCGAAACCACTACGTTGGACAGCAATATCTGCCTGAAGATATGCAGGGTACCTATTTCTACAAGCCAAGTGACGTTGGGTACGAAAGGACTATTCAAGAGCGATTAGCCTACTGGCGGTCTAGGGACGAAGAAATAGATATTAAAAAACGATTAGACCGTTATATTGACCGGGAAGAAAAAGAAGAAGGGGGGGGCGGCAGAGCCGACCCCGGAGAACCCGGCTCAGACAGGCCTCGAAGACTCCAATAGCGTTGTCCCAGACCACACCAACACGAGCTCTTAGATTTTAAACCCAACACCTTGAACAAGTTACTTCAAATTGCCAATGCATTGGATCGATTTCAGGATCGATTCGGAAAGTGGCTGTACTGGGTCGCCCTCGCAATGGTTGTTGTGGGTGGGTTTAATACGGTGGTCCGTTACACTGACAAGTTTACGGGGATGGGTATCAGTTCCAACATGTACCTCGAACTCCAGTGGTACTTGTTCAGCATTCTTTTCTTGTTTGGCGCCTCGTATACCCTCAAACACGATGACCATGTTAGGGTGGATATTCTGTACTCGAAGTTGGGTGTTAAGGGGAAAGCCTGGATCAACGTATTGGGTACCCTCATTTTATTGATTCCGTTTTGTGTGTTGATGCTTTGGGTTTCTTGGCCGGCCGTCGCCAATTCCTGGGCGGTTCTTGAAGTGTCGCCGGACCCCGGTGGACTACCACGGTATCCGATTAAAACGGTACTCTTGGTCGCTTTTGTGATGATTCTGGTGCAGGGTATTTCGATGTTATTTCGAAACTTGGCCATTCTCATGGGCGCGGAGACGGCTTTTGAATCCGATGCTGATTCAGTGGGAGGGAACGCTTGATGGATGCAGAATGGCTTGCTCCTTTGATGTTCGTTGGGGCTTTAATCTTGATATTTACTGGTTTTCCGGTCGCTTTTGCTCTCGGTGGTACAGCCTTCATTTTTGCATTCCTAGGGGTAGAGCTCGGCATGTTCGATTGGCCGCTGTTAATGGCCCTTCCCGACCGAACCTTCGGCATCATGTCCAATTTTGTGCTCCTGGCGGTGCCTTTTTTCATTTTTATGGGGACGATGCTGGAGAAGTCCCGACTTGCAGAAGATCTGTTGACTACGATTGGTCAGATTTTTGGGCCCATGCGCGGCGGGTTGGCATTAGCCGTGGTATTTGTTGGTGGTCTTTTGGCCGCAGCTACCGGAGTCGTGGGGGCAAGCGTTGTCGCTATGGGGCTCATCTCCCTACCGGTGATGCTTCGATACGGGTATTCGCACGAATTATCGGCTGGTGTGATAATGGCTTCGGGAACGCTTGGGCAGATCATCCCGCCTTCCGTTGTATTAATCGTTCTAGCCGATCAGATGGGGATTTCGGTTGGCGATCTTTTTATTGGATCTTTAATACCCGGCATCATGCTGGCGGGGATGTACGCGATTTATTGCGGCGGAATAGCAATTTTTAAGCCGAAAATGGCCCCAGCACTGCCCAAAGAAGCCAGAAACCTGACTGGAAGGGCGCTACTTGTTCGTGTACTGCTGGTTTTGATGCCGCCTCTGGTCCTCATTTTGCTGGTTTTAGGAAGCATTTTGGCAGGAATTGCGACTCCTACAGAGGCTGGTGCGCTTGGCGCAATTGGTGCGATGGGTCTCGCAGCGCTCAATCGCAGACTGACCTGGAAGGCACTTCGTGAGACCATGGATGCCACCACCAGATTGACGTCGATGGTCTTGTTTCTGTTGATCGGCTCCACGGCCTTTGCGTTGGTGTTTCGCGGATTGAACGGAGATCTGTGGATCGAGCACTTGTTGACCAACTTGCCTGGCGGCGTGGTTGGTTTGTTGATCGTTACCAACTTGACCGTGTTCTTGCTCGGGTTCTTTATCGACTTCTTTGAGATCGCCTTTATTGTGATTCCGTTGTTGGTGCCAGCCGCCGCCCTTTTGGGAGTTGATTTAGTGTGGTTCGGGGTGATGCTCGGAATGAACCTCCAAATGTCTTTTCTCACTCCGCCGTTTGGCTTTGCGCTCTTTTACCTACGCGGCGTGGCACCTCCGGAAATTACCACTGGCGAAATTTACCGCGGAGTGATTCCCTTTATCATCATCCAGGCGATAGCCTTAATGGTTGTAATAATGTGGCCTCAGGTTGTGACGTGGGCGCTCTAGTCGCTCCTTCTAATTCAACGTGCGATTAGGGTTACAATTTGGTCAGGGACGTGTCGGAAGTTTATGAAAACGCATGAACGTCATATCCGAATTATTCAACTCATAATGAGATCGTACCAGCCAATATCCAGCAAAGTGATCTATTGGGATGTGTTTGATTTTGAACATGGAGGAGTCCCAAAGCGAACAATTCAGCGAGACCTTCAAAAACTGGTTGGAGTTGGACTTCTTGAACGTTTGGGTAACGCACGTTCCATTACCTACCTGATCTCCAATCGTGCTCATCGAGATTTGGTAGATATTTCAATTAGTTACGAACGCGAACGTATAGAATTTGAAAAGTACAGATTGTCGGGAATAGCACCACGGTTCAGTTTTCCAAACATGCATGCGGCGGTGTCGTGGATGATTCGTCGTGCTTTTCTGGCTTCTGAATGCCGCGACCCCAGCCAAGAGGAAGGATGTGTCAGGGGTCACAGGGGTCTTAGGGGGCTCAAGGGTGCCGATTGCTGAGTTGAACGAAGGTCGGACCTTGAAGTGGATAGGGGACAGGGGATGTTGTTTTACCCCTATTTGGCGCGATACCTCCAATAACCCGTCGTTTGATACTCCTGAGGCATTTGGGAGAGTAAATGAAGGCGCTATCATCCTGTCTATGTCGCCATACTCCAAGTTTTGGCGCCATATGTTTGCTTTTTGGCGCTTTGCGATAAAACCAAGCGCGATACTATTTGCCCAGCCCAGACCTGACCGCCCTGGGTTGGGCTGAGTTGAACAGCCCTGAACAGCGCTGGAGTGACTTGGGTTGACAAGGCCTTGCCTGGCGAACGATTGTGATTGTGGTAGGGCCTCCTCCTCCTACAAGATTGATACGTTTCCAATAAGTTGGGCAATCTTGCGATCTGGTTCTTGTGCCGAATTACCTGAATCTCCTGAGAATCGCGCCAACAAAGGGGGTTTTAGTGCCAAAAAGTTCACTATTGCGCAATGATTGAAGGAATCGCGACACTAGTTGCATCAGCCACTCAAAATGATTAAATGGCAAAACACGTAAAACAGCCTCTATAAGGGTAGAAATGAGGTTGAGGAGATTCACCAATTGGTCTTCGAGAAGTATCGCGCCATTTATGGCCCCGAACCCCACACCCCGAACCCCACACCCCGAACCCCACACCCCGAACCCCACACCCCGAACCCCGCGGCGCCTATTTTTTCTGAAACCAAACGCCTCGTGTTCGCCCGTTGCCCGCCATGAAGCCAGAAACCGCCCCGCTAGGATCTCGATCAAATTCAATTGATCCTACGAACCAGATTCCTCCAGCAAAGCCCTCTTTGGAGGTATGAGTAAGCGTAAAGGGTTTGTACCAACGATGATGGGCCATCAACTTTCCGTCTTCCACCTTAAGCGTATACGATGTTTCCAGCTCAGCATTGTAATAGGTGCCTTCGTATTCAACCAGTTTTTCAGGAGTAATCGGATCATCCGGAATCTTCTCCATTGGAGAATCCGGTCCTTGATGGTGAGTGGCTCGCTTTACAGAGCCGTCTTTTTCATAGTGAAAAGTGACCGATGCAGCCACGCCTACAAAAGTAAAAGTGGAGTCGCTAGTCGCGGTTACTTCAAACCTAGGCTGGTTGGTAGCCTGGGCATACATTTTGCCTTCTTCAATCGTGTATACAATTTGTAATGGAGCTCCGACTAACTGGTACCGACCGGCGATTGCATCCATCTGCGCAGCGGTTGGCTCTGCGACAGGGCCCTTTTCTTCGACTACCTCTTCCTTTTCCGGCTCTAAGTACTCCGCAAAAAAGGCCTCTGCGATGTCAGTCCAGATGCCATTGCCATATGCAGGGTGGTTACTCGACATGAAGATTCCCGATTTGATGTCGGGCATATACCCAAAAAACGTACGATGGGAAGTTTCTCCTCCAGTATGGGTGTAGAGTTGCTGACCCCGCCATTTGCGAACGCTGAGCCCAAGGCCGTAACCCGTAGAATCGCCACTGGTTAGAATGCCTCTGGTGGTTATCGCTGTAATCGCGGCATCCCCACCAACGGTTTTCGACGTGTAATTCAGCATCCATTTGGTCATATCCACCGCGGTCGAATTCACGCCGCTGGCCCCATATGCAGATGCAAAATCGGTCACATAGACATATCCGCCTCCTGGTGCGGACGCATACCCTTGAGAACTCCCCGGAATAACCTGGCCCTGCCGCGTTTTGACGGTGGTGTTATCCATTTTCAGAGGCTTAAAAATTCGCTCTGTCATGAAATCCTTCCAAGACTGACCAGAAACCCGTTCCACCAGTCTTGCCAAGAGCATAAACGTAGTATTGTTGTAATTGTATTCCGATCCAGGGGCATTTTGAAGCGCTACCTGGCGTTCAATCACGTGGATTGGTTCCTCCGGATCCATGGCGTCGGTAAACTGCCAACCAGCCATAGGCAAAAAATTTAGAATCTCTCGGTAGCCGGAAGTGTGGTTTAGCATATTCTGCAACGACACCGGTGTGCCAAAATCTTTCAATTCAGGTATGTGTTTGCGTACATCATCATCAAGAGAAACCTTGCCCTCGTTCACCAACAACATGATGGCCATGGCGGTGAACTGCTTGGAAACCGAAGCAATACTCATCCCTGAATTTTCGGTCATAGGCACGTCGTAGGTCAGATTGGACATGCCGTACCCTTTGGCGAAAACGATTTTACCGTCTTTGAGGACAGAAATAGATACTCCGGGCCCGTCTTTACTCGAAAACGGAGTCATGAGCTGGTCTACCAGCTTTTTGGGCTCCTTCGCTTTTGGCTCCGACATCACTAGAACAATGGCGTACTCGCCTTCCGCACCCTCAAAGGAACTGACTTCAACGGTATATATGCCCGCCTTCTTAGGAGTAATCTGAAAGGGTTCTGGACCCAGATCAGGACTGTCAAATGACCCTAGTTCTTTTCCGTCGGGGTCCAGAACACGGATCACCACATCGACCGTTACCTGATCTACGTATCCGAATACAAAGTAGCTTTCTTGAGCTAAAAATGAATACGTCGCCTTAGAATCAGCGGTTAGTGACCCAGTCAGCGTCTTACCGATCTCAAGGTTTTGTCCGTAAGCGGTTGAAGGCGCGAGAAGCAGGAAAAATAGTATAATTCGGCGCATGGCAGTAATTAGTTTGATCTAAAAGTAGTTTAATCTACGCGCGGACTCTTTTATATGTCGACCCGGTTAGACGAAATATGACTAGGACATCCGCTCTCAGAGGTGCTGCCCTGTGCATTTCCGTGACTGTTGAGTGCATTTGTGGATACAATATGATCCGGTCTTTGGAAAAAAGTCGTATTGTAACCTGAAGGGGAAAAAGAACCTATATCCATCTGGAATTCGATGACGGACAATATCTTACCAAATTATGATCTCGCACGTCTTTCGGCAGAACTGGCTGCTGTAAAGCGGGAGTTAGAGATCGAAACGTCCGTCGAACGCGTTCGTGGCAAGGCGATGGCCATGCGAACGTCTGATGATGTCTGCGAAGTAATTTGTATGGCATACAACGAGCTGAACCAGCTGAGTGAGTCGCTGTTTTGGGTGAGTTATTACACGTACGACCCCGAAACGCGGGAAATGACGTCATGGCCACAAATGCTTGGCCAGGCAACCGTTCGGCCATTCCGGATGCCTCGGATCGATCATCCCTTCCATGACCGTTACATAGACGCATTTGAGAATCAGATCCCGTTTTACTCGTACCGGTTGGAAGGTGAGGGAAAAGCTACCTGCGACCCGTTACTTTTTTCTGAAACGGATTACAAGAATATGCCTGATGATATGCGCGAAATGATGATGAGCATGACATCAATTGTTTCGAATAATGCGGTTTATCGCAACAGTCTTTTGCAGGCGGCAACGACGGACGAACTTGAACCTGAAGCCAAAGCTTTGCTAGAGCGCTTTGTCCCGATGTTCGACCTGACATACATCCGGTCCCCAAAGCTGCCGGCAGATCGGGCCTCTGGACGTATCCGCGGCATTTCCATGACCCGGACAAAGTGCAGTCGGAGTTCCTAAGGGCCTGGAAGAAACGCGATGCCATGCGAGAGGCGAGATGGGAAAAAGGCCAGTTCGATGATTGGGCTGATCAGTTCCAGATGATGTTCGATGATCTGGGATATTCAAGGGAGGATTACCGACCACATGCTCCTGACGGTATTTTCAATGCCGAAGCGCTGATGGGTCCGGGCTATGTGGGTATGGGAAGTCCTAAGGGATTCAACGAGTCCGAAATCGGAGTCCTTGCCCGTTTTGCCAAAGAGTTCGAAGGCACATATCGACGGTTCCTTGATATCCAGAAAGCTGAAGCAAGGACCAGGGAAGCCCACATCGAGATGTCCCTCGAACGGGTTCGGTCGCAGGCTATGGTAATGCAGAAGCCTGAGGATATCAGCGAGGTGTCCATCCGGATGTTTGACGAGTTGGAAGATCTGGGCGTGGAATCTATGCGTTCGGGCATATCCATTCCGGTTGATGGGGATCGATATCAGTTTCACTCGGCGACCAAAAACGAGTCGGGCCAAACGACTCTTGTGGTAGGCGATGAGTCCGTGGATGTTCATCCGATTATCCGCAAAGCTTTTGAACGATGGAAAAATCAGGAGACTTTTCAGCATATCGACGTACTGGAAGGAAATGACCTGGAGGAGTACTACCATGCCGTGTTTGACACGATGCCGCTACCGGACTGGAAAGAGCGGACGCGGCGAGGAGAAGCCGCCACAGAAAGTTTTGCCACTTTCCCATTCCAGGACGGATGGTTGTACACGTTCGCTCAGCACCAATTCAGCAATGCCGAACTCGCTGTGTACCAACGATTTGCGAGGGTTTTCGGATTGGCTTATCAGCGCTATAACGATCTGAAGTAGGCTGAAGTAGACTACTCGGCACTTCTAGAAGAAAAAGCCCGCACCGAAAAGGCTCTCTCAGACCTCCAAGCCACCCAGAAACAGCTGTTTCTACGGGGAGCTTTCCTTCTTCAAGTCGGTCCTTGAGGGTGACGCCTTCGATGCACTCCATGACCATAAACATCTGGCCCGTCTTTCCATCCAACACGTGCTCATCGATTTCGTAGACAGCGCAGATGTTCGCGTGCGTCAGCTTCGCTGCCGCACGCGCCTCAATCATAAACCGTTGCCTCGATAACTCATTGTCCCCCAGGGAATTAGGGATAAACTTGAGGGCTACAATTCGGTCCAGCTTGGTGTCTTTGGCCCGGTACACCACACCCATGCCGCCTCGGCCGAGTTCGGATAGGATTTCGTAATGGGATATGGTTTGGCCAGTCATAAAAGCAGGGTGTTGGGGAGAATTACTAAGGTAACAAAACCCGAATAGAATGCAGATCTATTTAGACTACAACGAAACAACAATCAAGTTGGAAAATTAGACCGAAGACCGACCGTAGGCCTTCCGTGGACCGACCGAGGACCTACCCGGAACCGGAATTTGCTCTATTTCACCCGAATAAACAACCCCTTGTTGGCTGGTACCACGATCGTACCATCTGCAGATGCCGCACCCGCCTCCTGTAATCCCTTCACCGAAGGAATGGAGATCTTCGCCCCGGCCGAAAGTCCCAAGCCGCCCAGGTCGAGCGTCACCGTTTCGTCCTGATCCGACCACGATGCCAGCGCAATCAGTACACCGTCTTCGCGAACGAACGCCGTCGCTTTGATGCGAAGGGTTCCGGTATCCACAGGCGGGGTGGAGAGCCAATACCCGAGCATTCGGCTATCGTCAATCCCAAAATCATTCATCATTTTCCAGACAGGACGGGGATCGACATCACCATACATGCGCGTGGTCATTCCATATAACATACCTCGGTAAGGATGGCCGCCGTTCTGAAGCATCTCACCCATCAATCCAAATGGAAGACCCGAGACTTCGGTCATCCAGTAGTCCTCATCTAGATCGTATTTAAAATACTCCCCAAACCAAAGCCGCGAGATGAATGGAAAGTGCTCCATGTACAGCATCGCGCTATTTGTATATCCGTCCGCGGGATTAAATTGATTTGCCGAATGGAGGTCTATCACCACTTCTTCCCGCTCAGCATACAACACCGAAATCATGCGTTTGACGGTTTCGCGGCTGAAAGCGATATCGTCCAGATATAATCCATCAATCTTTTGATTGGCTGCAAGCCACGAAAGCCCTTCGATGTAATAGTTGGTCCAGCGAGACGTCCCTTTATTCAAAATGGCCGCATCGTCCACATTGTAGGCGTGCCAGGCCGAATGATAATCCTCGCGAAGATGTTCTTGGAACCAAGAATGGCCACCACCATTGCCGCCATTGAAGATTTCGTCTCCGAGGCTACGCATCGGAATGAATTCGTAGGCTTTATAGGTCAGCTCCCGAATCGTGTCATACAGTTTGACTTTGATACCCTTTTTGTGGGCCTCTTCGATGTAGGCGGTCTGTTTATCGAGGTTATAGAACGGGTAGTTGATGTACGGATTGATTTCGTTGGCGTGGTGAATATTAACCACTGTGCCACCCCAGGCAACCACCGAGTCCACAGGCACATATTTGTGGACGAAACGGGTGTTAAAATGAGTCTTTGTGTCAAGTGGCTTGAACGGAGTGATCAGGAATCGGATGTTGAAGTGGAGGCTTTCACCAGCCTTCAGGGTCCGCGATCCGGAATAATTATTGGCAACCACCGCCCCGTCTTGTTCCGTGATTCGAATGCCCCCTTTGCCGCCATTGAACCAAGACGGAGGCATATTCAGGGGCTGATTCTGGTAAAAATTGGTATTCAGCGGGCGAATGTAATTATCGTCGCGAAGCACAAATTGGAGACCCTTATTTACCGCTCCAAGCCAAACTCCTTCCTGATGATTTTCGATTTTCCACTTCCAATCGATGGTGGCAGGACGTTTCCTGCCTTCTTCGCCTAGGCCAAGCATGTAGGTGGCCGAGTCCTCTTGAAACTCGACCGGCAAGCTGATGTCAGAAACCTGGATGTCTTCTCGAGCCGTGAGCGTAATTTTGTAATCCAGCATTCCGTCGTATTCCAACGCGCCATCTACGATTTGGGTGAATTTGGGAGACGCATTGGTTGCCGTCCAGGTAGCTCTGCCGCGCCAATCCGTGTTGATGGTGGGTCCTCCTGCTTCAAAAGATTCTACTCCCTGAGAGGTTTGAACTTTCAGATCGATGGGCGCTGAAAGTATAGGCGAGGCCGTGGTAGACACCCCGGTCATTTCTTCGGTAAAAAAGCTGTTTATTTGAGTTGGAAGGCCGTTTTCACCCAAAACAATGTCCCTGCCCAAAATGGATAGGGTGCGTTCCTTATTGGTAACAGGCAGATATGGGGCGATAATGAAATCCAGATCTCTGCCCGTTGTCGAGTTTAGCCATGCTAGGCGGGACTGGGAGGCGGGATCGTCATAACCGTGATTTTTGATCTTTTGATCGATTACGGTTATGACCACATTAACATCCCGAAATCCAGCGTTTTCCGTCATGACCCGGACCGTGCCTGGATAGTCGCCTCCTGGCATATTGGCGGGAATTTGAACGCCAATCCAGAACGGCTGCAATTCTCCGATGGGTACGTCGACGAGTTTGTGGAAGGATTCTCCCTCAAAGCTGATTCCTCCGCACGTATAACACGTCATGGCTGGCGATAGCCGTTCGTCGAAGTCGTGAAACGAAATTTCTACGTTTTCGAGGGGATCACCCGCGGCAAAAACCCCCAGTTGAAACGAGTGAGATTCATCTTGATAGGCCTGGGTGGTAAATGAGCCAATTGGGCGAAGCGTCCAGTGATACGGAATCTGGTTTTTAGTGCTAATCGGCATCCGGCCATATTCGGGGATCACAAGCCAATCGGTGCTCCGGTCCATTAAAAACTTCGCGGTTTCGGCTTTTGTGGCCGGGACTTCCATGGGGAAAAACGAATGAAAATCGTTGACCGATTCGATTCGGACGGTCTCGCCAGAGGGAAGGTTGTCATTCAGGAACGTCAACCATTTGGGATCTGGAGTTAAAACGACTTGGGGATAGGTAACTTTTGGGTAGTAGCCCCCGGTTGATTCCCACGGCAAGTAATACACATAGTAGGTCAACGACACAGAGACAGGCTGAAAGGCGACGATTCCTTCTTCTGACGAAACCTCTAGTGCGGCGGCGTTTGGTAATGCCAACCCAGAGGCAGAATCAACGACAACGATGGCTTTTTCAGCGGGTTTGGCATCCAAACGCCGCCAAGGAATGGTCACTTTGACGGCGGTTTCGATTGAAGACGAAGCGTCAATATGGACTACCGCTCGGTGGTTACCCCACGATAGGCCTTTCTCTCCAGCGGCTAAATGCGGCGTCCAATTACCAGAAACGTATTTCACTGCGCCGATTACGTTGGATGGAGCGGGGGGGACCCAAGCTGAATCGACCACCACTGGCTCAGAACAACCGACAAAAATTACTGCGAGCAAAAGGATTAAATAACGTTTTTTCATTACTTGTGGGTCGTCATGTTGATGGATTTTTCAACCAGGAGGTCAATGAGGGATTTTGTGGCCATTGGAGTGCTTTTTTCTGGGGATGTTGCGCGTGAATCCGCTTCCTGAGTCCGGCCCAAGCGTTTCAAAATATCATTACCCAATGCACTGAAAGGTGAACTGTTCTCGCCGAAATGGGCATCCATTTTAAAAAATTCGTCTGCTTTAATCCGGGCCGTTTCACTTTGTGCGTTGGCCTCGGCAATTCGGAATAAGATATAAGCCGCCGCGCGTTCATCAGGCTCATAAGGCCGGCCTTGTCCGAGGTGTTCGGGCCATTCTAGGGCCTGACGGGCGTGATGTTCTGCATCCGTTAGCTTACCAAGCTCGAAATTGTTGATCGAATTGAGCAAGTGCGCGGCTTCAAATAGGGTATGAGAGTCCCGTCCGCTTTCTGAAGGCAGTACGTTTAGGATATCCAGAATCGCGACGGCTTCCGACGGGCGGCCCAAAAACAGTAAGGACTTGGCGTGCAACAGTTTAAGGTTAAAATCGTGCGGGTGTCGGATGATGGAAGCGGATGAGCGAGTCTCTGCCTCAGTCCATTTTCCGGCTAATTGAAGTTGCCGAATCAAATAGATGTCCGTTAATCGATTGGCGTCTTTTGATGCTGCCGCGCGAAGCAGGTCAGGTTCAGGATTTGATCCGTTTATTTCTTGCGACAAAAATGCCCGAGCCACATAAAAAGCGGCCATATCCGGTTCGTTTTTAAGTTGATTCCACAACGAAAGCGCCGCAGGCCCTCGATTTAGGGCCCATAAATTGAGGCCTTCAAGGTAGCTCCACTTCCACGATGGACTTATAGCCCGAGCCCAATTGAGGACATTGACCGATTCAACCCGATATGGGTTCGCAAACGCAACATCAAGGTCAAGTGCGTAGTCCAGAAGTGCCTCATTTTGGGTTAAAAAGGCCAGCCAGACGTGAATCATGGGATTTTTGCCAGTAGCTACGACACTTTCCAAAATCCGAATAGCATCCACCTTTCGTCCAAGAACGGCGTATCGGATGGCCAATTCTAGAACGGTTTGATCTGGAAACTCACTCCGAAGCCCAGCGCGGAAGTCTTCGGCAGCACCACCGTTTAACAGGATCTCCGCCCTTGCAAAGTGATTAAGCGGATCTACCGTCTTCAGGTGCCCAACGGTCATGCTGTTGTCTGTCCCTTGACTGCGTTTTGATATCGCAACCACTTCCAAAGCGCTGAGGTTGTTTTTATCGTAGTCCAATGCCCGATGCGCGAACTCAATGGCTTCATCGTAGCGTTTTTCGATAAGGGCAATCTCTGAGATACGGGCGTTTGCGGCCGAACGATACGTCATGGACCGAGCAGCCCAACTGTACGCATCTCGGGCATCATTCCATGAGCCGGCGGCTTGATAAAGCGACCCAGCTATGAAGTTTGCATCCGCATCGTGTGCGTCGAGCCGCAAAACTTTTCGAGCCCGCGCAAGGCCTTCCATTAAAAGTCCTTGCCGGAGGTCGAGGCTGGCCATTTCGACGAGTGCATCTCGATTCCACGGCTCTTTGGTTAGGACGTCATCAAAAATCAGTCTTGCCGCCGGATAATATGCGGCGTTGGCTAACTGACGGCCCTTAAAAACGTTTTGTTCGGCTTCCGACTGCAAGTGCCGGGCTTCGGGTTCTAGTTCAAACTCTCTCTCCAGTGTGAGGCGTCCCGAATCTTCCGAATAGATCAAATCCAAACCGGGCACTTTAACCTCGACCACTGAGGCAGACCCGGCCTTGAACGTTGTCTCCCAAAGTTCTAATGGCTCAACGTTGGCGGTTGCCAGGGTCTTCAAGGATCCGTTTTCGCGAATTTCAACCGGCCCGGAGAAAGAAGTGAAGGTATTAAGCGCCACTCTCACGGTTTCCCCTGAACGCTCGACAAAAAGCACTCCATCTTTCGAAACATCTGAAATTCCGCCAGTTCCCATTACTGGAAACCAACGTTCCTTCCACGTATCGGTAGCAAGAGGTGGAAAACCGGTTTTGGATATGGGGTTATCGTGCAATCCTGGGGAATACTGAACGAGCATTCGTCCCGCTTGATACTCGACGTATTGTCCATCTGTGTCCGTCAAAAGGCCATCCCAAACGCTACCTTCTCTCGAAAGGGCCCATAGCCATAACTTTTGCCCGGGCATGTCTTCAAAACGGGCCCAATGGGCAAAGCCGTAGTTATCATCTGCATAATATCCACCGAAGTAGTCGTTGTACTCTCCGACGACGTGGTAGGATTTATGTCCTTCGAATGTGTTGTTAGCATAAGCGGGTAAGAAGCGGCCTTCAGGATCGATCGGCCAAGCTTTTTCTTCGCCTGGATGGGTTAGAAACTTGTTTCCGGGGATGCTCATGGTGAGGTCATTCCGGGCGAAAGCGGCCGACGTCATCCAGTTGTAGTAGGGCTGAACGAGCGATGTCGGGTTATTCCAAAAGACATTGGTTTCAAAATTGGAAGCACCCGGCTCAAGGCGAATCTCAACGCGCCAGGAGGTTCTCGAAGGCAGGTCCATGGCCCCAACAAAACAGCTTACACTACCATCCTTATTGGTGACCAGTTTGTAATCGACCGGCGTTGCGGTAGAAGGGGTGTGCCCAATTACTCCAAAATTGAACTCAATCCCCCCCGATGTCCAAGGCCCCCTCAACGCGATGTTGCGGAATTTCATTACCTCATTTCGGTAGATGAATTCGTGTCCCGTAGCTTTTTCGATAGCTCCCCACACTTTTCCGCCCGCTTCAGGAAGGACATATACTTCGATATACTCGTTTTCCAGCTTGACGACGTTCCAGTCCTGGGGCTCCGAAGTCAAACTATACCCCTCGAAACTGAAATAGGGATACAATCGGGTGTCTTTAGTTAGGATTGGGACGGCGTTCGGTTCACTAAAGGGATACGTCTCAAGGGAGCGTACTTCTTCCGAAATTTTGGCAGCCTGACCAAAACTGGGCGGCGCAATGAGCCCAGCGGCGACCACGAATAGGGTCAAAAAAGCGTGCACCGCTGAGGAGGCGATTGGTTTAGAATGCAGGGAAAGTTTCACGGGCGTCTCGACTGAATAATGATGCCCTAATCTACGCTTCCCAGAGCAATCAGACCTTTCTTAACGCCATAATAGTGAGGTCTTCTCGCGGTTCTCGATCTCCCGCGAAATCTTGGACGGCCCGAATCACGTGCCGATGTTAATATGTACGGGGCTTCGTGTCCGGCATTGGCTAGGATGATTTCGCCGGTCTCTGGATCGAGGATCGCAGCCAACATTCGAAGGCCAACATGCGGGAGGCCTTCGGCAAACAGCATGGTGTTGAGTTGGCTAAGGCACTTCGAAGGAGTAACTCCTTGCTGCATAAAGCTTTTCACAAACGTCTGCCCCATTGCCATGAGAAGTGCCGCCGGGGCGCTAAACCCATACATTTCTATGTTCGGTCGGGATGGAAAGGAAACTGGGATGATGGCATCCTGAATGCGCCTCGCAACATCCATTTCCTGTTGAATAGAAACCGCTTGTTGCTGCCCTCTTAGAGCCCGGCGATATTCTGCCAAGTCGTTGGCGGCCTTCAACGTTGTTGTTTCGAGGTCTTTGAAATCAACCGGTTTGGTGACAAAGTCGAACGCGCCTCGGTTCATGGCCGTTCGAATTTTTTCCATGTCTCCATAGGCCGAAACAACTACGGTCCGGGTTGGGCGATCAAGCTCAGCCAGTTTTCCCAGAAGCGTCAAACCATCCATTCGAGGCATATTCAAATCGGTCAGGATGACGCCGATTTCAGGGTGTTGTTCAAGCTTTAAAAGGGCTTCTTGACCATCAAGAGCGAACACAAACTTCCATTCACCCGCCCGGATTTGTTTCCTAAACCGTTGCTGCATAAGCAGTTCCAGCTCTGGTTCGTCATCTACGCAGAGTACGTGCAATACGTTGTCCTCGGCCTCGATCGGCAAAGGAGTGGTCGTTTGGGCAGATTGCTCGCGCGACGGGTCGGCAACCAAGTGGCGCGCGGCCGATTTGGCGGTGGCCCGCTGCTGGACCGCAGACAGCGAAACGATCATTTCTTCCATCGTGGAGAAACGAGTTGAGGCATCCTTCGCCAACGCTTTTTCGATGACTTGAACGAGTTGCATTGGAAGTCCGGGGCGGAGTGCAGAAAGAGGTTCTGGATCTAAATTGGTTATTCCGTAGAGTATGGCTTGAGGGTATTCACCGGGAAAAGGGCGCGATCCGGCTAACATTTCATACAAAACGGCTCCTGTTGACCAGATGTCGCTGCGATGATCAACTTGGCGCCCGGCGGCCTGTTCAGGGCTCATATATGCCGCGGTTCCTAGAACCATTCCTTCTCGCGTCATTCCTCCCGAGTTGGCGGACTTGGCCAATCCGAAATCGAGAATTTTTGTAACACCGTCTTCCGGAATAATAATGTTGGCGGGTTTAATGTCGCGATGAACAATGCCCTTCGCGTGTGCCGAAGCGAGGCCCCGGCATATCTCAAGGACCCATTGCACACTCTGTTCGATATCGAGTGGGCCCCTAGAGACCAGTTGCTCAATGGTTTTGCCTTCGTAATAAGCCATGGCAATGAAGGAACGCCCGCCATCTTCGCCTATTTCAAAAACCGTACAAATGTTCGGGTGATCCAGCATCGAGGCCGCGCGAGCTTCCCGCAGAAACCGCTCCCTGGCTTCTAGATCGTGCCCCATGGACAACGGCAAAAACTTCAGGGCAGCTTGCCGGCCTAAACGCGTGTCTTCGGCCTTGTACACCATTCCCATACCGCCGCCGCCCAAATATTGGAGGATGCGATATTGAGCCACCATTTGGCCAACTAATGCTGATGGGTCGTTGCTCATGAAGGAGGAAGTTGTTGTTTTTTGATCGGTTCCGGGCATTCCTAAGCGTTCAGCGAGAAGATCAAAGTATCCCGATGCCTCTTTATACGACGCTACGAGACCAGTCAGCTCATTTCTAAGAATGATGTCGTCCTCGCAGACCGAATGTATGAAAGCGACGCGGGTTTCTTCCGGTTTTTCTAGGACTTCTTCTAAGAGAACAGAGAGCTCTTTTGCCGCCATACTAATTCTGCGCTGTTATGGATTGATATAAGAGTACTCGTGCAAGTACCCAGTCCCTTTTGACAGTGGCAGGAGACAGTCCTAAAGCAAAGGCAGTGTCCTCGACCGTCATGCCTCCGAAAAATCGACATTCAACAATCCGGGCTGCCCGCTCGTTTGATGTGGAAAGTTGAATTAAGGCCGCGTCAAGAGCCATGATATCATCCGCTTCCTCATCTCCAATAATGGCGGCCAATTCAAACGATCCTGATTCGTCGATCGAAACGTGATGGGCACCTTCACCTCGTTTTTTTCTATTTTTGCGTTTAGCATAGTCTAAAAACACGTGTCGCATAGCCTTCGCGGCGACCGCATAAAAATGGGCCCTGCTATGCCATTTGATTCCGGCCGCGCCGCCGCCCTGTTCGCCATGTTCGCCCGCCGCGCCACCGCCTCTTTCACCTTGCGCCAACTTATAATAGGCCTCGTGAACGATAGCCGTAGTATTCATCGTAGCATGCCCGCCAAATCCTGCTCTTTGTGCGTGAGCACGTTGCCTGAGTTCGTCGTAAATCAGCGGAAACAGCTTATCCACAGCGGAGGTATCGCCTGTTTGGGCGGCATTTAAAAGCTGGGTTACTGTTGCTGGATCGGACATAAATATGTTTTAAGAACAGCCTTCCACCCATTGAATCGGTTCAGCCAAACCAGCACGCCAGGAATCGATGACACCTCCCCGGCTCTCAAATACATATCCAAATGAATTTTCCTGGACGATGTATCTAAGGGTTAGGTCCTCTTCTCCACCGAATTCGCCGCCGTATTTACTGCGCCCAATTTCAAGTATATCTCCATAGGCTGCTTTGGCTTCTTCAAGCGTAGAGCCAACGCCAATTCCCTCCACAGATCTAAACATGAGGTTGACGCCCATGTCTGCACGGGCAATTTTACCTTCAACAACCATGAAAGTAAGGCCTTCCGGAGCGGATGGCCATGAACCATACATACACCCGGACTCGAGTGGTTGTATCGGTTGAAAGTCCTCTCCGACTGCGGTGTTTGCTTCTGCCACCGTGCTACCAAAATGGATTGGTCCAATGTCGGTGACCGAAGTCGGCCAAGGGTTCGCCGGTATTTCCACGGCGGGGGTCGTAGTTGATTCGGTCTGGCAACCGGTAAGCAAAACGAGGAAAAACAAAAGGGAGGTAAGACGAGTAAGGTGATTCATGTTTGAAAGATTTGCGGCTAAGGGGTAAAAGTTCTCGCTTATTTGCTGCATTATATGGAAATTCAGGGACAACCCATTTAAATTCTTAGGACATGAAAATATTAGTAGTCGATGATGAAAGAGACGTCGAACCACTTTTTCGAATGCGCTTTCGAAGAGAACTGGCAAAGGGCGAAATTGAGATGATCTTTGCCTTCTCCGGGGAAGAAGCTCTTGCGCAACTAAAGACCCACGGGAAAACCGATGTAGTGCTTGTGTTGTCTGACATTAATATGCCCGGAATGACCGGTCTGGAGCTGTTGGATCGAATCAAGTCGGATCCTCCACCAATTCCTGTATGCATGATGACAGCGTACGATAACGACGACTATCGGGGTAAAGCCGCTGCTTTGAAATGTGACGGATATGTGTCGAAACCAATAGATTTCGCCGCTTTGAAAGAAAAAATAAATTCATTTATTGTCTAATGGTCTTAGAAATCACCCAAATTGGAAACCCAATCCTTCGCGATATTTGTGCCGAAGTGCCCAAAGACCGACTGCTTGACGAAGATTTCCAGGCCTTTATCGATGATCTCATTGAGACAAAACGAGATGCCAACGGTGCTGGAATCGCGGCTCCACAAGTAGGAGAGCCGTGGCGCATATTTGTGGTCGAAGTCAAAAATAATCCTCGGTATCCGTACAAACCCGAGGCAGAACTCACTGTTTGTGTGAATCCCAAAATTACGTTTTTGACCGAAGAACGTTACGACAATTACGAAGGCTGTTTATCTATCCCGGACCTTCGTGGTAAAGTCTCCAGATGCCCTCACATACGGGTTGAAGCCTTGGACCGGGATGGGAAAAAAGTCACCCGCGAAGTCAAAGGCATTACTGCGGGCACTTTTCAGCATGAAAACGATCATCTCGACGGAATTCTATTTCCTGACCGCGTGACTGACCATCATTCGCTCAGCACGTGGGCCGAATTCAAACTAAGGCGTGAAGACGAAGTCCGGGCTCAGATTCAGGACATCGTCGAGAAGTGGGGACAATAATAGGGGTCGGTTGCCCCCCCCCCACGCGGTTCTGAGCGTGTGGCCAAGTCAAAGTTACATTGTCGTGATCAACGTGTCGCTTGGATATGAAAGCCCATGACCGACAGGTCCAGATCATAAGGTTATTGATGGGAGTTAGTACGCCCGAATCATGCGATTCAATTTGTTTGAATCTATATGACCCTGAAACTGGGTTCGTACCGCGAAGATCAGTACAGCGGGATTTGCATCAACTAGTTAATGCCGGCCTGTTAGCACGTCATGGTAATACTCGTTCAACTCGATACAACCTTTCGGACGGGACCCACCAGGAACTGATCGATATCTCAATAGAGTATTACCGAGAACGGACGGAATTCGTAAAATACAAATCCTACGGCATCGCCCCCCGCTTCCGATTTCCAAATATGGACGAGGCATTCTCGTGGATGATCCGGCGTTCATTGCTTCAAGTGAAATAAGGTTGATCAGCGGTCGCCAGAGTTCAAGGGGTCCCTATTATTCAAGGGCCCTTTTGGCGCAATACTCCACAAAACCTGCATTCTAAGCTCCACGGCCCTTTTTTGCCCTCAAACCATGGCGCAATTGTCCATATTTATGGCGTCATCTGCTTATTATGACGCAATTCAGCCCCTTTTGGCTCGCAAATACACAAATTTGGCGCGATTCAAGCGGCCCTGAATCAAAACCCAAAGTCCATGGACGCTCGCTAAAGTCACTTCCATTGAATGTCGGACACTGCCAACATCACCAATGCTAACCAGAAACTGCCAATGATTGGGACTGAGGCAAATTGTAGGTTCGGACGGCCGGGCCCAGGTGGTTTGAGAACCACGGACGATGGGCTTCAGGATTACTCTTTAGATTGTACGACGGTGATAATTTGTTGGAAATAAAGTCATCATTTTCGTGCCAGAAAGGTATTTAAAGGCGCCATTTAGGTGGTGTGGGCGCCACTTCAGTGGGATATAGCGCCAATTGGGTGCGAATCACGCCAGCATTTTTAAATGTGAACTGGAAGAGGTGACGTCCCGTAACGTAAAAACAGCGTTGGTATGCCTCCAAGTCGTTTCTGTGAGGCAATTATTTAGAAGCTAGAAGATATCGCGCCACTTTTTCACCCTACTCCCCCCCTCCGATCGGGCGGGGAGAATCGACGAGCAGGGACTTTGGTCAGGCGGGGGCCGGGCCGCCCGGAGGATTAGAGTGAAAACCCTTTATGATCTAGCGGACGGATCCACGATTATTGCAGGACTATGAGTGGTCTGGTTGAAGAAGAAGTTCCTCCAATGACCCGGAGGAAGTACGAGCCGGGAGATATATCCTCGAAAAGAAATGGAACGGTATGGATTCCGGCAGTGGCTGTGTAGCTGGTCGAAGCAACCAGGCGGCCCAGCACGTCGAATAGTTGAACTGCAACGTTTCCGTAGCTCGGCGTGACAAACGTGAGGTTGACACTAGAGCGTGCGGGATTTGGGTACAAATCCCGCACCTGGAAAGCTACAGGGATGTTTTCATCGTCAACATCCAGAACAGTACTCGATCCAAAAGACATGTAGACCGGAATATGGTCCGACGTTTGAGATGTAAAACCAATCAAGGACTTCAGGCCATCCATCGTATTGATCGAACTAGGGATATACGATGCTATGAGTTCATTGGAAATAAAGATGTGATCTAAATTGGATCCGCTCCCCGATCCTATCCAGGAAGGTCGGTTTGCTTGTTCGAGAGCGAGCGATGCGGTAAGGAAATTGGCTGTATCGTCGAGAAAATTTTGGTAGGGAGAGACCGAACCGGCAAAAGTGGAACTCTGCAATTCATCATTAAAATCACCAAGAAAGATGACGCTCTGTGAAGCCAGCGAAGAGAAATCGATGTGATTTTTAACTCTTCCAGAGGCATTCACCCGTTTTTGATAGGACTGCGCATCTCCAAACGCTTTCATGTGCACGTTGATTAACGTTACGATCATGGTCGTATCGGGTAACGCTACACTGAATTCTGCTTTCAAAGGTGGGCGGCCGCCAAAATCAGTAGAGAACGACTCTAGGATGTGTGACGAGCTTCGCTTCGTCACAACTCGGGTATCCCAGATGTATCCAACTCGCTGGGATCCAGATATGGTTGCTAATTCTCCTGACCAATTTGGCCCCAATGTGGTCAGGAGTTCCTGAAACCGATCCGTGTTGGAAATTTCTTGAACCGCCCAAAGCTCAATTTCTGATTCTTCAAGGATATCCTTGACGTTTTGAACCTGAAGTGCGTCGTTATTAGGTCCGCTATTAGTGGCTCCAAACCATTCAATATTCCATGTTGCCACATCAAACGTGGAGGCTCTCCCAACGCGCGAAATTTGAGAAGCGGCAGGAAGTGCAGATAGAAAAAGAGTGGTGGTGAACGCGACAAAAAACAGAAGTCGTTTCATAAAGACAATTTATTCGAAGTCTGTGTTTAGTCGAAATCTTGAGATGCGGTTATTCCCGGTGTCGGCTACGTAGACGATTTCTCCAAAATAAGCAACACCCTGCGGCCGGTTAAACTGCTTGGCGCCATCACCGGTACCGCCAAAGGATGCGACAACCGGTTTGGTCGCAGTCGAGCCCGGAGGAGGCGTGACACCTTCGATGCCCTGACCGGTAAATACGAAAAGACTGTCACTTCCACCGTCCAGAACAAATAGAAAATTTGACCCATCCGTTGCGACAGTTATATCGGTTGGGTTAACAAATTTGAACTCGTCATACAAAAAACCATTTCCCCTGGCTGGGTTTGCAGCTGTTTGCAACATCTGTGTATCAGGCTGATACTCTGTTCCGTCGCTCGTAAAAACGACCTTGATGGATAGTGCGGAATAACGAAGGGGCAAAATTGGGGGAGAATTGCCTGACAGAACATCATCTGGGCTAGCCGATTGGGCAAGAATAAAGTGCCTATTTTGCTCGAAAAATGATCGCTGCGGCGGATGTACAAACGTGACTACATCGGCCGGGTAGACGGAGCTTCGAAGGCTGGCCTGAGACGGATGTAATGACACGATCGATTGAATATTAATCCCCTCTGTATCAAATTCCATAATGGTGTTATGAGGCAGAATGACAGAAGATCGTTCGTTAATTGGCCCCCTTCGAGAGACATAGATATTATTGTCATAAAGCACTCCAACACCTGTAAAAGACACCATTTCATCCGTTGCGACAGGATCGGGGCGGTTAAATCGCCGAGAGTCGTCATCGAATGGGTGCCAGATTATGTCAGATATTTTTGGTATTCCGCTAGTAAGTTCTGAATACCGAATGACCACTGGCAAATTCCAAGACCTTCCATTTAATACGGTGTCTCGCCTAGCGGTTACATAGACGTTTAACCGGCGATCTTGAATAACCGATGTCCCACCGCCATTAATGGGAATAAACGCCGCACTTCGACCGGAAGTGTCCAAAATGTGGAGCCCCCTGCTGTCTACCACATAGATCAATTCGTCGTATCCGACATAAATATCCTTTGGTGCGTCTAGCAGGCTAGCATCGCCCCCTTGGCTGAAAAACGGAAACAAGGGAACGTACTCAACTTCACTGATGAGCTGAGGATCGCTTCGACCCGCTTCAAATATTTCGTCAGTGACTTTATCCTGTTTTGAGCCCAAAATAGAGTCACAACCGGTCGCAGTGAGAACGACCAGGGCTAAAATGAGATAAATATGTAGTCGGTTAGATTTCAAAATTCGACACTCATTCCCATTCGGTGGACAGCGCCAAGGCGCTCTAGTCTGTTGAAGCCATAGTCAAACTTAAAGGAAGCGCCTGACAACGGTACCCGAAGTCCGGTTCCAAAACTGGGTACCGAAACCTCTTCAATTCCAAAACGATATCCTGTCCGGATAAAAAGCATATTTTTCCAGCCGTATTCTGCTCCAATATTCCAGTTTTCAGCGTTGTCGTTCGGATTATTTAGTTGGGTGCTAAGTGTGATCGCACTATTGGGCGATGACTTCAGCAAGTCATACGCGAACCCCAAGTGAAATGTCGTAGGGGCTGTTAATGACTCGAATTCAGACTCAATTCGAATAGGGTTTTTGTCGATCACGGTCCTCTCAAGTTCTCCTTTTGGAGCTTGATCCAATCCAATATTTCGAACTGATACACCCATTCGTGCGCCAGTGCTTCCAACGGCATAAAAGATTCCAAGGTCGAATGCGACCGTACTTGTGGAGAGCCCAATTACGCTTTCACGAATATATTTGGTTGTAATACCGTAGCTAAACAGGTCTGTAAGTTGTTGCGAGACAGTAAGTCCGGCGGCTAGGTCGAGAAATCGAAAAGATTCCCCCGTTCCAAAAGGCTCAAATTCAGTTGTTACTTTCATTTGACCGGAATTGAGGGTCTGTAAACTGGCTCCGATGGAGACGTTTGTCCCTGGTAGATGATAATTGATTCCTGCAAACTCCAGATTTACATCCACGAAGTAGGCCGTATGGTGAAAACCAGCCTGAATTCCTGGGAGATGAGAGGCCAGGGCCGGATTCCAGTACAATGCTGAAATATCAAATGCCGAGGCCACTACGGACTCGCCGAGAGCTGCAGCACGGGCATCAACAGGGATCTTCAGAAATTGAAAACCAGACGTTCCAGCTCTTTCTCCGCCCAATGATGGTAACAATTGAGCGTACGCAGAGCCGCTTCCCATGACGAGAAACACGGCCAACAAGAAATATAATTTGGCGATTCGTTTGCGCATTAGAAGTTGAATGAAACCCCCAATACGATATGACGACCTGGTAGGAAACGCGCAGGATTAAACGGAGGGCTACCCGATGAATTGGGATCCTCGTATCGAGGGTCGCGCACACCCGTGGTCACATCAAAATTTGAATTCCCGCGAAGAGTCGTAAAGTCCGTAGTTGCCGCATTCACGTTGGGATAGGCATCGCCCGTCACTGGGTTTATAATAACGCTGTTTTCCTGGTTAAGAAGGTTGGTGATTTCCAGGGTGAATCTGACATTGGTCGAAAAGAGAGCGACGTTTTTTTGCAAGCTTAAGTCAATCCACCACCACGTAGCTCCAATTTCTGAAAACCGCTTTGCAGGATCTGAAACGGCTTCATAAACAGGTCGCCAATCCTGAGCGCCAGTAAACGGATTGACTTCGTTACCCTTGAACTCGACGGGTGTGTATCGCTGTCCGCTTTGGATAGTTGAGGATAAAAACAGAGAAAGGTGGTTTAAGCCACGAATGCCCCAAAGTGGTTTTTCCTTGTCGTATTTAAAGGTCAGGCTTGTTTTCAGATCGAAAGGACGGTCCCAGGCGAGAGGGGTTTCAAACGTATTGTCAATATCTCCGTTGGCCAGGAAGTCAGACAATGCATCGTTGTTCGTAGAGGAAAGTCCCGTTGCTTTTGAGAACGAACCCGAAATTTGTCCTGAGAACCAATCTCCAACCCGCTTCAAGTAGCTAACTTCAATTCCTCTAACCCGGGCAAAATCCCCATTCACCCGAAACGCTCTTGAGACTTCGCGTCCGGTTGGATCTGGAACGACCACATTTTGAACCGTGATAAAATCAAACTTGTCACGCCAAAACACAGTTACGTTTAATGCATCGTTCTGTGAAAACTGCGTTCTTAGCCCCAACTCATAAGAAATGTCAACTTCGGGGGAAATATCAGGATTTCCGAGATCAGAAAAGAACGAACGATCCTGGAAAAATGGATCTAACCCGGTATAAACAAATGTTGGGTGAGGTAACTTTGTAGCGTGTCCGTAATTGAAAAACATGACCCGATTTTCAGTGATCGGGAAGGATACGCGGATCTTGGGTAACATTCGAAATTTAGTCCTCAACCCAAACAACGGAATGGTATGGTCCTTGTAATTCTTGCGCACGCCATCTAGAATTGGAGCGAGCGGATCGTCAATTAAATCGTCCACGTACTTGCCCGGTGACCAGTACTCAAATCGAGCACCAAGATTGGCAATTAGGCCACGATACCGTATTTGATGCGTGCCGTATAGGGCACCTCTACGAGGCTTGACCCTCCAAATATCGGAGCTTTGGCCAAGCCGGTTTGTGCTCGTTCCATCGTCCGTTCCAATCGGAGCCCCTACCCACGGCCGAATCACGTCTATCCATTGGTAGTCGTTGAATTTTGTTTCTAAGCCAAGAGTGGTTCGGTTATTTAAATCCCTAGAAAACCGGGTATAGGATGCGTGGAGGGTATATTCTTCGGCAAAGTGATCGTGAAATCGAGTTGCAATTCCACCGTTGTTGACTAACCCTGGTCCTGGAAGCACAAATAAGGCATTCGGATCGATGGGCTGGCCACTTGCATCAACAAACAAAGTAGCGGGGAAGGTGACAATGCTAGACGGGTCCAGTTCCGTGCTCACATTTGTAGGTCGCCAATCTCTGCCGTTGGCATCCGCTCGAAGTTTGGTAAATAGACGGCTGAATTGAACGCTGTAAAAGGAGCGGTTGTTCAGAACATGAGACCACTTGAGATATGAAATGATGTTATCATGGGCGTAGGTCGTGGCATTATCGGGCTGCAATACAAATGCGTACTGGAAGCCTGGGCTGATGATGGATTCATTGCCCGTCACCTGCAACATTCGGGTATTTTGATTGACAGTCAAACTGCGTTGATACGATCCCTGAAGTTTCATTCCAGGATTCAGATCGTAAGTCAGCTTCGATATCCCACTCCATCTATTCCCCGTGCGCGGCAAAAAAAACGTTCCGTCAACTAACGACGATCGGACTTGGTCTGGAGTGGCGATCAAACGGGTAAACCCATCCGAAAGCTGAACCTGTCCCGACATGAAAAATCGAAGTTTTTGTCGAATGATCGGACCACTAAAATTGGCCTCCCAGACATCTTCAGCAAAGTTAGAAGCCGCATCACTGTTAAATCCAAAATTATCGCGCTTATGGGACAAAAACCCCATGAAAGTATCGGTGCCGTCTTGAGTTGTTACCGAAACTACACCGGACGTTACGTCTCCATATTCAGCGCCTACCCCGCCCGTTGTTACTTCAATGTTGCTGAACGAGTTTGATCCGATATCGAGCCCGAAACCCGTACCGGCCAACGGATCTTTGGCTGAAACGCCATCGACCAGAAATCCAGTTTCGTCGGCCCGTCCGCCGCGGATGTATAATCCAGTTGGGTCTCGAACGACGCCCACTTGAGTAGCTACAACCTGTTGAATATCCCTCAAGGGGGCCGATTGAATCTGTTCTTGTGAGATTGTTTTAGTGGAAGAGGAGCTTTCTACATCCACGATGGGCCGATCCCCCACAACCACAATTTCATCGCTGGTAGAAAGGATTGCCTCTGCTAAATCAATGTTTAGAGTTGTTGTTTCATTGTCAGTGATAACGATACCGGTATACATTTTCGTCTCAAAACCGATGTATGAGATTCGAATTGAATACTCTCCTGCCCTCACATTCAGGACACTGAATTTTCCGTCTAAATCCGTAGAACCGCCAAGCGTGGTTCCCATTATTAAAACGTTCACTCCAATAAGGGGCTCCTTATTTCCAGCATCAATAATTTTCCCAGAAAGTACGCCCTGGCCCATAGCAGCCTGAACCGACCCCAAGATCAGTAATAACAAAACGAGGCAATATGGAAAGGCGCTACGTTTCATCGTTTGGGAAATCCTAAACTTTCAAGAATCAGTTTCAAGGCCAACTTCGGCGCTTCCGTCGAACCCGTTGCTCCAATAAGCAGAGACGCGCTGGTTTGGTCATTTATCAATGGGAGCGTAAAGAGTCCGATGCGCTGATCTGAAGAGATGGAAGCAACCACAGAAGATCCTGTCCAAGCCCCTTGGCGCCCGCCGAGCCTCGTGACATAGGTGTAGTCAACGCTATAAAGCGGAATAATATTGGAACTCGATACCACGTACGGCAATGTGTTGGTCAGGAAGGCATTAGACTTCAATTCAGGCAAGGCCTGACTTGTTGAAGGCAGCGTAATGCCATTGGACGTGATTCGTGTGCCCGTGGACATACGCAGTGATGGTCTCAAACTGTCTGGGAAAGCAATCATGGTGGTTAGGGGCATCAAAACCGCCGCCGCATTATCCAAAATTTGACTTGGATCAGGTGGAATGCCAATTGGTGTATGCACCATCAGTTTTCCGCCGTTTGAAAAGAAGAGGTCCATCACTTGAGAGGCAAACGGTAGGTTGTTACCATCGATTCGGTCTGTGCTGTTTGACGCAACCCAATACATATATTTATAGCCGGCCAAAAACTGCCTAAGAGTCGGTTGGGCGTTGGGAGGCAACAAGTTAGACCGAGGCGTGTTGCCGGAGCTTCCCGTTGCAAAAGGAGTGGTAATATTCCATATGTCGACCGGGGTATTGACCGGGAGGTACTCTTTCAATAGGGAAAGGTGGAAGTCCGCAATCTGTGTATGAGTTGAGCGACGATAGTCGTCGACGTAGAGAACGTCAGCAGTTTTAGCTTTGACAAACCACGAAAACTCGATTCGAGTACTTGTCGTATCTGTTTGGTCGACGGACCTCATATAGATGATGTTTTCCGAATTAACCTTTAAGCCCGGAACACGAATCGAGGAGGATGCAAAACCGCGTCCCAGGAAGACCCTGGCCTCAGTTTGGCCAGTTGAGCCTGGCGGGGTTGTTTCGGCCACAAACGTGGCAAAATCTACATCAACGGGTAGTGCTACAAAATTGCTGGAATCATTAAAACTGATGTCAATTCGGGATAGATTATGATTGCCATCCGGGTCAGAGGCTGTCCACCCAAAGGAAACAACATTAAACGTTGTATCAGGAGGCAAGTCGAATTGGCTGAATCTGATCTGTGGAGGACTGTTTTGGACTGGGAAAATGGTTGATGCTGGGGTTGGGTCTACGGCGCCGTCGTTATCAATTGATCGGGCCTCGAAGACTACATCTGACGTTTTTTGACCGGGACGAATTGGGAGCAAAAATAACGAGTCAGTCCGCTCTGTATAACTCCAAGCTACGCCGTCGCCACTCTCATTTCGGTCGAAAAAGCGAACTTCATACCCCTGTACAAAACCATCGGAGTCGTCTCCCGACCAAGATACTTGTACCGTCGAAGTGAGTCTGTTTTCTTCATCTAGGTTGTCCAGCAATGATTCGTCTTGAACACTTAATTGTGTTTCAGGTGGCTGGTTTTCGAAGGCCGATCCGCTGAGAGATGAGTCGCATCCGAACGCAATGAGTCCCAAGGCAGCGAGTGCCACCATCGAAATTCGAAAGGATATGAGTTTGGGGAAATTCAAAAAATCAAATCCGGGGTGTTGTGGGCGCGCCTGCGGCGCGCCCACAACAAGCCAGAAAATGAAACACCTACTTCATCAGAAGCATGCGTTTTGTCTGAATGGAAGCACCAGACGTCATCCGGTAGATGTACACGCCGCTCGAGAGATTCCGAGCGTCAAACGTAACTACATGCGAACCAACGGGAACGGTGTTGTTCACGAGCGTAGCTACTTGTCTTCCCATCACATCAAAAACGTCTAATTGGACATGGCCTGTTGTGGCAATGTCAAACGAGATCTGAGTGGAAGGGTTGAACGGGTTTGGATAGTTTTGCTCAAGCGTAAACCGAGCAGGAACGCTATCGTCTTCAGTAGCCGTGTTGATTACACCACCAATATCACTAAAGGAAGCAGGGCCTAGTTTGAAATTGCTGAAGGAGTACCAGAGTACTCCTCGAACGAAATCAAGACGTTGTCCTACAGCAAAGACAGATCCGGGGTCACCGCCTGTGTAAGAAAGACCTGTAGACACATCATCCACGCGAAGTGCATTTGCCACAGTGCCATCAGACGAGATCAAAAACTCACCATATGGACCGCTTGGGGCGTCCGCGTTGGTCGATACAATTAGAGGGTTATCGATCTCTAACAACATGCCTTCAAAAGCTTCCGCCAGATCTACATCCGCCAACACAGTTGTGGTAATGACTTTTGCTGGGATGCTAAAACCACCTGTAGATACAACCGTGAAAACGATGCCATTGTCATCGATCTGGGTCAAACCGAAATCTTCAAAAATACGACCACGTGTAATATTTATAACGTCGCCTTGATTTAGCGGTTGAAGGCCTGACCCTGAGTTCGGACGTTCAATGATAATTCCAGACCATGGACCGGTTGTGAAGTCGTCCTGAAGAACCAAGTTGTCGGTGTCTCCGTCGGCGAATTGAACAGTCGCAGTGATGTTCATATCAACCGTCATATTGAAGAAGGGAGAATTACCCTGCTTGCCATCGGGGGTTTGCTGAATATGAGAAATCGACGTGATTCCGTTTTGGAGGGACCGAAGCGGGTTTCGGGCAGATTCAGAAACGGAGTTTAAATTATCCGTCGCACGGATCCAGTAAGTGATAAAATCACCGTTGGTTACGCCGGGAATTGTAAAAGTATATACGTTGTCTGTAACTCCAGAGAATGCCACGGCCGTTTCCGTAGCGTTGCTCGTGGTGAAGTAAACAAGCGAAGCAGAAGCGATTGTACGGGTAGGATCAGCAACAACACTTGCTGTAATTGTTACGGGTCCTGCACCGGGGACGCCTTCAGGACGGGTCAGGCCAGAAATCGCAGGTGGAGATTCCGTAATAATCAGGTCAGAATCGGCCATCGGGTTGATGGCATAGACTAGGCCATTTGGTACGCCCAACGAGTATGGGTCAGATCCAGAACCACCAGGTAATGTCATAAATCCGGACAAGTCGACTCTAGCTCCTGCTGGTGGCGGGACAAAAGGGTCGTTTGACGCGCGAGGGTTGTAACCTGGATAGGTATTCGCACGGTCATTTCTGAATCTTAGCGAAGTATCGTACTTACTAATCGATGTCATTCCGCCGTCGCTGGATACATTAAAATCAGGACGGCTAGAGTTGTCAACCGTTCTGGTCAAAACTGTACCACCTACAATTTTAACATAATTCCCGCGTAAATCAGCCACTTTGGCCCAATTGACCTGGATAGCTCCATCGGGGCCGATTTTTTGATTGGCATCCGCAGAGGTGATCACAATCGGATTAAAAATGGGATCGGTTGCTGTATTTCGAGTTCCAACGACCGTAAACGATGTCGGAGCAAACTGAATCGTAGAATTAAAATTGGTAATCTGCCCCGTGACCTCAATGACGTCGCCACGAATAAGGGTCTGGACACCAAGATTACTACCGTCAACGATCTGGATTCCATGACCTTCTGGGCCTTCTGTATCTGCCGCTACGTCGCGAACAAATACGTGGACTCGGCTTGGCAATCCAGTTGTGCTATTAGGGGACGACAACCCAGAATTTAAGGGATCAGAAAGGACCACAGCTGTAATTTTTACAACTTGGCCACACAAGGTGTTGTCGTATAGAAGTCCTGCACAAGAGCCACCGTAAACAGCGCCTGTTGTGAGGGTGGCTCCAGCGGCCATCAGTTGGTCGATCTGGCCTTGTGGGATCGTGTTGATCTGACGAATCGTAACACTTTGTTGGGCAACAGCATTACCCACCAGAAGCGGCACGATAAGTAGCGCCAGCATCGTAGTAGCTTTTTTTAACATTTTTTACCTTTGGTGTTTGTGGAATTGTTATTTGATGATGACAAACTTGCCACGTTGTACATCACCCGAGTTAAAGTCTTTTACAGTAAATAGATATAAGCCGCCGGAAATGCTAAGGCCACTGTCCGAGAGCAAGTCCCATGAGTGTTCTCCGCCAGACTGTATGCGATTTTCCGCACTGAAATCGTTGTACCAGCGCGTGTCCCCAGAGTACGTGGCGCTGTCATGTTTCAGCGTGGTCACAATTTCTCCGGCGAGCGTATAAATTCGAATTTCGGAATCGGCCGGCAAATTGTAAAAATTGAGTTTTCTGGTTCGTGACGTTTCTCCATCCCATGCGGCATTGACGCGGTACGGATTCGGGTACACTCCAACTTCAAACGAACCATCTTCATCCGCAGGGGTCCCCGGAAATACTCGGATAGAATTGGCTACACGAGAGGACTCAAATGATTCTAAGCCAGCTAATGGATCTCCTTCATCGATGGCCGTCACTGAAAACAGGTACTGCCATCCCAATTTTAAACTTTTAGCTTCAAGTCGGTACCAATACGCAGTTGTATCGCCGGCAAAAAAGCGAGCCTCATTCATCTGGATTCTATCGAATCCGTTGTTGAACCCGGTTTGATTTCCAGGTTTGTCGTATTGCGCAAGTAACGTTGCACGATTCAAAATGTCGCCGCCTTTGTCGTCGCCGGGATTACTTCGATAAACTCGATAGCCCTCAAAATCCAACTTTCCAGTAACTGGATCCTTAGAAAGTTCAGAAGATTTATCCCAATACAGCGCGACAACCGTTTCATTGTTATTCGAGCTGACGGGTCGCTCAAATTCAACTCGCACCGTCGGTGACGCAGGAGGTTCAGGAATGAGGTATCTATCTAGAACCCCGTTGTTATTTATGTCTTCACCTAAGTCTAAATGGCCATTGAAATTATTGTCTTCGCCGGAATAGGTGCGTCGAGCCCACAGGATATTGCTGGCAAATATGGATCTTGACTCAGCAGTATCAATCGCTTTGCCAGATTGTCCCTGGAACTCTTCCGTTTTGAGACCGGCAACCAAGGCAAATGTCACTCTTAATGTATCACCAGGGTTGACGCTTGGGAATGGGCCGATCGGGGTCAGGCCAATCCAGTTTCCAGTTGCGCTTTGACCATCTGTTTTTAATCGCTGAAACCACGCGTCATTCGCTTCCAAAAAGGCAGATTCTGAGGAGAATTGCGCCAGATTTGGATACGGTTCGCCCATTCTGCGGTATCTGGCAGCATCGTTATTTGGAACTGATTCCTCGTCTACTCCGCCACTGAACAGCCACCAACGAGGATTGACTCTGGGTGGCGCGTAACCATCTGAAATGTATTCTTGTGCTACATTCGGATGAAAAAATCTTTTTCGACTAGTGCGCGGATCAACCCATTCTGCACCTAAAAATGCCACTCCGCCGTACGTGTTGAGTGTTTCTTCGGGGCCCCCTGCATTGAAACCATATGATGTCTGAAGGCTGTCAATAAATCCGTACCCGCCCTTATTAAAAAACGCACCACCCGATTCGTTAGTCGTGTTTACGTTTCTCGTCACAATGTCATGGTACATACCAACATATACCGAATCCCATGGCTGGGATGAGATATTGATGATGTCATAATTCGCGATTACGAATGCTTCAGTAAACGGGAAATTCCACGCGTAAAACTCCGAAACAACTTTCATCCCGAGTCTACCAGCCGCGTCGGGCATCTGAATCGATGTTCCGGGCAATACGGCCGACGTGTCCGTAAACGCAGACAAATAGTCTAAATGGCTTATGGCCTGTCTGGTAAACGCTTCTGAGGTCGGTAATGTACTTCGTTGCAGTATAGAGGAAAGCGGGGCAAACTCGTACCCACCGCCTCCGGGCGAATATCCTCCAGAGGATGCCACAGCTCCGGTGCGAACGGAAGTCACTCCATCAAATCGTAAGGCTCCAATCCATAACCCTGATTCAAAAAGGTGCTCTACCCCCGAATCGAGTGGGTATTCAAACGAAGGCGGTCCAGTCGGATTATTCCGGATATTGGCGCGGCCTACAAATCCAACGTTCGTGACGGTTACTCCAATGTTGCCGACGCCTACTACTGCCTGTTCGAAGGCAGTCTGTGCCGTTACGTCCGTTGCTAAAACGGCGCAAAATAAAGTAAGTAGTATTGTCGACTTAGAATTCAAGTCTGAACTGGTACCAGAGTCTATACTGCTTCGGTGGGGACGAAACGGGATACTAACATCATTTCCGATTGTCAGAATGGGACCGAAAAGACGTCTTGACCTATTCCGTTCGAAAGCGGAACTCAGGTTACCATTTGAGAATCTTTAAAACAAGTCGCAAATACCCTGTGTATCAATAACATATCAACACTTTACACGAACTGGCACTATCGCCAAAACGTTGAGGTGCTTACTTCTTCCAAACGTTATCTGCTGGATTCCTGTCTGGGAAACGGCCTTCTGGGTCAAGGGTGATTTTCGATATGGCTCGTTTTCCGAAAGCTAATTCGGCTTCAAACGATTTCGATCCCCCAAACCACACATCGACAGGCCACGTCACGATAACCGTTTTATCGTCGACCATAACCGCGTTCCCCATGGACGGGCTAAACGGTCCTCCTTCTTCAAATTCAACCTTTAATACAACCGGAGATGGCATTTGACCGTCCTGGCGGATCACTACTTTGAGTCCGTTGGGAGTGGGTGAGACCTCTTTAATTGAGCCATCAACCGACTCTGTGGTAAACAGCCAATAATTCCAAAACCATCCGAGGTCCATTTTGAGCTCATTGCTCATAAAGAAAGCATAGTCCCATGGAGAGGGGTGCTTAAACGCCCAAGCATGCGTGTACTTGCTCATGGCAGCTTGTACCACATCGTCACCAACCATTCCGCCCAGCATGGCCAGCATTAGTGGCGCTTTTTGGTAGGTCTGGTACCGGTACAAATCGCCGCCATAATTGGCCGCATACATAAGTGTAGGCTCAGATTCATCGCCGCTAATGAGGCCGTAACTCTGTCCCCGGCCACTCAAATCGGCAGGCACACCCCTGGAATCTGCAGCGGAAAGGATGTTCATGTAGGTGTTAAAACCTTCGTCCATCCAGCCGTACCACGTTTCGTTGGTACCCACCATCATGGGCCACCATTGGTGAGCCGTTTCATGGTCCGCTGCTCCCCGGTTGGAGTTGATAACCATGGGGTATTCCATGCCGGCGCTTGGGCCATCTTGCATGGTGAATTGCGGGAAGGGATACGGGGCCCAAAGGCTCGAATAGTATTCTAGCGCGTGCCGTGCAATCTCGGCGGCTCCTTCATACAAATTCTCATTCCTTGGCAGATACAACATATTGACAGGAATATATCCTTTGGTCGGAATATTGGCTCTCGTTGCCGTCCAGACCAATTTGCGTGCAGATAGCCAAGCAAAATCGTTCACTTTGTCGGCTTTGAAATGCCAGGTTAAACTTTCTCCTTCCGCCGTCGCCTGACCAGGACCTACTTGATCCGGTCCAACAATGGTCGTAATCTCGTCGGAGGCAAGGACTTTGGCCAGATTCATGCGGGCACTTTCGGTAAGCACTTCTTCCGGATTCTGAAGAACACCCGTTCCGCTAACGATCCATCCGCCCGGCACGTTGATTTTGACATCGTACCGTCCAAAATTGTTATAGAACTCGGCGGGTCCTAGGTATACGTTGGTGTCCCAACCGCGTAGGTCGTCATACTTGGCAAGTCGCGGAAACCACTGGGTAGGCTGAAACAGCTCATTTTCCCAGCGTTGGGTCATGCGGTGGGCTTGGCCATTGGGGCCGCCTGGAAGTTTTGTATTCCATTCGATGTCGAGAGAAACCGTGCTGTTTGGGGCAACCGGCTGATCCAATGTGATCATGGCCAGGGTCTGATCTAGGCCAGAGGCGCTCAGTGTCGGCTCAGGCGCAGCTTGTCCGCGACGCGGTTGCGCTCTTCTGGCGTTCAGGTCCACTTCACGACCGTCTACCCGAAGTCGAGTAATGACCATTCCTTCCGTGTTTTCTGCAGGAACCGATCCGCCGCGCGGGACCAAACCCCTGAAGATGTTGTGATCTAGTCGAAGATAAATTTGGTCTAATTCGTCGTTGCTGTTGTTATGAGCCAGGATGGTTTCGGCACCGGACAATTTTTGTGTCGATGGATCTAGACTCACTTCAATATTGAAATCAGTCTGTAATTGCCAATAATTAACTCCCGGAGCGCCTGAGAAGTCCCGAGTACCGGCTTCGTACGCCTTGCGAATAGCATTAGTAAGGGGGATATCACGCCGAATGGAGCGGGAATCATTGCCCGTAGCTTGTTTTAGATACTCTGGAACTGACTTTTCTTGCGCAATTGCAACGTCGGCAATACCCAAAAGGCAAATCGCCAACACGAGCGAGTACAATCCACGAGACTTCATATTCTTGACCATCGAGCAAAAAAATTCAAATTTTAGCGGACATTGAACGAGCGAACCACGGCGCCGAGTTCGTTCAACTGCTTTAAAGACGAAAGGTAGTTCCCCGTCATTCCTTCAACAACACGTAATGCGTAGAGGACGACCTCAGTTTTTTTGCAACCTACCACACCGTTTTGCTTTTTCCACCATCAACAAATAGGGTTGCACCAGTGATGTACCGAGCGGAATCAGAGAGCAAAAAGGCGCCTACTTCTCCAAATTCTTGAATCGTGCCGTAGCGTCCCATGGGAATGGCCTGGTAGCGTTGTTTTTGAATTTCGCCAATGGGCAGTCCTTGCGCAGTCGATGCATACTCATCATTCGCCCGCACCCGATCCGTGTCGATCTGTCCGGGTACCAAATTGTTGATTCGGATACCCTCTTTGGCAAGGTCAGGAGATAGGCTTTTAACGAGGCTCACAACCCCCGAACGAAACACGTTCGAAAGCAACAGGATATCGATTGGTTCTTTGATGGATGACGATGTAATAGTTACGATCGAACCAGATCCCTGGCTTCTCATGGTCGGAAGAACACCCCGAATCATGCGGACGGCGCTCATCAGGGTCAAATTAAACCCTTTGGCCCACTCTTCGTCCGTAAACTTGTCAAATTTTCCTGGAGGGGGCCCTCCGGCGTTGACGACTAATCCGTCAATTCGCCCGAAATCACGTACGGTGGCGTCTATCCAGGCTGAAATTGACGCAGGATCCGTGGCATCCATTACATAGCCTTTGGTTCTTGCTCCATGTGTATCGGACAGCGTTTTGGCCGCTTTTTCGATGCTGGATTGCGTCCGGCTGGCCATTGAAACGCTTCCGCCTTGTTTGGCCACCGCCTCCGCAATGCCAAATCCAAGCCCGGCCGAAGAGGCGGCCACGCAGACCACTTTGTCTTTAAATAATGAATCGCTCAGTGCTTTGTCCTCGGATGTTGGGGGATCAGATTAGTGAAAGGAGTTGATGAAATGTAGAACATTGAGATGAAAGTTTGCTTGTAGTCCGCAGATGGATTTCCGGTTTAATCGTATTATCAGAACAGTTCACATTTATCGCACGCTTTTAAGATCCCCACACGTACATGATCGGCACCACGCTATCTCATTATCGAATCTTGGAAGAACTCGGTCGGGGCGGCATGGGAATCGTGTACCGAGCGGAAGATACCAAACTCGACCGGACCGTAGCACTAAAGCTGTTGCCGGCCTCGGCCTTGGCCAATTCCGACGACCGGGCACGTTTCTATCGAGAGGCCAAAGCAGCAGCTCAGCTTAATCATCCCAATATTGCGGCCATCCACGAGATTGATGAAGCGGTGCCCGAAGGAGGCGCGAAGGACGAACCTCGGCCCTTTATTGCCATGGAGTTTATTGATGGCGAATCCCTCGAGGACAGGATAAAAGCCGGCCCAATGAAGCTGGACGAGGCGGTACGGATTGCTTCCAGTATAGCGAGCGCTTTGGAAGCAGCGCACGGGAAAAACATTGTGCATCGGGACATCAAAACAGCAAATGTGATGATGACGGCGAAGGGCGAGCCCAAAGTCCTGGACTTTGGGCTCGCCAAAACGGCCCAGTCCACGCAGCTCACACGGTTGGGCTCGACCATGGGGACCATTGCCTACAAGAGCCCCGAGCAAGCGAGGGGCGAAGAAGTGGACGGTCGCGCCGATTTATGGGCTTTAGGAGTGGTTTTGTATGAAATGGTGGCTGGACGAAGCCCATTTGGTGGGGACTACGAGCAAGCGGTTGTGTACTCCATTCTCAATGAAGACCCGGCGCCGCCAACCGCCTTAAGGACCGGCGTTCCGATGGGATTGGAATGGATCATTGCCAAGCTTCTGGCCAAAAAGAAAGAGGATCGGTATCAGACTGCCTCGGACTTGATGGTGGACCTTAGAACCGTGGACTTAAAAAGTGCGGGCCTGAGCCGGACTGCCAGTGTGGCTTCGATGCCAGCGGCAGCCTCGGCCGCGCTTCCTTCCGCCGCCGCTAAGAAACCTAGCGTGGCTCCCATTGTCTTTGGGCTCGTGGGCGCCCTGGTTGTAGCGCTCATGTGGCTGGTTTGGCCAACCCCCGGGCCGCAGGGCACCATTTCGCCCAAACGACTCATCCAGCCGGTTGCTATTGGCGGCGTCATTGCCTCGCTAGACATTTCTCCTAGGGGCGATAAAGTGGCCTTTCTGACGGATTTAGTTCGTGTTTTGGACCTTTCAACTGGGAAATTTAGAGATTATGACCTTCCCGAAGTATACGTCCATGCAGCGTTTTCCGACAACGGCGAAGACTTGTTGCTCACTACCTCTGCGGGAATTCAGCGGCTTACAATTTCGACTGGGGCGATAGTCGATATTATAGAGACTTGGGAGGGTGGACCACGAGCAGAATGGGCCTCTGAGGACTATATCGTTTATGAGGAGCGTACTTCGGTTTGGGGAGTTTCGTTGACGACGACCGAAAAAAGGCAAGTCATTGCTAGAGATTCACTAAACGGCGAAGAGGACATTGACTTTCCATATGTTCTGCCTGGTGGAAAAATCTTGGTCGCGACAGCCCAGTTCGCCGATCCTCTAGAAAAAATCGGATTCTGGGACATTGAGTCAGGAAAAAACCTTGGCTATTTAGACTATCCAGGACGGCGGGTTCAGTGGGACCCTTCAGGAAGCCTCATTTTTGTGATTAACGGCGATCTGGTAGCCCTTCCTTTCGATATCAAGACGCTCAAACCCACCGGCCCGTTGGTTTCCGTTGAACGCAACGTTCAGCCCGAAGGAATGAGTATTTCTCTCGAGGGCACGCTCGTTCATGTGGGCACGAATACGGGAGCCATTCGTGAATCGAGACCTGGCCTTCCAGGGGTTGTACGAAAAGCTGGGCGATCACTACAAATTGAAACAGGCATTGACACCTTTCCGGGCGGCATTTACAGAAGCGGATCCATTCACCCGAATCAAAAAATGGCTGCTGTGGTCATTCAAGGAGACGTCCAGCCGGATGGGGTCGTGGCTCGGGACATTTGGATACTGGATTTTGAAACCAAGACCCGCAGAGCCCTGACAACGGACGGCCGAAGCGATTATCCAGCATGGAACGCCAAAGGCGATTCCCTTTATTTTATATCCAACGGCGCCAGTGATGCCCTCAATATTATGGCAGCCACGGGTAGAGGCGCGACGAGGAAAATATTCAACGACCAGACCCCGGAGTTTGTTGATTTGGCCGTTTCGCCGAATAACGAGTGGGCGGTCATGGCGGCTGGGATTTCGCCTTCCATCGACGCAGGGACGGTTGCTGTTCTGTACAACCTTAAAAATGGTCGCGCCTTCAATCTGAACGGTCCTTCCTTCAAGACTCCTGGTGGCAACGGACGCCACTTCGACTTCTCGCCCAGCGGAAAATATGTGGTATACGAGGACCAGGGCGGTATCTATGTCCAATCGATGGAGGCTTTAAACAGCGCCCCTGTCACATTATGGAACAATTCGATGACGTTACCCAAATGGGCTCCCGACGAATCGATGATTTATGCGGTAAATGTAGACGGCCACATTGAAGGCATTCAAGTTCAAACAGAGCCTGTGTTTTCGCCCATAGGCGTCCCCAGCAACAGCGCCATCAATGAAACGATGGTTACTACCAATCTATTTGAAGTGTTTTCGGATGGAATTAGGTTCTTGATCGCAAATTTCGATGCAAACTCCACGGAAGCTCGAGACGCTGAACGGAGGGTGGTTGACCTGCACGTTTTGGTCAACTTATCGGCGGAGTTAAGGCCGAAAAGGTAGTTATCCGAGCTCGTGCTTAAGGTCGGGTGACCGATTTCAACCCTTCGAAGTAAATTCTCGCGGTTGATTACGTTACGAATCACTGCTTTGAGAGTCTATATTTATGCTATGGACATCGAAACACTCAGAAATAGAATAGATAGGGAGTGGGGCTACCGCCGCGCGGAAGAGCTACGCGTGCGCGACCTGAAGAACCAGACTCACGCAAAATGGCTCGATACGCTTCCGTACGTCCACCTTGTGAGGGAATCCTCAACGTACCTCTTTCAAGAAGCTTTGGATCTGCAAAAGGTTTTGCAGAAAAACGGAATCAAATTCTGTTTTATTGGAGGGGTCGCCCTTCAACGTTGGGGAGAAGTACGACAAACGGATGATGTCGACCTGACCATTTTTTGTGAGTTAGGCAAGGAATCCGACGTTTTTGACGTGTTGGACCACTATTTAGAGTCACGAGTTGAGGATTCCGGAGAAATATTCTCGGTAGGTCGAATGTATCTCGGTGTCTCTCCAAAGGGAAAACAAGTTGATATATCGATCGGCTATACTCCATACGAAAGTCGAATGATGGCGCGTGCGGTAGACCAAGATTATGGTCTCGATGCACCGTTGCACATCTGCTCGGCTATTGATCTGACCGTCATGAAGACGGTTGCAGGAAGGCTTAGGGATTGGGCAGATATCCAACGCATCATCCAGCGAAGCGGCGAAACCATGGATTGGGATCTGGTCTATGAGGAGCTGGCGCCGCTTCTTGAACTGGCCTATAAGGAAGAAAACCTGACACGCCTAAAGAAAATGGTTGAAGAGGAATATCCGTCAGGGGTATGACCTATGTAATGAAATGGACGGCCCCCAAGATCCGTAACGTGCTTCGGTTTTAAGACTTTTTACCCTTCTCTTCCTCCAGTTTCATGCGGTCCCCGATCCAAGTCTTGATAAGCGATTGCCGGGTTACACCTAACCGTTTTGACTCCGCATCTAAACGGGCGACCATCCACTTCGGGAAGTCTACATTAACTCGCTTCGGTTCCAAGTTAGGGCGACGTGCCTTGGAGTGATCCAAGTATTCCCAGATATCATGTCCTTCGTCAAATAGCCGATCAAATTCGGCCGCTGAAATAGTTTTGGGCTTCATTTTTTCGTGCTCTTCGTACGGATATTATGCGGATTGTGTTTTCGCGTTGTGTGACAATTGCTGTCCACAACTTGCCATCAAAAGCGCCGGTGATTGCGCGTCTGGGCTCTTCATTAGAGTGGGCGGGCCACTCTATCATGTAAGGGTCATCCCAAATGGCTTGAGCTTCCACGAAGTTAATTCCGTGTTTTAGTTCGTTGGAGCGACTTTTGTCTAGATCGAATATATACAAAAGGTATAATAATTATATCATTTCTGGTATTGGGGGTTCCAGTTGAATGACACGGATCTTCGACGATATAACTTTCTCGTTATTTGCAAATTCGGCGATCAGCAGAAGTAGGTAGGAACCCTACCTCCGCACCAACCTCACGAGTGCGGCGACCGCAAAGATCGCCCCGAGCATGGCTACAACGGAAGAGCCAGCGGGGAAGTCGAAGGTGACGGAGAAGTAGATGCCGGCAATACTTCCAACGACACCGACCAAGAGCGAAATCAACACCAAGCTAGTATTGGTACGGGTCATTAAAACGGCTGAGACCGGCGGTACTACGAGGTAGGCGAAGATGGGAATAACGCCGCCAATCCGAACGGCCAACACGATGGCCAGTCCAATGGAGATGTAAAACAGGAAGTTCCAAATATTAAATGCGCCCAAATTTTCAACATCCCGCGATTCAAATTTTTTGGTGATCTCGAAAAATTGCTTCCTAAAGATGAAATGGACGACTCCCAAAATGGCGAAGACGACCGCCATCGGGATGTATTGCGCGCTGGTAGCCGTAAAAACGCTTCCAAATAGGACTTCTTGAATATCTGCATCTCCGTGGGCTGCTTTGGATATCAGCAGAACCGTCACAGCCGAGGAAACGGCATACAGAATCCCAATAATCGATTCGAGCTTGAGTCGTTTGTCGGTCACTTTGATGAAGGACATCAATAACGCCCCGACCAACGTAAATGCCACAGAAATGATTAAGGGATCCATTTCGAAGTAAGCGGCAAAAGCCACCCCAAGCATGGAAATCTGTCCCAAAGCAAGGTCAACAAAAACGATTCCCCGACCTACGACGTGAACACCAAGGTAGGAGAGCAAAAGCCCCATGATGACGCTAACAATGAGCGCATTTCGCACAAAATCCAGAGCGAACAATTCCATTAACGTGAACAGATATTAAGGTGGGAGCCCTTTCTAGTGGCTTGTCTTTTGAAAAGCTGCAACAATAAGATTAACGTTATAATCGAACACATCAAAGTACGTCTTGACCTCTTTAAAGGCCCCAGCCGATGTAGCTAATGTCAGGACCGACCCACCTACTTTTCCAGCTACCAGATTTGCGGCGTCCGCCTTTTCGTACGGCGACATGATAATTACGGAAATACCGTCATTTGACATTGTATTGATAACTTTTGCCAACTGGGATGGCGAAGGTGGAATCCCAGGCTTCGGTTCCAAAAACCCCATTATTTTAAGGCCAAAGGCCGTCTCGAAATAGGGCCACTGATCGTGATACGCGACGATTTTTGTGCCCGCGTATGGCTTCATTTTGGCTTGCCACTCTGAAATTTTGGTATCTAGCGTCGCATTGAATACTTTCAAATTGGCCTGAAAATAGGCCTCATTTGCGGGTTGAAGCTTAACAAGGCCGTTAAATATGTTTTGGGCGATGATATGCCCAAGTGTTGGATCCAACCAATAGTGAGGATTTCCGAAAACGTGGATATCCCCCTGCTCTCGGCTAACGCTGGTCGGAACATTCAAGAGAGGTATTCCAATGGAGGTGTCCACATATCCGGGAGTTCCAGCTTGTATTTTTGTATTTCTAGAGCTTGCAAGTAGAGGCGGAGCCCAGCCGTTAGTTAGGTCTAAGCCCGTGGTAATGAACATGTCAGCCTGCCCGAGTTTCAAAATATGGCTAGGTTTTGGGTCGACAAAATGGGGGTTCTGATACCCCGTCGCTATCGAAATTACCTTGACTTTGTCACCGCCGATTTGCTCGGCAATCTGCTGAAGATCAGTAAGCGTCGTGACTACGTTCAGCTTTTTCTGTGCTGAGGCCGACATCGTTAAAAGGCCCATAAGAAGAACCTGCACCACAAATTTCAATCGAATCACGGTCATTATTTCATCGCTCATTAAAGTCATTTGAATGGTGTCAAAGTACGTAGGAATTCTAGTACTCGTGAGCCCCGTGTGTACCAATTACAAATACTATGCCGAGCAGGGCTTGGTATGATTGGTCAAGATCTGGGCCCCAAGACGAGCGCCCTCCTAGTTCAATTTTTTGATATTCACTTAGATACCAACCCAGGGTCGTCGAAATCGCTTTTTCGTTCCAATCGGGATTTTCTGGAAGATCGGCATGATCAAAGCGGCCCGACAAGAACCACCGCCGAGCCAGTTGATAGTTGATAAGGGCATACATCCCATTTGCAATGATAATTTCTGAACCAATATCCTTCCTGCTTTGAAACGCTTCAAACTGCAGCGTTAGGGACTTAAAAGTATTAAATTGGAGCGGTTTCCACTTGTAAGTGGCGTCCAATCCAACAATTGTAGTCGTGCTTCCAACGTTATTTGGGCCGGCCAATCCACTTACTCCGAGTTCCAGACTGGCATCGTCCGATAGGTCCCAGAAATTCTTTAGATGGCTCGTGTAAAGCATCTTGTTGCCATCGTTTCGGGCAAAACTCTCGCTTTCGCCCGGTCCACGGGTCATTTCGAAGGAAAGTTCTTGATAGAAACGGCTGTTTGGCACCAACCAATTCAAGGAAGCACCCTGATCGTTTAGGCCTTCATCACCAAAAAAATTGGCATAAACGGCCGGTACATCAATGAAAGGTAGCGCGTGTGGATGCAAACGATTGATTTTGCCGATATTGCTTCGAAATTTGCCCGCTTTCGCTTGTAATTGAAACGGCAAACCCAAGGTGGTCAGATAGGCTTCTTCCAGTTCAAATTCAAATTCACCATCGTTATGACCCATTCCAATAAAAATGTCAGCTCTGGCAAATGGATCAATGACCGACCGAAATGACGATTCCACCTCATGCATTTCCATATCTACATTGCGGGGTCCGACTGATGTGTACCATGCTCGAAAATCCCCAATCAAACTAATGTCAGGATTTAATACTTTTGAAGTGACCTGGGCAGTTGCCGAGCTTGAACTCAGCAAAACGCAGGCAAGTGCCGCTAACCGAAATCTGGATATCATTAATAATTGGCCTGATTCTATACGCTTCTAAGCGGACGTGTTATCGTTACTTTGCATGTGCGTAGTGTCATAATATAGACGCGCTCGAAGATCATTCGATTCCTACAAACCTCACAAATATAGGAACGTAATAGGCAGGGTGTACGATCCCTTCAACTTCTTTATGATCCTCAATGACACATCTCGGGGTCCTTGCAATTATTTGGCTGATCTGCATCCCTCCCTACATCCTGGCATATCAATCCATCGCGGCCTACGGATGACTTAAAAAGCATATCAACCCGTATTTTTCAGAACAGCAGTAACGTTCCTCGCTGCGAAGCGAATTGCTCCGCCTTCAAAATGATGTTAGTTCCAAGTCTTTTGATGAGGTAGGTGCAGTTGGATTACAAGAATGTTCTTGTTAGGTTTTGCCGGTTCGTGTTCGGTGCGTTTCGTAAAACGGTGTGGTAGCATGAGGAAGTCCTTCATTTTTGTTGTCTTGGCAAGTCTGAGCTTAGGATGCGGGCAGTCGAATGACCTGACGGTTGCCAACTCAACCGACATTTCCACGCTAGATCCTTTCGGAATGTTCAGTCGAGTTGAAATTTCCTTCGCGGATCATCTTTTTCAGACGCTGACGTTTATAAATCGCGAGATGGAAGTCGAACCCCTGCTCGCCACGTCATGGGAGCGATTGGAGGGAGATACAACATGGACAGTTCACCTCAGGGACGGTGTCCGATTTCATAACGGAGAAGTATTTGGCGCAGCAGCCGTCAAATATTCAATCGAAACCATCTACGAACGAAACAAGAACGGGGAGACCGTGGGCGGAGCTTCTGTGGCGATCCCCTCGGCAGACATCATCCGTATTGAGATTGTTGACGACCTCACGGTCAATCTGACTACAAATGGCCCCAAGGCCTTGTTGCCGTTTTATATGTCCCAAATTTTCATGTTGCCTCCCGGGCATTACGCGGGCAAAATCGATGCAGAACGCGCTGAACAGGCAGTTGGAACGGGACCCTACCTCGTCGAAGAGCGCATCCGGGATAGTCATGTTAGCCTCATCGCAAACCCAGACTATTGGGGAGTTGCCCCACTTGCAAATCGCGTTGTTTTTCGCGTGATTCCTGAGGTATCAACCCGAATTGCGGAGCTGGAAACCGGTGGGGTGCATATCATTACAGATCTTCCATTTGATCAGGCAGCTCTATTGAATGATTCTCGCGGCGTTCACGTTGCAGCGATTGTGGGAGGAAGGCGCGTGATGATTGGCATCACGACAAACGGCGGCAACGCTGCCCTGAAAGACAAGCGAGTTCGACAAGCTTTAAATTATGCCATAGACTACGATGCTATTAGCCAAGGTCTCTTTGGAGGCCATGTCGAGAGGATGTCATATATGTTTAACCCTCCTTTCAACCATCCTACTTTGGAGGCGTACCCCTACGATCCAGATCGCGCCAGGGCGTTGCTGGCCGAGGCTGGTTACCCGAATGGGTTGGAGCTGGACGCAATGGACACACCTCTCGGGAAATGGATTCAAGATTTCGAGCTTGCACAAACTATTGAAGCTCATTTAGCCGACGTAGGAGTAACGCTGAAAAATGGGGTTCGGACCTACGAGTGGGGAAATTATAGATCGAAATTGCTTTCCTACGATCTGCCATCTCTTTTCATGCAAGGATCTGGGGGCGAATTCGAGCTCTTGACGGAAGCAGCGGATCTCACCATTACAAGTCCGTCCAACTTTTACCGGTGGGAAAACCCAGAGTACGAATCCCTTTGGGTGGAGTTACAAACTGCGCTGGATGCGGAACGCAGGATGCAGATAGGATATAGGATGCAGGAGATCGTTCACGAAGAAGCGCCCTGGATTTTTATGCATATTCAGCCAGATACGTACGGCGTAAGTGACCGCATCGATTGGAAGCCTCGTCCAGACGAATTAATTCACTTCTGGAACGTTACCATATCGGAATTGGCCAATTAACGAATAGGCCAACTGACAAATAGGCCAACTAACAAATAAGCCAGTCCCAGATGAAGCCCATGACTCACTACGACCAAACCCAATAACCCGTCCATGGCCCGATATATAGCAAAACGTTTGTTGATGGCTGTCTTCATTCTATGGGCGGTGGCCACAATTGCGTTTTGTCTGACATTCCTTTCTGGTGATCCGGCGACCCTCATGATCGGCGATCATTGGACTTCGGAGCAAATCGATGCGTTTCGGGAGCATATGGGGTATGATCGGCCGCTGTTGGTGCAATATGGCGACTACCTTTCGGGACTAACCAGGGGCGATTTGGGTGTCTCCGTCCGTCAACAAGTCCCCGTTATCGATTTGATTATCGAACGTTTTCCGGCAACGCTTGAATTGACTCTAGCAGCGCTTTTTTTAATCATTTTCGTTTCGATTCCGATCGGCGTTTTATCGGCGGTGCGTCGAAACTCGCCGGCCGATCGAATTGCAATGAGCGGGGCGTTATTTGCCCAGTCGGTTCCGACGTTTTGGCTAGGCATTATGCTCATTCTTGTATTCGGCGTCTGGCTGCGATGGCTTCCCGTGTCCGGTCGAGGAACGTTCGCGCATCTATTATTGCCTGCGATAACGCTTGCAACGTTCTCAACGGCCCGAATTGCACGGTTGGTACGGTCCTCCATGCTAGACGTACTAGGACAAGACTACATTCGAACAGCCAGGGCAATAGGGCTGCCGAACTGGCGGGTTTATTACGTCCATGCGCTTCGAAACGCGTTGATTCCAGTCATTACGATGCTCGGAATCGAAATCGGCAGTCTTTTGGGCGGTGCATTGATAACCGAAACAGTGTTTGCGTGGCCCGGAATAGGCAGGTTGACGCTGCAGGCCATTCAGGCTAGGGACCTGCCTCTGGTTCAGGGGGTGATTACGTTCGGCGCGCTGATGTTCGTTGTGGTGAACCTGATTGTTGATCTCAGCTATTCGCTCATCGATCCGAGGATTAGACATGAGTGAGATATTCCGACAACTTCGCAAGTCGCCAATTGCAATGGCCGGCGCCATTGTCTTTGCGCTCCTTATTGTGGTAGCGTTCATAGCGCCATTGATAGCGCCCATGGACCCAGGTGCAATCGACATTCGGATGCGCCTTTCACCTCCAGCGTGGGCAAATGGAGGATCTAGCGATCACTTTTTTGGAACCGACAACGTCGGGCGAGACGTGCTGAGTCGCATTATTTATGGCGCACGGGTTTCTTTGCTCGTCGGTGTATCGACAGTTGCTATTGGGGGCGTGACAGGTGCCATACTGGGCCTTATTGCTGGCTACTACCGGGGATGGGTTGAAACCGTCATCATGCGCTTGGTAGACATCCAGTTAGCCTTCCCCTCTATTTTGTTGGCTGTTGCCATCATGGCACTGGTCGGTCCGAGCTTGATCAATGTCATTTTCGTGCTCAGTCTGGCAACATGGGCACCGTTTTGCCGCGTGGCACGAGGGCAAACATTGCAGGTCTGTAATCTGGAATACATAACGGCGGCCGAAGCCCTCGGGTTGTCAAATTTTGCGATTGTTGTTAGGCACGTCATTCCCAATATCATTAATCCATTGATCGTGGTGGCCAGTTTTGCGCTCGCCACTAATATTATCAACGAAGCTTCTTTGAGTTTTCTTGGCGTGGGCGTACCTCCGAGCACACCCACCTGGGGGGGCATGTTGGGAGAAGGGCGCAATTACCTTCGTATCGCTTGGTGGGTATCCACACTTCCCGGAATCGCGCTAATGATTAGCGTCTACTCCGTGAACATGCTCGGCGATTGGCTTCGTGATTATTATGACCCACGACTGATCGATTAGCGGTGGACTTCCACCTCGGTCGCAGTTACTTTGAATGAACTACAAAACACCTTTCTATGCCTGAATCAGTAACAATTGGATTTGAACTTTCTGATGACAATGTTTACGCCGTAGCAGGGTACTGCGCAGCGGAAATGGCGATCGAACAAGCCAATGCGAAGGGCGATTTGCCTGCGCATGTCAAGCTGGAGGTCATCGTTAATGAAAAAAATAGGGATGTCGGTCGAGCTGCCGCAAAAGCGTTTGTTGATCGGAAGGATGCCATTGCGGTTCTTGGCCCGACAAACAGTGCCACGGCGGTGATCACACAGGATATTTATGCCGAAGCCGGCATTCTGCAAATGAGTTCTGAGGCTTCGAGCCCACTCTTGACTAACAAGGGCTACACCCATTTCTTTCGGACGGTGGCCAACGACGAAGTTCAAGGGCGAGCCTTGGGCCAGGTCGCTGCCAAGTATTTGGGCGCAAAACGAATTGCGATCTTGAACGAAGACTCGGCCTGGGGCGAGCCCATATCAAAGATTGTTTCGGATGAAGCAACCCGCTTGGGTTCCCCACCGGTGCTTCATTACGGGTATGGTGCGAAAGAGCGTAACTTGCAATACGACGATTTGATTGATGCGGTGATGGAAGCAAAGCCCGATCTCGTTTATTTCGCAGTCTACTGGAATCAGTCCCACATCATCACCCACAAGCTTCGAGACCGTGGACTCGACGCCGTATTTCTGGGTAGCGATGCGCTCAAGCCCTACGCTTTTCTCGAAGTCCCAAGCCTGGACAAAGAGCCCCCTTATCACAGCCTAGCGGGAATCGACATGATGGTGAAACCATCTGCGAGGAAGTTTTTGGTTGATTTTGCGGCCAAATATCCGGCCATGCTAGACTCACCTCAATACGCGCCGGAAGCATTCGACTGCGCTGAAATCATCCTGGAATGCATTCGCCGTGCACCTTCACTGGATCGGGCGGCTGTATTGAAAGAGGCACAACAGTACGGAACTCACAATGGAGCGCTGGGCGAGATTGCGTTCAATGCACAAGGAGACCTCACCGATCCGGACATCGGATTGTATAGATGTGTCAACGGACAACGCATATTTATTGATTTAGTTAAAAATTTAGTCTGATGGCAAAATCATCCTATTTCCTGTCCAGAACCGACGATTCGGGGTTGACTCGGCGCATGCCCATCGGCCTTATTCAGGGCGACCGGCCGGGTGAACGAATTACCATCTTTGGAGGCCAACACGGCACCGAGTACGCAGGCATCGAAGCTGCGATGAGGCTGTATCGGGAGATTGATCCTGCCGATGTCACGGGCACCATCGTGATCAGCATGGCGACCCACGAGGAGTCGCTGATGAACTGGGTTCAGTTTGCACCAACCTATCCGGAAATCGCGGACATGATGCTGGAGGCCGCGACGGGCAGCCAATATATCATTAACTGTCACGGGGGCGAGTTTACTGAACTGATGCACCCGTATGTAATTAGCCGCTTGATTGGAGACAAAAAAGCTGAGGCGCTCGCCATGCGAATGGCTCGCGCCTTCGGCGTTGGAATCGTGAGTCTGTCCACCTACCGCGGCGAACCGCCCCCAGACCCGACGGGAGGGCGCCCAGCGTGGTGGTTATGGCCGAAAAAAGGTCTCTGTGATAAGATCGGCATTCCGGAAATCACTCCCGAAGTCGGCCAAATTGGGGACCGGGACGATTCCATCATGCATGGCGGTATCGTTAACGTGCTCAAGGAGTTAGGCTTTCTTGCAGGCGAGGCCATTCAGCATCCGGAGCCCGTTGTGATTGGAGATCGATGGTGGCTAACGGCCAATCAAGAGGGCATTTACTTTCCAACCGTTACCGTTGGCCAAGATGTGAAGAAAGGAGCCGATTTGGGTGTCGTTAGGGATTATTTTGGCACAATTTTGCAACAGGTAAATGCGCCTGAAGACGCAAAAGTGATGAACATGAACATCGGAATGCCGGTCAAGAAAGACGGATTTCTGATTTGGCTCGGACAACTTTAGACAAAGGTATATGAATCAGGATTATTTACTGCCACCGGGGCGCTCCTTCGAGCTCTCACGTGACTTGCTCAAGGGAGCCATCGACATTCACGTACACGCAGGACCGCACATTTTTTCCAGTCCTCGGCGCGTAGATCCGGTCGAAGCTGCGATCGAGGCGCGTGACGCCGGGATGCGCGCCATCGTGTATATGGACGTGTTTGAGATGTCGAACGGGACCTCATGGATTGTGAACCGAGTCGTAAAAGACTTTGAGACGTTTGGCGGCCTAATCATGAACACGGCGTACGGCGGCATGAATCCCAGAGCCGTAAAAACGGCCTTGTACTATGGTACGGGTGCAAAATTTGTCAGCTTTGGGGCGCATTCTACCTACTTCCAGGCTTCTCGGGAAGGTCATATAGTGGACGGAAAATTCGTCCCGCTTTCTGAGCTCTATCCGTCTTTCAAGACTGAAGAGTTAGACCGGTGTATTCGGATTCCGCTTGACGAAGCCCCCGATCCGCAACTAGATGAGATTCTTCGCCTCATTGCGGATCATCCCCATGTTTACTTGAATACGGGACACATTTCTGTTCAGGAGGCCATTCGCCTGATTGAATTGTGTGGACAGTACGGCATCAAAAAGATTCTGGTGGCATCCTCGGTGACCAAGATTGCGACGATGGAAGAACTCAGATGGATGGCCTCTAAAGGGGCATTTATTGAATACACGTTGGCGGCCTACACGCACACCACGCCCATTCCGAAAACGCACTATTACGTTGAGCGGGAATACATGTCCATTGACGAGGGCATGGATACGGCTCCAGACGGCGGAGTGAAGAAGGTGGCCGAGCAAATCAAAGAATTGGGGGCTAAATATTGCATATTAGGCTCAGATTTCGGCGTTTATACGCTTCCCACTCCTGTCGAAGGAATGCGGGAATTCGTGGCTTGCATGCTGGATCTCGGAATATCAGCCGACGAAATCCGAACCATGATCAAGACCAACCCAGAGCGTCTACTCGACCTTGAGCCCTTGCCTGAGACCGAACCGGATAGCTGATGGACGAGATTCGGATTCTTCAGGAGCACGTTCGCATTTCTGATCCCCACATTACCAGTGACGATGCGGATCGACTTTCGATTTTGGGAAATATCTTCGATCCGTTAATGAGGGTTCGTGATGATGGTACATTCAGTCCGTGCCTGGCCGACTCCTGGACCCTAACGGAAGACGCACGCACCTGGCGTTTCAGTATTCGGGATGATGTGCGGTTTCATGACGGATCTTGGTTACGCATGGAAGATGTTGTCTTCTCGCTTAGGCGCATCCGCGATGAAGACATCCCTGGAGAATTGGGAACGAGTGGCGTGATAAAAGGCTATTTGAAGGGAAGTGAGATTGATATTGAAGGGAAACACGTGTTGGTAAGAACTCCGGAACCGATGGCGGACCTGACCGACTTGTTGTGCGAAATTCCTGTTCTTTCCGAGCGAATCGGTGCGGATTCGATGGTCGGAACGGGGGCCTTCCGACTGGTCTCCGCCGACGGTGAAAGGGTCGTTCTTGAATCCAGTAATCGGCGTCTGGTGTTTGAGGCGGAAAAAGGTGCGACAAAGCGCCTTAAAGCCGTTCGATCGGGCGAGGCGGACGTGGCTTCAAAGCTTCCACCGGCGTTAGAGGCTGACGGTGTTCGGATCGCGAGAAGTACGACTTCCGTCTGCGCAACCTTCATGTTCAATTTTCAAACCGAAGCGGCGAAGTTAAGGCCCCTTCGAAAAGCGATTAATCTGGCAGTGGATGTAGACGCTTTGATTCGGGGGGTTATGTTTGGCGCTGCGGACCCTTTGAGCGGGCCGCTCACGAAGCGGCATTTGGGATTTGATCCGGAGGCCAAAGCGTGGCCGTTTGACGCGTCCGCAGCGCGCCACATCTTGGAAGAAGAGAAGCTAACGGGTACCAAAATACTGATAGACATACCTGCGATTCTCCCGGATGAAGCTCCGGCACTTGCTAAAGAGATTGGGCGATATCTGGAAAAGGTCGGTTTAGAGGTTGAAATCCGGACGGACGCTGACCGACCTGGATACGCTATGAGAGTGCGAGGCAAGCC